>ENA-OYXA01000061-OYXA01000061.1-human-gut-metagenome-genome-assembly--contig:-NODE-61-length-68897-cov-8.536678_pt1 | contig 68897 bp, 54 predicted proteins | sample MGYA00244212_ERZ653411 | MGnify/ENA primary metagenome ERZ653411 (study PRJEB26926, sample SAMN06165066) | human gut metagenome | biome: ENVO:00009003; feature: ENVO:2100002; material: ENVO:00002003...
CTCGCCCGTCAAGGCGTTGTTGATGACTTGTTCATATAGACCGGGGTGTAACATCAGTGTCCCCTCCGTTGCACTACAACTTTTTGAAAAAGAATATTTTTAGATCATACGCACTTGTCCCGTTTTAAGTGCATCATTTGTCGGCGCACTACCTACATTAACTAACATTGCGCTTAGGGCTCCAACTTTCAATTATGTCACTGTTAAACAGGTAATAATGTACCCTTTCATTGTATTCCAAGTCTCTTGCAGCAGCAGGGCATCTACCGGTTGTTCGTTATGTATGTATTGATTAAGCGTGTCTATAAGCTTTCTTTGAGTTACGGTATCTCTCCAAGTTCGAATGGTTTTGCTATGTAATTGCTTATTTGTTTTGCACTGATCTCCAAAATAATTCAACGCACTGACAACGGAAGTCTCCAACGCTTTTTCGTTGAATTGGACTTTAGTTTGCCGTCGAGACAAATACTTAGTAGTGCTTTCCAGCAACGCTCTAAAAAGATATGCGATAGCATGTCTATGAACTTGAAGATCTAATTTGTACAGTTCAAACACCAAATCATGTATTTTATTACATAAATCATCTTGGCCAACAAGGGCATCAATAATCTGTCCTTCAACTTTTGTAAAAACAAGGCTTTTTTGAGTTAGCTTTTTGGGCGAATAAGTTCCAGAAGGTTCATATGCACTCGAATCAGAAGCGGCCTGAGTTTTGGTTGCTGTTGTGCTATTTCCTGAAGTATCACCTGCTGGAGTATTACCCGTGTTACCCGTGTTGTCTTTTGTTCCCTTTTCGCCTTGTTTAGCATCATCGTTTGTATTTGTGCCGTCGTTTGAATGCGGTGTAGGCTCAGCATCAGCCTCAGTTTGATGTTCTTGGCTTTTATATTTTGGGTTTTTGTCAGCGACATCTATATTGAGAATCATAAACATGACAACGCCTTTTAGCAAATACATAACCTTGCTAAAAGTCAAGTCCTGTATGAAATCTGCACGCTCGTTAGATATGCGCAAAGTTTCCTCATTCTCATCAAATTCAGGAAAATTAACATATCCAAATACGTTGTGAGGTTTTAAACGCGTCACTTTTTTGCGCTGAGAGTAGTCTGCTAAACCGAGCCAATCATTCTCCTCTGCGAGATAGTTGTATAATGCAAACTCATTTACATAGACATTGACCCCAGCACCGTATGTTTTCAACTGGGCACCTGCCAAACTTTTCTCATATACAAGGATCTGCCCTTCGAATGTCGGAACAGAACTGAAATCACTAAGGAATAAGTCGTTGGTCCGTGTCGGTATAGTCTCTTTGATACCATACTTCTCAAGCATAATTTTCTGTAAATCAGCTAACGCAAAATCCGTGAGAGTAATTTCATCGCTTGTAATTTGTTTATTGGTGGAATTACAACAAAAACGAAGAACATTAGTCTTTTTTGAGTAACCAAAAGTTACGTCATAAAGCATTGGTGGGAAGTCACATGTAAAATTAATATTATGCCGAGAATCTACTTGTTCATTAATTATGTGCAACTGCATTTGAGGGAACGGGACATCTCCTCCTTTGTAAAGGCTTGTGCAAATGTGACGTAATTTGCGAACTTCTGCTTCAGAAGACAAAAAAGAAATGATTTCTTTGCTTACATCCCTTAAAATAACTTTTGTGTATTCTTTTGGGGAATTTTGTTTTAACGTTAGACTTTCTATCGCACCGGTCTTTTTGTCAAAAGTTATTTTATGTACGCTGTGGTCTGATGGAGAGGTAAATATTTCTGCTTTATCACAAAGCAAAAAAACTGAAAGCAGACCCAATCCTTTGCTTCCGGTCAGAAACATACCTCGTTCATTAGTCAAGTTTTTGCCTTTCTTTTTCGCGGAAATGCCAGGTCGAGAAAGATTTTGAATTTCTTCAAAAGTAAAACCTTTATAATCATTTTCGACAGTTATGCTTCTGGAGTCAAAGTCGTAATAAATGTCTATATTCTCCGCCGAGGCATCGACAGCATTTTTTAGCAATTCTGAAATTACAATGAGGGGGCTGCCAACGGTTCCCATTATTTGGGCAATTTGAGCCGAATCCATTTTTAACTTCTCTTTAGCCATGCTCATATCCCTTTCTGTATATTTTGACATACTCCTTGCTCATCGACTTTACAGCGCCAACTTCTTTTATGGAAGATACTTTTGTAGGCATTCGTTTACCGATAATATTTCTTGTAATTGTAGAATCTAATTCCATACCATATTTCTGAGCCAACATATCATTAAAGACATCAAAAGCAATTTCCTTATTATCAACTCTCCGATTTCCCAAAGTCAAAACCAACAATTTCCCTGGCTTTAGAACCCTTGCCAACAAACTGAAAATTTTTTCGTAGTCTTCAAGAAAAGCAATAACCTTCTTTTGTTTTTCCAAAGATATGGCCCCCACAAATTCACTATATGGATGTGCAGTTACAGGCTTCCTTTTAACCCGTCCTCCCAGACTTGCACTGTCTATTGCCGTGAAGGTTTCCAATATGGTGTCATCCCATATGTGTAAATCTTTTTTATCTATCCACAATAAAGGAAGTATTGAAAACTGTCCATACGTCACAGTGGTATGATTATCTCCATAGGGGGGAGAAGTACATATTAAATCAACAGAATCAGCAACCATGGCGGCCAAATGTTCTTTTGAATCTCCACACTTTATACAAATAGAACTCGTGCTATCTTTGACGTATTTGAGATAATTGTTTTGTATATGTTCCTTGAAAAAAGTGATGGTATCATCGACTGTTGCTTCAATTTTGGATTGTTCTTTTATATGAAGTTTAAAGGTCGATGTCCGGGTATTGCTGAACTTTTTCACCGTTTCTGCAAAACAACACCAAAAGAACCGGCGCATCCGCTCATTTGTTTCCTCAATTATCGCTTGTCTAATGACACTTAACGAAACAATAATATCGTCGTTAAACCATTTGTTAATATTCTTAAAAGCGTATGATTTTACATTCCCGTTAAGCATGGTAAGTCGAGTATTAATAGCATTAATGCTTCTAACTGCACAATCTTCGGGAATTCCCTCCAATTGCACTGTCGCAATTAGCACAGCCATGGGATTAATGTCAAATCCCATAACATTCAGCCCCAATTTTTGCCCCTCGCACAGCACTGTCCCAGAACCACAAAATGGATCTAATACTGTTGATGTCGTAGGGTCGGCGTTGATGATTTCTTTTAGTATACACGCTTGCATGGGTGCAACCATTACTGCGGGGTATCTAACAAGAGGCGCGTCATTTCTATATTCAGAAAAGTCCCAATATTTTTCATCATATGTGCTTAATTTTTCGGCAAGTGTCATTTCAAATCCCCCACATTCTCCTCGGAAACAATCTCTACAATATCCTCAATCCGGCAATCAAGCGCCGCACAAATCTTCACGAGTATCTCTGTGGTAACATGCCCGTTCCGCCCCATCTTGGTGACAGATGCTGGGCTAATACCTGCCTTTTCACACAGGTCCTTTTTCTTCATGTCCTTATCGATGAGCAGCTTCCAGAGTTTTTTATAACTCACAGACATAAATATCTCCTCCGTACCGATATACAAAAAATGCCCTGCCGCTTGGCAGAGCATTCGGTCTATTGCAGCCATACTGCCAAGGCCTATTCCAACACTTGACAGTGTTGTTTATAATGGTAGCACATTTGGGCAGGAAAAGCAAGAAAATGATAAATCCGCACGAATTCAGGCTCTATTGGATTTCTTTTCGAGCTGCAAAAGAAACGGTTGAACCTCCGGGCAGCCAGAGCTACAATGCCAACACCTCATAGCGAGGATAAACTGATTGGAGGTCAGATGATGAATTATGAAGCAAACCCGTGTCAGGACTACGAATCGATCACCATTGATGAACTGAAAGAGCGAACCAGTAGTCTATTGAATCTGGTAACGGAGGGACAGCGACCGCTGCGCGTATGCATGAATAATGGCAAGGAGTTTCTGTTGTGCCCTCAGGACCTGCTCGCCCCTATCTGTAACGCTGACTTTCGTTTGATCCTGCTGTCAGCAATGCGGTATGCGATGGGCAGAAACACATATATGCCCGCGGTAGTTTCCGATTATATTAAGCGCCACATTCGGTTTCTGGACGATAAGTTTCTTGCGTTGGCTGCCGATGATATTCGGCGGCACCTCGAAGACTACGCAGAGCATGAGCCGAATCCAAATCTTTGGCAAGGCCTTTTTGATGCACTCGAAACAGAGCAGAGAGTGCGTGCCACTCGTCAGGCAAGGAAGATTAGGTCTTGCCCGACCTGCGGGAAGCCCTCGCTTTGAGTGCCAATCGAAAAATATTCATGATAAAATTACGAGGAAAGTCAACAACGTTTTCCTCGCAGGGCGCAGATACTTTCCCTTACTCCGGGTAAGCTTCCCTTAAAATGCCCATCAAATTACGGGAATACGACGACTATTAAGGGAAAACTAATTCAACCTAAAATAGTCCTATGTTTCCACAAGCGTCACACAATCCTCGAAATCTGCAGCATATTCCTGCGATAACTATTACCGGATATACGAAGCCCCTCTTGCAGGAAAGACGGTTTTGTGGTATTTTATAGGCAGAGAAAGAAGGTGAATGCGCATTGAAATTGTTTGTGCTGGACATCGGCGGCAATGAAGTACCAACTTATGTTTCACCTGCAACGGCGGGTGATTTGCAGGCAACGACCAAATGGCAGACGAAATGGACGAGCAAGGCTACGCAGGACATGCCAAACAAAGTTGCGCTTCGCCGAACCGATACCAACGAATTGCTTGGGCTGATGGCCTATGCCGTTGATGACGCTATCCTTGCGGTAGAGATTATCTATGTAGAAAGTGCTGATCACAGCAACGCAAATCTTCTTCATGAAATAGGCGGTGAGAAGAAGTACATTGGCATCGCCAGGGCGCTGTTCGCATATGCTGTGTCGATTTCTATGGAAAACGGGTATGACGGCGTTCTTGCATTTAAAGCGAAAACCAGTGAATTGGTGGAATACTATATCCGCGAGTTCGGCGCAAGTCGTGTGGGTTCCTATGATCCTTTCCGTTTGGTGATTTGGGAGGATGCTGCGCGAGAACTGATCGACTACTTTGAAAGGAGCAACTGACATGGATAACGAGCGTATGGAAGAGTTAGAGAAAATTGAATCTCATGGTGCTGAGAACGGCTGGGTTGCCCCGATGACAGAGGAGGACAGAGCGTTCTTCGCATATTTTCGTTCGGTGTTTAAGCGCTATAATATTTCGCCCTCAAAGGCAACACGGCTGGAGTATGATTTTGTGACACGAGTTGCGGAGAGTGAGTTTTATCTCCAGAAGGCAAATGCGTGAGGGTATTCTTTGTCTATAGCGATGCAAATACTGCGCCGCCTATTCTTGTATAAAGGGCTTGCTTAACCTTTCCAGCAGAGGTACAATGTGGCAAACTGGGGTACCGGATTACCTGCCCACAGCACTCCGCCAAACTATGAAAAACCGCTTTCTGTCCCCTGTCACGAGGGTGTTCAGAAAGCGGTTTTTGACCACATGTTTGACTACAAATAGACGTGGAGCATGCGGAAACAGTGGAGGTAAGAGTTGCGAAGAGCGTACATAATAAAACAAAAACGGCTATAAAGCACCGGAAAAAGTAGAAAAATTTTTATTCAAAAGTTTGGGAGCAGGATGCCGCAGGTTCGAATCCTGTCACTCGGACCACCTTTCGCAGAAAAACCGCCTAAAAAGGCGGTTTTTCTGCGTTAAAAGTCCATTTTCCAAGTTTCACTCGACCACATTTCAACTGTGGTCAGAGAGGTAAAATGGCGATTGTGGCCTTGTATGGTAGATTGGCAAAAACCGCTAAATCCCTAACCAATCCCTAACTGGCATAGCTCCAGTATTTTCACCCCAAATACGACGAAATCTTGAATATTCCATCATTATCCTCTATAATAATTTCACGGTGGGACTTGGTGCCACAGAAGTGGTCTTCTGGTGGCAATACATAACGGTGTTCACCTTTTTCAAACACACATCCAGTTTATTAAAGAAGGGATACATGATGGAAGATAAGCAAATCGGAGTTCCAACAAATGTTGCGGTTTTCATTGATTATGAAAATGTATATAAAGCTCTTTTGGAAGAGAAAACTAATGTTCTGCGTCTTGCTTTTTTTGAAAAATTAAGAAAATGGTGCTCCGAACATCAACGAAGAGTTGTTAGAATAGTCGTGTACTGTAATTTTGATAATATGGATTTACATGAATCTTTCCATCAGTCTGTATTGCAGAGTTATGGTGTTGAGACTGTTCATACTTCGAATCAGGGAAAAAACTATGCTGATTTGAAGATTACCATTGATGTTTTGTCATCCATGTATTCCAATAATAATATTGATGAGTTCTTCATCATGTCCAATGACAAAGACATGACCCCTTTGCTCAACACAATTAGAGCAAACAAGCGAAATGTTGCCGTTATTACTACAGGTTCAACATACAATCCCTCAATCTGTGAATTCGCTGATAGTCATATCGAGTTAGAAGAAATCTGCGACGTTGAGGTCACACACAAAATCATTGATGACATCGCAAATGCTTATTGGAATAAACTTGAAAGTTATATAAATGCACAGATTTCAAACTTCGGCGTCACAGGTAAATACGCACATTATGAACTCAAATATGTATTAACTAATGAAATTAGATATTCCAAAGTCATGAGTTATGAGTTAGCTACCATTATCAAAGGATTCTACGATGATGGAAACATCTTTTTCTACAATTACAAATACGGAACGAAACCCTGTGTGGGATTTGCGCCTATAAGTAAAAAAGCAGACTTAATTTCAAAAGGCATCATCAAGGAAGCAGACGTTATTGCCACTTATGACATTCAGAAGGATATTGATGATTTATATGCAAAAGCCCTAAGATGAAATACAGTTGACTTTAGCGCACGACATGGTATAATAATTATTGAATTCTATATACTCAATAAGAGGACGAACTTTTGAGCAACAGCTGAAAAAGTGAAGTTAATCAGAAAGTAGTCCCAGAAAGCTCCCTATTTTATAGAGAGCTTTCTGTTTTATCCTCTATTACTCATCGAGAAATGGATGCCCAATGGACTATGATTTGTCCCTTGGGCATCGTTTACTTTATCCCACCTTCTCGTAACCGTCAAACCTAACCGCGCATAACACAAGATAATCTTAGCACAGGAAGATTAGTTTGTCTATTGAAAATCCATTATTTAGATTTGCAATGTCCTTTCCAGACGAGAGATTTTGAATTATAAACTGGCAAAGGGTAACCGCAGGAATGCTTTTTTGCTCCCCTGCGGTTATTTCATTGTTTATGCGGCGCAATTTTTGTGGTCAGCCCATGGTGCCGATTTTGTTGCCGTTCTCGTACATATCCTCGGCATACTCGACATGATTGGGGCCTTCGCTTTGTATCCAGCCAAAGCCGGGGACATAGACCATATCCGCCAGTTCGTTATCATTAGCTATTGACTCCGGTGCCGTTTTTGGTTCAAGTTGCGCGGGCTGTACCGGAGTGGGATCTGTCTGCGTAGGAGGTGCAGATTTCTGTTCTGCCACGGGTTCATCTTCTATTTCCGGTGCAGGGACGGGTAGCTCCTCAGTGGTTGTTTCCGGGGCTGATTTAGTTTCCGGCATTTCCGTTTCTTTCTTTTCTGTTACCACTGGCAGCACCGGTTTCTCTGCTTCCGGAAGCGTCGGCTGTGGAGCGATCACGGCGGTCGTTTCGCTCGGTGTGGGTGTTTCCCCGACCGTTTCGGCCTGCGGCCACACGGCGGCACACAGGGCGAGACAGGCGGCGAATGTAGCAGTGATGATGATTCTATTTTTCATTTTGTTTCCTCCTCTTTGAGTGTAAAATGATTGATTTCTGTGGACAACTCACCTTTTGAGGAATAGCTATCAGAACTTCAGAAGATTATCCAGAATATTTGCCGCCTGTTGCAGTTCGCTCTGGGTGGCCTCATTTTGCATATCCTCGTCCTTTTGTACCTTGTGGGGCAGATAGGGTTCATAGTTCTGTCTGGTGATTGTCGGGCGGTAGTGTCCAAGCATCTGCGCCAACTCCTTGGCATCCATGCCGTTCTTTAGAGCAAGGATGGCGCAGGTATGGCGGAGATCCGTGAATCGGATATGGTCGATGCCCGCTTCCCTGATGATCTCCTTGTGCATCCGGCGCACCATCTGCGGCGAGTAGGGTTTCAGTGTGGCCGGGTGCATAAACATGAGTGGGCTGCTGGGGTGCTTGCTGTGCTCCATGATGAGAAGGTCGACCACCTCCGGGGTCAGCCTTATTGACCTCGTCTGGCTACCGTACTCCACCAGCTCACGCCGTTCCACCGCACGTTTTTCCGCGATGGTCAGCGTCCTTTTTTTCATATCCAGGTCACTCCATTTCAGGGCGATGAGCTCGCCTTGGCGAATGCCTGTCGTCAGCGCCAACATGAACATGGGGAGGTAGCCCAATTGCTCGGCGGCGTCCAGATAGTCCTCCATCTCCAGAGGCGTCATGATATTCGCTTTTACCGTCATGGACTTGCGGTAGTGGAACGCCTTGGCGGGATTCTCTGTCAGGAGACCGTCCCGTATGGCTTGATCCAAGCATTGCTGCAGCAGGCGGTGGATGTGCCGCATGGTTTCTTCTCCCAAGCCAGAGCTGCCGGTTCGATGATTGCCGAAGCGCTTCCGTTCCTCCAGAAATTCTCCAACCATCTCCGATGTCAATTCAGAGAGGAGCACATCTCCCAAGCCGGGGAGGATGTGGTTTTTGAACATATAGTTGTGTGCCGCATAGGTGGTCGACCTGCTTTGGTACCTGTCGTAGGTTTCCTGCCAGAAGATGATGTATTCCCGAAGCGTCATATTCTCACCTCCATGCACTGACGCTGTAAGTCTCGAAAGGCTACCCATGGGAGTTTTGCCTGTTTCAGAATCTTCTTGTGCAGATAGTAGAACTCGTGGAGCTTGTACGGCGCTTCGGTTTTTGGATTGAGAAACACATAGGATGAGGCCGTTTCCGGTATCCGCTTCAGGAGATATCCAGCCTTGTCATTGAGCGTCAGCAGACGCTGGCCTCTGAGAATGTACTTGTAGCGGACATGAAAATCGGCCCACGACAAGGTGATCAGTTCACATTGCCGCAGGCCGCTTGATAGTCCTGTATAGATGAGAGAAAGTACGCCGAGCTGTTCTGCTGCGTTCAGGTAACGCTGGAGCTGTCCCAATCGCAAAGGGGCTGTTTTGTATTCCTCTGCCTTGGGTTCCTGGCAGAGCCGCACCGGGTTGTAGGGAATGAGTTGGTCCTGTGCCGCTTTGTCCATGCACCGGCGCAGGAGCAAATGGGCACACCATACGCTTCTGGTACTGAGTCCCTGGCTCCGCAAATCGTCGTAGAAGTCGGTGACCGCCCACTCCGTCAGGTCAGAGAGCGCCACACTTCCGATGCCGGGATGGATGTGACGGTAGATCAGGTTGCGGTACCCGCCCTCGGTGTTGCCGTTCCATTTGCGTCGGTTAGTAGTGAACCAGTAGTCGCACCATTGCCCAACCGTCAGCTTGTTTTCTTTCTGCATATCATCGCCTCCTTTTGGCAAACGAACAATATCATAGAAAGTAGGAAATAGCTACTGAAAAGAACGGCATATCTTCAGGAAAATAACTGTTCCGAATAACGCCGGCATTATTCGGAATAATATAGTTGATTTTATTCGGAACAGCGGTTATAATATTCTTGACAAACTGCAATAGAGGTGTTCTAATATGACGATCAAAGAAGCGGCTACCGCTTGGGGGATTACCGAACGGCGGGTCAATGCGCTTTGCAAAGCCGGACGCATTTCCGGCGCGTATAAGGAGGGCAGGCAGTGGTTTATCCCGGACAGCACGCAAAAGCCGATGGATAAGCGCGGTCATCGGAGTGCGGTGGAGCCCGTAGCATCATCTGCGCGCAAGCCGTTGCCCATTGGCGTATCTGATTACCGGGACGCCTGCAAAAACTACTACTATGTAGACAAGACTTTAATGATCAAGGAGTTTCTGGACGAGCGCCCCAAGGTATCCCTGTTCACCCGTCCCAGACGTTTTGGCAAGACGCTGAACATGGACATGCTCCGTACATTCTTCGAAAAGACGACCGAGGACACATCCGTTTACTTCAGAGACAAGAAAATCTGGTTCTGCGGAGAATCCTACCGTGTCCATCACAGAAAGTATCCTGTGATTTTTCTGTCTTTTAAGGACGTGAAATATACATCTTGGGAAGAAACCTATCAGACGCTCCAAAAGCTGATCGCACAGGAATTCCGCCGCCACGACGAGTTGGCATCCAGCTCCGCGCTTAGTGATTACGAAAAAGAGGAGTATTCCCTTCTTGCAACAGAAGCTGCTGACGAAGTGGAATATCAAATGTCCCTGCGAACATTGACGCTGCTTCTCCATAAGCACCACGGCGTTGCGCCTATCGTCATCATTGACGAATATGACACTCCCATTCAGCAGGGCCATGTGAGCGGTTTCTACGACACGATTATCGGATTCATGCGAAACCTGTTCTCCGGCGGTCTGAAAGACAATCCGCATCTGAGCTATGGTTTCTTGACCGGCATCCTGCGTGTTGCCAAGGAAAGTATCTTCAGCGGCCTGAACAACCTGAAGATCAACTCAATTTTAGACGAGCGCTACAGTGAATATTTCGGCTTTACTTCAAGCGAAGTACATGAGATGGCGGACTACTATCATGCTTCTGATAAATATCAGGAGCTTTGCGAGTGGTATGATGGTTACCTTTTCGGCAATACCGAGATTTTTAATCCCTGGTCTGTCATTGGATACTTCAATAATAACTGCCGTCCCAAAGCATTCTGGCAGTCTACCGGAAGCAATGACATCATCCGCGAGGTGCTGGCTTCTGCAACGCCGGATATTATGGAGCGTCTGGAGCTGTTGATGAAGGGCGAATCCTTCGTTACGCACATTGACACCGGTGTCATTTATCCGCAGATCCAGAATGATCCGTCCTCTGTATACAGCTTCCTGCTGGTGGCAGGTTATTTGAAGGCTGTGAGCTGCGACCAGTCTTACGGCGAGGATTATATGTGCGAAGTGGCTCTGCCCAACAAAGAGATTTCTTTCGTCTACAGCAAGGAGATCCTCTCTCAGCTTGAGAATATTATTCCTCGTTCCGTTGCTATTTCTATTCAGGAAGCTATCTACAAGGCAGATATCGACTCACTGCAAAAAACCTTGGAGAAGTTTCTGCTCCAAACAATAAGTTTCCACGATGCTGCCGACGAAACATTTTACCATGGTCTGATATTGGGTATGTGCGCTGTGATGGACAACAGCTATCGCATTACCTCCAATCGCGAAGCTGGTGATGGACGATTTGATATTCAGATGCTTCCTTTGAATAAGCGGCTGCCTGGTATTCTGATTGAATTAAAGGCCGGGAAAGACCGCTCTGAAACACAGCTTGAAGACCTTGCTAATGTTGCCTTGCAACAGATTAACGACCGTGCATACAGCGTTGATTTGCAGGCAATGAATGTTACGTCAATTATAAAAATCGGCATTGCATTCTCTGGTAAAAGAACACGCATTGCTGCTGAAAGGCAAAACATCGAATAAGCATCTTCGCTCAGCAGGCTGGCTATCATCCAAGTCAGCCTGCTGTTTCTTTGTCATCGCGCTTATTTCTTTGTTTATGCGGCGCAATTTCTGAGCTGCTCTCTGCGGCAAAAACACCCGCTGTCGGAGGTAAATCTGGTCGGAAGCACTTTTAATATACAGAATTCAATCCCACACAAATCCCAAAAGACGAAAGTGGTGCCTGAAACGAACAGGGCAAAAGAGTTCCAAAGAGGAACCGAAGGAGTGCCGGAAAGCGCCAAAGAGGGCGCAACAGGGCTTCCCGAAGGTTCAGACATAGGTTTGGGTCCAGGAGACCGTGCGTTCGAGTCGCACTACTCGGACCAAAATCCCTCTGAAATCAACGATTTTAGAGGGATTTTCTTATTCTTTGTTTATTGCGGCGCAGGGGTTGAACTATGATGATACTATCGTTTTATACAGTTACGCTATTTGCATCATGGTATATTTTACTTCATGAATACAATCTCCTCGTATGTTTCCTGAAATATTTGCTCTACTGCATCGACTCCACTCTCAGGAAATAGCGATAACGCCATTTTTAAATCTTCGTCGCATATCGGAATTATTAAGCCACGATCGTCATTTAAAGTATCGGCGCATCTTTTCATAAATGTTTTCTTGTCATCCAAGCTGCGGCACGCCAAAATGCCAACTCGTCCTCTTCTGTTGCTAAACCTTCCTCCAAGTTGGTCTAACTCGGGATTTGCCACTTCACCCGTATAGTTTTTACATTCTACAAAGACAAACGGACAGGGTATGATAACTGTCCACCGCCTTGAAATATCGTGCAAATAATGTGCTGACTAAAGACTTAAATCGAGCTATAATCGGCTCAACAAACTTTGCCTTATAACTTCTCGCCGACATCATTGCAGGCGGTTCAGACCGTTGATATTCTGGCTCATCCAAAGTTTAACGCTTTTAATTCCAATAAATAAGGAGCTACTATAATGACAATTAAGGAGTTTATGAATTTATTTGATTTAAAAAACGAAAGTGCTGTGATTAAATGGATAAAAGATGGATATATCTCAGGAGCTTATATAAATGAAGAATCAAATGAATATTTTATTCCAGAGCTTGCACGTCCACCATATACAAAAGCAAGAGCCAAAACCACAAATGCAATCTATAAAAGTATAGTTAAAGCTTGTATTAACAGAGAAGGCGTTTGTGCAAAGCTTTATAAATTAAATGAAGTTGAATTTCAGGTTTATATTAAAGATTTAGCCGATGCCGGATACATACGTATTGAATTACATAATAATATTGAATATTATTTTGCAACAAACAAAAGTAACGAGTTCCTAAAAAGTAAAAAGCCTCAAGAACTAGTTAAAAGTTGTATTGGTCTTATTACTGAAAGTGCAGTAAAAGGTATTACAAGTGCTTGCCTCGAAAAAGTAATTGCTTAATAAAAAACAAAAAAGAGCTAACTGACTTCTCAAAAAATCAGTTAGCTCTTTTCTTTTACAATAATTCAAATAATGTTGCCATTTTGTTGCCACAGAGGGCTTTCAAACGGCGAAAAGCCTTTATTTGCGGGCTTTTTCACGGGTGTGAAATTATTCCCACTCAATCTTACGAACGCCCTTTATCTCCGCTTCAAAGTTTTTTGTGCAATACTTCGAAAATAGTTGTATCTGTTTTTCTGTAATCATTTGCCATTCACGCCCCCAATAAGCTCTGATCAAAGGCAAACAGCGCCTCGTTTATTTCAAAAATATCATACTTTTCCCGCCCGATGAAATATTCGATGATCACATCGAATTTGCTGCTGGCACTGAGGGCATAGCCCGCCCGGGCGATGAGGTCGCGGGTTTCGTCCAGGTTCAGCTCCAGGGCGATGGCAAAGGCGATGGCCGTGGACTTGGAGGGCTTATAGTCCGGATTGTTGCGGATCTTGGAGAACAGCTTGCGGTCCACATTGGCCTTTTTGTAGATTTCAGAATCCTTTTTGCCGCTGCGGTCAATGAGCTTCAGCAGGGTCTCAGAGAATCCGGCGTCCAGATGCGCCAGCAGATCGTCCAGGTTGCCTGAGGCCACGGAAGCGGAGGCGTACTGCGGTGCGGCATCTTCGTAGACGCTCAGCGGCTGGCTTTGCAGGTCAAAGCTCCCGCGCAGGCGCTCCCGGCGAGTGTCGATGTGGGCGTCCACATAGTGGTCGTCGATGTATTCGGCAATGTCGGCGAACAGCTTGCCGCTGATCTGGTAGGCGGCGCGGTCGAAAATGACCAGGTAGACCGTCATGTCGCTGCCCAGCAGGAACTGGCCGATGGTGTCCACCGCCACCCGCAGCGCCTGATCCTTGGGGTAGCCGAAGATGCCGGAGGAGATCAACGGGAACGCCACCGTTTCGCAGTTGTGCGCCTGGGCCAGCGCCAGGCTCGTCCGATAGCAGGAGGCCAGCTGCTCCCGCTCGCCATGCCCGCCGCCTCGCCACACAGGCCCCACAGTGTGAATCACATACCGGCAGGGGAGGAGGTAGGCTTTTGTGATCTTGGCGTCGCCGGTTTTGCAGCCGCCAAGCCGTCGGCATTCGGCCAGCAGCTCCGGCCCCGCCGCCCAGTGGATGCACCCATCCACCCCGCCTCCGCCCAGCAGGGACTCCTTGGCTGCGTTGACAATGGCGTCCACAGGCATTTTCGTGATGTCGTTGCGAACGATGATAAGGGGCATAGTGTCACCAACTTCCCATGATTAAAATTAAGTCAATGTGTGTTGCCCTCAACCTTTTCTGCTTCGGACATTTCATCCCAATCCCCAAGATTTCCACACCTGCGAAGGTAATCGTGGCCGCCATCCACAGCGCACGAGCCACAGCTGCAAAACTTGAAATCATGGACGGTTTTGCTTTCGATGACATCTCCACATTTTTTGCATCTGATTGCGTTTCTGATAATTCTCGGCATACCTATCTCCTCCGCAAAGCGCTTCTTCTGTATTTCATCGTCAGCAGAAGCTTTGGAAAGCATTGTATTTTCATTCGACGATGCTGTTCTAACCCGACTCGGTTTATTCTTGCCGTATCAGAACAGATCCTAAAAATTGCTCTGCCATCCCTCTTTCACCGCAAGTGCTACGAGCTGCATAGTAAGATTATACCTTATGTCGGCTTCCGTGAACTGTTCTATTGGCTTTGGCACAGTGGTCGGTAACGCTGCAATCTCGGTGGAAACCGTCGGATACTTTGCGTCATTCTTTATAACTTGCATTTGTGCAGAACGATAGTCAAATGGTGTTTTCTGAAGCTCGTTCCATGTATCCAGAATATCCTTTTCCAAATCCGCAATATATTGTTTCTGCCGCAAATAGGCAATCAATAAACTGCAATCCATCTGTTATCCTCCTCCGTGTCCATTGCTTGCGAGGTCTGTATCAGCAATCAGTTGAACTTTTTTCAACTGCTGCTATGTTGCTGTTTTCCTCTCGCTCCAAAGCCTCATCCAGCTTGTACATCAGCATACTGGCAAATATTAACTGCCGTGCTGCATTCTCTGCTGTAATGGAATCATTTTCGTGGGCCTTTGGATTTCGCAAGGCAGCCGCTGCTCCGGCAAACATATCCATAAATCCTCGTTGAACATTCTCACCTGTATCCGTTGAGGTGTCTGCAATCACTATCTCAGGAGATTTGGCCGAAAAAACTGTTTGCATAAGAGGGTAACCATCCAACTGCTTTCCGTCCTTTCCTCTAAGCTCTGGGAAAAGCTTTTTGACTTTGGCATTTATTTCGATAAAGGCACTGCGCGCAGATTCAAAATAATGGCCATCTTGATACAGTGACCGTGCCACCCGAACAATATCCGGGTGAACCAGCTTCCAGTCAACCGCAAAACGGAGTCCCAGTTCCCTGCGCTTCAAGGCATCTAATTGAATCAAAATTGTGTTGCCTTCTCCCACTGCCATTCTCTGCGTTGAGGTGTAAACAAGATTACGGGAAATGATTTTCCACTCGTCACTCTCTTCAAAGTGATTTTCGTAAATGTACTGAATTAGGTCACTATGAAATTGAATATACTCCGGCGTATCGAAGCGAACTGGTGTTTTAATGGCAAAAAGATTTTTCATCTGCCCAATTAAAGAATCAATTGTAATCATTGCGTGACTCCTTTCCACGCCATGTTAGTTCCAAATGTTGGATATTGTATTCCCTTCGGTTTCTGTACACAGCACGCAACCGCCTCGAAAGGCTTTGTTTGTAATAAATATCACTCACACAGTCTATGATACGCCTTGCGAACAGTTTGCGCCATCAAGATTCTACGCTGACTCAGAAACGCCATGTATTCCATGCCTTCGAAGTTTTTTGGCAAAGCATGTTCCTCACATGCTTTGCGGTAACCATCTTCACCAAGTTTTTGGCGGTAATGATAGACATAGTCTTGAGGGGCTTTGTCCGAAATCTCAATATTGGTGGCGTAGTCGAGATAGGTGAAATTTGCAATCTGGTTTCTGTCACGGTCACTGGTAAACCCAATTCCAGACAGATAGTTCTTTGGGAAGATATGGTGCCTATCAATCGCATTCTTTGTTCCGCTGGATCCCAAAATAAAGTATTTGGATATCGGAGTGTTGCTGAACAGCATGGGTATATTGAGTACAATCTGAGTTGCCACATATCCATACCATGCAGGCGAAATAGCTGCCGCACTGTTCAGCTCATTAGGCAGAGTCAAACTAAAGTAATCGTCCGTAAATCGTGTTTCGATAACACGGTCAATATAAGCGATGAATTCACCTGCAGTATGAACATCACGCAAATCCGCAAATTGTTTCTCTACTTCAGACTCCGTAGAACCGGTGTAGAAATATGTAATGGTACTCATAAAGAACCACTTACTAATACACTTTTTGAGTTGTGCAGCATCCAGCTTATAGTCATACTTAGCAATCAAGTAAAGAACATAACTGAAAACAATCGCATTGGAGGAGGCAATCAGCTTGTCACTGATATATCCAACCTCGGCTACGATGTTGATAAAGTTGTGCCAGTTATTCAGGTTCATTACCTTATCCAAAGCATCCTTGAAAATTTGGAGATTATCATGACGCACCTCATCGGAGAACTTTCCGGTTTCTAGATTCTTGCCTCGCAACAGCATATAGGCATATTTCAGCCGAGCACGTTTAAAGCCGAAACCGACGGCCATGCGAATCAGATGAGAAGGCTCGATTGCCAAAAGCGTGTTGTATGAGGTATTGGCAGCCGGGATTCTGGACGCTGCCGCAAACGCATTGATCTTATCGCTGGTTTCGTTCTCATAAACAGAGATCAGTGTCTGGATGAAGTTATTCTCCGTCAAGCTCTGACCACCAGAGTTGACCCGGACAAAAATATCTGCGACATCTTCCTCATCTGCGTTATAGCTAATCTCCAAAGTAGGCAGAGAATAATCGGACAGATTCAGTAGAGCATTGATGCTATCTTCGATTCTATCTTCTTCCTCGTCTGTTAACAGCGGAAATTCCTTCTTACTACGGCCTTCGTTAGCCTCCTTGATAAAATGACGCCGCAGAGAACTGATGGAATTATCCTCTTTTGCCAGGAAAACATCACTGATACGGCTGATCCACTCAGTGTCCTTTTCATATGCCTGAGACCATACGGCAAATTCACGAGTCAGCGGATTATAGGAGATTTTGATCTCACGATCTGCAAAGTTCTTGTCTTTCACCTTAACAGCAAACATAGCTGCAACAAGGGCGGTCAGTCGCTGCTGTCCATCAATGACAAGTTCTTTGGGTTCTTCGTAAGTCTTTGAGTTATCACCGATTGTACTCTTTTTGCTTTCGTAATCCGCCGGAGACTCCCAAAGCATAATGTAGCCAATAGGATACCCTTTGAGCATGGAGTCAAAAAGTTCACGGACTTTATTATCTTTCCAAACAAACGGACGCTGAAGATCAGGTAAGCCGATACGACCATTGCGTACACCTTTGACTAAATCCTCAACTTTACTGGGGATATTCTTGAACAACTCTTTTCCCATATTGATCTCCTAATCTCGTCTTTATCTGTTTTTATTTATCGTCCGGCACGACTTCTACAATATCCTCAATTCGACAATCCAGCGCTGCGCAAATCTTCACGAGTATCTCCGTGGTGACATGTCCGTTCCGTCCCATCTTGGTGACAGATGCTGGGCTGATGCCCGCCTTTTCACATAAGCCTTTTTTCTTCATATTCTTATCGATAAGCATCTTCCGGAGTTTTTTATAACGCACAGATATAAAATATCTTCTCCATACCGATACACAAAAAGTGCCCTGTCGCTTGGCAGAGCATTCGGCCTATTGTAGCCATACCGCCAGGGCCCATTCCAACACTTGCCAGTGTTGTATATTATGATAGCATATTTAGGCGTAAAAAACAAGAAAATAGTGAAATATCACGATTTCCGCAAAATAAAAACGATAAGGATTGCTATTAAATTCAATCCTGACGCTGACCTTGCGTCATAGTGCGTGCTGCCACAGTGTTTGTTGTGCAAGCCACTCGTGCAGGAAGTGATTATTCTTTGCTTACAGCTGCTCAACTTTTGCGCCGCTACTCACGCAAAAAACACTTGCATATTAATCTCCCCACAAATACAACTTGATTTTGTATCACTTTGGTGATATAATTTACACAGAGATACTTAGGAGGATGCGGAAATGGATCAGAAAATCACCCTATATCACGGCTCTGAGCAGATCGTAGAGGCTCCCGCCTTTGGGTTGGGTAAGCAGAACAACGACTTCGGGCTGGGCTTTTACTGCACGGAAAGCGAAGCGCTTGCCAAAGAATGGGCCGTATCCTCTTTGCGCAACGGCTTTGCCAATCGTTACAGCCTTGATACGGAATACCTAAAAATTCTGAATCTGAACAGTCCGGACTATACGATCCTGAACTGGATCGCCGTTTTGGTAGAGCACCGTCTGTTCTCTATCAATAATCCGGTCGCGCAGCGGGCCAAACGATATTTGATCGAAAATTTCGGCGTCAATGTCAACGCCTATGACTTGATCATTGGCTACCGAGCCGACGACTCCTATTTCGACTTTGCGGCGTCTTTCTTGAATAATGGAATTTCCGTGCAGCAGCTTGCAAGTGCTATGCGCCTAGGCAAGTTGGGCGAACAGATCGTCGTCAAGTCTAAATACGCATTCTCCCTGCTGCATTACGAGGGATTTTCCATCGCAGAAAGGGAAAAATATTATGTTCTCCGCAAGGCGCGAAACGACGAAGCCGACCAGCTTTATTCGAAAATGCTCGAAGAGGCGACTGACGGCCTGTACATGCTTGACATTATGAGAGGAGGCATTCGGAACGATGACCCACGCATACCAAGAAATGTATCTAAATAATGCGCAGGCCTTGCTGGGCGATGCCTTCGACTATGCCATCAACGCATGCGGAATCGCCGGAGGCAGCTTCATGAAACTGTTTTCCGTCAGCTCCGTCAGCAACCGAATCGAGAACGGCGAAGCTGCCTATATTATGGGGAAAAGCGGTATCGAAGCGGCTGTTGATGTCCTGGTTGAGACTACGGGCAAAGCGCCGACGGTCAAACCGAAAGCCAATTTCAACCGCTCCAGAGAGTATTGGATCGGCTGGGCCGTCGCCTACTACCAGCGGTTCTCCGGCAGGAAGTTCAGCGATATTTTTAAGGTTCTCTCGTTTGAAGATTTAGAGCGGATGTATGCGCCTCTCCACGAAGCGGACATCAGCAAGTTCGCCGATATTGCCGATGCCAAAGTACGCGAGTACTTCGCTGATACCAACCTCAAGCGCATCCGCACGCTCTATGGCTGTACGCAGGCGGAGCTTGCCAGACGAAGCAATGTCAGCCTTCGGTCTATTCAAATGTACGAGCAGCGCAACAAAGACATCAACAAAGCCAGCGCGGAAACTGTTCTCAGCCTCGCGAAAGTCCTCGGCTGCACAATGGAGGATCTTTTGGAAAAGTGAGGCTGTGATGGAAGGGGTGACTTTCCCTTAAAATACCAATCAAATTAAGGGAATGTGATAGTTATTGAGGGAAAGCGAGTTTCACCTTTAGAGAGCAAATGCGTGAGGGTATTCTTTGTCTATAGCGCCGCAGCTTCTGAGCCGCCACCCCCGCAGAAACTTCTTGCATAACTGCCTGCTCAGAGTTACAATGCAGCCAACAGCAATGAGAACCGCTTCCCGTCCGACACCGATGAATCTTCACCGAAAACCGGGTGGGAAGCGTTTTCGACCACATAGATTACCACAGACGGCTCTGGAACACCCGGAAACAGCGGAGATAAGAGCGTCAAAGAGTAAGTAAAATGAATTAAAAGGTGCAAAAAAGCACTATAAACGAGTAGAAAAAGTATTCCCGATAAGTTTGTCTATAGCGAGGCAGATTTTAAACCGCCCCATGCAGAGTCTGAATGCTATTTTTCTTTATTCCCCGCATCTTCCAGCAGATTTGTAACCACTTCGCTGAGCTGCGCGGCGTTCTTGGAAGTGATGACAGGAACGCCGGTCTGCGTCTCAATGGCCTTTCGCGCATCGCCAGCCACCTTGCCTCCGGCACGGGCCACATCTAATGGATTTTGCATATGCTTTCGCATTTGAAGGCCGCAGACGGCGTTGCGGGTTTCTTGCTGGCGAACGGTGCGTTGGGCGACAGTGACACTTTAGAGATTCGCAAAAAACTGATTCAGAATGATAAGGTGGAAGCCATTGTCATTCTTCCTCGGGAACTGTTTATCACCACCGATATCAGTGTCACGCTCTGGATACTGAACCAGAACAAGAAGGGCGGGAAGTATCACGAACGGATGCTTCGCAACCGGGAGCATGAAATACTGTTTGCAAAAGCAGCGTACGTTCAAAGAAAAGATACAACTAATTTCCTTTTTCTCGTTTTATTCAACTCGTTTTCATGCTATACGATTGTCGAAATATAATTGCTCTGTGCGCGTTGAAGACGAATATCACACAGAACATGGGCAGGCCGCATTGCGCCGCGACTTTAATTTTGATTCTCCGGTGACGCAGTAAGAAGTGACAAGACTCTATAAGTAAACACCGAATCGCACAGCGCAAGCATTTTGGCCTGATGCTGTGCGATTTCTTTTTCACCTTACGAAATGCTGCCTGCACAGCCGTTTGCTATGCAGCGCGTCTCATCCTTTGGTATGATTTACATTTCAGAACAGCCGCGTATAATATAATTTGAGATAGATGGCAAAAGGCTTATGACAATCTCACTCTGTATCAAAGGGAGGGAAGAAATGACCGAAAATATCATCATAAAGCCCTCTGTTCAGAAACGGTTTGACAGCTTCATGGCGCATGGCAGAGTCCTTTTTTTCAGCGCGCCCTGCGGCTTTGGAAAGACCGTGCTGGCGGACGCGCTGCTGCGCGGGCGGAATGTGCTGCGGCAAAGCGCGGCAGGCCCAGACTGCGCGATCCCACCGTCAGCGCAGGATTGGGACATTCTGCTGATTGATGATCTTCAGCTCATGCAGGAGGAAGCCGGGCAGCAGGCTCTTTGCGAATTGATTCGCTCAAGTCCGGAGCGCCATTTCGTGCTGCTCTCGCGCGGTGTGCCGCCCGGCTGCCTGACGGCGTTTCAGTACACGGGGCTGATGACGGTGCTGGAGGCCGACGACCTGCTTTTTGACGCGGACGATGTGCGGCGACTGTTTCAGCTTTCGGGAGCAAATGTAACAGATAGCGAGATCGACGGAATTTTGAAAGAATCCGTGGGCTATCCGCTGGGCGTAGCCATCACCGCCCGGTGTATGTCTCCGGGCAAGCCGTGGACGCCGGAGTTGGTGGCGCGGGTGTTCCGGGAGATGTTTCTCTACTTTGAAACCGCCATCTACCGGCGCTTTGACCTGCCGGTGCGGCGCTTCCTGTTGGAGCTGGCCCCCTTTGAAAGTTTTGACCTGGAAATGGCACGGATGGTCAGCGGCGATCCCCGTGCCGGCGAACGGCTGGACTGGCTTCTTCGATACACCACTATGCTGCGCTATGACGACTGCCAGCGCTTCCACTTCTGGTCGGGGTTCCGAGCTTTTCTCCTCTGGGAGATGGAACGGGAGTATACCGAGGAAAAGCGCAAAGCGCTCTTCAGCCGGGGCGGGCTGTACTATGAGCTGAAGGAGGACTACGCCCACGCCCTGGAATGCTACACCAGCGGCGGTGACCATTCCAAGGTCTCCGAGCTGCTGGTGCGCAATGCAGAACTCCACCCCGGCATGGGTCACTATGCCGAGATGGAAAAATACTACCGCAGCCTGCCGGAGGCGGAAATTCTCGCCTCTCCCTCGCTGATGCAGGGCATGAGCATGCTCTGCGCGCTGGCCATGGACTACGAAGGCTCGGAGCGCTGGTATGGCGAGCTGCAAGCATTTGCCGAGCGCTGCGGCAGACAGGACGCCGCCGGAAAGCAGGCCCGCAGCCGCCTTGCATGGCTGGACATCTCTCTCCCCCAGCGGGGCGTGAACGGTCTGACGGAAACCATCCCCGCCGTGTTCCGGCTGCTGATGAACAAGGAAGTGACGCTGCCGTCCTTCTCCGTCACCAGCGCCCTGCCCAGCATCATGAACGGCGGCAAGGACTTCTCCCCGTGGAGCAAAAAGGACGACCTGCTCTACAAGACCCTCCGCATCCCCGTGGAGGCGGTGCTGGGGCGGGACGGCGTGGGGCTTGCGGACTGCGCCATCGCCGAGAGCAAGTTTGAAAAGGGGGAGGACATCGCCGGGCGGATGCTGTCCCTTCTCCCGCAGCTGAACGAGGTCCGCAACCGGGGCGCGCCGGACATGGAGTTCGCCATCGGCGGTCTGCTTGCCCGCAGCCAGCTGGCGAACGGACAGCCCGCCGACGCGCGGCGCACCATCGCGGCGCTCCGCGAACGCTTTGCCCAGCGGGGCCTGACCCGGTTTTTCCCCAACATGGACGCCATGCTCTGCCGCATTGACCTGCACACGGGCGATTTGGACGGGGCGGACACATGGTACCGGGAAAAAGCCCCCCGGGAACCCACCCACCTGAACGTCATGCGGCGCTACCAGTATCTCACCCAGGCCATGGTGGAGCTGGCGGACGGCAGGCCGGACGCGGCACTGCTGACGCTTGCCCCGCTGGAGCCGTACATCCAAAACTGTGCCCGCATCATCGACGGCATTCACCTGAATGTCCTGACTGCTATCGCCCTGCACCGCAAGAAGGACGAGGGGTGGCGCGGACGATTGACGGCGGCGCTGGACGCGGCGGCGGAGTACCGCTTTATCCGCACCGTCAGCGTGTACGGTACGGCGGTGCTGCCGCTGCTGGAGGCGCTGGACTGGGACGGCGACAAGGCATGGCGCAAGCGGCTGATGGCGGCGGTGCGGACGCAGGCGGCGTTCTACCCCCATTTCCTCGAACCCCGCCTTGCCCCCGGCGAGGAGCTGACACCTACGGAGCTGCAAATTCTCCATCTGCTCTGCGCGGACAAGTCCAACGCCGAGATCGCCCGGATCATGGATGTGAAGCTGCCGACCGTGAAGACCCATGTCAGCCACATTCTCGAAAAGCTGGACGTGAAGCGCCGGGCGGAGGCCAAGACCGCCGCGAAAAAGCTGCGGCTCATTCCGGATGATCTATAAAAGCTGTGCCTGTGCTAAAACGGGCTGGATATAAACCCTATACGCATATCCTAAAGGAGGATCTTATGAAAAAACGAGTTTTGAGCCTGTTCATGGCCCTGATGCTCTGCCTGACGCTGCTGCCCACGGCGGCGCTGGCGGAGGAAGCAGGCGTGGTGCAGGATGCCGCAAATGCCAACAGCACTTACACCACCGGTGAGAATGCCGGGCTGACTGGCGGCAAAGATGGCAGCGTGCCGGACGGTACGGACGGCGGTGATGCCGACAGCAGCGGCGAGGCGCAAGACGGCGAAGCGGATACCGCAGTGTCGGCGGTACAGGGAGCTTCCCATGCGAGCCACTGCGTCTGCGGCAAGAACAGCAGCACAACGGTCAACGGTCATGAGCATGACTCGGCAGTCACAGCGTGGAATGCAGCCACTTCCCTGCCCGGTACTGCTGGCAACTATTATCTGACGCAGCCCGTGTCGGGCAGCTGGACTGTGCCAACGGGCGAGGTCAACCTCTGCCTGAACGGGCAGACGATTTCCGGCAGTATCACGGTCGGCAGCGGCGCTTCGCTGACGCTGACCGATTGCAGCAGCGATAATTCAGGCAAGATTCAAGGCGAAGTGCTCGTCAATGGCGGCAAATTGGAGCTGTACAACGGCACCATCACCGGCGGCGTGCAGGTCGGTATAAAGGGTGGCAGCTATCAGACAGGCTCGGCCTTCACCATGTACGGCGGCACGATCTCCGGCAACAGCGAATACGGCGGTGTGTTCCTTGTCGGCACGACGAATCAGACCGCCCCGCCGAGCTTCACCATGCACGGCGGCACCATCTCCAACAACACCGCAGCCGCGTCCGACGGCGGTGGCGGCGGCGTGTATGTGGGTGAGAAGTGCAACTTCACCATGGACGGCGGCACCATCACCGGCAACACGGCAACCGCCGGCAACGGCGGCGGCATCTATATCCACTTTAACGCCGGCAATGTTTCGATCTCCAACGCCACGATCACCGGCAACAAGGCGTCCGCCACGGGGGATACAAGGTATGGCCACGGGGGCGGCATTTATTCGCAGAGAGGGGTAACCGTCAAGAATGTGACGATCACCGGAAACAACAGCACCTATGAGGGCGGCGGCATCTATGGAAAGGGCGCTATTACCCTCACCGATGCTACCGTTACCGACAACTCTCAATATGACGTTTACTACGACGGAGAGGAAAGCAACACTCCTGAGCTCACTGTTTCCGGCTCGGTGCAGGCCGGTTATTACGCCAATTATGCGTGGAAGCTGCCCATTTTTGTATCAGGCGCATTGAGAGAGGATTCGGTCATCCGTGTGGGCGTGCGTGAAGGCATAAATCCTGGGGCCATCGCCGAACCGGCAAGCGGCGTGACGCTCCGCGCCGAGAACTTCAAGGCGGACGCCGCCGACAGCGTGACCAGCCTGGGCAATGACGGCAAGGTCTATCTTGTGCCCTGCACGCACGAGATGGACGATACCGGCTACACCTGCAAGAAGTGCAAAACGCAATTCGACGCGCGCGTGGGCGATAGCGCCTATTATAAGACGCTGACGGATGCGTTTAATGCAGCCAGAGACAGCACCGTGACGCTGCTGCGGAATGTGACGCTCAAAGGAAATTGCTCTGTTACCGACTTCACAACGACGCTGGATCTGAATGGCAAAACTGTCAGCAGCGGGGATTATCGCATTGGCGTCGGAGGCGGGAACAAACCCAATACTCTGACGGTTAAGGATTCCGGAACAGGCGGCGGAACGCAGGCGCTCAATGTCAAGTTTTCGGTTAATTCCAACGGAACGCTGGCGGTTGACGACTCCTACACCGGCGAGATTTCGCGCGTGGAGCTGCAGGCCGGCGGCGCATTGGAGCGCTTTGGCGGCAAAATCGGCGAGTTGGTTTTAAGCAATGCTGCGTATGGCTCCACAAGTACGGGCTACGGCCTGAAGCTGTGGAAGGGCAATACAAACGCCTGCACCATCGGCCAGATCACGGACAGCACGAAGAGCAAGAGCCTCACCGTTAACGACCTGCTGGGAACCGACTACGCGAAGTGCGAGCTGTACGGCGAAAAAGGCGGCACTTGGAGCATCGTTCCCAAGACGGAGAAAATCTCCGAACTGACCGGCTATACAGCGTACAAGGTGCAGTTCACGGAGTGCGTCCATCAGTGCGCCGATGACAGCAACCCTGTGTGCTCTGTGTGCCACAAGGACCTGTATACGAAGATCACCGCCAAGGCCGCTGACGGCACGACCAAGACTGCCTACTTCACGGAAGACAGTGCGCTGGAAAACGGCTATGTAGAGGCCATCCAGACCTTGAACGGCTGGAGCAATGGGGGCTGCACCGAGCCGACGCTGACCCTGCTGCGGGATATGCCTTACGGCACCTCCATAACGCTGACCGGCACGCTGACGCTGGAGGGCGGAACGCACACCGCCAAGAATGTGACGGTCGCTGAAAACGCGAATGTGACCTTTGCCAGCGGCAGCTATCAAGGTGCGACCATCGACGGCACGGCGACGGTGAAGGCGGGCGTCACATTCACCGCCGCCTCCGTCACGGTGAACGGTACGCTGAACGCCAAGGGCGGTACCTTCACTGGTAATGTCAAATTCAAGGGCAGCAGCATCGCGAACATCAGCGGCGGCAGCTTTAATAATGAAAAGAAATATGGCGGCGTTACGTTTGACTACAATGTCACGGGCACGATCTCCGGCGGCACGTTTGTCTTCGCGGATTTTTACACCACCAAAGTCAAGCTCTCCGGCGGCACATTTAAGGAAATCAAAAGCTACGGCGACCGCAAACTCGCCGACCTGCTGGCGGAGGGCGCGGCGTATTACGGAGCAAGTGATAATCAGGCTGTGACCAATGATGGAGTGAATACGCTGGAAAATGTCAAGGTCGTGTCGCATACGCACGACGGCGGCAAGGACGGCAACGGCACTTGCAGCATCTGCAACAAGCAGATGGCGGCGTCGCTGACCGTCGGCGGCAAGACGAGCTGGTACACGGCCTTTGCCTCTGCCATCGAGGCGGCGAACGCGGCGGACGGCGAAAAGACCATCACGCTGTATCAGAATGTGAATGGCTATGTCGATGGGCATTCGACCACCTATGAGCTGACCTGCGGGCCGGTGACGCTGGCGACCGGCGGGAAAACGGCCACAAGAGCAAACCTCACCGCCAAGGGCATTTCTCTGACGGTCACGGGCAGCAACGGAGGCTTCAATGTGTCGATGGACGGCAAAGACGCGGAATTGACCGTCAACGACAAGAATACGAGGCTCGCCATTGTCACGGCGCAAAACGGCGGAAAGCTTTCGCTGAGCAACGGCGCCTTCAGCCGTGTGGATGTCATGAACGACGGCAGCAGCGCCAGCCTCAGCGGCGGCAGCTACGGCGAGATCACGAGCGGCACCAACTATGTCAAGCCCTATGCGCTGCTGGCGAAGGGGTACGCTTACAAAAAAGAGGATAACACATGGGTCTCCAACGCCAATATAGGCCTATCAAAAGTCACCGTTGAAAAAGCCCCCTTCGCGGTCGAAAAGATCTATCCGAATAGCGATACGAACTACACCGGAAGCTCGGCGTTTGCGACGGACGGCAATATCACGCTGACTGCGGTAATCGCGCCCGAAACGCAGGGCGTCACCTACTACTACTGGTGGGAGCGGTTTGACGAATCAAGCAAAGACTGGACCATGAAATTAAACGATGTTAATACTGCGACGCATACCGGCGGGCAGAACAAGACGCTCTCCATCAGCAATCTGCCGGAAAACAGCAGCTACCAATACCACGTTTATGTGAGTAGCGACAACGGCTACAATTGCTACAGCGAGCCGTTCACCGTGACCCGGCATCAGCATAGCTGGACGTACACGGCAAGCGGCGCGACCATCACTGCCAAGTGCAGCAAGTGCTCCGCCAGCGGCGGCAGCGTGACCATTGCGGCCCCCGATAAAAGCACCCTGACCTACGACGGAAAAGGCAAGCAAGCCACGCTGGAGGGCAGTTTCACCACCGGCGTGACGCCCGCGACCAGCTATACGCAAACCAAACCGACACAGCAGACGCTTGAAAACGGCACACTGCCCACCAATGCCGGTACCTACACCGCCAGCATCACCATGGGCAGCGCCACCGCCAGCGTGACCTATACCATTGGCAAAGCTACCCCCAAGGCGGAGGACTTCACCTTCACCGCCCCGACAAGCCTGACCTATGACGGCAATGTCAAGAGCGCGACGGTTTCTCCCGCAAAGGCCGGTACGGGCGATGTCATCGTAAAATACTACGATAAAGACGGTAAGGAAGCCACGCCTAAGAACGCGGGCGAATACACCGTCAAGATCGATGTAGCCGAGAGCACGAACTATGCTGCGGCCAACGGCCTGACGGCGGATGGCTGGAAGTTTAGCATCACCAAGGCTGCCGCACCCGCGGCGGAGACCGGTTCGCTGACCATCACCAACGGCACGCAGCTGACGTACACCTACGATTTCAGCAAGCTGCTGCCCGAACTGTCCGAGGGCGAATATGGTACGATAAGCTATGGTAATCAGGCTGATATTTCCCTTGTTAGCCAAAGCGGATATTATTACGACGAAACGATCGTAGAGTTTAAAAACGGCGTGCTGATTTTGGCACAGTTCTATGCGAAAGATGGAAACATGACCGGCCAGATCGGTACCGTCAAGGTGAATGTCACCACCACCAACTACGCAGACTTTCAACTGACGCTCGTCCTCAACGCGATAAACCAGATCAAGCCCACGCCGGACGGCGAAATCACCGCAGCCGAGATCACCTACGGCGACGCGCTGAGCAAGAGTACTATTTCGGGCAAGATGAAGGATCCCGACACCGGCAAATCCGTCAACGGTACGTTCGCGTGGACGGACGGCACGATCAATCCTAACGCGGGCGGCTATGAAGCCGAATGGACATTCACCCCGGCGGAGGGCTATGAGGAATACGCGACCGCGACCGGAACTGTGACCATCAAGGTGAACAAGGCTACCCCCACCTTCAACGCTCCCACGGCGCAGGAAAATCTGACCTATACCGGACAGGAGCAGGCGCTGATTACTGCGGGCAGTGTGACCAGCGGTGGCACCATGCAGTACAGCCTGACCGAGAACGGCACATACAGCCCGGACACCCCTACCGGCACCGATGCCGGAGCATATACCGTGTGGTATCGGGTGATTGGCGATGAAAACCACAACGATACCGCACCCGCCAGCGTGGCGGTCCGCATTGGGCAGAAGCCGCTGACGATCACCGGGGTAACGGTTGCGTCCAAGCTTTATGATGGCACGACAAACGCGGACATTACCAGCGTAACCTTCGACAACGTGACCTTGAAGCGAGACACAGACTACACCGTCACCGCCAGCTTTGACGAGGCCGGTGTGGGCAGCGGCAAGAACGTCACTGCCACAGTGACCCTGATGGGGCAGGCCGCGAAGAATTACGCCCTGGAGCAGAGCAGCTTCCCTACGACTGGCAGCATCATCAAGGCCGCTGCGCCTGACTTCACCAAGGAAACCGCGCTGACCATTGTAAACGGCCACGAAAAGACCTACACTGTGACGCTCCCCGCCCTGCCCACGCTGGAAACTCCCAAAGCGTACGGTGCGCTCACCTATGAGATCGGCGAAATCAAACTAAATGACGGCTACTACACCAGCGGCGCGAAGGTGGAAAACGGCAAGCTGATCCTGCCGATTCAGAAAAATGACGTGAAAACCACCGGCTCTGTGGGTACTGCGACCGTAGTAATCAAGAGCACAAACTATGAGGACATCACGCTGACCGTCAACGTCAGCGCGAAGAACAGGATCACTCCCACCGGCACACCGACGCTGAGCAAGAACGCCATCACCTACGGCGACGCCCTGAATATCATCGCTCTCTCCGGCAAGCTCCATGATAATGTCAACAACGTGGATGTCGATGGAACCTTTGAATGGGTGGACGGCACGCATATACCCGTGGTTGGGAACGGTACCTATGCAGCCGAGTGGATTTTCGAACCGACTGACACCGAGAAGTATTTAACGGTTTCGGGAAGATCGAATATCACTGTCGAAAAGGCTCGACAGTACGGCAAGCTCAGCATGGCGGGCTATACTTACGGTAAAACGCCCAGCACACCGACCTTGACAGACCAGACGGGCGATTTGAATGCTCAAGTGACCTACAGTTATGCCGCTGCGGACAGCGGCTCTGTTCAGACGTGGGATATCAGCAATCCGCCCGCGCTGAACGCCGGTACCTACCGTATGTACGCCAGCATTGGTGATACGGATAACTACTACGGATTTGAAGCTGTGTATTGCGAATTTGTGGTAGCAAAGGCAACGCCGACCTACACCGTTCCCACCGGGCTGACGGCAAAATACGGTCAGGCGCTGGCGGATGTGACGCTGCCGGACGGCTGGAGTTGGATGGATAGCAGCGAATCTGTGGGCGGCGCTTCGACTGCCGCCAAGACCTTCCAGGCAAAGTTCACTCCGAAGGACACCGAAAACTACAACACAGTGGAGAACATTGAACTTGAAGTCACGGTGAACAAGGCAGATGGCGGCAACCTCAAAACGGTCGAGCTGGAGCAGAAGTACACGGACGCCTCGGATCACACCTACACGCCGGACTGGGCCGGACTGCCCGCCGGGCAGGACTGGACGTTCAGCAGCGAGGCGAGCATCGCCCTGCCCAAGCAGGACTTCGCAGCGGACGGCAACTTGCTGACCTATGCCATCTCCGGCGGCAAGGCGGGTGACAAGATCACCATCATCCTGAAAGCCTCCTGCAACAACTACGAGGATTTCACCATCACCCTGACTATCACCCTGACAGAAAAGGATAATCAGCAGGCACTGCGCATTACCGGCGGCACCACCGTGGTCTACGGTCAGACCTTGCAGCTTGGTACCAGCGGCGGCACCGGTTCCGGCGCGGTGACCTACACTGTGACCAACGGCACTGGCGAAGCTACTATTGATTCCAACGGCGTCCTGACGCCCGTCAGGATCGGCTCCGTCACCGTGACGGCCACCAAGGCGGGCGACAGCGAATACAACGCCGTCACCAGCTCTCCCGTGGAGATCACCATCACCAGAGCCACCCCCACCGGCGAACCTGCCTATACCAAGATCACCGCTTCCGGCAAGACGCTGGCGGATGCCGCCTTGGGTATCGGTACCATTACGCCTGCCGGCGGTACGATTGCTTGGGACGACCCCACCACCACCGAGGTGGTTGCGAACAAGAGCTACGGGTGGACTTACACTCCCAGCGACACCAACTATACGACGCTGACCGGCTCTATCCAGCTGTGGCACAAGTCCACCTCCTCCGGCGGAGGTAGCTACTACGCCCCCACAGTACCCGATATGCCTATGCTGTATAGAGGCTGCACCGGCGACGCTGTCAAGACGCTGCAGGATAAGCTGAACACGCTGGGCTACAACTCCGGCAACGTGGACGGCATCTTCGGAGTCAAGACCTATGCGGCTGTGACGGCGTTCCAGAAGGCCAACGGCCTGGGCGTGGACGGCATCGTGGGCAAGCTCACCTGGGGCAAGATCTACGGCGTCAGCCCCGCTATGCCTGTGGAGACGACGACCGTCGTCGGGCGTCCCATGGTGTCCTACGGCTCCCGCGGAGACGCGGTGCGCAAGCTGCAGGAGCTGCTGAACGCGCTGGGCTATGACTGCGGCAGCGTGGACGGCATCTTCGGAAGCAAGACAAAGGCCGCCGTACTGGCGTTCCAGAAGGCCAACGGTCTGGGTGCGGACGGCATCGTCGGCCCCCTGACATGGGGTAAGTTGGTCTAAACCGGCGAAAAGAAATATCATCACCGCAACGAAAGTGACTACACTTGCAGCCAAAGCGTGGCATTTCTCTGGAGGGCCATGGCTGAATAAATCAAGCAACTGCCAGATCATCCATACGCTGGCATAATTCCACAACAGGCAAAGGACAGCGCGGCGGACGGTCAACAACACCGGCCTCCGCGCTGTTCCTTTTTCGTCACAGGAAACACTGCGCACCATTCACAACCCATGAGCCATGCCGCCTTTCCACGCAGAAGAAGAAAACACTATGAAAAAGATCACTCGATTTCCGTTTTGCACCTTTGTCGCCATCATGCTGATGGGGACGGCGATCAGTGCCACCGCTTGCCATCAGAAAGAGGAATATCCCAGCGTACCCGAAGTGACCGAGCCACAGCCCACCGGCGAGATCATCCCCACCGTGGACCGGCAAAAGGAGCTGAAGGACGCAAGAAAGAAATACGCCGACGCCGTGGCGTGGCTATATATGCCCGGTGCCGAGGTGGACGACCCCATTGTGCAGGCGAAGGACAACGCTTACTACCTGCAAAAGGACGAGAACGGAAACTACAGCGAATGGGGCTGCTACTACGCCCACTGTGACAACCGTTTGAGCAGCCGGAGCAAGCTGGACAGGAATACCGTCATCTTCGGTCACTCTGCCAGCAACTGTAACCCGGACGGGCCCAAGCTCACGAAGCTCCATCGGTATATGGATGCGGACTATGTGAAGGAGAACCCGTATGTCTATTCGTCCATGATCTCCAGCACGATCCTGTCTCAAACAATTTCTCTTGTTCGTCCGTCATGGTGACACGAAGCTTCTCTTTATTCCTGCAGATCAGTTCCTGCTGTTTCTTTCCGTGCAGGGCGAAGTATCACACTTGGTCTGCCTAATATTACTGTACCAGAATTCTTCAAGGATTCTCATATCGCTATGATGAAAATCAACTTGCTTTGAGTGCCAATCGAAAAATATTCATGATAAAATTACGACGAAAGTCAACGGCGTTTTCCTCGCAGGGCGCAGATACTTTCCCTTACTTCTGGTACGCTTTCCCTTAAAATACAGTTCGGATTAAGGGAAAGTCCCTATTCTTTGTCTATAGCGATGCAAATTCTGCGCCACCTATCCCTGCATAAAGGACTTGCTTAACCTCTCCAGCAGAGGTACAATGCGGCAAACCTGAGCGGCGGATTACCTGCCCGCAGCACTCCGGCAAACTATAAAAACCGCTTTCTGTCCCCTGTCACGAGGGTGTTCAGAAAGCGGTTTTTTGACCACATATTTGACTACAGACAGGCGTGGAGTACGCGGAAACAGTGGAAATAAGAGTCTTAAAGAGTATCCGTAAACGAGACGAAATGGCAGGAAAGCGGCACAAATCGTCATAAGGAATTATGTAAACCGCTTTGGGAGCAGAAGGCCCGGGGTTCGAGTCCCCGCACTCCGACCAAAAAAACTTTGAAAATCTGCCTTTTTAGGCGGTTTTTCTGCGTTAAAAGTTCAGTTTTTTTATTTTGCGTTGACCGCATAAGTTGCTGAAAAATATGGGTCAAAGTGCGAAAACAGTAATGCGGCGGCAAGTTCAATTTGCCGCCGTTTTCTCATTTGACCCACACAGGCAAAACTGAGACAACCACACGGAATTTGGGGGCAAAAAACGCCTTAAGATGTTCAGATTGAAAATGCAGTCGAAATAGGCTATTATTGGATAATGGTAAGCCTTGTGCCTGCAAAGCCAGCCGTACGGTGTTCCCGTGCGGCTTTTTGTATTTCGCATTCCACATGCAAAACGGAGAGATGCTTTAAAGCAGTATCTCCGGTGATGAAACGGCCCCGTGCGTCCTTGGGTATCTGCTCGGCGGCAGCTGACAGCGGACCGCTTTAAGATGAATATCGTCAACTGTGCCCTGCTTGGCGCACTCGTCCTGTCCATGCCAGAACGGCCGGACGTGGAACGGCTGACGGACTTTTACGAATACCCGGGCGGCAGCGGCTATGAAGGGCGGTTTACCCGGTGCGGTATCTGCACACTGATGCAGGAACTGGGATCGTACGACCTGACGCTGGCTCTGTGTCATCCGGACTATACCATGAGTGAGACCGGCGGCGCGACAAGCTTTGTGTGGACGTATACCCTGGCCTCCGGCGGACCGTACTGTGACTGCGGCTATAAGAAAAAATGAGTGAAAAAAGTGCCCCTAGGCTTTCTTGGTGTCCTTGCTGCCCAGGACCTTAATGCCGGTGGTGCCGAACAGCACACCGGCGGCAAACATGGCAAATCTCTTCATGGCAGATCGCTCCTCTATATTTTGCAGCAGTTAGATGCGACTAACCGTCGCCTGTAAGATAGCACAGCACAGGAAAAAAGTAATACTTTTCCGAAATAAAATTGCCAAATATACTGCGGAATGCAGCGTGCTTTGCAGGGAAAACGGCAAGGGCACCCCGCATAGCCGCAAAGCCCATAGGCCGTCGGAGGCGTCAATGACACCTCCGACGGCCTGAAGCAAAGGCAGCGAGATAAAGGAAGGAAGTTTTTTATAAGGAAGGTTTGGTGGGTGGGCGTAGCGCCCGTGAAAAAGTTTCTTGCCCGCTGCCCGGGGAAAAAAGCAAGGTCATGCCCGCACCGGTGCGTCACGGCGTATGGCCAGCAGCACCGCCGCCGACAGCGGCAGGCAGGCCGTCAGGCCCCACAGGGGGATGCCGTAGCCTACCTGCTCGATGAGCCGCCCCAGCACCGTGGGCGCGATCAGTGCTGACAGAGATACGCCCAGCACGATGATGGATGAGGCCGAAGCCGTCCGAGTGGGGAACGTCTCGCAGCAAAGGATCACCAGGGCCGGGACCTCCGCGCCCTGCAGCAGCCCCAGCAGCACCAAAAGCACCCGCTGGACGGCCAAAGACGGCGTCAGCAGCAAAACCGCAAACACGCCGGCCGATAAAAAGCAGGTGAGCAGATAGAACGTCCGCACCGGCATACGCTTATACACCAGCGGTGAGAGCATACGGACCACCAGTGCGCCCAGGAAAAACAGGGTGAGCATGGCGTTGGCCGCGCCGCCTGCCATGTGGTGCACGGTCTTGTAGTAGTTGGGCAGCCAGACGGCGATGCCGTTCTGGAAGCACAGATACAGGAAACAGCACAGCAGATAGAGCCATGCGCGCTTGTCACGAAAGATCTCCGTCGGGTTGGCCACGGACCTGTCCCGCAGGGCCGTCATATCGGCGTAGGGCGTGTGGGGCGTGGCGCGGCGGGACACCGTCCAGAACACCGCGCCCAACACCAGCGCCGCCGCGCCCAGCACCAGATACGGTACGGCAAAGGTGGCGGGGCGGCCGCTGTCGGTAAGCCATGTCACCAGCAGAGGCGCCAGCATGGCGCCCAGACCGTAGAAGCCGTGAACGATGGGCAGCAGCGTGCTCTTCTTCTCGGGAAACACGTCGGCGATGACGCCGTTCATCAGCAGGTCGATGGTGATATAGCCCACACCGCCAATCAGCGCAAACACCAGCAGCAGCCCATAGCTGTCATTGCCGTACAGGGGCATGGTGCCGATGGTCACACCGGCCACGCCCACCAGCACCGCGCCGGCCAGCAGGCCGTACAGCTTGTGGAGCCGTTCGCCGAACAGGCCCAGCAGCACCGTCATCACGATGCCGCCCAGGGACTGAATGGTCATCACGAAGCCCTGGCGGCTTTCGGTGATGCCGAAAAAGGCCATCATGGACTCGGCGTTGGCGCCAAAGGCATTGAAATAGACGCCGTACAGCAGAAACAGAGCGAAGCACAGGGCCGCCAGCAGCGGCAGGATACGCTTTGCGCCGCTCATGCCCGGCTCCTCATGGCGGCCAGGGCATGGAAGGTCTCCCGCAGCGCGGGATATTGCCGCAGATAGAGCTGGTAGTAGGGCTCATAGGCGCGGCCACATTCCGCATCGGGGTACAGAACGGTATCCGGCTTGACGATGGCATCGCAGGCGTTCTCCACGGAGGGATACACACCGGTGCCAACACCGGCCAGAATAGCCACGCCCAGCGCCGGGCCCTCCAGCGCCGCCTTGGCGGTCTGAATGGGGCAGCCGTATACATCGGCCAGCATTTGACGCCAGAACGCGCTCCGCGCGCCGCCGCCGCAGGCCATCATTTCCTCCGTAGGCACATTCATGCCACGGAGCACATCCACGCACTGACGCTGGGAGTAGGTAACGCCCTCCAGCACGGCGCGGATCAGGTGGCCGCGGCCATGGCCGCCGGACAGGCCGATAAACGCGCCCCGGGCCTTCTCGTCCAACAGCGGGGATCGCTCGCCCATCAGATAGGGCAGGAACAACAGGCCGTCGGCGCCGATGGGGGTTTTCTCGGCCAGGGCCGTCATCAGCTCATAGGGGTCCACGCCCTGTTTGGCCGCCTCGGCCACCTCGCCGGCACAGCAGGTATCCCGCAGCCAACGCAGGGACTGACCCGCCGCCAGCGTGCAGCTCATTACCGCCCACTTGCCGGGAACGGCGGAGCAGAAGGTGTGTACGCGGCCCGCCGGGTCGATGGAAACGCTGTCCGCATGGGCAAAGACCACGCCGGAGGTGCCCAGCGTCGTAAAGGCCTTTCCGTAGCGAACAGTACCGGTGCCCACAGCCGCGGCGGCGTTGTCGCCCGCGCCGCCCACCACGGGCGTACCCTCGGCCAGGCCGGTCAGGGCGGCAGCTTCCGCCGTCACCGTTCCGGTCACGTCCACAGACTCGTACATCCGGCCCAGCAGCGCCGGGTCGATGTCCAGCTTGTTCAGTATCTCGTCAGACCACTGCCGCCGGGGCACGTCCAGCAGGTTCATGCCGGAGGCGTCGGATACCTCGGTGGCAAACTGGCCGGTGAGGCAGTAGCGAATGTAATCCTTGGGCAGCAGGATATGACGGCAGGCCTTGTAGACCTCCGGCAGATGCTTCCGCACCCACAGGATCTTCCCGGCGGTAAAGCCCGCCAGGGCGGGGTTCGCGGTGATGGCGATGAGTTTCTCCGCGCCCACAGTCTCGGTGATCTCACGGCACTCCTCGCCGGTGCGGCCGTCGCACCACAGGATGCTGCGGTGCAGCACCTCTCCCCTCTCGTCCAGCATCACCAGACCGTGCATCTGCCCGGAGATGCCTACACCGGCAATATCGGCGGCGGCCACACCGCTTTTGTGCAGCACGGCCTGCACCGTCTCCCGCACAGCACGCCACCAGTCGGACGGCTCCTGCTCAGCCCAGCCGTTCTGGGGCTGGTAGAGGGGGTATTCCACCGTGTGGGCGGCCATGGCCGTACCATCACTGCGGAACAGCACCGTCTTGGTACCGGAGGTGCCCAGGTCGATACCCAGCAAATATTCCTTCATAGCCTTGCGCCTCCTTTAGGCAGGGCCGCCCTTCCGGGCGGCCCGCAATATGTCATTTCTCAGTGGAACAGCACCCGGTTGACCACAGATTCCAGATACTCCTGACGGCCGCTGGGCACATCGAAGCTCTTGAGGCCCTCGGCGTAATCCGCCAGGGACTCCAGGGTCATCTCACCATCCACGATCTTCTTGCCCACGCCGCTGTCATAGCTGCTGTAGCGCTCCTTGACGAACTGGTCCAGACGGCCATCCGCTTTTAGCTCCAGCGCCTTGCGGAGGCCCAGAGCGAAGGTGTCCATACCGGAGATATAGGCCAGCAGGATGTCCTCGAAGGTGTTGGACTGACGGCGGGCCTTGGCGTCAAAGTTCAGGCCGCCGTTGGTAAAGCCGCCGGCGCGGAGGACCTCCATCATGCAGTAGGTGGCGCTGTACACGTTGGCGGGGAACTGGTCGGTATCCCATCCCAGCAGATAGTCGCCCTCGTTGGCGTCGATGGAACCGAAGCTGCCGTTGACGATAGCGGTACGCAGCTCATGCTCGAAGGTATGGCCCGCCAGGGTGGCGTGGTTGGCCTCGATGTTCATCTTAAAATCCGCCGTCAGGTCGTACTTCCGCAGGAAGTTCATGCAGGTAGCCACATCGAAGTCGTACTGGTGCTTGGTGGGCTCCTTCGGCTTGGGCTCCAGATAGAAATCGCCGGTAAAGCCGATCTTGCGGCCGTAGTCACGGGCCATACGCAGGAATCGGGCCATGTTGTCCAGCTCCAGCCCCATGTCGGTGTTCAGCAGGGTGTCATAGCCCTCGCGGCCGCCCCAGAATACATAGCCGGTGGCGCCCAGCTTCACCGCGGCGTCCAGGCAGGCCCGGACCTTGGCAGCGGCAGCGGCAAACACATCGGCGCAGCAGGAGGTGGCTGCACCGGCCATAAACTTCTTGTCGCCGAAGTTGTTGGCGGTGACCCACAGGCACTTCTTGCCGGTCTTCTTCTGCAGCTCGTACAGATAATCCACCATCACGCGGAAATTGGCGATGCTCTCGGCCAGGGTAGCGCCCTCCGGGGCGATGTCCACGTCATGGAAGCAGTAGTAGTCGATGTCCAGCTTTTCCATCAGCTCGAAGGCGAAGTCCGCCTTGGCGCGGAACTTGGCCATGGGGTCCGTCTGGCCCATGGACTTATCCATGGTACCGGAGCCGAACATATCCACGCCCTCGGCGTCGATGGTATGCCAATAGCTCAACGCGAACTTCAGATGCTCACGCATTTTCTTGCCGGCGATGACCTCGTCCGGGTCATACCAACGGAAGGTAAAGGGGTCGGCCCCCTTGGGATCGTAGACGACCTTACTCACATCAGCGTACTTTTTCATGTTATTACACCTCCGAAGTATGTTTCGTTTTTACGCGGGAACGGATCATGGGCACCACCAGCTGGATGATAACGGCCACCAGCAAAATCGAGCCCTTGATGGTATCGTTGATCAGAGCGTCCACCTGCAGGGAGGCGATGATCTTGTCGATAATAGTATAGCTCATGGCGCCGAACAGAACACCCAGAAGCTTGCCCTTGCCGCCACTCATACTGATACCGCCGATGACCACCGCGGCGATGGCGTACATCTCGTTGCTCTTACCCAGGGTGGCCGGGTCGACGGAGCCGTTCATGGCCAGCCACAGGAAAGCGCTCAGGCCGGTGAGTATACCGGTGATGACATAGACCGCCACACGGGTACGGTTGACGTTGATACCGGCCAGGGCGGCGGCGCGTTCATTGCTGCCCAGGGCATAGACGGTCTTGCCGAACTTGGTGCAGGTGGATATGAACACCATGATGACCGTGACCACCAGCAGCACGATGCCCACCACGGGAACGGTGGCGATCTTCAGCTGGCCGAAGCCGTAGAAGCTGGCATAGTGGTCCAGCGTGCCGGTCATGTTGAAGATGGAGGATCCGGTGGTACGCAGATAATACTGTGCCACCGAACGGAAGATCAGCATTGTGGCCAGCGTCACGATGAACGCGGGCATTTTCACCAGGCCGATGAGCACACCGTTGAACAGGCCGCACAAGCCGCCGGCCACCAGGGCGAACAGCAATGTGAGGAACACGCTGTCCGTGGCATTGAACACCACCACGGAGAAGCTGCCCACCAGCGCCAGCATGGAGCCCACGGACAGGTCGATGCCGCCGGTGATGATGACCAGGCCCATGCCGAAGGCCATGATGCCCACCACGGCGGAGTGCCGCAGGATGTTCATCACGCCACTCCATGTGGTCGCGCCGTGGTTGATAAACAGATAGGCGATGAAGATCGCCAGTGCGATGAGGATAAAGCTGTAATTATTGATCCAGGCGGCAATGCCCTTCTTGTTCAGCCCCGGTTTTTTGGCCTGGGCCTTCAGTTCCGTGTTCTGACTCATACGTTTACCTCTCCCTCCGTTGCGTGTATCACATTGGTCGCATACAGCATAACTCTCTCCTCCGTGATCTCCTCACGGGGCAGGATGGTCTGGATATGCCCGTGGTAGAACACCACACAGCGATCCGCGATCTTCTGTATCTCCGGTATCTCCAGGGTGTTGACCAAGATGGTCTTGCCCTTCTCGGCCAGCTCCAGGATCAGTTTGTAGATCTCCGCCTTGGCGCCCACGTCGATACCCTGGGTGGGGTTATCCATGATGAGGATATCCGCCTCGGTGGTGAGCCACCGGCCCAGGATCACCTTCTGCTGGTTGCCGCCGGACAGTGACAGGATCAGGTCGTCATGGCTGTTGGCCTTGATGTTCAGCATATCCCGCATCCTGTTGTACTGCGCCACCTCTTTCCGCCCGCGGATCAGCTGGTGATTGGCAGAAAGCGTGTGCTCGGAGATGTAGTTGTTCTCCAGCAGCGTGAAATCCGGGATGACGGAGTTTTCCTTGCGGTTGGCGGGGATCATGCCGATCTTGTGGCGCATGGCGTTATGTATGCCGCCGTGGTGCAGCGGCTCTCCGTTGACATACACCGTGCCCGAGCTGATGGGAATCGCGCCGAAGATCGCCTGCATCATCTCGCTGACGCCGGCACCCTTCAGGCCCGTCAGGCCGATGATCTCGCCCTTACGCACCTCCAGATCCACGTTCTCGAACCCTTCGCCGCTGAGGTGCTCCAGCTTCAGCGCCACATCACCCAGCTGGCGGGGCTGGTACACCGAGGCCTCGGAGTAGCTGCTGCCCACCATCAGGCGGGTGACAGCCTCCGGCGTGGTATCGGCAATATTGCCGGACTGAATAAAGCATCCATTCCGCAGGACCGTGTAGCGGTCCGCGATGGTAAATATCTCGTTCATTTTGTGGGAGATGAAGATGAAGGACTTGCCCTGCTCCTTCAATCGCCGCACGATACTGAACAGGTGCTCGATCTCCGCGTTGTTCAGCGCGGTGGTCGGCTCGTCCAGAATAAAGAGCTTCGCATTGGCGTGAAGTGCCTTTGCGATCTCCAGCAGCTGCTTTTTGCTGGTCTCCAGCTCGTCTACCAGGGCGTTGGGGTCGATATCCACGCCCAGGTCGCTCATCAGCTGGCGCGTCTGCTCCAGCATGGCCCGCTTATCCAGCGTGCCCAGCTTGGTCAGCAGTTCTTTGCGAAGAAAAATGTTCTCGTACACCTTCAGATCGTTAAACAGGTTCAACTCCTGGTGTACAAAGGCGATACCTGCCTGTTCTGTCCGCTTGACGGAAATGTCGTGCATTTGCTCTCCGTCAAACTCGATCTCGCCCTCATCCCGCTGATGCACACCCGCCAGGATGTTCATCAATGTGGACTTACCGGCGCCGTTCTCTCCCAGCAGCGCGTGTACTTCCCCGCGCTCCACGGAAAAATCAACGTGCGAAAGCACTTCCACACCGGAGAATGATTTGGTGATATTGGTCATTTTCAGCAATTCCATGCCGCACGCCTCTCTTTGCTGTTTGATAAGATCCCTTCTACGAAGGGGGAGGTGCCCCGCGGGCGCCGAAGCGCCCGCGAAGCCCTCGGAAACGACTTTACTTACTTGGAGACAGCGTCACCGAAGCCCTGGAAGTCGTTGACGTTGGTAGCATCCACCACGGACACGGCGATGACGTGATCCTGGGTAACGGTACCGCCCTCGATGTGGGTGACCATGTCATCCACGGCAGCCTTGATCATCGCGGGATCGTAAGTAACGGAGAACAGATCGGCCAGCTTGGCGACCTCAGCGGTGTAATCCTTCTGATGGATGCCCTTCAGCACGGAGTAGATCTCGTTCAGACCGGAGGAGGTGCCCAGATGCACACCGGCGTTCAGGAAGGCATCCTTCTTCTCGGCGTCGATCTCGGAGCTCTTCAGCGCCTCCAGGATGCCCATGGCGATCTCGTCGTCGTGGGTGAAGATCCACTTGGTGGCGGTGATGTCCTCAACAGTGCTGGCATCCAGCCAGTTGATGAACAGCTCCTTGCCCTTGCTGCGGCTCCAGCCGGTGTAGTCGGTGGACTGGATGGCAGCGATCTGCTCCTCGGTCCAGCCATTCTCCTTCAGCACGCTGAAGAAGCCGTCGTTACGCATGGTGGGAACGGAAGAGTTGTCACCGGGCATGATGAGGACCTTATCGCCAGCCTTCATGCCGTCGGCGATGAAGCGCTTGGCGGTCTCGGCGCCGATGCCGTTGTTATCGCCCTTGACGCAGGCAACAGCAGTGGAAGCAGCGGAGTCGATGATACGGTCGAACATCACATAGGGGATGCCGCTGGTGGCCAGCTTGGCCATGGTGTTCTCCAGGGTGTTGTCCTGAGGCAGAATGACCACATAGTCAGCGGTCTTGTTCTCGATCAGGTCCTCCACCTGCTGGATCTGGTTGGCGGCGTCGGAAGAGGTGATGACGGTGGCGGCATACTTGCCGGCGTCATTCAGCTCCTGCGCCTTCTCCTGCGCATAGGTCATCACAGCGCCGGTCCAGCCGTGGTCGGCATTGGGAACCAGAATCGCGATGCGATTACCCGTGGCAGCATCGTTGTCCTTGTTGGCGTCATCGTCCTTCTTCTCACCGCAGGCGACAAGAGACAGGGCCATGACCAGCGCAAGGATCAGTGCCAGTACTTTCTTCATGGTTGTTTCCTCCTAAAAATTTTTTATAGATACGGACAAAGTCCGCCTATAACGTGTTCTTACAGCTCCACCCAGGCAGAGTCCTTGGCTGCGGAGTCGATGACCGCGTGAATGAACTTCACGCCGTTGAGGCCGTCGGTGACGGTGGGATAGTCGAAAGAGCCGTCGTTGGCCGTACCGCCCGCCTTCACCGCCAGAATGGCGCTGATGATGTTCTTGTAGATGTTGGCAAAGGCGACGATCAGTCCCTCGGGATGGCCGGAGGGGATACGGCTGTACGCGCCGGCCTTCTCGGTGATGTAGCCGGTGCCGCGGGACAGGATCTCCGTGGGCTTGCCCTTGGGGGTGTACTTCAGATAATCGGGATAGTGCTGCTCCCACTCCAGTGCACCCTCGCTGCCGTAGATGCGGATGGTCAGGCCATTGAGCTTGCCCGCCGCGATCTGAGAGCACCAGTACGCGCCGTTGACACCGTTTTCGTACTCGACGAGCATATTGGCGTTCAGGTCCAGCTCCTTGCCGTAACGGTTCACGGTGGCGGCCAGACGCTTGATGTTCAGGCCGGTCAGGTAGTGGACGGAGTTCTCGATGTGGGTGCCGATGTCGCCCACACAGTTGGAGATACCGGACACCGCCGGATCGGCGCGCCAGACGGACAGCTTAGTGGTGCCCTCGCCGGGGACGCCCAGCTCATCGATGAGCCACTCCTGGACATACTCCGCATTGACGGCGGCGATCTTGCCGATCTTGCCCTCGGCGATCATCTCGCGGGCCACCTTCATCATGGTGTAGCCGGAATAGGTATAGGTGACGCCGAAAACCAGGTTTTTCTCCTTGGCCAGGGCCACCAGCTCCTGCGCCTGTTCCACGGTAAAGCACAGAGGCTTTTCGCATACCACATGAATTCCGTGCTGCAGGAAGCACTTGGCCACGTCGTAGTGGGTGTTGTTCGGAGTCGTGATGCTGACGAAATCGATACCGTCGGGACGCCTGCTCTCCGCCTCGGCCATGGCCTCATAGCTGGGGTACACGCGGCTCATGTCCAGGGAGTAGGTCTCGCCGGTCTCACGGTTCTTCTCCGCATTGGTGGAGAAGCAGCCCGCCACCAGCTGTGCGCGGGGGTCAAAGGCGATGGCTTTGCGATGCACCTCGCCGATAAAGGCGTTCATATGGCCACCGACCATGCCGTAACGGATCTGAATACCCATATTGTCCTCCTTGTCGCGTTTCAGTTGGCGATAGCGTCGTCAAACTTCACATCGGACTTCTTGAAGTCCACCTTCTTCACGAAAGCGGCCGCCTCGGTAGCGCCCTCGATACGGTCCATACCGCTGTCCTCCCATTCCACGGACAGAGGGCCGTCGTAACCGGCGGCGTTCAGCACGCGGATGATCTCCTCGAAGTTCACGTCACCATGACCCAGGGAGCGGAAGTTCCAGCCGCGGCGCAGGTCTCCGAAATCGATGTGGGAGCCCAGCAGACCGCTGCGGCCATCCAGAGTCACCGCCGCATCCTTCATATGGACGTGGTACACGCGGTCCATAAAGTCGCGCAGGAACAGATGGGGCGTCACGCCCTGCCACAGCAGGTGGCTGGGGTCGAAGTTCAAGCCGAACTCGGGGCGGTCGGCAAACTTCTTCAGCAGCTTCTCGGTGGAGTAGTAGTCGAAAGCGATCTCGCCGGGATGGACCTCCAGGGCGAACTTGATGCCGTTGGCCTTGAACTCATCCAGGATAGGGGACCACAGGCGCACGATCTCGTCGTAGCCGTTCTCGACCATCTCCTCGGTGGTCTGGGGGAAGGAATACAGCCACTTCCAGATGGGAGAGCCTGTGAAGCCCGTGACCACATAGCAGCCCAGCTTCTTGGCCACCACGGGGGCCTTCTTCATGGTGTCGATCGCCCAGGCGCGGATCTCCTCCGGCTTGTCGGCCAGCGCCGCGGGAGCAAAGTTGTTCAGCCGGGGATCGGGAGCGTCGCCCACACACTGGCCGATGATGTGGCAGGCCAGGGCCTTGCAGATCAGGTTGTTCTTCGCCAGGGTCTCCTTGATCCAGGCCACGTAGCTGTCATCGCTGTATGCACGATCAATGTCGATGCCATTGCCCCAGCAGGCGACCTCCAGGCCGTCATAGCCCATCTTGGACGCCAGCGCACACAGTTCATCGAAGGGCAGGTCCGCCCACTGGCAGGTGCAAAGAGTTACCGGTCTGTTTCCCATGATACATTCCTCCTGTTAAAAAGTTAAATCATCATCGGCCTGTGCCGATCGGATCACAAACTTACTGCGAGTGCCGCACACGCACACGGTTGTGGGTATACACCACGCCGGCGGCGGGCCGCCGTCCGGTGTGGATATAGTCGAACAGCACACGCACCGCCTCGTCCCCCTGGGCGAAGGGCTCCTGGGTCACAGTGGCGGCAATGCGCCCTTCCTCCATATACCGCAGCACGGCCTCCGTCCCGTCCACCGCCAGCACGCGGATATTCTTTCCGCTTTCCAGGATGGCCCGCATACCGCCGTCGATACCGGCGGCGGCAAAACACACCATGTCCGGCGTGTGGTCCGCCAGATAGGCCCGCAGCACCTGATAGGAGACATCGTCATCGTCCTGATTTTCCAGCACGGCGTCCACCGTGATCTCCGGCGTGCCCTCCAGTGCGGTCCGCAGACCGCGCACGCGGTCCATATGGCCGCGGACATTGGTGCTGCCGATAACAGCCGCCACGCGGCCCCGGCCATTGAGCATGAGCTGCACCAGATCTCCGGTGATCATGCCGCTGTTATAGTAGTCGCAGCCGACAAAGGCCACACGGTCGACATCGATATCGGTGTTGACTGTGACCACCGGTATGGGCAGTGACTGCAGGTACTCCGCGACCTCGGGCACATCCAGCGGCATGACCGCCAGCGCGTCCACGCCCTCGGCCACCAGCCGGCGCATGGCCTGCAGCTGCGTGGCGGCGTCGTAACCCTTGATCTCGCGGATGGTAAGGGTGGTGCCGTAGCTGGAGAGTTTTCTGGCGCGGCTCTGTGCGCCGCGGAGCACCTCGTCAAAAAAAGGATTGCCGACGGAGGGTATGACCATGCCGATGTGGGTGCGCTGACGGGAGCGAATAAGCGCCTGGGCCAGCTGGTTGGGCTGGTAGCGCTCACGCTCGGCAATGTCCAATATACGCTTGGCCAGCTCGGGATTTACGTTGCCGCGGCCATTGAGTACCCGGTCGACGGTGCCGCGGCTGGTGCCCGCTTTTTCGGCGATCTGCTTGATGGTCACGCGTCCGCTTCTCCTCTCCGAAATTTGTATCGCCCTTGGCGATGTGTCATTTGTGCTCGAGCACGAATTGACTGTGCTCGAGCACAGTTTCAAAATACCATCTCTTTTGTGATCTGTCAACGGAAAAGGGCCGGCGTGGCTCTATTTCTGTAGAGTTGCCTAAACACGGCGAAAAACTTTTGTTGTTTTTCCCAGTAGACATTTCGGAATTCCCTGTTACCCGCAACGCTTTGTGCCAAACATTCCAAACCAATAAGGTGGCTGCCAAACAGCAAAAGGGGCCACCATACAGCGGTCCCTTTTATGCGGAAAAAACCAAACGGCTCCCGGGCGCGCGCCCGGGAGCCGTTCGGTGCAAGGGGGAGGAAAAGGAGTAAAGGAAGAAAACAAGCTATTTGGTGCAGACCGGCAGGAACTGGCCGAAGCAGTCGGGCAGGACCTGACCGTCACGCATAGTGGTGCGGCCGCGGAGGATGGTCTCGACCACCCGGCCCTGGAAGGACATACCGTCATAGGGGGACCATTTGGCTTTAGAGTACATCTTCTCCTGACGGAAGGTGTAGGCCGCGGACATATCCACAATGGCCAGATCGGCGTCGGCTCCGGGGCGAATAACGCCCTTGCGGGGATAGAGGCCGAAGGTACGGGCCGCATTGGCGGAGGTGATCGCCGCCACGCGGGGCAGCGTCAGCAGGCCGCGGTGGACAGCGGTGAGCAACACAGGAGAAAGACCCTCGATACCGCTGATTCCGGCGGGGGCATCCCAGAAGGAACGGTGCTTTTCCTCGCAGGTGTGGGGCGCGTGATCTGAGCAGACCCAGTCCAGGGTACCATCCGCAAGGCCCTGCCAGACGGCCTGGCGATCTGCGGCGGTACGGATGAGAGGGTAAGTCTTCATCACCGCACCGCAGCGGCGGGCGTCGCGGTCGGTGAAGGTCAGGTAATGGGTACAGGTCTCGGCGGTGACATCCACGCCGTCGGCCTTGGCGCGGCGGAGGTGCTCCACGCCGTCGCCTACACCCACATGGAGGACGTGCAGGGGCATGGAGAGCTCCTTGGCCATGTCGATGGCGGTGTCGATAATGGAGGTCTCGCAGCTGACGGGGCGGGTACGCAGCAATGCGGCGTAGTCCTGCGCGCCGGCGGCAAGGGCCTCCTGCGTCAGGGCCCGAACAATGGAGAAATTCTCTGCGTGGATGCCCAGGCGTTTGCCGGTGGCCTTCACGGCGCGGAACAGGCGATAGATCTGGCTGTCGTCCGGGGGCGGAAGGACGTTGTCCATGCCCTCGCGGTAGTTGTAGATCAGGCTGTTGTCCCGGCGGTCCACCGCGTAGCCCCAGAAGAATTTGAAGGCCACGCAGCCGGCCTCCGCCAAAGCGGGCAGGCTGGCAAGATTGGCATCGCCCAAAGCCAGGCCCCAAACGCAGAAATCCGCATGGGCCTTGGGCTGAATGACCGAGACAAGATCGCGGAGAGACTCCGCCGAGTGGATGGTAGGGGTGCAGTTGGGCATTTCGAACACGGTGGTAATACCGGTGGCGGCAGCCGCCGCGGTGGAGGAACGGAAATCCTCCTTCTCGCCGGTGGCCAGACGGCCGTCGCGGGAGTGAACGTGGGTCTCGATCAGGCCGGGCAGGATATAGCGGCCAGAAGCGTCGGTGGCTTCACCGACGGTGCCGGGCAGGCGCTCGGACGTGACGGCGGCGACCCGGCCGTCACGAATGTAGATATCGGCACGCTGCATACCGTCATCGTTGACCACCGTGCCGTTGTAGATGACTCTGTCCCAGTCCATAAATGCCTCCTCCGATATGTATACTGTATACACTTAGTCTTCAAGAGAAGCCCCCATGACAGGTCACAGGGGTCTCGTGCAGGCGGTACATTCCGTCATACAGACGGTACATATCCGCTATGCAAATGGTACATATCCGTCATGCGGGCGATACATATCCGCCATGCAGATGGTACATATCCGTCATGCAGATGGGGTCTGTGCGTCAGTCCTCCTTGCCGTAGCGCTGGAGTGCGGCCTCGTGAACGTTAGCGGTATGGGCGGTGAGCACCCGACGGAGGCGATCCGCATCACGGGCCCGCAGGGACGCCACGATCTCCTCGTGCTCCGCCAACGCACGGCGGCGGCGTTCGTCATCGGACAGCACGCTCTCGCGGAAGCGGGCGTGCTCCGGGTTCTGAAACGACGTGGTGGCGCTGTAGCTTTCGATCTGGTCCAGGAGCTTGATGAGCAGGGGCATATTGCTGCTCTGGGTCAACAGGCCGTTGAATTCGTCCAGATGGCGGAAATACGCACCGACGTCATGCTTGTCCAGCGCCTCGGCGCAGCCGCGGTTGTCGGCCTCCATGGCGTCCAGCTGCGCGTCGGTGATGTTCCGCACCACAGCATCCACGCTGAGCAGCTGCAGGGCGGAACGGATGGTATAGACCTCGTCCACCTCGGCACGGGTCAGCCTGGGCCGGGCCACGGCGCCCTTACGGGGCTCGTAGACCACCAGCCCCTCACGCTCCAGCATACGGATGGCTTCGCGCACGGGGGTACGGCTGACGCGGAAAATATCGGCGTATTTTGTTTCAACAATGCGCTCATCCGGCGCGATATCGCCGTTGATGATGGCGTTTTTCAGCTGGGTATATATCGTCTCGCGCTGAGGGTTGGCGGGGTCCACCGGTGTGAAGGCTGTCATCTCTCTATGCCCCCTTCTTTTTGTACCGCAGCAGGCGGCTCTATACACACTATACCCGCTGCTGCGGGAAAAAGCAAGCAAAACCGGCAAATTCTGCCGATTTCCCCTCCCCTGCCGGGGCTTGGGCGCAGTACAGTCTCTCTTACATGTGTATGGGATACTGTATACAAAGTACATGGTAACATATCCCTTTCCCTTTTGCAAGGGGTTTTCAGACGCGTGGAAAAAAAGAAAGCCCTTTCGGGCTTTCTTTTTCGCTTAGTGACGCTTTTTAGCGGTCCACGCCATGCCGGTAACGGACAGGACAGCCGTCACGGCGTAGATACCCACGCCCGCATCGAAGGTCTGGGGGCTGCTGGTCTTGGTATCATCCTTGGTAGTCGTGGTGGTGGAGTTGTAATAGTAGCGCGGCGGAGTGGGCTGCTGTTCAGCAGGACGCACAGTATAAGTACCATCATTATTCTGATTAAGTTCGCTGCCATCCGCCGCAATCACTGTACCAGTGACACCACTCAGGCTGCCGTCTCCTGCGGTATCCTTCAGGGTCATCGTCTTGCCGCTGTCGATTTTCATAGACTTCTCGCCCTCAAAGACAACTTCCTTACCGTTGAGGTCGATAGTAACATTATTGCTTACAGTCATATCATCCGTAAACGTCTTGCTGCGCATCAGTTTGACAGTTCCGCCCTCACCAGCCGCGGTAATGGCAGCACTCAAATCAGCATACAGCTGTCCATGGAAAAGCTGATGGATATCCAAATGATCTCCTACGACAAGGTCAACCAACTGCGCCACGTACTGTTTTTGCAGGATAAGGCACACACGCTGGCGCTGATGCAGAAGCACGCCGCCATACTGCGGCCTAAGTTCCGGTGCGTGCTGCGCTGCCTGGAGCAGGAGATCGCGCCGCTGGGCATCGCCGCGTGGCAAAAGCCCACCGGAGGCTATTTCGTGTCTGTGAACACCCTGCCGGGACTGGCCAAACGAACGCTGGCGCTGTGCAAGGAGGCCGGCGTGACCATGACCGGCGCGGGCGCCACCTTCCCCTATGGCGTCGACCCGCAGGACAGCAACATCCGCATCGCGCCTTCCCTGCCGCCGGTGGAGGAGCTGGAGAAGGCCATGGAGGTATTCTGCGTATGCCTGCGGATGGCCGCGCTGGAACAGCTCCTGCAAGAGTAAACGCGAAAGGCACACCCCAATGGGGTGTGCTTTTCAGCTTTTGATCCGGCGCAGTACAGTTGTGCTGGGTGCGCTTTGCTATTAAATTCGCTTATACGCCATATATTAAATCGATGCTTTACTTATTATCTTGCTGCGCGTATAATGAACCGTCGTTTGAAAATAACACGGAATGGAGGCAGCGAACATGGCAAATTGCGCGATCGTAGGTATCAACTGGGGCGACGAGGGAAAGGGCCGCATGGTGGACTATCTGACAGGGCAGTATGATGTGGTGGTGCGGTATCAGGGCGGCGGCAACGCCGGGCACACCGTTATCAACGATATGGGCAAATTCGCTCTGCACCTGCTCCCCTCCGGCGTGTTCCGCCCCGGCGTGATGAATATTCTGGGCAACGGCGTGGCGCTGGACTGCGAAAACCTGGTGACGGAGATGGAAACGATCCGCGCGGCAGGCGTCAGCATCTCCCCGGAAAACCTGATGGTCAGCCACCGGGCCTCCCTGCTGCTACCGTGGCACCGGGAGTTGGACGCGCTGGAGGAGGCACGGCTGAAGGACAAGATGTACGGCTCCACCAAGCAGGGCATCGCGCCGTTCTACTCCGATAAGTACCAGAAAAAGACCATTCAGGCCGGTGAACTGCTGTATCCCGATCGCCTGATGGCGCACTTGCAGGACCTGCTGGAGTGGAAAAATCTCATATTGCAGAAGGTCTATGGCGCCAAGGGCTACACCCTGGCGGAGATGACCGCGTGGCTGGAGACGTATGCCGCGCAGGTCCGGCCCTATGTAGCGGACACCGGACGGTATCTGCGGCAGGCGCAGGCAGAGGGCAAGGCCATTCTGTTCGAGGGACAGCTTGGCGCGCTGCGCGACCTGGACTACGGTATCTATCCCTATACCACCTCCTCCAACACCATTGCCGCTTACGCGCCTATCGGCGCGGGGCTGCCCACGGCAAAGATCGACGAAGTGGTGGGCGTGGTAAAGGCATATTCTTCCTGCGTGGGCGAGGGGCCGTTCACCTGCGAGTGGTTCGGTGCCGACGCGGAAAAGCTGCGGGAGGCCGGCGCGGAGTATGGTGCCAAGACGGGCCGCCCCCGCCGGGTAGGCCCCATTGACCTGGTGGCCACACGCTATGGCGTGGAGGTACAGGGCGCGACGAATATCGCGCTGACCAAGCTGGATATCCTCAGCTACATGGACGAGGTCCCGGTCTGCGCCGCCTATGAGCTCGACGGCGAGATCACCCACGAATTCCCCTTCCCTGCCGTGCTGGAAAAAGCAAAGCCCGTTGTGGAATACCTGCCGGGCTGGGGCTGCGATATCTCCGGCGTACGTACATGGGCGGATATGCCCCAGGCGGCGCGGGACTATGTGGAGTATGTGGAGCAGGCCATCGGCTGCCATATCGGGTATGTCTCCGTGGGCGCCGAGCGAGAGAGCCTGATTATCCGATAAACAAGGAGGATCGTTATGTCTCACGATATGTACAGCTCCCCGCTGGCATCCCGCTATGCCTCGGACTATATGCTGCACCTGTTTTCCGACGACAGCCGCTATCAGACCTGGCGGCGGCTGTGGACGGCGCTGGCCCGCGCCCAGTGCCAGTTAGGTCTGCCCATCACCGAAGCGCAGGTCGCCGAGCTGGAGGCGCATATCACCGACATCGACTATGATGTAGCCGCCCAACGGGAGCGAGAGGTACGCCACGATGTGATGGCACACATATACGCCTACGGCAAGGCGGCGCCGTCGGCGGCGGGGGTCCTCCATCTGGGGGCCACCAGCTGCTATGTGACCGACAACGCCGACCTGATCCTGTACCGGGATGGCCTTGTCTATCTGCGCGCACAGCTGCTGACTGTGCTGAACAACCTGGCAGCCTTCGCGAAAAAATATGCCGACACGCCTGCCCTGGGCTATACACACTACCAGCCGGCACAGCCCGTGACCGTGGGCAAACGCGCTGTCCTGTGGATGCAGGACTTTCTCGCTGACGTGGAGGAGCTGGACCATGTACTGTCCGCACTGCGGTTCTTGGGCTGCCGGGGCACCACGGGCACAGAGGCCAGCTTCATGGACCTGTTTGACGGCAATGAGGCAAAGATCGACGAGATGAACCGCCGCATCGCGGCGGAGTTCGGCTTTTCCGCCTGCTTCCCGGTATGCGGACAGACCTATCCCCGGAAGACGGACAGCCGCATCCTCGGCTGTCTCAGCGGCATCGCCCAGAGCGCCTATCGCATGGCTAACGATATCCGCCTTCTGCAGCATGACCGGCAGTTGGAGGAACCCTTCGAGGCGGATCAGATCGGCTCGTCCGCCATGGCCTATAAGCGCAATCCCATGCGGTGTGAACGCATCTGCTCTCTCAGCCGCTATATGATAGCCGACGCTATGAACGCGCCTATGACCGCTTCCGTCCAGTGGCTGGAGCGAACGCTGGACGACTCTGCCAACCGGCGCATCGCCATGCCGGAGGGCTTTTTATGCATCGACGCAGTACTGCGGCTGTGCCAGAACGTGACGGCGGGTCTGCACGTCAACGAGGCGATCGTAGATCGCACCCTGCGGGAATATCTGCCGTTCCTGGCCACGGAGGACCTGATGATGGAGGCGGTGAAGCGGGGCGGCGACCGGCAGCAGCTGCACGAGGTCATTCGGAGACACTCTATGGCAGCAACAAAGCGCATGAAGGAAGGTCTGCCCTGCGACCTGCTGGACCGGCTGGCAGGCGATCCGGTCTTCGGACTGAGCCGGTCGGAGCTGGAGCAGCTGATGGAGCCGCGGCTGTATATCGGGCGGTGCCCGCAGCAGGTACGGAAATTTCTGGATGCCTGCACGCCGCTGCTTCGGCAGGCGCAGGCCGCTGACGGGGACATCCGGATATGAGCACAGAGAACACCGGGGCACGCTGAAAATTCATCGCGCGTGAAAAGGCCGAGAGCCGCTTATTCCCAGACCGGAATAAGCGGCTCTTTTGCAGTTATCCATTTGGACATTTGGAAGGTGGAAATACGGTACGGCTCATCCCTTGACGCTTCCCAGCGACACGCCCTCCACGATGTAACGGGAAAGGAGGAAATACATGACGAACACCACCACCGGCGTGGTGATGGCCGGGATGATCAGCGGCCAGTAGGTGTCGATCAGCTTCAGCTGTATCATAAACTTGTAATAGCCGATGGCGAACACCTGCGTGGGCACCATCATCACCGCCAGGATAAAGCCCCAGGCGGCTTTTTTCAGCTTGAAATCGTAGGCATGGATACCGTAGGCCGTCAGCGCGGAGAAATAGACCGACAACGCGGTGGCCGGCACCGTCACCAGGAACAGCAGGATGGACACCGCCGCCGCGCGGCCGGTATCTGTACCCTGACCAAGAAGGGCAACCTGGCTGTGGGCAGCGGCTTTAACGACGACCCGCTGTGGCTCATTGCCGGAACGGACGCCTACCTCCGCGAGACGGGCGACTGGACCATTCTGGACGCGCCCACCTTCGGCGAGGGCAAGAACAGCTGGCTCACCGGCACGGCAGCCTGGACGTTCGTCAGCATCTCGCAGGCCATTCTCGGCGTGCAGCCCACGCTGGACGGTCTTGCTGTCGCCCCCTGCATTCCCGCGGGATGGGCAGGCTATACCGTCAAGCGCCGCTACCGCGGCGCAGTCTACCGCATCACTGTGGAGAATCCTCACCACGTAGAAAAGGGAATCGCTTCCATCGCCGTGGATGGAACACCCATCACCGGGAATGTGCTTCCCCCGGCCGCACCCGGCACAGAGGTGCAGGTACGCGTGGTCATGGGCTGAGCGCAATAATAACAACACATCCCCCGCGCAGATACACTGCGCGGGGGATGTGTTGTTATTTTGAAAAGGAGTATACCGTGCAGTGCCGGTATACTTCGCCCCGCCGCAGCAGCGGCTGGGGAAAGTCCGGGTGATGTACCGCGTCCGGCGGGAACTGCGGCTCAAGACACACGGCGCAGCGGGGCTCATATACCGCCCCATTCTTTCCGCCGCGCCGGGACAGCCAGTTGGCCGTATACAGCTGCACACCGGGAGAGGTGGTGTCCATCGTCATGGCGATGCCGCTGCTGTCGCCCCGCAGCACCGCCGCACGGCGCAGACCGGCCCCGTCCACGCAGAAATGGTGGTCATAGCCGTTCACCAGATGCAGCTGCTCCGCCGCCGTATCGATGTCCCGGCCGACAGCCTTAGCTGCGTGGAAGTCAAAGGGCGTCCCCGCCACCGGCAGCACCCGCCCCGTGGGCAGGCAGCCGGGAGACGTCTCCAGATACCTCTCCGCCGCCAGTGCCAGCGTATGCGCCATAGCCGTACCGCCGCCGTTCAGGTTGAAATAGCTGTGGTTGGTCAGGCTGCACAGGGTGTCGGCATCGCTTTCCGCCTCGTATTCGATCCGAAGCGACTCGCCGGCCAGCCGATACGTCACCGACACCGCCAACGTTCCGGGATACCCCTCTTCCCCGTCAGGCGACAGACGGCGCAGCCGCAGACCGTCCGCCAGCGGCTCCGCTGCCCAGACACGCTTGTCAAAGCCCCGCGCGCCGCCGTGGAGGTGGTTCTCTCCGTCGTTTTTCGCCAGTGGGTACGTCTTGCCGTTCAGTCCGAAGGACGCCCCGCCGATTCGGTTGCACACCCGGCCCACTGTCGCGCCGACATAGCCGTCGTTTCGCTCATACTCCGACAGGGTGTCATAGCCCAGCACCACATCCACACCGCCGAATACCAGCCGCCGCAGCGTTGCGCCGTAGGTAAGCACCTCCGCTGTCAGAAACTCATTTTCCAGCGTCCAGCTTTCCACGGTCTCGCCGAGCGCTGTTATGCCGAAAGTCTGACACATCTCCCTCATCTATGCTGCCTCCTCTCCACAGGTGCGTTTCAGCTTTTCGCCCTTAGTATAGTCTGCATTTTGCCAAAAAGCAAGGGCTCCGATGTACATAAAGCCAGCCGGACGTTGGACGGTCCTTTTGCGGCCGGAGAGCAAAAAGGAAACCGCCCGGTGGGCGGTTTCCTTTTTGAGGGGAGGTAAGGGAGATCACTCAGGCAGCCACAGCGGCCTGTTTACGGGAGATGTTCTTCATGACCAACAGGGCGGCAATGATGCACACCAGGGTCACGGGCAGAGCCAGCACGGGAGCCACCAGTCCGGCGAGCAGGAAGCCGATCAGGGAGGAGATACCAACCGTCAAGGCATAGGGCAGTTGGGTCTTTACGTGCTGCAGATGGTCGCAGCAGGCGCTGGTGGAGGACTGGATGGTGGTGTCGGAGATGGGGGAGCAGTGGTCACCGAACAGACCGCCAGAAACGACCGCGCCGATAGCCAGAGTCAGGGGGATACCCATTGCGTTGGCCATGGGCAGGGCGATGGGCATACCCAGGGCCCAGACGCCCCAGGAGCTGCCGGTGGCGAAGGACACCACCACGCCGATCAGGAACAGGATGGCGGGGATCAGCGCCGCGGGGATAGAATCCTGCACCACGCCGGTGAGGAACTGGCCAATGTTCATGGACTTGGTCAGACCGCTGATGCTCCACGCACACACGAGGATCATAATGACCTGCATCATGCTGGCCGCACCCTTCGTCCACTTGTCAATGGCACCGCCCAGGGTAATGAGCTTTGACTTAATGCCCACGATTCCGGCGGCGATAGAGCCGGTGAGGAAGCACATGGCGATGGCCATCTGGATATTGGCGTGGCCGAAGCAGCCAATGAAGCCGTTGACCCAGATCTGGCCAGTGTAGAACACCACGGCGAAGATGGTGAGGATCAGAGTGATCATGGGGGCCAGGAAGTTGGCCATGCTCAGCTTGCAGTCCTCGGCGAAGTCGGTCTCGGGGGGAGTGGCGATCAGGTTGTCGGTGTCGCTGTAGGTCTTGCCGGTCTCGATAGCCAGCTTCTCGGCCTTGTACATGGGGCCGACATCCAGACCGAACAGGATGACCAGCAGGACGGTGATGACGGAGAACACACCGTACAGGTTGAACTGGAACATGCCGAAATACAGGTCGTAGGCACCCACGCCGGTGAGGTTCAGGGCGGCGATCTCGGCGGCCAGCAGACCCACCAGGTACACGCCGTTATCACTGATGGGGGACATAGAGACCAGCGGTGCGCCCATGGCATCGGTGATGTAGGCCAGCTTTACGCGAGAGATATGGGTCTTGTCGGTGACGGGACGCATGATGACGCCCACCAGCAGGCAGCCCTGATTGAAGATGAATACGAAGGGGGCGATCCAGGCCAGCAGCTGGCTCTTTTTGCGGTTGTTAGCCACCTTCTCGGCCCAGCGGCCGAAGGCCTCCGCGCCACCGCAGGCGCTGAGCATATACATGAAACCGCCAATGAGCGCCATGATGATCAGCATGCCCGCGTTCCAGCTGTCGGCAATAGAGGGCACCAGGTACCCAGTGAAGCTGCCGATCAGGCCGTCGATGGGGTTAAAGTGATGGATGATGGTGGCACCTACCCAGATGCCGATGAACATGGAGATGATGGTCTGCTTGGTAACGAAGGCCAGGACGATGGTGACCAGCGGGGGGACCAGGCACCATGCGCCGTACTCCGGTGCCGCTTCGCCGTCACCGGCAGCATAGCCGATAACGGTCAGAGCGAGCATGAGAACGGCCACCAGGCATACACCGATTAGATTTCTTTTCTTTTTCATGATTCTCTCCTCTCTTGTATCGTCTTATTCTGATGCGTGGGAAAGGGGATGTCAACGGGAATATACCAACTTACCTCCCAAGTAGGTTTGCTCAACTTTGGTGTTGACGATCTCATTCTCCGGGACGGAGAAGATGTCCTGGGACAGGACGATGAAGTCCGCCAGATAGTCGGGGCATAGCTTGCCCTTGACGTTTTCCTCGTAGCTGGTGTAGGCGGAGCCGGTGGTGTACAGCGCCACGGCCTCCTGCACGGTCAGCTTCTGCTGCGGCAGCCAGCCGCCCGCAGGCTGTCCATCCAAATTCTGAGAGGTGACGGCGCAGTGGATAGCCAGGATGGGGTCGAAGGATTCCACAGGGGCGTCGGAGCTGCCGGAAACGTGGATGCCCTTGTCCAGCATGGTCTTCCAGGCGTAGGAGGTGGAGACACGTTCCTTGCCCAGCAGTTCCTCGGCGATCTCCATATCCGCACGGATGAACAGGGGCTGGATGTCCGCCAAAACGCCGTTGCGGGCGAAGCGGTCCAAAATATCTTCGCTGGTGATCTGACAGTGGATGATGCGGAACCGAGGATCGGGCTTGGGGTACTTGGCGGCGATCTTTTCATAGCAGTCCAAAATCACGTCCATGGTATAGTCACCGATGGCATGGATGGCCAGCTGCAGGCCGTTGCGGTAGGCTTTTTCCAGCAGGTCATAGAACACCTTCTCGTCATAGACGAAGATGCCCTTATTTTCCGGGTCGCCCTCATAGGGCTCACGCAGCGCGGCGGTCTTTCCGCCCAGGGAACCGTCGGGCAGCAGCTTGAAGGCACCGATCTTGAAGAACTCGCTGCCGTCGCCGGTGCGGCCGCTGTGGCGGTGGAGGTAGTCCTCCAGCTGCGCGTCGGTGATGAGGCGGAGCTGCTGGATGAAGCGCACGTTCAGCTTGCCCTCTTTGTCCAGTTCCTCATAGGCGGCCAGAATGTCATCGATAGTGGCGTCCCACAGCTTGAAGTCGTCGGTCTGTACGGTGGTCAGACCGGTGGACAGCAGATCCTTCTGATAGTCCAGGATGAACTGCTTCAGCTGTTCCTTGGTGTACTTGGTCAGGATGTCATAGACCAGGTGCCGGGCGCGCTCGTGGAGCATGCCGGTGGGGACGCCGTTTTCATCCACCACGATGTGACCGTCCTGCAGCGTAGGAATATCATCAAAAATGCCGGCGGCCTTCAGCGCGGCGGTGTTGGCCACGGCCACGCTGCAGCAGGTACGGGTAAAGATGGCGGGGTTGTCCGGGCAGAACTTGTCCAGATCCTGCCGGGAGGGCAGCACAGGCACGTCGAACTCATTTTCGTTCCAACCGCCGCCCTGGATCCATTCGCCCTTTTTGATGCCGCGGTCGGCGATGTACCGGCGGGTGCGCTCGGCCATTTCCTCCAGGGAGCGGATACCGAAGAAGTTAATCTTCTCCTTATCCGTGGCATAGCAGAGGAAGTGCTCGTGGCTGTCGTGGAAGCCGGGCAGCACGGTCTTCCCGTGCAGGTCCACCACCTGACACTCGCCAGCGGGGACATCGCAGTTCACATCCAGAATGCGGCCGTCCTCCACCAGCAGGGAATGAACGACCTCTGTGCCGTTCATGGTGTGGATGCTGCCATTGCGGAACAAAGTTTTCACGATTTGCTCTCCTTTCTTATTACAGGATGATCCAGCAGATCACCCCAGTGACCAAAGTGAGGATCGCTGCCGTCAGCAGCGTGAAGCGCAGTACCGTGCCCTCTTCGCCAGGTACGCCGCCGGCTGTGGTGCCCAGGATGATCTTGCTGGGGGAGATCATACTGCCGGCGGAGGCGCCGGCGGTCTGCGCCGCCAGCAGGGGGCTGCTGCTGACGCCGAGGTCGGCGGCTGCATTCACCTGTACATCGGTGAACAGGATGTTGGAGGACATGTTGCTGCCGGTGACAAAGGAGCCTATCACACCCAGCACGCCGGCCAGCAGCGCGTACCACCGACCCATGACGTGGGTGATGCCCTGCGCCAGCACCAGCGTCTGGCCGCTGCCGCTCATGAGCTTGGAGATGATCAGCAGCAGGATCAGGGACACAGCTACGGGTCTTGTTTTCTGCAGCGTCCGTGACAGCATGACGCGGAGCTGTGAACGCTCCAGCAGGCCGCGGCCATGGAGCAGGGCGTAGCTGATGATACAGGTCAGCAGCAGTACGGTACCGGAATCCACCAGCGGGTGGAAGGGAGAGTACTTGGCCGTGGCAGCATTGACGATGCCGTAGGCGGTGCGGGTCTCGGGGAAAGCGAACCCCACGCTCCAGCGGCTCAGCGCCTCGTGGACGGAAGGGATCACCAGAAGTACTACGGTAACAAGGATCAGCACCATATAGGGGGCAAAGTACAGCCAGACGGCACCGCGAGGCTTTTCCGCGCCTGTCGCGGAGGTCCGGCGTACCATCATGGGGCTGCCTTCACAGGCGTATGCTCTGCGGTACATGGGCAGACGGGACAGGGGGAGTATGGCGGCCATAGCCACGGTGGCGGGGATAAAGGCCGCGATGGAGGCGTTGTACTGTGCGACCAGCAGCTCGCCGCCGCCGTGTATCAGGGAGATCACAAGGACAAACACAGCGCCCTGCCGCAGCCCGCGGCCCCGGTCATACAGCCAGCAGATCAATGCGCCAGCGGCCAGGTTCAGTATCCACAGAAGCAAGGCGGTGTAGCGGGCAGTCAGATGCAGCTCCGTGCCGGTGATGCCGGAGATCTGCACCAACACGTCCCAGGCCACAGCCAGCGTGCCGAAGGTGTTGCCCCAGGCTTGGCCCAGCAGGGCGATGATGACCGCCATGGTAGGACGGACGCCCAGCGCCACCAGCATGGGGACGCATATGGCGACCGGAACGCCAAAGCCGGTGATACCCTGCAGAAATCCCACGAATACCCAACCTACTGTCAGGATGCGGAACAGCTCGTGGGGACTCAGCTGCCGCATGGTGTCGTTCATCACATCTATGGCGCCGGAGGCGGCGATGAGCTCGTACAGCAGCAGCGCGGGGAAGATGATATATAGGATGGTGGCTGTGCTCCACACGCCTTTCAGACTCTCGAACAGTACCAGCTGTATGTCCGCTTTGTACACTACTAAGGCGGACAGTACGGCCAGCAGCAGTGTCACACCTGCGGCGCGGGCGGTAGATATGTGGAAAACCGCCAGCAGCATAATCAGCAGCAGTATAGGTAAAAAGCTGACGCACCAGGTCAGAACAGTAATTTTCATGTGCTCCCTCTTTTGCGGTCTGAAGTATTTTCACCTATAGGGTAGCACGATTTCCTCGGCCATGCCCGCCGCACGGCACAAATTCGCGCCCGGTTTTTTGTGCGTCTGCACAAAAGGCGGTTTACACTTATGGGGTATAATGGTATCATCAAAATAGGGGGTGTTTTGGTGTTTTGCCGAAGGGAGGCGTACTTATGACGCTGCGGGAGCTTTTGAAACAGAATGAGCTGCGGGTGGTGGAGGTGGCCGCCGGTGCGGACGGTCTGGCGCGCACCATATCCGGCGCAGTGATGTTCGATAACCCGGAGATGGTCAATTGGATGCGTGCCGGAGAGATCATGCTGACTACGGGCTACTTTTTGCTGGACGACCCGGTAAAGCAGGAGAAGGTGCTGCGGGATCTGGCCGACAGCGGCTCCGGCGGCCTTGTTATTAAAATGAAACGGTATTTTCATGAGATACCGCCCGCTATGCTGCAGCTGGCCGATGAGCTGCACTTCCCGCTGATGCGTATTCCCTACCACACCTCCCTATCCGAGATCAGTGAAGCCGTCAGCAAATATGTTTACGGCATCAACGAGGAACAGGCGCTGCAGATGGTGTATCAGGCCATGTTTGATGTGCTGCAGGGACACGCGGAGGTGGAATATCTGCTGAAAAAGTGCGGCCCGCTGCTTCACGTGCCGCTGCTGTATATGACACCGAGCCGGAAGATACAGTGCGTTTCCCAGATGCTGCAGCCGGGGCTGCGGGAAGAACTGGCTGTGGGGCAGGTGTTGTTCTCCGTGCCGGAGCGCGTCAAGGAGGTAGAAAAACTGCGGACAGCAGGTCTGTCCGCCGGGATCTATCCCTTACAGCAGGAGGACAAGTGCGTGCACATCTATCCCATCCACTCCGAGCAGGAGATCATGGGGTATCTGGGCGCGATCCGCCCCGCCAATGCGCCGCTGACCGAGAATGAGAACACATTGTACCGACGTATTGCCGCCGCCTGTACGCTGGTGCTGATCAAAAAGCGCGGGGGTTCATCCTCCAGGAGGGAGATCAGCCACTTCCTGGACGGCCTGGTGACGGAGGGAGCTTTGTCCTACGGCGAGATCGTCAAATCCGCCAACTACTGCAATATCCCGCTGTATTCGCCCTATATCTGTGCGCTGATCTCCTTCACCGAGCAGAACCGGCTGCTGCAGACGTCAGAATGGCTGGGCACCAGCGCCCTGCTGCGCAGCCAGTTGGCGGACAAGTGGGAGATGCTGTCCGGGAATATCAGCTATGCTTTCGCCAAGTACAACAACGTGATCCTTGTGCTGCAGCAGAGCGAGAGCCTGCCCGTGTATGAGCAGGTGGCGCTGGTGCGGGAGTACTGCGGGGACCTGATGAAGATGCTCAGCGCTAAGGGGCAGGATCGGGGTGTGATCTTCGGCATCGGTGACCCTGTGCCCTCGCTTGCGGAATTCTGCCGCAGCTATTCCCAGGCGCTCCGCACGGTGGATCTGGCCAGCAGGATATGCGACGAGCGTATTGCCACTTACCGCCGGTATATTCTCTGCGAGCTCATCTATGACTCACCCAATGCGAAACTGGCGCTGATCCAGCGGATCAAGCCGCTGCTGGCGTACGACGAGGAACACAATACCCAGCTGCTGTACACGCTGGAAACCTATTTCAACAACTGTCAGAACTCCGTAAAGACCTCCAAGGCGCTGTTTATCCACCGGAACACGCTGCTGTACCGGCTGGACCGTATTGCCGAGATATTGGATCTGAACTATAACGACAGTGAGCAAATGCTGACCTTCCAGCTGGCGCTGAAAGCGTTTCTGATGTGCCAGTAAAGTAAAACCGGCCCAACGGCTATGCCGTGGGGCCGGTCTGTCAGTTCAGTTATTCCGCAGCTCAAGCTGCAGGCGGTCGGTGATCATGGCGGCGAACTCCTCCGGCTGCGTGCCGATGGCGCTGACCTTCTCCCCGCCGTGGGGCAGAACACGATACTCCATATTGTCCTCTTTTCGCGGGATACGGTCCCGCCGATATTCTTTACGGGCATTGTACCATATTGCGCGGCCTGAACAAGCCCGGCCGGGTATTGGACGCCCGGACAACGGACTGTCCCCGCACATTTATATGCTGTATATCACGGTGCTCCGCCACGCCGGGGTTGCGAAAAGCGCGCGTCCGTGGTACCATCGATTGACAAGGACTTGTTTGTCCTTGTCAATCGATGGTACAGTGAAAAAACAAGTTCTATGGAGGGACACCCTTGAAAACGGATCATCTGGCGTTGCTGCGCAGCGGTGCGCCGCTGTCCACCCGGCAGCAGATCAGCCTGACGCTGCAGCTCAGCTGGCCGGCCATCATGGCACAGCTGGCCACTATTATCATGCAATATATCGACGCGGCCATGGTGGGCCGCCTGGGCGCGTCCCAGTCGGCGGCAGTGGGGCTGGTGGCCTCCACCACCTGGCTGTTCGGAGGGCTGTCCTACGCGGCAGCTATGGGCTTCAACGTGCTGACGGCGCAGCGGGTGGGCGGCGGCCGCCTGGCCGAGGCGCGCAACATCCTCAAGCAGGCGCTGGTGCTGTGCCTGGCCTTCAGCGTGGTCATGGCGGCGCTGGCGGCAGCACTGTCTGCGCCGCTGCCCCGGCTGCTGCGGGCGGAGCAGGAGATCTGGCGGGATGCCTCTGCCTATTTCCTGGTGTACAGTCTGTTTCTGCCCGCCCTCCAGCTGGACAACGTGGCGGCGGGACAGCTGCAGGCCACCGGCAATATGCGCACGCCTGGTGTCTGCATGGTGCTCATGTGTGCGCTGGATGTGGTGTTCAACACCCTGCTTATTTTCCCCACCGGTACCATCCGGCTGGGCGCACTATCCCTGCCCGGCGCGGGACTGGGCACGGCGGGCGCCGCCCTGGGCACTGGCCTTGCGGAGCTGGCGGTGGGGTTGTACCTGCTGTATTTCGTCCTGCGCCGCTGCCCGGCGCTGCGGTTGGAGAAGGGTGAGCGTCTGCACCTTGACCGCACACAGCTGCGCATGGTGCTCCGCATCGCGGCGCCAGTGGCATCGGAGAAGGTGATACTGTCCACCGCGCAGATCGTGTCCACCGCCATCGTGGCGCCCCTGGGCACCGTGGCTATCGCTGCAAACTCCTTTGCTGTCACGGCGGAAAGCCTGTGCTATATGCCCGCCTATGGCATCCAGAGTGCCGCGGCCATGCTGGTGGGGCAGAGCGTGGGAGCGGGACGCCGCCGCATGGCCAGACGCCTGGGCTGGGTCACGGTACTGCTGGGTATCGTTGTCATGGTCGTCACCGGCGGGCTGCTGTACGCCTTCGCCCCGCAGATGATGGCGATACTGACGCCGGACAGCGACATCATCGCCCTGGGCACCCGCGTCCTGCGTATTGAGGCCTTTGCCGAGGCTATGTACGGCGCGTCCATCGTGGCCGGCGGCGTATTTCAGGGTGCAGGCAGCACACTGGTGCCCACGCTGTTCAATCTGGGCACCATGTGGGGCATCCGCCTGCCACTGGCGTGGCTGGCCGCGCCCCGGTGGGGACTGCCCGGCGTGTGGGCGGCCATGTGCGCGGAACTGTGCGTCCGGGGCCTGCTGTATCTGATACGGCTGGGAGGCAAACGCTGGCTGCCGCCGGAGGGGCCGGCCGGACAGGTATAGACACAGCGGTACGAATGAAAGCAGAAAACTCTGCATAGCAACACCTATACCTTATCCAGACCGCCATCGAGCAGGGCAAAACAGAGCTGGCAGAGCACCTGTACGCCCTGCTGCAATCAAATCCGCTGCCGCGAGAGGAATGGCGTGAAGACCCCGATGCGTTCAAATCTCTGATGGAGGAACGTGCCGATACGGAGGATAACGCGCCGATGTACCGCTACTGAAGCAGCGAAGGAAAACAGCGTAAACGGCATGGGTAGAAGCGTTTACAAACATCTGCTATAATTTTTTTGAAGAAATTTTGAAAATCGTGAAACCAAATCCGATTTTTGTCGGGATATATAGTGAAGGAACCTGACAGCAGATGAGAAAGGAGGTTCGCCCATGCAGGATGAAATGATCGTTGACTTATACTGGAAAAGAGATGAGAGTGCCATCAGCGAAACGGAGCGGAAATATGGGCGGTATCTTTCAAAGATCGCCTACAATATCCTCTCCGACTTGGAGGACAGCAAGGAAACCGTCAACGATACCTACTTAAAGGCGTGGAACTCCATGCCAACGCATAAGCCAAGCGTCCTCTCCACTTATTTAGGAAAAATCACACGACAACTATCCATTGATGCGTTCCGCACACGCAACAGGGATAAACGGAAGCACTCGGAATATGCAGGCTCTCTTTCCGAGCTGGAGAATTGTATTTCCGGCAGCGAAACCACGGAGCAGAGCATAGAATTGAAACTGCTTGCGGAAGCGATCAATACCTATCTCTACACACTCCCGGCAGAAGCACGAAACACTTTTGTCGGCAGATACTACTTTGCGGATCCTATCCGAGAAGTCGCAGACTACTACGGCATGAGTGAACCGAAGGTCAAGAGTATGCTCTACCGAACAAGGCAAGGTTTGAAAGAATACTTGGAAAAGGAGGGCTATGAGCTATGAAGAAAGAACACATCAGTGACGCTTTGAATATGCTGAACGATGATATTATCGAGGAAACCAACAATGTCCGCACCAATGCGAAGCCGAAGCGCAAGTGGGTTAAATGGGGAGTTGTTGCAGCTTGCCTGTGTCTGGCGGTGACTATCGCCATTCCTGTGCTTCACCATAAGGGAGGTCCTGACACCCAAGATCCCGTGCAGAACATTGCCGCACTTGAGTACAACGGCAAATTTTACGAGGCTGTCAAACTTCCGGAGGTGCTTGAGAAGTATGGTCTGCCGCCTGAAATCACCGCCGATATGGCTGGCGAACACATTTCCTACCTGAAATCTGACGGAGGCATTGGCTATAAAAGCACTGTCAGCCAGACTGACATCGAGCTATACCGGTATGCACCTGCTGTTTGTGATGGCGTATATGTTCTGCGAGACGGTGACACATGGTATGCCGCGCTGTTCTGCAACTTCTATCAGTTTGACAGCAACACAAACTGTTCGTTCACCGAGCTTTATCGCGTGTATGGTATTGAGAGCGCAGACGATATTGCATCCATTACAGAAATGAAGTGGAACAACGAACAAGAAGTTGGCTCACCGGTAACAAATCGGCAGGAAATCACCGAGTTCTATCACATGACGATTACACTTGTGAGTTATGGAAACGATGACTTCCAGACGGAAGTATTTGATGGTATCCCCGAAGAAAATCAACAGGAAGCGCACACTGCTTTTGCCGATGATCGAAGAAATCTCCGAATCGAAACCGCCTCTGGCTTGCGCTTCTTTATCTCCTTCTATCCGAACTATGACTGGATTGAGGGCGGAGGCACAATGTCCTATTTCAAAATTGATAACCAGATGCACGGATGGATTGAGAGAAATTTGAACAGATAACAGTTGAAGTATATAAATATTAGAAAAGAGCAGCTATTTTCGCATAGAAAACAGCTGCTCTTTTCGTTTGCCCCAAAAATCAAGAAAGGAGTGCCTGGTAATGTGGACTTTTTGACCTTTGGCCACAGGGATACGGACGCGCTTCGCTTTGAGAATATGGACATTACCGAGGAGTTGCTGTCTCTGACAGATGGATCAGCGTGCGAACAGATGCGGCTTTCAGGTCGAAGATCAATGGGGGCACTGTTTAGGTGCCCCCATGTCGTGCTTATGTAGTGGAAACTGTTTCCGCCGGGAATTGCCGGCCGGTGTGGTCGATGGTGTAGGGCGGATCGAGGATCAGCTGACTGATGGGCACAACGGTATACCCGTCGTTGATCAGGCAGTCGAGGATGGCAGGCAGGGCCTCCGGCGTGTGCAGCGCAGCGTTGTGGAACAGCACGATGCTCCCCGGCTGCACCTTGGATGTTACGCGCCTGCATATCGTATCCGCGTCGTAGTCCTTCCAGTCCAGGGAGTCCACATCCCACTGGATAGGTTCCATACCCATGGAGCGTATGGCGGCGATGACGTGGTCGTCATACTCCCCGTAGGGACAACGGATCAGCGTGGGGGTCACGCCGGTAACAGCACTGATCCGCTCGTTGCTGGCGGTAACATCGTCAATGATCTGCTGAGTGGACAGACTGTTGTAATGGTCGTGGTGATTGGAGTGGCTCATCACCTCATGGCCCGCGTCGTGCAGGGCTTTGACGGACTCCGGGTACTTCTCCGCCCAATCTCCCACAACAAAGAAGGTGGTCTTGACACCATACCGCGCCAGAATGTCGATAAGCGTCTGGGTGTCCTCGTTGCCCCACGGTGATGCAAAAGTGCGGCAGTTCACGGAGAACTGCTGCACTTCTTTATTGTGCTTTTATGATAGCATAAATGTGTCCTATCTGCAACAAAACGTAAGCGTCAAAACAGCGGGCGGCTGGACACACATGGGACAATAGTGGTGGGGAGTTGTGAAACTTTCCACCACTATAATGTTCAGGGTGTGAAGCAAAAACCTTTCTACGCTCCCTGCTTTTTTCGCTTTTCCCTACACGGAACACTATGCGCTCACCCCTCCAGCAGAGCGCGGCAGCCCTCCGGGAGCAGATAGTCGATCTCTATACGGTTCCCCTCGTAGACGCGAATTTCCCGGATGGCGGCGGCGACAGTCGGGCGATCCAGCTCCGCCAGCTGCCCCGACGCCAGCAATTCCTTTACCCAGGGCAAGGACAGCGGCTCATCCTGTACCGAGTCGCGCAGCTTGTCCAGTTGGGCCTGCAGCGCCTGCTCCTGTGCGTCATAATCAGCGCGGTAGCGGAGGAAGTCCTCCTTGGAGATAAGCGCGTCCTGATAGTCCTCGTAGGCGCTCTGGCGGCGGCGCTGAATGCGCTGCAATGCAGCTTCCAGCTTTTGGGGTTGGTCGGTGCCGGAGCGCGGGCGCTGCGCCGCGCCCTGCTGTGCCAGCTGGCGGAGGTTTTCCACGCCGGCAATGAGTTGGTTCAGATCATCCAGTATTACCTTCGTCAACACATCGTGGGCGATATAGTGCTTGCTGCACACGGATGCGCCGTAGCGCTTATACGAGCCGCAGGTGTAGAAGATTTTGCCACCCCAGGTGGTCTTGACCATGGCTCGTCCACAATCGCCACACTTGAGAAAACCCGCAAAGGGGCTGACATTCTGTTGAAAATCCGGCGTACGGGCGTTAGCGTTCAGCAGAGCCTGCACCCGCTGCCACTGGTCTTTTTCGATGATCGGCTCATGAGTACCGGACACCACCGTCCATTGAGAGCGATCCTTCCGCCTTGCCTTTCCGTGCATCTGAAGGCGGTCATCCCTCCCCTGTTCCATATTCCCGATGTACATCTCATTTTGCAGGATACGGTGGATGGTAGCGTATGTCCAGTAGGTGGTGGTTTCCAGCCGGTGGTTGTTGCGGTATTTTTCGCCGGTGAGCCGTTTGTACTCACTGGGGCAGGGGATGCCCTCCTCGTTCAGCTGCCGGGCGATGCGGAGCTTGCCCATTCCGTTTTCGAACAGGGTAAAGATGCGCCGCACCACCTCCGCCGCAGACGGGTCGATGACCAGACGGTTATGATTCTGCGGGTCCTTACAGTACCCGTAGCTGGCGAAGGCCCCGATGAACTCGCCCCGCTGCTGCTTGGCGTGGAGGGAGCTTTTGACCTTTTGGGAGATGTCGCGTGCATACTGGGTGTTAAACAGATTCTTCAGCGGCATCATCATGTCGTAGGCGCCGCGGTCGCTGTCGATATTGTCCGTGACAGCGATGAACCGCACGCCGTGCTCCGGCAGCCAGCGCTCCAGATAGCGACCTGTTTCGATGTAGTCACGGCCGAAACGGGACAGATCCTTTACCAGTACGCAGCGGATGCGCCCGTTCCCTATGTCCCGCAGCATCCGTTGAAAGGCGGGGCGCTGGAAATTCGTGCCGGTATAGCCGTCGTCGGCATAGCATTCCGCCATTACCAACTCAGGATGATTTTCGATATACGCCTCCAGCAGCTTCCGCTGGTTGCCGATGGAATCACTCTCCATCCGGTCTCCGTCCTCCCGGGACAGGCGGCAGTACAGCGCAGTAGGCAGTAATCGCTTCTCCATAAGTCCCCTCCTTTCCGTAGACTGCCCGCAGCCATTAAGCCGCCTGTGTGTGGGCGCGGATCAATTCCACCACCAGCGCCTCTGCCGTCTGTTGACCAAGGAAATTGCGAGTGACGGTGATCGCCGGAGGGGGTGCTTGCTGAACGGTTGGCATAAACAGACCTCCTCTTCGAGAATAGTCCATCGTATGCGCGTTACGGAAACCGTATGTTTATCGGTCAGACATAAATATGCTGCTATGAATCTCAAAAAACTGGCCCTCCGGAAGTGGAGCCGCTCTGATTTCTTTGTTTTTCTGCCCTATTTCTTCTTTGATACGACTAAAACGCCAGCTCTCGCATAACGAGAACTGGCGTTCTTTGACAGGCTGAGCAGAAAGCGCTCCCCCATCGGGGAGCGCTTTCTGCTGCTTTTTACCGTGCGGCCTCCGCCCAGTGGTTATCCACCAGTTCGTTGAAATCCACCCACTGCGCTTTCGTCAGCTCTCCGGCCTGCGTCATGACGGTCTCCAGGCGCTCCAGCGACGCCTGCTCCATGGTCAGCGGCGTATTCCACACGCCGATCTGCCGGTGACGGGCGGTAACAGCCTCCAGTGTGTCCAGATCGGTATCCGGGAACTGGCCGATAATGGCCTGCGCCACCTCCCGGTCGGTATGGCTCTCCACCCAGTCCAGCGCCTTTGCCACAGCCCGGCAGAAGGCGGCGATCACATCGTCATGCTCCGCCGTATAGCTGCGGGAGGCAAAATAGGCGGTATATGGGATGGCGCCGCTCTCGGCGCCGATGGAACAGAGGATATAGCCCTGCCCCGCGTTGACCACCTGGGTGGCAGCAGGCTCAAACAGTGTCACATAGTCCCCCTGCCCGCCGGTAAAGGCACCGGCCATCATGTTGAACTGGACACTGGTGTCCACGATGACGTCCACCTGCGGTTCCAGTCCGTGCTGCCGCAGAACGTACTCCAGCGTCATCTCTGGCACGCCGCCCTTGCGGCCGCCGATGATGGTCTTGCCCCGCAGATCCTCCCAGTCAAAGGGAGCATCCTCCCGACCCATGAGAAATGCGCCGTCACAAGCGGTCAGCTGGCCGAAGACCACAGGATAGTCCTCCTTGCCCTGATTGTAAATGTAGACGCAGCTCTCAGGGCCGGCAAGGCCGATGTCACTTTGTCCGGACACCACGGCGGTCATCACCTTGTCGGCGCCGCCGCCGTTCGTCAGCTCGATGGCAAGCCCTTCCTCCTCAAAGAAGCCCAGCTCCAGCGCCACATACTGCGGCGCGTAGAACACGGAGTGGGTCACCTCATTGAGACGGACGACCGACAGTTCCTTCTTTTCCGCCGCCGTTCCGGTTCCGCAGCCGCACAAAACCGGCAGCAGCAACAGTGCAGACAGCAGCAGCGCAATGGTCTTTTTCATGCTTTTAACCCCCATACACGATACAGTAATTTTTCCACCCACAGCACCAGCCGGTACATGACTACCGCGGCCACCAGCAACAGCAGCACGCTGGTCATCACCAGATCCATGTTGAACACCTGTGAGCCGTAGACGATCAGGTACCCCAGACCAGCCCGTGAGACAAGGAACTCACCCATGATGACGCCTACCCACGACAGCCCCACATTGACCTTCAGCGTATTGAGCAGCGTGGCGTAATTGGCGGGAAACACCAGCATCCAGAGCAGCTGCCAGCGGCTTGCGCCCATGGCGGCCATCAATCGGATCTTCTGGGCATCCGTGGCGCGGAAGTCCTCGTACATGTTCAGAATGGTGACGATCAGCGAGATCGCCAGCGTCGTGACGATGATGGCGCCGGTCCCGGCGCCCATCCAGACGATGAAGATGGGACCCAGCGCCGTTTTCGGCAGGGCGTTGAGCACCACCAGATACGGATCTGTCTCTTATACACATCTGACGCTGCCGACGAAGCTAG
>ENA-OYXA01000117-OYXA01000117.1-human-gut-metagenome-genome-assembly--contig:-NODE-117-length-45940-cov-10.847619_pt1 | contig 45940 bp, 39 predicted proteins | sample MGYA00244212_ERZ653411 | MGnify/ENA primary metagenome ERZ653411 (study PRJEB26926, sample SAMN06165066) | human gut metagenome | biome: ENVO:00009003; feature: ENVO:2100002; material: ENVO:00002003...
TTCAGCGCGGCAGCCTTTGCCTTCAATGCGGGGAAGAAGTCCATCTTTTTGCCCCTTACATCCATCACTTCGAATGTGCCGACTTTGTCCTTCCAGTTATCATAGCTCATCGTCTTTACTCCTTTTGCAGAAAGCTCACGCCTCCTCGAAGCTGTCCTTACCCACGCCGCACAGGGGGCATTCAAAATCCTCCGGTACCTCGCTCCATGGCGTTCCCAGCGCGATACCGCCCTCGGGATACCCTGCGCTCTCGTCGTACTCCCAACCGCAAACGGTGCAAACGTATTTCATAATACTTCTCCTTTCGTGTTCTCCTGTGTTTTACTCCTCCACCAGCCTGCCGTCCACCGTGACGGTGACCACCTGCCATGGGATGAACTTCCCGCTCTGCTGGAGTGCCTTTTTCGCCGCCAGCTCCAGCCCGCCGCAGCAGGGTACCTCCATCCGCACGACGGTGACGCTCTTGATGTCGTTGTTCCGGATGATCTCCGTTAGCTTTTCGGCATAGTCCACGCTGTCCAGCTTGGGACAGCCCACCAGGGTGATGTGTCCCTTGATAAACCGCTCATGGAAGGCGGCGTAGGCGTAGGCGGTGCAGTCGGCGGCGATCAGCAGCCGTGCGCCGTCAAAATACGGGGCGTTCACCGGCACCAGCTTGATCTGCACCGGCCACTGGGACAGACGGCTTGCCTGCTGGGCTTGCGGCGTTTCCGCGGTGGGTGCATCTTGCCGCTGAATGTTCCGGGACTGGCTGCCGGGGCAGCCGCAGGGCAGGGTCATGCCCTCTTTCTGCATTTTCCGCTGCTTGTTCTCCATGACGGCTTTTTCGTCGTAGGCGGCGGCCTCCCGCTCCACAAAGGTGATGGCGCCGGTGGGGCAGGCGGGCAGGCAGTCACCCAACCCGTCACAGTAATCGTCCCGCATCAGCTGCGCCTTGCCGTCCACCATGGCGATGGCGTCCTCGTGACAGGCGGCGGCGCAGGCACCGCAGCCGTTGCATTTTTCCTGATCGATCTGGATGATCCTTCGAATCATTTTGATACCCCCTTGCGGTTTCTCTTGACTTTGTGATTTTATTCTACTATCATAATTTATGAAAGTCCGTTGGCACACCAACACGGAGGCAAAAAATATGCAGATCAATTTAGCAAACACACGGCTTTTTCGCGGAATGGAGCCGTCGGACATTGAGAAAATGCTCGGTTGCCTGCACGCGAAGGAGCACGCCTTTCAAAAGGGCGAGATTATTTTCCCGGAGGGGACTGCCACGGAGCAGATCGGCGTGGTGCTCTCCGGCCGGGTCATCATTGAGATGGGGGACGTGTGGGGCAATAACAGCGTCCTGAGCAGTATCGGCCCCGGCGGCGTCTTTGCGGAGGCGTACGCCTGCGTGCCGGGCGAGCCTCTGATGGTCAACGTGACCGCCGCCGAGGATACGCGAGCGCTGCTGCTGAATATCAGGCGAGTACTGGAACCCTGCGCCAATGTCTGCCCGCGCCATGTGCGGCTTGTGCGGAACCTGCTGACGCTCTGCTCGGAGAAAAATTTGCAGCTCTCCCGCCGGGTGCTGCACACCGGCCCCAAGTCCATTCGAAAGCGGCTTCTGTCCTACTTTTCGGAGTGTATCAAGCGCACCGGCAGCTATTCCTTTGATATTCCCTACAACCGCCAGCAGCTGGCGGATTATCTCAGCGTAGAGCGCAGCGCGCTTTCCAACGAGCTGTCCCTCATGCAGCGGGACGGGCTTATCCGGTATGAGAAAAACCATTTTGATGTTATGGAGCAAATTGATGGTTAATGTAAAGGAGGTCGCCGATGAATATCAGAAAACGAACGGGCGAAGTTGTCCCGTTCCAAAAAGAAAAGATCCTGAACGCCATGAAAAAGGCATTTTCCGGCCAAGGGCAGGAGATAGACGACCGGGTGCTCGATGAAATGCTGTCGGTCGTTCTCAAGCGCCTGCCGGAAAACAGTGGGCTGACCGTGGAGCGTGTACAGGATGAGGTGGAGCGGACGCTCATGGAGCATGGGCATTATGCGGTAGCAAAGGCATATATTTTGTACCGTGAAAAGCGCGCCGCCCTGCGCCGCGTCCGCGCAGACCTCGCCCGCGAGGTGGAGGATGATGCCCTTGAGGACCTCCTGCGGCAGATCCAGAAGGATTTCGAGGAAGAGGTTTACCCCCTCAGCGCCTTGCAGCTGAAATTTGAGAGCTTCTGCAAGCCCGCCATGACCATGGAAGCGAAAATGGAAGCCCTTACCAAGGCGGCGGTGGAGCTGACCACAGTGGAGGCGCCCAAATGGGAGTTCATCGCGGCACGGCTTTTGAATCACACCTTTTCCAAGCGCAATGCCTCGCGGTGGACAGAGCGCGGTGTGAAAGGCCTGTATGAAAAGCTCCGCTATCTGACGGATAAGGGGCTGTACGGCGACTATATCCTCGCCCGCTATTCCCGTGAGGAGATCGACACTGCGGAGGGCTTTCTATGCCCGAAGCGGGACACACTGTTCACCTATTCCGGCCTTGACCTGCTGCTCAAGCGATACGTCATCCAGTCCCGCAGCCGTGAGCCGTTGGAAACGCCGCAGGAGATGTTCCTGGGCATCGCGCTCCACCTTGCCATGAATGAGGCCTCTGACCGCATGGGCTGGGTCAGGCGGTTTTACGATATGCTCAGCCGCATGGAGGTCACCATGGCCACCCCCACCATGTCCAACGCGCGAAAGCCCCATCACCAGCTTTCCAGCTGCTTTATCGACACGGTGCCGGACAGTCTGGACGGCATCTACCGCTCCGTTGACAATTTTGCAAAGGTGTCCAAGTTCGGTGGAGGCATGGGGTTGTACTTTGGCAAGGTACGGGCCACCGGCAGCGCCATTCGGGGCTTTCAGGGGGCGGCGGGCGGCGTCATCCGCTGGATCCGGCTGGTGAACGACACTGCCGTTGCCGTGGATCAGCTGGGCATGCGGCAGGGCGCAGTGGCGGTCTACTTAGATGCGTGGCACAAGGATCTCCCTGAGTTTTTGCAGCTGCGCACCAACAACGGCGACGACCGCATGAAGGCGCACGACGTGTTTCCTGCCGTGTGCTATCCCGATCTGTTCTGGAAATTGGCGGAGAAAAATCTTGACGCGCCGTGGCAGCTCATGTGTCCGCATGAGATTCTCACCGTCAAGGGCTACGCACTGGAGGACTATTGGGGCGAGGAGTGGGAGAAACGGTATCTGGACTGCGTCAGCGACCCGCGCATCGAAAAGCGCACCGTCACCGTCAAGGACATCGTGCGGCTGGTGCTGCGCTCGGCTGTAGAGACCGGCACGCCCTTCGCCTTTAACCGCGACGCCGTCAACCGCATGAACCCCAACGGCCATGCGGGCATGATCTACTGCTCCAACCTCTGCACGGAGATCGCCCAGAATATGGCGCCCATCGAGTATATCAGCACCTCGGTGCAGACGGAGAACGGCGATACGGTGGTGGTAACGGCCACCCGCCCCGGCGAGTTCGTGGTCTGCAATCTGGCCAGCCTCTCCCTTGGAAACCTTCCCGTGGAGGACGAGGCCTACATGGAGCGTACGGTGGAGACGGCCATCCGCGCGCTGGACAACGTCATCGACCTCAACTTCTACCCGCTGGAATACGCCTGGCTCACAAACCACAAATACCGCAGCATCGGCCTTGGCGTCAGCGGCTATCACCACATGCTGGCAAAGCGCGGCATCCGCTGGGAGAGCGAGGAGCATCTCGCCTTCGCCGACGCGGTGTTTGAGCGCATCAATTATGCCGCCATCCGGGCGGACACGGCACTGGCACGGGAAAAGGGCTGCTATGCGCTGTTTGAGGGCAGCGACTGGCAGACCGGCGCGTATTTTGAGAAGCGAGGCTACACCTCCGGCAAGTGGCGGGAGCTTGCCGAAACGGTGGCGGCGCAGGGGATGCGCAACGCCTACCTGCTGGCCGTCGCCCCCACCTCCAGCACCTCTATCCTCTCCGGCACCTCCGCCGGGATCGACCCTGTCATGAGGCGCTTCTTTTTGGAGGAGAAGAAGGGCAGCATCCTGCCCCGCGTGGCCCCGGAGCTGTCGCTGGATACCTGGTGGTACTATAAGGCGGCTCACCTCATCGACCAAAGCTGGTCGGTACGGGCCGCAGGCGTGCGCCAGCGGCACATTGATCAGGCGCAGAGCATGAACCTGTATATCACCAACGACTACACCATGCGGCAGGTACTGGCGCTGTATCTGGATGCGTGGCACAGCGGCGTCAAGACGATCTACTACATCCGCAGCAAGTCCCTTGAGGTGGAGGACTGCGAAAGCTGCGCGTCATAGGGAGGAGCAGTACCATGGCAGAACTGAAGAAAAAGCCGCTTTTTAATCCGGAGGGAGACATCGACGTGCGCCTGCGGCGTATGATTGGCGGCAACACAACAAACCTCAACGATTTCAACAACATGAAGTATCCGTGGGTCAGCGACTGGTACCGGCAGGCCATGAACAACTTCTGGATTCCGGAGGAGATCAATCTCTCGCAGGATGTGAAGGACTATCCCCGCCTGCTGCCGGCCGAGCGCACGGCCTACGACAAAATTTTAAGCTTTCTCGTCTTTCTGGACTCCATCCAGACGGCGAATCTGCCCAACATCGGCGCGTATATTACCGCCAACGAGGTCAATCTCTGCCTGTCCATTCAGGCGTTTCAGGAGTGCGTCCACTCCCAGAGCTACAGCTATATGCTCGACACCATCTGCTCCCCCGTGGAGCGGAACGACATCCTCTACCAGTGGAAGACCGACGAGCACCTTCTGCGGCGCAACACCTTCATCGGGAACTGCTACAACGAGTTCCAGGAGCAAAAGGACGCCCCTACGCTGCTGCGCGTGATGATGGCCAACTTCATTTTGGAGGGCATCTATTTTTACAGTGGCTTCATGTTCTTCTACAACCTTTCCCGCAATGGCAAGATGCCCGGCTCGGCACAGGAGATCCGCTACATCAACCGGGACGAGAACACCCACCTGTGGCTGTTTCGCAACATTATTTTGGAGCTACAGAAGGAGCAGCCGGAGCTGTTCACGGCGGAAAACGTGCAGGCGCTTCGGGAAATGATGCTGGAGGGCGTGGAACAGGAGATCGCGTGGGGGCATTATGTCATCGGGGACGAGGTGCCGGGGCTGAACCGCCAGATGGTCACAGATTACATCCGCTACCTCGGCAATCTCCGCTGGACAAGCCTCGGGTATCCGGCGCTGTATCCCGGCTATGAGAGTGAGCCTGAGAGCATGGCATGGGTCAGCCAGTACGCCGACGCCAACATGGTCAAGACGGATTTCTTTGAGGCGCGCAGCACCGCCTACGCCAAGAGCACCGCACTGGTGGACGATCTATAAAGAACGCCAGGCGCAAAGGCCTATATACTAGACTGTATAGGGGAAGGTAATCTGGGGTGCATACTATCAGCTGTAAGGACACATATGTGGACACAAGTATTTTGAAGAAAAAACAGAGCAGCCTATAGACAAGACACGGAGCGATAATGCCGCTACAATGCTTATCTATCGTACAACTGCTCTCGAACTTTTATTTGCAAAATGTGGCAATCAATCTATTGATGGCCCCGCTCCTCTTGGAAGTGGCGGCAATTGATGGTACATAATTCTCAGCGGTATCCATAAAAAAGTTACACCTCACAGAAATCCATTGGGAGCTGTGATGTGTAATCAAATGAATTGTAAAAAAGCACCATCAGAATCAATCTCCTTATAAATGTTGGAACAACATGTCTATCTCGCATGGTTAATTGTGTCAGGTTCTAACAATAGATATTAACCGCAAAAATAGTTTCTCTTAAATATAAAAGCACAACACCTGCGACAATTTAGCCTACACTAAATACCCCGTAAAATCCAAACAAGCGTGAATCAAAATTGGCCAGCCTATTGAGTTGCTCTTTTCGTATATCGCCGAGAATATCAGAGCTCCGACAATGCCACCACCGAGCTCGCTAAGGATACCAGTAATTGTTCCACCCAGAACCATAAAATGTGAATATCCGTGTGCAAATCCAAACACCAATCCGCCCAAGATGACGGATACTTTGAAATTAAATTCTTTTCGCAGCTCTCGATGCAAATAACCCCGAAAAACAAATTCTTCTCCGCATCCAACAATAATTAAGTAAAACCAAAAGGCGTATACCCTCTCAGGCAGAATTATTGTTACCAATATGGCACAAACGCCAATAAGCCCCCAAGGTATCCATTTGGAAGGTGTCTCTGTTTTTCTGAAATCTGCACTGCGAAAATATGTTGTCGCAAAAGGAATTACAGCAGCAGCCTGAATAGCATCATACAATATGCGTCTTTTTATATTTGAATTTGTGAGATCTTGCAATACCGACAAGGGTAGAATTTGGGCAAATGCAGTCGCAGCCGCTATATAGATTAACACGAAAAGCATTGCCATTATTGATTTCTTATAAAATGACTTATTCAAATGTTGTTCCCTCCATTCTCACAACCTCATCAAGCTGTTGAAGAAGCGTTATGTCATGTGAAACAATGATTACCATTTTGTTTTTTTTATGATTTTGCAGATAAGCCAAAAATCTATCTCTCGTCAACGTGTCAAGCGCAGATGTAGGCTCATCAAAAATTAGAACACAACCTCCTTTTATTATTGTCCGAACAATTGCTATCTTCTGCTTTTCTCCTGCAGAAAGGTTAAAGTTATGATTATCAACGGAAGTGTTAATCCCATTTGGAAGACTTGCAATAACGGAATCAAGCCCAAAATACTCTAAAGTATTATAAAAATCATCAGGCTCGTCATGTCCTAAAAGCAAATTGCTTCTCAATGAGCCTTCTATCAGAGAAATATCCTGTGGGCAAACACTTATGAGATTTTTTCGCATGAATTCGGGATTGATTTCTGATAGTGATATACTTCTATTCAGGATTATTTTTCCAGAATAACAGTTGCGGTATAGTCCAGCCAAAATATTTATAAGAGTGGTCTTCCCTGTTCCATTATTTCCTGCCACCCCATAAATTTTCCCTTTTTCAAAATGCATATTTACAGAGTGGAGAATTACATTTTCAGAGAATCTTACAGACAAGTCTATGATGCTTATCTCATCAATGTTATTAGGTTCTTTCCCATGATTAAACTCTGGTGAACTACTTAATAACTCAGAAATTCTCGCATAACAAACTAATGTATCCTGTGTTTGCTTTCCGAGAGAGAAGAAGTATCTTGCAGAAGTAATAATCATCGATATATAGCTTAGCACGATGGTTAAATTTCCTATGGTTATCAAGTTTTTTGAAACCATATATCCGCCAGAAAATAGAAACAGAATTTGGCAGACCGAGGAAATTAGAGAGTCAAGACTCGAAAAAATATATGCCTTTTTCTGGTAGTTGATCGTTGTCTTTAAAACATGGGCGAAAGCCTTATTCAATAAATCTGCGAAAAGGTCGCTTAAATCAAACAGCTTTATCAGTTTAATAGCGGTCAGTTGCTGACTTAGCTTTTTAAAAAATACAGATTGTCCTTCCTTGAATGCCATACCCGTTTTATAAAGAACTGAACGCATCGCTGTATACGCAAAAACATATAACATGATCGCAAGAAAAATGCCTGGTAAGATTGGCGGAAAGATATTGAATATAACAACGGATGGGAGAATAATGCTAACAACGTTAATAATGATTCCGGACAACGCCTCCAAAATATAGGAAATTATTTGTGTAGCATCATTGTTTATTCGTTGTGTATAGTAGCTTGAGTCCATGAACATCGTAGTGTCATAGGGCAATCTGTGAATATAAAATAGCACCTCAGAGTTTAATCGATATGATGCCTTTGTATGTACTTTGACTTTCAGCAAATTTAATTCATATCCAACAAATAGAGTACATGTCATTAAAAGTAAATATATTAAGCAAATGTACATTATTCTGACGATAGATGCAGAAGCAATCAAGGCGTCAAAGAATAGCCCTAACAAATATGGGGCAGTTACAGAAAGCATACTAGATATGATTGTCAGAATTAGAATCATAGCGATTTTGAATCGCAGTTCATGAAAATACCTAATTCCGAATTGAAGTATTCTTTTCATTTCTTTTTTTGACCCTTTCTGCAAGGATACGAATTAATCTCTCGTAGTTGTATTTGACTGAAATGCATTGTTTACTGCCTCCTGATATAGAACGATAGGGACATCCACCCATGCAAACAGGCAGGAAAGCGCATTCTCTGCATTCCTCATATGAAGCTACCTGATAATTATTCCACTGGTCTATGTTCGATCTGTTGTTGCCACCAAAAATTGATCCATATGATCTTGTGTGCATGCCAATTTCGTTCCAACACTTGTAGAGGTCTCCTATCGGATCAATGATACACATAGTCTTGGTGACAGCGCCGCATATGGTTGGATTGAAGCATGGCAGATATATGAAGGAGTATCCACGATCAACATTCCGCTCATAAAACGATGCTTCAAACGCGGAAAACTCATGATCCTCCAAACATGTACCATTATTGCATGACCCGTGAATGTTTTCAACAGCAGCCAAATATAGCTGTACTTTTCCTCTCAGCCCATAGTTATCCAAAAAATCAAAAATTTCATCAATACGATCTCTGTTACTCGCATCAACGTTAACGCGGAGATTTATCTTTAAATAGTCATTTGCTTCAGCCACATTAGATAAAATTCTATGGAAGGTATCTTGCCCGTTTGGGAGTCTGCGTCTTGCATTATGAATGTCTGGGGGACCATCAACTGTAACTTGCGCATATCCCACCTTTTGACGTTGCAAAAATTCCGCCATTTTACGATCAAGAAAATACCCGTTTGTAATTACTGACGCAGTAAAGCCACCGTCCTTGACATGTATGTTTTCGGTTATTCTTTGGATAATTTCTGGGCACAACAACGGTTCTCCGCCATACCAAGCAATTGAAACAGCTTCAGCCTCCTGCACATCGTTGTTAATGAAAGCAATTGTTTTGTCAATAACAGCATCAGTCATAGTGTTGTATCTATGTCCATCTTCAAAGCAGTATGGACACCTGAAGTTACATGACAGCGTGGGAGCAATTGTGTAACTTCTACTTGTCAAGTTTTCCCGGGCATAAGTTGATATTTGCAACAGTTCAGCAACTTCATCTTTTTGGTCATCTACAAAGAAGCCACCTTTTTGCATATTAGTTGCAAAGTCTGAATCGGCTAAATATATATCTTGATACATTCGACTGTAGTATTGATTTAAAGCAATAACCGCTCCAGTCATTGTATTATAAATAACCATTCCATCATGGTTGTATGTGCACACATTAAAGCAAGAATGTTTCATTTTTCTTTCCCCTAAAGCAACTAATAAGACTGACAATAATACATATAAAAGGCATCTGGTGAGGGACTGGCACCAGATTACCTAATACTATGTTAACTATAGTTTTGCAAACAAAACTTAATAATACAGACCTGCAGTCCACAAGGATCAGGGTACGGATCTTTGTCTTCCATATCCCAACACACTCGGACTCCGCAAGCCACTTTAGGTTGTGCTGGTGGGGTTTGTAGCCACTCCATATAGAAATTCCTCCTTCGTCAATCAAAGAAAACTCCACAAACTGTAAGCTGCTTGCATTTGTTTCCCAAATACATCAAGCAAACTGCGTAAGGGGTACAACGCCCCTTACATGTAGCTCCAATGCAGGAACAAACAGACCCCATTGGTTCAAGGGCATCAACTTCGGGTTCTTGAATCCAGCTCATTTGTACCTCCTATCTTATAGAAATTTAGTCCCTGAGTAGCACTGGTTAATTTATTGCCAGCGGTTAGTGTTGTCTAACCGCTGGCTTTAGTGTGCCATATTTTCTCCGGTCTGTCAAGGAAAACTCTACATAAATATAGAGACTGTGTAAAATGATAGTTTGGCAGTGAAACATGAGTAGTAAAGGACAGAATTGCAATACTACTTTTGTCACAAATCATCTTTACAGAAGGATTTAAGTGCTCACTTAATGCTCCCATGCCTGCATCTTTGACCTTTTATGCATCCCCTTTTCTCTCTTTGCTTGCTGCCGCATACAACTCTGTTTCGCCTTCGTCTTTTCCAACCCACACTCATCAAGATATTCGGACGCGTTCCGTTTGACCCTACGGAAGCGGTCATAGTCGTAATTTTTGCCGAAGGTGGCCTTATCTTCTCCCTGACGTCCTCATTCGTACCGTTGCGCAGTTCTATGCGGGCAGTGTGCAGTTCGACTGGATTATCTGGACAACAACCGGCTCATCGCCCACTACTGTGGGTTCAATATCATGGAGCCGCTGCCGTCCTATTGGACTTATGGCCGTTTCCTGCGGCAGTTGGATAACGCTAGGTTAAAGTCTGTTAGGATCTTTATATTCCCCATCACCAAAGTGCATTTTAACCGCCCGCAGACCTTGTTTCCACCCCTTCTTCTCCGCCTGTTGCTCCTTAGTCACAAAGTTTTTCACTGCCCCGAAAAAATTCCTATTGTAAAAAGCCCTAATAGCTGAATAAAGAATCAGCCCAGCAGCTTTGCCTTTATGCTGCTCTCCTTTACAAACGGGTCCGACCAGAAGCGGGAATCATAGGAGTGGTTGGCATTGTCGCCCTGAACGTAATAACAGTTTTCCGGCACAATCAGCGTAATGCCATGCCGAACGACAGCTTCGCCGCCGGATGCCGTAATTCGCTTTACAAGCAGTCGGCCATCCCGTTCAAAGATGATAATATCCCCATCGGTCAAATCTCCGTACAACCGTGTCCCCAGAATAAATGAGTCTTTCTTCAGTGTCGGTTCCATGGACTCAGTCGGGACATATCCGAGAAAGAGCACTGTTTTCATAAGGACAAGCAGCAGGAGTGAGGACAGGATCGGGATAAGCAGCCAGCGGTTATTCTTGAAGAGTTCCATAACTTCCTCCAAAATGCAAAACCCGCCCTCCGCAGTGTTTGTACTGGGGAGGGCGGGTTTGCTGTATCGTTTTCAATTGTGCATAAATCAGAATGCCGCAAGATCCGGATGCGACCTGAGATATTTCCTGGTGCGGGAGATTCGGGCGGCGACACATTTGTCGCTTTCCCCGAGTATGCTGCCGATTTCCGCGTGGGAATAGCCTTCGGCGCTGAGACGGATCGCCCGGATGCCTTTCGCCATCGCCTCGGAAGCGTTGGCCTCCAGCCGGTCGAGTATCATGCTCAGTTCGTGATGCTCGTCTAAACTATCTTCTTTCCCGAGCACCTCCGGGAGCAGTTCGCACTCCTTTGCCGCCCGGCGGTTGGCATAGATCAACGCCGTGCATATCTCATTCCAGATTAGCCTGTATGCATACGTAGAGAAGCATCCGCCTTTATCGCTGTATGCCGCCTTGCAGAGGCCAATGCAGCCGATCTGATAGAGGTCATCGTAACTGTAGATACTGTTTTGACCGGGATTATGGACCTTGTCCTTGATCACCTTCCCGACCAGCCCGAGGTTTTGCTCCACTTTTTTCTGCTGGGGTTGTGTAAGCGTCATGATGCTTCGCCTCCTTTGCATGGGCGAAATCCGGCCGGCTGTTGTTTCCTGCGCCGCTCCAGGAGCTTCTTGCTTTCGGCGATGACCTCGTTGCAGTAATATTCACCGAGAAAACCAATGTGCGCTTTGGAAAGCGGTACCTGCAGAAGCCCTGCCAGCCACAGGTAGGCGTCCTGCTTACTCATCAAACCGCTCAGATATAGTTGGTCGAAATAGTGGTGTGCCTGATTCCGAAGCGTGCGCAGCTCGCGGTTAGCCAATGTGCCGACGGGGATATTCGTGCCCGGATGGGTGCGGACATAAGCGTCACACCGCGGATAATTGCTGCAAACATAGAGCATGGTATGGCTGTGGTTCTCATGGTAGATGCCGTCTGCGGAGCGCAGCACAACGGTGCCGCCGCAATACTGACAGCGCATGGCGGACGGGTTGATTCCTTTCTTCTTTTTCTTGTGTTTCACGGTCCTTTCACCTCCGTCAGGATATAGAGAAAGGCCGGAAAACTGCATGAAAACCAAGGACGGCAAAGTCGGTTTCTACATACCGAGCACGTTCCTGTCATCAAAGCAGCTTTCCGGCCAATGAGTTCAGTTGTGGCTTGCACCGTATGGATCGCTCAGTGCGCAAATCCGTAACAGTTTCTCTCCCGCGGGGAGAGTCTAACTCCGGGAGCTCTTCCGAAGTACTGAAAGCCTGAGTGCAAGCCCCTGCCACGGTTACAGCTTAGCATATCAGAATCCAAAAGTCAAGCCCTAAAGTAATGTTCTTAATCTTTTTATTATAATATTTCTAAAAGTTTTGTATTTTGCAATTCAGAACCGGTCTGGAGGAAAGATACACCTCTCTAAACTGCCCGCGCTCTCCAGAATGGCGATGTCAATATTCGTATTCATCCTCGTCATCGTCCTCATCGTCCGGATCATACGGCGAGCGTTCTGATGGGCGCCGGTTCCGAATAAAGCGCATGGCGACCAGCGAGCCTGCCGCAAGAAGGAGCCCTCCGCCAAACAGGATAATGTGCATCACGGGAATCCCGCCGACGGTAGGACGGCCCGAATCCTGCTCTTGCACATTCTGCGAAGCGGCGTCCGCGTTCTCTGCACTGTCTGTTGTCAGCGGCTCCTGTTCTTGTTGCGTCACATCAGGACTTGGGATATCGCCCGGCGCCGGCACGGCGGCATTTAGAGTCAGGCAAGAAAGGACGTAGCTGCCGCTATTGCCCAGCTCGGTTCGTAAAATCCCGTCCTGCCCGACGGCAATCGTGCCCGGATAAAGGCCTGCATCCGTCTTGAGCTGGAATTCAACGCCCACCCATTGGGGGCCAAGCTGTACCTCAAGGATGACGGGCTGCGCGACTTGAAGCTCCGTGCCGTCCGTGTCATCGCCGGTAGCATAGACAACACCTGTACACATGAGGATGCAGCACAATAGCGCCAGCATTACGCCGATGCCTGTTTTCGTCTTTTTCATAATGACCTCCTGTAATTTGCATAGAAAAAGACGGCCTGATCTCTCAAGCCGTCCTCTCTGATGCTGTATTTTGTTTTTACTTGATCGTGTCCTTGAGCGCCTTTCCCGCCTTAAAGGAAGGGGCTTTGCCGGCCGGGATCTCGATCGTTTCCCCGGTAGCCGGGTTTTTGCCCATCCTCGCGGCGCGCTCCTTCACTTCAAAACTGCCGAAGCCGACCAGTTGGATCTTGCCGTCGGTTTTCAGTGCTTCCGTGATACCGTCAAATGCGGAATTGACCGCTATTTCCGCGTCCTTTTTGCTGAGATTGGCCTTTTCAGCCACATAAGCGACAAGCTCTTTCTTTGTCATAGACTTTATTCCTCCTTCTGCACCCGTTTACAACCGTGCACCAATTATCCTTTGGTCTGGGCGCAGTCAGTCATAGTCTCACGAGTGATGTGGGTATATTATAGCATGAAGAATTCTGATTGCAATGCTCTTTCCATGCTGCGTTCATCACCGGCAATAACTGAGAAAGGGACACCATGTCCGCTGGGGATGAAAAAGCCCATCGGCCCACAGGAGAAAGACGTGGATGCTTTCGGCTTCTTGTATAAGCTCTCCGGCAGCGGGCACAGCCGGGTGGAGCAACTTGCGTTTACGCCAGACTGATTTTGTAAAAAGCTTCGGTCATGCTCTTCCCATCAACTATCTCTGAGATCTATACTGCCCGCATGATTTTGTCCTGCGGGCAGTTTTTCACTGTTTGAGCGTGGGGGTTGCTGCAAGCACCCGCATTTAAGGCATACGCCGCCCGACCATACGTGCCGGCATTCCCGGCCCGGGGACTGCTTGACGCCCTTCTTCTCACGGTTCCGCGGCCGATTTCTTCTGCGCCTGTCGTTTTTCATATCGTTCCTCCATAACGAATCCGGGGATGTGCGTTCAAGCATATCCCCGGACAGGTGTTATTTACTTCTTCACGGCAATATGCTTGCCCGTTCTGCGCTTTTTCAGGTAGAAAAACGCTGTGCAGCCTACTCCTGCCGCCGCAAGCCCGAGCAGTGAGATCCAAAGCATAAGATCGGCGTCGTCTCCGGTCTTGGGAACATCCACCTTCGTCTTGTCGTTATGGATCTTTACCGTCAGCGTTTCGTTTGCAACAAGCGTGATTTTGACGGGGTCTGCGATCTTGTACCCTTCGCTGGCGCTGTTTTTCAGCTCCGTGACGGTATACTCGCCGATGCGCAGCTTCTCAATGAAGATTTCGCCCTTGGCGTCGGTCGTAAACGTCATATCGTAGCCGTTGGCGCCGGTGATGCGGAACGCAAAGCCCTCTTTCTTTCCGTCGCTGGTGGTCTTAATAATCTTGAGGGAGCCCTTCAGAGCATGGTTGATAAAGCCCTTTCCGGCTTCGTTCTCAACGGTGTAGGTTTTTCCGTCGGTATCGATCTCCACATAGTAGGCTTTCTCGTCCGGAATAAAGCCCTCCGGTGCGGTTTTCTCCCTTACCAGTACGCCGCCGTACTCCAGATCCTTCATCCAGTAAACGCCGGCAGAGGACTCCTTCATGGCGCCGAGCAATACATCGTCCTTGTCCAGCGCCTTGTTCCCGTTAACATCACGGTAGACCTCGAATACCGCGCCGCTGAGTTTGTTCTCGGGATAGTCTGCGTCATACTTTGTCAGTGTGACGCTGCCGCGGATAAATTTGTTCGCAATCTTGATCTCAATGACCTGTCCCTGCTCCTTGACCGTTACCGAGAACAGCTCTTCGCTCAGAACGAAGCCCTTGGGCTGCTCGATCTCGTGCACGAGCCAGTTGCCGGCAGGGATCTTTTCGAAGCGGAATCTGCCATCCTCGGCGGATACAGCTGTCAGCAGTGCGGTATCCTTCGTGAATCTCGTTTCGGATGCAGCAAACAGACCCATGACCGCACCGGAGAGTGGCTTATCGTTTGCATCAACCTTCAGACCCGAAACGGAGCCGTAGATCAGCTTATTCTCAATGGCTGCGCCCTCGTTGGCAACCAGCTTGACAATCTTCTTGTCTTGCCCGGCGTAGTCAAACGACACCGGATACTTCGTATCGCCAAGCTGGTAATGGCTGTCGGTAGATATCTCCTGCAGGTAGAAGCGTCCAAAGGGGAGATCCGTCTTGCACGTCGCTTTTCCGTCTTTATTCAAGGACACCATCTCGATCAGGCCGTCCTGCGGGATGCTGCTGCCATCGGCTGCCACAAGCTTCTCCGCAGCATAGAGGCCGAATGTAACGTGCGTGAGCTCGTCACTTTGGCCAATGCCGAACAGCTTATCCGTTTCCATGGTTTTTACCAGACTGATCTCCACACGCTGGCGTTCATTGTACATATCTGCCCGAAGCTCGGTGACCTTAACCTCCTGTCCGGCATATACCAGCTCAACCGTATGCGCTTCGGTCTGAAGCGCCATGCCGTGCGGAGCTTGCTTCTCGGTGATCACATACTTGCCAAGGTAGAGTGCCTTGCTGGCAGCCATGCCGTCCGATTGCGTGGTGACGGTGTCTACGATGTCTCCGGCCTTTGCACGCAAGGTTCCGTCAGGGGTGTAAATATCCTCCGCAGCAGCGATATCAAAGACTGCTCCCGGAAGTCCGGTATTCTCATATACAGGCCGGAAGATGGATCCCTCGTTTACAACGCTGCTGAAGACCTCGCCGGTCTTTTGGATACGGATGACGCCTTTTTGCGCCATGTTGGACTTTGTAACTGTCACGACAGCCTCTGACCCATCCACGGTAAACGGAACCGGGGCGGTATCCAGCACATAGCCATGGCAGGTTGTCACCTCGATCAGCTCATAGCGGCCGTAGGGCAGCTCGCAGGGGAGCATAAGCGTGCCATCGTCTGCGGTATAGAATGTGGAGATGGTCACCGGAGCCGGATAATAGACGGTCTGTGAAATCAGTTCGCCGGAGGTCAGGTCTCTGACCTGAAAACCGATGCCTGCTGCCGGAATGATCTTTCCGGTCTCAGCATCGCGTTTTTCCACGCGGATAAAACTGGTGATGGTCTGGTTGTTCAGGATATAGGAGTACAGGTGTCCGTCGGAGCTGATGAATACGGTGAAGTCCGGAACAAAGGCCTGTCCTTCCTGTCCCTCGATCTGGTGTACGGTATAGCGGCCGTAAGGCAGATCTTTGGAAAGCGCTACGCCGTTTTCATCCGTCACGAGCAGATCGCGCTCGCTATCTTTGGCTGCGTCATAGCTTCCGGCACCGGAGAGATAAAGCTGAAACATCGCGCCTGCTTCCGGCTGTTCGATAATGCCTGCATTGCCGGAGGGGTTGAACTCAGCCGTCGGTGCAGATCCGTTTTCGGGTTCTGGCTCCGCTTCATTCTGACCGGGAATCAGCGTATCGGCTGCTTCCGGCTCAGACTCGGCCGGCGTTTCCGTGTTGGTTTGATCGGGCATTGGGGTTTCTTCCGCTGCCGGTTCGGCTGCGTCCTTTGCATCATCGGAAGCTGCAGTTCCCTGCGCATCCTCCGGTGCGGCAGCGTCCGGGCTAACAAAATATGTGGAGCCTTCCGGCGCAGAGGGGTCCGTTGCTGCGGGGATCTCAGCCTCCGCCTGCGGGGTTGGCGCGTTCTCGGAGGTTTCCAGTTCCGCATCAATATGCTTGATCAGGCGGATGCTGCCTTTGATTACCGTTTCGGTCACGGCGTTAGCCGTTGTATTGTGTTCAACCGTATACTGACCAGGCGCTGCACCAACGGTATGTTCCGTCGTATCGAGGAGGTACCCCTCTGAGGGTTCCATTTCACGGATCGTCCAGTCGGTATCGCAGATATACTCTTTGCTGGTGAACTGACCTTTGGCGTCTGTGTAATACACATCGACAAGCTTCCCGCCCTTGTAGATCCCGTATTTAGCGCCTGACAGCGTGGCGTCGCCCTGCGGTGTTCCGGTTTCTGCATCCGTCTTGGTTACGGTCACGGTAAACTTTTTGAGGATATTGGCAAAGCTGCGCTCTGCAACCCGGTTCCACTGGATAGATACCGACTGGGGATCAGGGATAACGTAACGAACGGCCGTATCCACCTCCTCGATGGTATATGGGCCGCCAATCAGGACATTACGGAACTTAGCCACGCCGCTGGAGTCCGTTACCGCATACTCATCGACGTTCAGGCCGGAAAGGGATTTGCCGTACAAGCGAAACTTTACGCCCTCAACGAATCCGTCTTCCGAAGTCTTGGTCACCTCCAATGCACCGCGTTTGAGCACGTTGTTGAAGGTCACGGTCGAGGTCTGCCCACCGACAATGGTGACCTGCTGTGAAGTCTGGGGCGTATAACGCTCAATGTCCGCTTCTGTTACGGTATAGGTGCCGGCCATGAGCTCGGATACGTCAATCGTGCCGTCGCGGCCGGTAGTCACAGTCTTGGTGATTCCGTTGCCGGAAATCGTGAAAGAAATGCCGGCCACAACGCCATCCTCGCTGGTCTTGACCAGGTGCATGGTGCCGAGCGCCTCCATCTCAAGCCGAAGATAGGCGCTGACAGGGTCTGACACATTTTCGCCGTAGGTGACAACGTCCTGAATGCCGGCGCCTTTGTTGCCGTCCGTCCAGACGACCACACCGCTTCGCACGCCGTTGGTCTTGCTGGCGCTTACGCGGATATCGCCTGCAATCGGCGTATCGGAGGTGATTGTCAGGCGGTTCCCGCTTCGGGAGAAGCTGATTCCGGGTTCCGAGGAGCTGAACGAGAAGTTCGACAGCACTCCATTGGTATCCGTCAGTGTCACGGTATATCGCGTGCCGTCGTATTTGAGTTCATAGCTGCGTGCGCTGCCAATGCTTCGTGCGCAGAAGCTGGGGATCTCTGCGTGACTCTGCACGCTGGCGGCCATGGAATTATAATAGGAGCGGATTTGGCTGCGAAGCGGATGCTCGTCCCGGATATAACTCCAAACCACGCTCTTCCCATAGCCGGAGGGATCCACCTTGTTGAAGCTTGCGTCACGCTCGCCGACAACCGTCTCCCAGACCAGCAGCTGTATAGCGATTATATGGCTTAACGCAGCTGCATCCGAGGCGTTCTGAGAACGCCAGGATGTGGATACATTGCCCTGATAGCCATACTGCATGATCCGGCCAAGCAGGACCTTGATGGTATCCGGGGAAATGGTCGGATTGAGGTGGCTGGGGTAGTTTTCCCAAAATGTCTCATCCTTGTGGGAGAGAGTATCGCCGGCATTTTGCCCGATGCCGGGCTCGATACAATACGAGACTTGACCGTTATAGGTGCCGATGCTATGCACCGTTGTGTATTTGCTGTTGAGATACCGCCAACCGCCCATCAGAGACGTGGCAGAGTGGCCCCACGCCGTCGCAGAGTAGTTGCTGTCACCGTCGCGTGGGAAATCCACCATGTAAGCGTCTACCGTCGTTGCGGCAAACACAGGGGTGCTGATAGACAAAAGCGTCATCATGCACATGAGCAGGGACAAGAATGCCGAAAGGGCTTTCTTGAGCGTTTTACGTTTCATCGTTCCTTTACCTCCTGTTTTTTTGCAGCAAAGAAGCGCACCGTTTCCGATGCGCTTCTCGCTGCGTGATGTGGTTTGGCTCAGGTGCAGCCGATATACAGATCGTATCGTGCTTCTGTTCTCAGCTGCGCCCAAACGCAGAAATATATGATGCCGTCTGCTGCGTACAGTTCCAGCCACGATTTGATATCCCGCGCAGGATGGATGGATATATCTCCGGCGATAATGGGGGTATCCCGGCGTCCTGTTGCGGTAGAGTCATAGGTGAAGCCAACTCCAACGCCGCAGTTTCACGCAAATGCAGTTCATTCATGGCCGGCTCTTCGAGTATGGCCGGTTCTGATTCCGGAGGGCTTGACGGCTGTAAGGTGTACTCCGGAGTGCCGCAGTATGGCTCCCGGCTCTCACTTGAGGCTTTCCCCGGGTACTGCCGGGAGGCGGTGGGGTTGTCCGGTACGCGGATACGCACTGAGCATTACGGCAATATACTCATCCTGCCAGATTGAAATAGCCACGATCCGCTTCGTCAACGCAGCGGCTGAGTATTTCAAAGAACCGTTCCGGCGTGAGCTCCGTATCCAGCCAGTGGGTGGCGCGATAGGAATAACAGCCGACGTCCTCGTTGATGGCGTGGCTGCCCAGCACACTGTGCAGGTTCAGTTCGTTGGCAAGCTGCTGTTTTCGTGCGCCATCCGGGTTTCGGATCGCCTTAGCCAGGCAGACGACCAGCAGCGGGTGCAGCGGCGAGAACGAGATCTGCATATAGTAGCCGCGGTGATCCAGCGTCAGCGAAGTTTCGTCCTCCGCCTCCACCTTCATGTGGGACAGGATCATTCTGCGGGCTTTTTGCGCAAGATCCGTTCTTCTGACCTGCTCTGCGCGGGTCAGATCGTAATCAAGCATAGTTGTTCAACCTCCTTGTCATTTTTTGTTCGCTCCAGTCATCTCGGGGTAGCGATGTGTGTGATTGCGCCCCAGATCCGATTGGATTCGTTGTTGATGCCCAGAATCCGTACCGTTACGCGAGAGCCTCTGGGCGGGCGCCCGCGCTTAGGATAGCTGCACAGACAGTCGATGCCGCCGTCCAGTGAGACGAACACGCCGTTCATGTCCACCATACTGACAGTACCTACATAGCGGTTGCCCACAGAATAACGCCGCAGCGCCTTTTCATAGGGATTCTCGCCGGCCTGCTTGATGGAGGCGCTGACCCGGATACTGGTTCGGTCACTGCGGTCGATGCTCAGGATCTTAACCAGAATGCGCTGCCCGGACTGAAAACTGTCCTGCGCATCCAGCAGGCGCTGGTAGCTCAGCTCGCGAAGCGGGATGTAGACCTCCAGGCCGAACAGATCCACGAAGATGCCGGCACGAATGACGGATACGACGCGAGCTTCCGCACAGATACCTTCGTAGAGCAGATTGTTTCCATCCCGGTCTGTACCGAAATAGTACGCGCGGCGCTTGGCGGACATAGCCTCAAGACGGCTGCCGACTGCAACGCCCGCCTTGGCGTCGATGCCCTTGATGATGTAATCCACTTCCGCCCCCAGGCGCTTGGTGACCATATAGTGCAGCACATCCTCCGGAAGTCTGCCGCGGAAATCCTCCGGCGGCTCCACCGCCTCCTCCGCAGGAATGATTACCTTGATATCGCCATGATAAATGACTGCAAGAGAACGAGAGGGATGGTCAGCGGGGCGTTCGATGCCCTGAATGGTCCCGGTCAGGATCCGTTTGGTCTTTAATGATTCTACCAGATCCAGCAAATCGTTGCGGGCTTTGTCCGCTTCCGTTTCCACACTGGGGCGCTCGTCGATGGATACCACCGGCGACGCCGGTCTGGCAGCGGCGCGCCTGCGCGGCTTCTTCTCCGGAGCTGCGACGCCGTCGGATGCATCCCCGGGCGGTTCTGCCGCTGCTGTGTCAGACTCACTTTTCTTGGCTCTTGGTTTTCTGGTTCGGCGGGCCGGCGGGCTCTCTTCAGGTTTTTTCTCCTCCAAGTCGGAATCGGTCTGGGACACCGGAGCTTCCGGCGCAGTTAATTCATCGGATCCGGCCGGAAATTCTCCGGGAAGTTCAGTGCCCGATCCGGTCTGGGATACCGGTGCTTCCGGGGTGTTGCGCGCGGCGTCTTCGATCGGCATCCCTTCGGGATTCGCAGATTCGGAATCAGTCTGGCAAATGTCGATGAGATCAGCGTCTCCAGGCGCCCCTTCAGCGCTGAGCACTCTATCCGGCTCAGGTACAGTTTCAGTCTGATGTAATGAGTGTTCATTGATGTTTTCTTCCGTTGCGGCCGCAAGAATTTCTTCTTCCGGGATCACCGCCGTTTTTTTCGTTGCCATTGTTTGATCCTCCGTTTCTTTTGTTTGAATATAAAAAGAGCGTCCCATTTCTGAGACGCTCATCTGCCGGTAATATGTCTTATTTGTTCAGGATATACGCCGTAAGCAGCCTTCCCGTTATTTCCTCCTGCGACGTTCCTCGTATTCCAAGTGCCTTGAGGTCAATCGATTCTTCGCGCATTGCGGAAAGGAAGCCTTTCATATCATTGCGGATCGCTTGCGGCAAGTCAAGCGTATCATTTTCTCTCAACAGCATGCTGAGCCGGATCACGTCATTTTTGTGCTTCCGGATGTTTTTGCTGTCAACCTTTGCGCCGGCTTCCTTTCGCTGGCGAAGATCCAGCCACGCCTTGGCCTTGAATGGGATGAGGTGCATTGCGTCAAGAATCGGTATCCCATCTATTATGGTTTTCCCCTTGCGCAGGAATTGGTAATACGCATCATCCAGCAAAATCGCCGACAGGCTGGATATTTCATGGTCCAGTGGCAATGGCGTAAGTACCGCATCATCCGAAAGGGCAATTGCATCAGCGCGACGGGAAAACAGCTCTATCATGTAGGGATAATCCCGGCTCTTCGGATTTGTAAATCGGTAAAACTGCGGTTCGCCGGTACTTTTATTTCTATGCTCGTACCCTGCGTCTCTGATATATGACCAAAATCGTTCTCCGAACTGCGGCGTCAGGCTCTCTACGATCAGCACCATATCAATATCTCGCGTTGCCCGAAAATCCATACCTTCCTCGCTCATGAGCAGGTCGCATGCTGTTCCGCCGATAATTGCATACTGCTCGCTGTACTCGGAAAACCACCGCTTGAAGCTCTCAAATCCGGTTACCATCTTTGTCACCACACCTTTTCCAGTATTTCTTCAATACATTGCTCTACCCGCTCGTCCATATCGTCTGCTAAGCTTGCCGCCAGCGACAGCACATCAACTCCGCCTGTCTGACTGATACGGCGCGGATCATAGCGCCAGAGCTGCAGGGCGCATTGCTTTTCAGAATCGATCAATTTCTGTGCCGATCCCTTAATTTTACCGCCAACCATACCCCATGTTTCGACCGCCGGCGGATTGAGCATGCTCATTTCCGAAAGCGCACTCAGCCCTGCGGGAAACATATCCCGGGTCACAGCGCTCTTTTCGATGAATACGGTTGTCCGGACAGGCTGGATGAGGTAGGGGACGGCTTTTTGATATAGTCCCTTCGTGTCGAGCTCGGTGCAGAGCATTTTCTGCGCTCCGACGGAGCAGGACTTGTTAAGAAGTCCAAGCGCTACCAATTGATTTGCCGCTCTCGTGATCGTCATTGCGGAAAAGGCAAACCTCTCCGCAAAGGGTGTCATCGGCATAGGCTCGTTCCCATTCAGGATATAGGCAAACAGCAGCATCTGCGCAGACGGCTGCAACTTCTCTGCGCCCGTCACGAGTCCCTCGCTATCGCAGCGCTCTGTAAGCAGAGCCCCGAGAAAGGGAAGATACACCTGCTTTTCCGGCACGACGAACGCCAGCTTCGCATCAATGAAGGAGTTACGGCGCTGCCGGGATATGGCCGTTAACTCAAAAACGACCTGTCGCCCGCTTGCTGCATGCAGCCTCGCCACATGCTTTTTAAGGGTATTGATCGTATCGAGTTCCCCCACAGGATGAACAATAAGGCACGCTACTCCGCCAATGTCCGCTTGTTCAAATGTATATCTATCGTTCAAAAAAAGCGGCAAGGCTGCCTGCTGCTTCCACTCTGTCCGTATTACCGGGACGCCCAGTGTTTTTGTGATATAGTCCATCTGCTCACCACCAATTTAACTTTCTTTCGGCATTATAACATCGCTAAGGTTAAATGTCAACTTTTTAGTTAAATCGTTGAGTTCAAAACTCGCTCGGCGGTTTTGCGGAGCTGTACAGAGTTCTGCGTTTTGAGGGTATGGACGATGTGTGCGGCCGCTCCTCAGGCGCTGTGTGTGGCAAAGTCGTCTCAGTCTGGAGAAAAGGCGCTGCCGCGTGCGGGGGTGTGTAATCAAGAATGCTGACGGGAGTCAATTCCTTGGCCAGCGGGTGGTCAGCATAATCAAACTTTTTTAGTTTCAGGACATTGTGTCCTCGGATGACCACCAGCAGTTCCTCGTTTGGGATGCGCAGCACCTCGTCCGGAGTCAGCAGCCGTCTGCGCCCCTGGCCCTCCGTCTGACGGTATTGGGGGATGACCTGCGCTACGGCAATGGTCTTGCGCACGGTCATGGTGGAGTTGATCTCCACCGACATATCACCGCTCCGCGCGGAGAAGTACTCGGCGCTGACCTCATCGGTACAGCCCAGCATGAGCTGCACGTCCAGGTTACCGACGATCTCTGCCCAGAGATTGTTGGGATACCGGTTCTGGAGCTGACCGAGGCTCTGCACGGCCAGCATCACATAGATCGCACGGCTGCGGATAACGCTGAGCGTACGGGCGAAATCCGAACCGTCCGCTGCGCCGCCGAGCTTGCCCACATTGTTGAACTCATCGAAGATGAGGTTGACCGGGACTTTGCAGCGCAGCTCCGGCGTGCTGTCGGCATAGCGCACCAACTTGATGAATAGAAACGAAAAGAACAGCGAGGACAGAAACGCCATCGTTGCGTCCTGATCGCTGAGTATGACGAAGTAGGCGCATTTGCGCTTGCCCGGCGCCGTGAGATTGATATCGCTGCGGCTGATGATGTCCCGCACAGCCTCGTTCTGTAAGACCTGTAACCGGGTGCCGAGTCCAAGGACGATGCCGGAACGCACCGTGTCGCTGGCCTGCGAGAAAAGATTGAACGGCGCACGGGCGGGGTGATCCAGCGGCAGCTTTTCAAAAAGTGCCGTCAGTTGCCGTTCGCTGTTTTGGGTCAGGAGCTGGTAGGCGGCCGCCAGGTTCTTCGTCTCCGGGCTGCGGCTCCTGTCCAGATCGATATAGAGCACCAGCGCTTTGAGCAAATTGGCCTCGCCGTTGTCCCAGAAATGGTCGCCCTTGCCCTCACTGGTGTTGGAGATGATGACATTGGTCAACACCTGCGCCAGCAGGGTATCGCCGTTCAGGTCTGACATGCAGTTCCATGAGTCGCCGTGCCGGGGGTCTACCAGGTTGAATACTTTTACCTCATACCCGTTCTTGCGGAACAACTCGGCGGTATCGTTATAGAGCTCCGCCTTCGGATCCGTAATGACTGCCGACTCTCCGCGCTTGAGTATGGTGAACAGCGCCGGACGGATCACGCCACGGGATTTTCGGGTACCGGATGCGCCGAATACGGCGATGTGACGGTTCAGTCTGGTGTCTTTAGGTAAGCAGACGACGCTGCCGTTTTTTTCGCCCAAAATGATGCCATCGGCCTGCGACGGAGGCTTGATCTCCAGAATTTCTTTCAGCTCCTTGTCCTTCATCCATGATGCGGTGCCGTAGGTTCCGTACTTGCTGCGGGTAAATCCGCGTTCATCGTAGTCCTTGGAGCTGAATTTATCGTGGAAACGCACATAGGCGGTGATACCGACCCCGGTCAGCAGCAGTATACCGATGCTTTTTAGCCCCGGGATGCTGAAGGCGCTGCCCAGACACACGATCGGATTCCAGTCTACGGCGCCGATGGTCGTTTGCCCTGTAAGACCGCCGGAATTCATCCAAAGCTCGTAGTTTATCAGCAATTGGCCAAGCACTCCGCCCAGGTAAAGCAGGGTGATGAGTCCCGGTATGGAGACGGCGATGATGGCTGCTGCTCGCTTTTTATCCAGAATGCATTCCTCCTTTATAGTCCCAGTTCTGCTTCTACTGTGGCAGCGTCGATGGTTTTGAGTGTGATATACGGGCCAAGATACTCTCTTAGAAAGGGCGCTTGATCGTCGAAGCAGAGTACCTCGAAGCTCCCTGCGCCGGTCTGCATTGCCTCACGAAAACGGATCAGGCGTGCGATGTCGCCGTCAAGATGCGAGAAAACACAGGTGCCGCCGATACTGGCGTCGTATTCCATGAATCCCCGGTTATATGACCGGACGTCTGGGTCGAACAGCAGCTCAAGCAGCTTTTCTTTCCAGTCTGGGACGGTGAGCAATCTGAACTGCCGGATGCCGCCAGCATTCATGGGCACAAAATGGATATGCCGATAGATGCCGTCAAACCGAAATTCCAGTCGCCGGTTTTTATCCGACTCCAGCAGTGTGGTCAGCGCCGTATCATAGGACTCGCCCAGCAGGATTGCGGAGTCGATGCTCTGAACCCCGGCATTCATGCGGGCAAGCTCTGTCAGGCTGTGGAGTGCTTTGAACTCTCCCATGCCGTTCCATTTCATCGCGGCGTTCCGCGTGTTGTAAACGGCGTAACAGCCGCCGGGATAGAAGATTGCGCCGACGATGCGTGTAAACATGGTTTTGTTCTGTTCCGCTGGGGTGATCTTTTTGAAGTCCCGCGCCAGATAGAAGGCAGGCGCGTCCGGTGTTATCCGAAGGATAGCCCGGTTTTGCAAGGCGGGGAGTAGATAGACCCTTGTCTCGATACCGGCGGTCAGGTGCATCCCAATTGTCTCGGCAACCCGAAGGTTGCGGTCCCGATGCGCCATACCGCCGGGGAATCTATGATTGTAAAACGCGGCCATATAATAGCCGTATGCGTCCGGATGTATCCATTCCAGTATGGGGAGAGCGCCCTTACAGAAACGAATCGCTTTGGCATTCCCGATGCCGGTCAGCTGCAGCAGCTTTACCCTCATCCGCTCGCCAGTATCCGGGTTACGAAGCTCCTGTGTTGTGGAAAGTTTACTCACCAGAGCTCTGAGAGTACGCTCGTTTCCCAGCACGCCGAGCGAACGGACAGGGTATTCGCCGGCGAGCCCAAGCACTGTGATAAGCCGATGCACATGACTTCCCGGCCGAACGGTAATCATTGTTTCAAGCCCCGGAATGCAGGAGCTTTCCGACAACATGACTGCTCTCTTTGTCGGAAACCGTCCGCGCAAAATGCCTGAAAAATATCGGTTTCATCGGTGTTTTCCGGCTGTTAAAAGATATGTCATTGGGGAGGCAGGTTTTTGCCCTGTTTTTACACATGTTTTTGACGCCGCTCCGGCACATTTTCATGGAGCATCACCCCCTCGTCCGGGATCAGGGGCTCCAGCACCAGCCACTGGGGAAAATCCCGTGCCGGGACCACATACACCTCCGTACGCTCCTGCGTGGAGGCCGCGCTGCAGTAGAAATGATCGCAGCACGGCGGCGCGTCATCCGTAAGCACATACATAGCGACGGTATCGGAGACCATATTGATCTCAATATTGTCATGATCCCGGTACCGACGCTCCGGCCTGCCTTTTTCATATACATGGCGGAATATCATAATGCTTTCGGGGTATCGAACCGGCGCTTTGCCCTGAAAGAAGTTCCTGAGCGCCGGGTACAAGATGCCCCGAATATAGGAGGCGGAGCCCCTCTCCTTTTTGGGGAGCAGCAGAGGCAGCCGGATGCAGAACCAGCCTTCGATGGTAAAGCCCGCTTCTATTGGAACCGACTCTGCTGCAACCGCATCCACATCATGCAGTGCCCGCGGATTTCCCGTGTAGGCGGGAAGCGCTCTGGTCAGCAGCGTCAATTTTTCGCTTTCCTCAGCCAGCTTCAGCGCCATGGCATACGCCAGCTCCATGCTTTTCCCTCCGGTCAGACAGCGGAGATTTCTTATGGTCATGCCGAGCCGTCGATCCTGCGTCTCTATTTTATCCAGCAGATGAATGAACGAGTTTATCGAGTCCATCGGTTGCAGCCTCCTCTGTGTAAAATGTAATGTCCGGTTCTTCCTGCCCGGCAAAGTTAACGGTTGCAAACAGGCAGGGCGCCTTGGGGAGCATCATCTGGGACGCCATGGCGATATTGGGCAGGACAAAGATATATTTCATCTCGTCATCCTGCGGCTGCAGCAGCTTGCTAAGGTGCTGCTCGCCGTCATACAGCACAACGATCTCATAGCCGGTGTTTTCCTTCAGAAAAAAGATTTGGGACGGGTAGACCGCAGGATAATGCGCCATGGGATCCACATAGTCGATAAACCGCAGCAGCACCCATACGGCAAGGATCGTCCGCTGATCCGGCTTGCATAGTCCATCCAATGCCAGATAGTAGCCACCGGCTACATCCGAGATTTGATGCTCCCTTTTCAGATTGCGAAGAATCTTCTCCGCCGTCTCCGGGGTTTTGTCCCGCAGCAGTCGGATCACCTGTGTTTTGGTCAGTGCGCCGTACTGCGACAGCCATTTGATCACATGGCGCTCATCATCAAGCAGCATGTTGTTCACCTCCTTCTGTGTGTGCGTATTCTTTGCGAAATGCGTATTCTACGCTGAATGCGTTTTCTCCCTCTGCCGTTCTTTGAGGATTGCCTCCAGTTCGGCACGATCCGTGGTGATCATTTCCTTTTCCAGCTTGGAGGCCTTCACCACCACGGGCACTTTGTTGTTGTTGGAGCTGATGAGCGCCTCGCCGCGCTCGAAGCGGGTGATGGCGCGGATCTCCGTGCGGGTGAGCTTCAGCGTTTCCTGTACATAGCGGGCCTCGTCCGGCTCCAGGTTCAGAATGATCTTGTTCTTGGAGTTGTTGATGATCGCCCTGCCGTACTTGCCGTCCTCCAGACCGAAGAAATCCGACAGATCCTGCGTTGCGGAAATGGCCGCTCCGCCGAAGCCGCGGATAACCTTGAATATCTCAAGGCAAAACTCTGCGGCCATGCGGTTGGAACTGGCGCCGATCAGCTGCCAGATCTCGTCGATAAAGATGGCTTTGCGTTTGGTGCGGTCAGACTTTATCTGATCCCACACATAATCCAGTGCGATGAACATGCCCACCGGAAGCAGCTTGCCCTTCAGCTCCGACAGGTCAAGTACGATGTATTTATTAGAGAGATCTACATTGGTCTGTCTGTTGAAGCTTTGGGCGCTGCCGGTGACAAAACGGCTGATGATGGCCGCCAGCCGCTGGGTCATGGGATTCTCCTGCAGGTGCTTATGCAGGTCGCCCAGGATAGGCATCTGCTTCATTTTGGGCGGAGCGGAGGCCATATCCGTATAGATGGAGTCGTTATCATGGGTGATGCCGAAGTCCGCATAGGTTCGGATCAACGCTTCATCCAGCATCTGTTCCTCTTCATTGCTCATATCGGGGATCAGCAGGCCGAAGAAGGTCATGAGCTGCTGAATTTTTCGAGCCAGCATGGAGCCCATCTCCACATAATCGATCTCGTCAATCAGCTCCATCTCCGGCGACATGGTATGCCGTATCTCCATTACGTTGATGCAGTGGGGAGAGCCGGGTGCGATCTTGATAAACTCGCCGCCGATCTTATTGCAGGCTCTGCGGAATTCGTGTCCCTTGATGGGCGCCAGAATGTAGCACTGAATGCCGCGCATCCGCATCCGAAGCGCCAGAAGCTGCATGGTGAAGGTCTTGCCTGCTCCCGATGTGCCCAGCAGGTTCAGGTTGGCATTTTTATTGATCTTTGTGTTGAACAGATCCACGATGCACAGGGAGTTGTTGTATCGGTTGATGCCCAACAGCACGCCATTGTCGTCCGACAGCTCAAAGCTGGTGAAGATATAGCTGGAAGCGGCGCCGCTGGTCAGCACATTGCGCTGCGCCTTTTTCTCCAGCTTGGGCGAGATTTTCAGGAACGGCATCACCGACTGCAGTGCAGCCTCCTGCTGAAAGCTGCACTCGCTGGTGTACATATCCATGGATTTGAGCATATCCACCATCTGCTGCTTGCGCCAAAGCAATTCCTCGTAGGTTTTGGCCGATACGGTGATGAAAACGCTCATGTAAAAGAGGTCCTCGTTGTAGTTGGCGATGCCATTCTTGATAAAATAGCCCGCCTGTATGGAATTGGTCAGCTCCTCATAATCGGTGCTGGTATCCTGCATGCTCTTGAGTTTGGTGCGGTTGAGCCTGATCCGCTGGGCGACCTTATCTATGGTGCGGCTGCGGTTCTCACGGCGGAGATGGACGTCGATATCCACTCCTTCTCCGGCGTTGATGAGTGAGGACATCCAGCCGGCCCGGACGCGGCTTGGATACCCGCCCGCCTTGATGTAGAGGAAGGAATAGTACAGCCCGTCCATAACGACATAGTTATAATGGCTCAGGTCGATGCCGCGGGGCGCCAGAAAGTTGGCCATGCGGATAGGCGGCACCGGGTCCATGCCGATGATTTTCTTCTTTGCCGCCATGGTGTCCACCACGATGCGATCTACACGGGAGGAAAACGGCTCGTCCGTGCAGGAGCGCCGGTTGTAAAACATGTATAGGATTTCGGCAGTCGCTTCATCCGGGTCTTTGGACTGGACGATGCTGTTGCCGCATTGCATGAAATACGCCCGCGCTGTCTGCTCGGCGGTCTGGAGCATGCCATAGATCTTTGCATAGTCGTCGCTTTCGTTGCGGCCTACCGCCTCATACTGGAAAATCAGAAAGAAGCGCCTCGTCAGCGCTTCCCGATTTCCCACATCCTTGATGAGTCCGATATAATCTTCGCCAAGCTCCTTACATTGCGGATTCTCCTCGTGTTCCAATTCCTCGCAGATCATGGATATGTGCTTATCCGAGTCCGCGCGGCGCGTAATGGACTTGAACTGCAGCCGCATGGGGGATATCTTCAGCCAGCTGGCAAAGCTGGAGATGATGTTGAACTGCTCCTCATCGGAGCGCAGCGTGAAGTTGATCGGCTCGATCTCAAGGATTTTTATGTAGCGGTTGTCCGTCGTTTCAATGATCCCGTTTTTCAGGTCGCGGATGGGCAAATAATCCTGTACAAACTCAAGCTTTTCTTTTCTGTGGTTTCTTTTTCCTTTTGCTTTGGCCATAGCGGTATCCGATCCTCCTGAAGTGTAATTTCCTGCGGTGTGTCCAGAAATGGATGATATGGCCGATGTACTGAAACAGCGACCCGCCATCCACGCCCATTGCAGATACCACCGCCAGCGGCAGCAGCGTGACCGTCATGACCACGATGCGGATGGTTCCGGGCATGGGGATCAGGATCAGCTCCGGATAGCCCAAAGCCAGCACCAGAATCACAGTTTCAATTGCGTTCCGGGTATCGATCATCCCTCCCAGCAGTTTGCCGCTGTCCGTATAGTTTGCGGGGATTGCGTACACGTTGTTGTATTCTCTTTCGTCCAAGTTTTTCACCTGCCTAATCTGTAAATTGTTGCGGTTGTGGTATACCGTCCCATCCGCAGCGCCTTCTGATGGTCCGGCACATAGATATCCACGCGATGGATATTGTTCTCTATGCCCGAGCCGCCCCGATCTTCCACGGTGTACATGGTACCGTTTATCATGATTTGCGTGCCGAAGGGATAATGGCTGGACATAGCGACCATACCGACCGCTACCTGTTTGCCGCTGGCGGTAAGCCCCTGCGCATTGCTGCCGCAGCACTTTGCGCAGGCGCAGTAATGCGTCACCTCTACCTCCAGCGTGTAAAGCGCCTCGCCGGTCGGGGCGTTTACCACCGGCGCATCGTAATCCACGATGCTGAGGCGGCGATAGGAAAGCCTTCCTTCATAGCTTGGCGTATTCAGGATAACGCCGATGCCGCCGGAGGAATGTACCCACATACGTGTTCCTTCCGCATCATATCCGGCAAAAATAAGCACATGGCCCCAGCCGTCATCATCCGCAAGGAATCCCAAATCACCCGGCAGCAGCTCCGCTGCGGAGACGCCGTAGGTATTCGGGTACTGTCCGTTGCAGCCGGCGCCGATCTCAACGCCTACTGCCGTATTGAATACCCATGTGGTGAATCCGCTGCAATCAAGACCGTAGGGCCGAATCGTGCCGGTCGTCGGAGAACCGGCTGACGTCACCAGCCGCGGCGTGTTCCAAGCATCGTTCCAACCGGGCGCCGACTTGCCGCCCCAGAAATATGGGACCTTGCCCACCAGCGACAATGCCGTTGTGAGGATATGCTTCCGCATGGGGCTGCAGTTCTGCGCGTTGACAAAGGCGATCAGCTCCGCATCGGTCAAGGGAACCATCTGACCGTTGCCTAATGTCCCATACAGCGTCATTTTCAAGGCGTTGGCCATCTTCTGAATGGCCTCGCCATAGGTTATTTTGAATTGGTCATAGGTGGCGGAGAGATCGATCCCGAAGGCTCGGATGATGACGCTGTTATCAAATGGCTGTATGGTGCATTCCACATACTTTACGACCTCCGTTTCCGGAGTGAGCGTCTCCGTGCCGCCATGCTCATAATAGATTTCGCTTCGTGTGCCGGTGATTCTGCCTCCGCTGTATATGGGAACGGAAACTGCCACAGGCGTATAGGCTGCCACATTGACCGGCTCCGATGTTGTTATCGTTTCGTCCGGCTCGTAGTAGGTGCGACGGGCTGTGGTATAACGGTACTGCGGAACGCCATTGATGGTTCCCGTCTGCGTCTTCGATGTGACAACCGTCACGGTAACGGGTCTGTATGTAGCGTAGGTAAAGGGGACGATTTGCTCCGATTCCTTCTCCACGAAAGATACCGGAAACATACTGTCGGCAACGCTGCGAAGCTTTGCCAGCATATCCTCCTTGCCAGTATTGCGTTGTTGAAGCGATGCGGAGTAGGCCGCGAGGATATAGCTTACATCGTACCCGGCGGAACCCTGTGCGTAATTGATAAGTGCATCCATAGACAGATCGTAGTCGTATCCGCCGTCCTCAATGATCTGCTCGACTTTTGCGAGGGCTGCGTCATACCCTTCCTCCACAACTGCGGAAATATCTGCGGCAAGGTCGTTATAGGATTCCAGCAGTGTTGTGGGATTTTCCATGTCCACCATCGACCCATCCAGCCCAAACACGCTGTTTGTGACAACGCTGGGCAGTGAAACGATCAGGACGATAATGACAAGGAAAAACAGACAGATGCAGACAAGTATCTTAAACAGCGTGTGACGCATGGCCCATGCCGCCGATAAAATCGCACCCCACGGTCCGCCCGCGGCGGTTCCTGCGGCTATTTCAGCAACCGCCTTGCCGCCCTCCACACCTGCCTGCACCGTCGCGGCTGCTGCATTGGCGCCGGCTTCAGCGCCTTTCACGGCGGCTTGCTTCGCCGTCTCTTTTCCTGCTTCCTTTGCGGCTTTGGCCATCTGCTTGGCAGCTTCGCCGTAATTATCGCTGCCGTCGCCTATCTGCCGTTTATCCGGCTCAGCCATTTTCTTTTACACCTCCCCAGTGAGTATCCGAAGCCGCGCGTGGCGGCTGATTTCTTCATTCGCAGTCAGACAAAACAGCCGGAGGGATATCATCCGCTCCGGCTGTTGCCCGCTGCATTTATTTCCTGCGCTTCGGCGCCTTGATGCCGCTGTCCGGACGCTTTTCCGGCTCCTTAAAGCGGCTGGGCATGTTCTTGTATCGAACCGACTCCACGGACACCGTGCGGACGTTTTCACCGTCGTAGACGGGCTTTCCGTCCTCGAACACCGGCTTGCGTTCCACGGCGGGGTCTCCATGGATGGCGATCCACTGCTGCCCTCTGACGTCTTCATACACCTGATAATCCCCGCGCGGTGCGGCGAATCTGGCGGTGTCGTAAAAAGCCGTCCCGGAGCCATCGGTATGGCGGACCTCGAAGTGTCCGTCCTCCCGATGCGTGCCGTCCACATGTGCCACCTGCTGCTCAAAGCCGGGCATGAAGTTGCGGAAGGCCGCCTGGTTATATGCGTCTGCGGCCTCTCCCTGTTCAAAGGCAGGCGCTTCCGCGTGCTGCTGCATAGCGTACCAGTCTACGCCGTTTGCCGCCTGCATGACAGTGTGCGGTGCGTCAGGCTCATTGTAATACGCGCTGTTGTACCACAAGCTGTTTCCGCTCTCGCTGCTGGCTTCCATGATGCCGTCGCCCGTGTTGCGAAGGACTGTACCTTCAGCAGCGCCGGGGAAGGCTGCTGCAACCTGTTCGGATTCGGCGGGGCTGCCGGTAAATCCGGGCGCATCGTAGAAGGCGTTTCGGCCCTCGCCGCTGGCCATCTGATACCAGGTGCTGCCGTCAGTGGCAGTTACAACGGAGTGCGGAGCGGCGGGTTTTTCAAACTGCGCCGTATTGAACATCTCCACACTGCTGACCTTGCCGTCTGTGCCGGTCGCCGTCGTGCTGATATGTCCGCCGCTGATCTGGGTTCCCTTGAGTGTATGGCTCGCAAGCTGAGGCATGTAGTTGCCAAGGCTGCGGTCGGCGATATCGCCGGCAATGGTGCCGGCTGCTTCTGCGGGACGCGCTGCTACGGAGGAGATGGATTCTCCCGTAAGCATCGCACCGTTTCTGGCAGCTACACCGCCAAAAACGCGCCCGACAAAGCCGACGCCGCCGCCCATGCCCATGCGCGTGCCGCCATCAACGACGGCGTCACGGACATAGCTGTTACCCTTGAATCTGCTGGCAAAGCCGGATGCAAAGCCGCTGGCCGCGGCCCCGGTTCCGGTTGCAGTCGAACCGCCCCTGCCGAACACGCTGCCTGCGCTCTTTGCGCTGTGTCCCACGCCGCTGATCACCCTTGCGGCCATCAGCAGCTCCATGCCCATGCTGGAACCGGTCTGCGCCACATTAAGCCCCATGGCGGCCATATAGCTGTCGAATTTCTGCGCGGTCTTTAGAAATGCCAGGGCGCAGAACAGCCATAGAAAGATAGATCCCTGCCCTGTACTCAGCGCGCCGCCGTTTCCGATATACTGGCCTACCGAGGAGTTAAAGCCCCGGATAAACCACACGTTCATGACCAGCAGGAGAAGCTGCGAGCCTACCATCCTGCACCAGCTTTTAAAAACCTGATTAGTCGCCTTGGAGCCGCCCATGCAGAATGCCAGCGGGGAGGTATAGCACAGCACACCGACCACGATATACCGTTCGACCGCCTCCAGCAGCAGCTTGAAGTAATTCCATCCGAGCGCGATCAGCAGGATCAGAACCAGTATGGGCCCGACAACCGTCACGGTTGAAACGATTGTCAGCAGTCCGTTACTCAGCACCTGCTCCACACCGGCAAAGGTGAATTCCTCCGCCGTCATGCTTACATCCATCAGTGCCGTATACGGCGCTCTGGCAATGTCGAGCGCCAGCATGAAAATTGGTTTTGCGTATCCGATCAGCAGCGCGAAAATCGCGCCACGCACAACTAATTGCCATGGGTTTTCGGCTTCGGTAATGGGTCCTCCGAACGCACGGAACAGCTGCCAGACCACAATGAGAAAAAGGACTGCCCAGGCTGTGTACTGCATGACGTCAAAGGCCTTGGTGATGAAGGGGAAATACTCCTCCATGGTCACCATGTCTGTTCCCAACGCATTGAGAAAGAGGCCGGAAACCGCGTCCATGATCTGCGAGGCAATACTGGAGATCCATGTCACGATCCCTTCAAAAATCCAGTCTAAGATAGTCGTTCACCTCCTGACTGATCCCGAACTGTTGTACATCACCCAGTATACTGCCCGCCGGCGATCAACGGCTGCAGGTATGCTACGATAAAGCCGAGTGTGTTAAGAATAATCCAGGTCACAACGACTCGTTTGAGCCAGCTGGTAGCCTCGTCCACCGCACGCTGGTTCCGGCTGACCATCCGCACCAACAACGCAATGGCTGCCACGGTCACGGCGACAATGGTACTGATCCCGACCAGTTGTCCGTAGATATCCCGCATGATCGTGGAAAAGCGATCCCAGATTGTTTCAGCCATTACGGGCTGGACGGAGAGGATCGTTGCCGACGCGGCGCCCACTAACGACCAGTAGGTATTTCTGAGCCGATGCTTACCTGATACAAGTTGCTTTGACATGCTTTTACCTCCTGTTTTTCAATTCGGCACATAAAAAGGCACCGCTCTCGGAGGCTGAATTGCCTCGCAGAAACGGTGCCTTTATGGTGTGCTCCTACTATCGGACGCTAACAGTATAGCATGTTTGCATTTACATGTCATCGGCGCGAACCGTGCCATTTTCTCCGCCTTTTTCTGTGCCATCCACTATGACAGAAGGGGATGGCGTTTGTTCTGTTGCGGAGAAACCGGCAACTTTACAGCCGGTAAGACAATCAGTGTCGTGAATTATGAAGCTGCTACAGCAAATGGATACCTCTTTCCAGATTTCTGAGTGCATCCATCACTGTGTAAAAAGAAGGAACATCCCCATAGAGCATATCCTTCATGGCTTCGTAATCCGCAGCCAGCGCTGAAAAGCGATACTCCGGGGGAACCAGCTTCAAGGTGCCCGGGACAGCCTCCTGGTACTTTGCCCAGACTCTCGGATAGAACTTCATTTTGAAGTCTACTACCGTTTTCAGCAGGTCCACCTGTGCAAAAGCGGCCTCTTTCACAGGCGTCATAGACATGCGGTATAGGTCATAGTAATGCCGGGAATAACGCTGCGGCATTTCCGAACCTTCGGGTCTGTTGGCTTCATGGTGCAGGATCGTCGCCTTTTCCCAGAAGGTCCGCTCCGGCGCAACGGTCAGAATTGCCGTATCCTTTTGTGAAAAAACTTTTGGATAATAGGTTGCTGCATAGGGCTCGATCTGCGCAATTTTTGCAGGCGTCCAAGCAGCCAATGCGCCAATCTCCAAACGAATGACCTGCAAGGTGGCAGGGTTTGTGAACAGGTGCGGATAGGCAAAGATGACGGTCTGTTTGTCCTTTTCGTCTATGTAAATGTTCGCCTCACAGCCAAGCTCCCGAGAGAATTCTGCCTGAACGGTGGGGCAAAACTGTTCTGCGAGGAAAACTTCCGCCCGAGCATTGGCTTCTTTGTTGAACGCATCCTGCTTGGTGTTGGAGCGTTTTTTCCATGGCTCGTCCTTACCATATCCCAACACCCGCCAATCCAAAATCAGATCAATATCCTCGGAAAAGCGGCTGATCAGGTTGAATGCTTTGGAAAGACTGGTACCGCCTTTGAAGGTAATAGCATCTTTCCAGGGGCATCGGTGGAACAGATGGTCAAGCGTAAAGCATACCCAAAAATCTTTTTCTACGATGGCATCATTCAAGCCCATCTTATCTGCTGTATTTCGGAACAGTTCGCCACGGTCACTGTCCGGCAATCGTGCTACATTTCTCATTGTGTGTCGCCTCCACACATTTTCCGTATCGTATCGTAAACCCAATCCGTAGATTCCGTCGCCTCTTTCAGACAGGCTCGCTTTTCGTCCTCGGACAGCTTTTCAGAAAGCGTCTGTATGATCTCCGCCGTCACATTGGTCCTTCCCAAAGTTTTCAGCGCCTGGATCACCAAGCTCGTCATGTAAGACAGACCGGTGATTTCCTTGTTGGTCCTATGCTTAAATTCCAGCTTTGTGGAGTTCCACTCATAGGTCTTATACGGGCCGTCGCTGATATAGGACCAGACTGCCGTTACCTGTGTGGAGAGCCCCAAAAGGTTCAGCGCTGTATTCCCACACGGAACGATGGTCCAATGGTAACTTCGCGCCAATGCTTTTGCAACTGCGTCCGGGTCGGCCGCTACGTATTCATCAAGCAGCTTGCTGTACTTCGGCTTTTCGTAAACACCCTTTAATATCCGGCGAAGTATACCGATTTGCGTTAATCTGTTCAGATTGCGCCTGGTTGTTTCCGAATCAGCAATATCCGCGAAATCCGAATTCACGAAGATTGTGCCGTCGTCCGCACCGTTGATTCGCTCCTGTATCTGCTTGGAATATCCAGTTTTCATCCTGTTTTCCTCCTTTACTCTGTCCCGAATATTATATAATATTCGGGACAGAATTTCAACTGGATTTGCGATCCTTATCTACAGTATCTCCAAACAATCTGCACATAATCAAACAGCTGCCATGCCGATGCTCCTGCGCGGCATCATTTGTCCCGCTCCTGTAGAAGCAAAGTAATAATCGAGGCCTTTAACCTTACCAGTTTTCCAAAATAGAAAGAACCTCCAGCCAGGAATCCACCTCGCCGGCAGGGGCAGACCATAGACGCAGGGCGATGATATTGATTGCCTGCGTGCGGAGCCGGTAATAATGCCGGGCAGAGATGTCCAGACGGTACAGAAGCTCTTCGTGCATCAGCTTGTCCGGCCCGAGAAAGGTCATGTAGATGATGTCATACATCTTGTGCCCGTTGACCGGTTTGGCTTTCAATATACTGACCGCATCGTTGAGCCGGTCAACCAGCAGGCGGGAGCGGCGTACACTCTCCATCCGGCCTTCCAGCTTTCGATTGTTCATCCCAAGTTCCAGGTCGATCCGATCCAGCAGCGTATCCAGATCCTTCAGCGGGCGATCCAGCTCCTCTGCTACGCTGGACGGGAAGCATTCCAGCGTCCAGAGAATGGTTCGGTAGTGCTGCAGCAGGAGAAGCGTGTTATGATACATGCTTTTCTTTTTCTCCTTTTTGGCTTGGCGGACTCTGTCATCATCGATAGACGAATCTCCCAGAATGCCGCGCTTTGTTAGAAGCTCAATAAATGCGGCAGATTGCTGCGACAGCTTGGTTTCCTGCTGTTCATAAAGCGCCTTTCCGGCACTGCTTTCGATTTTGCTCATGTTGATTCTCCTTTCCGGTTTCGTGAGTGCAAGAAAAAATCCGCGTAAGCACATGGCCCGCGGATGTGGTTCGCATCTATGCGGCGTAGTCTACTACTTACACCTCTGCAGTCATAGATACAGTTCTGACAATTCCAACACAGAGAAGTATACGCGCGTATTATAGGGGACGAAAGTGCAACGCGATTTTCTGATGCCTGTTCGGCATAATCAGTGGTTCTCATGATAATGATCCTGCGGCTATACCAAAGGATCATCTTGTTCAGGCGTGCATTGTCCGAGCCTCCAATATGCGCATTTCCGGCGCAAATACGCATTTTCTCAATAATGCGTTCAATTTCTGGGCAGGTGGGCAGGGAAGCCTCTGTATCCAGCGGATACAGTCTATTGAAAATGAGGCAGCCGTAGGAGCCCGGCAGACGGTGCAGAGCGAAGGCATCCCCATTCTTCTGAAAAAATCTCCACACCTTTGTCTTTTCCCAGCCCCAGCGCCGTCCCAAGGCTTCCAATGTCAAAGCGGCGCCAAGTCTCCCGAATTGAACTGCAGGCGCCAGATAAGAAAACGCATTGCCGGTCTCCTGCCAAACCGTGTGGCACCAGAGGTCCAGCCATGCATCTGATTCGCCGAATGTATAATGCTGATCCGCAAGGCGCTGCGTGATGTTGCGGGGAAGGCAGAGAAAGCCATAGCCGTCTGTTGCGTAGACTGCTCCACTCATGCATTCGGCGCCGGAGCATTTTACAACCCAATCGGTGACGGCATATTCCAGCTTCTTTGTTTTCTCGTCAAGCGTGTAACGGATATACCCGAACCGGCTGAGCGTATCCATGATTTCCAGAGCCTCCGTGCGGCTTTTGACGCCCAGAATGCTCTTTAAGCCGACCACGCCACCGGACCACATCCCGGGCATTACATCGTTTGTGTATCCGCAGTATTTTGCCCGACCCTTGCGAAATGCCGCCCGCGAGGCCAGCTTTGCCCAATAACCCATGATTCCCTTACCGACCGGCAAATGAGTCCTGGGCAGCTTAACCCATTGGTATCTGAACAGGCATTTCGGCATGACGGGTTCCTCCTTTCTGCGACTGGATATAAAAACAAGGCAGCCCCTTTAATCAAGAGACTGCCCTTGCAGTATGTGGTTACTATATTCTTACTTGAAGTCCGGGTAACGATTCCTTCTGCACCCCTACGAGATACCAGTCGTTTCCGTACTCTATGCGAGTGGGTGCCCATTTGTCATTTATCAAGACCTCCATTGTAGTTCCGCAGTGCAGGCCGCCATAACTGTTTCCTTCCTCATACAAAACGTCAAAGCGATTTGTGGAGGAGTCATATATAAGTATCCCTTTTTTCATGTGGGCTTACCTCCTGACAAAGAATTTAAAAACATTTTCCCATAGTCATATTTTATGAAATTAGTACAAACCGCATCAGTGTCAATGCAGTTCATTTTTACTTAGGGGTGTTCATAAAAAAAACCGCAAATTCACCTTGTGTTGACCCTTCAGTTAACCCATTTACTCACCCATTTGTCCCGGTTAACCCATTTTTAGCCCTTATAAAATGGGTTAACCGAGGTCACATACGGTCAAAAGCAGCGAAAGGCTTCAAAGGCAATCAGACGAAAAGGGTATAAGAAAACCCCGGAAAATGCTGATTTTCCGGGGTTTTTGAGCTTTTGAGTTGTAAATTTGCGTCCGATCAGCGCTTGCTGAACTGCGGAGCGCGACGAGCGGCTTTGAGGCCGTACTTCTTGCGCTCCTTCATACGAGGATCGCGGGTCAGGAAGCCGGCCTTCTTCAGAATGGGACGGAACTCGGGGTTCACCAGCAGCAGGGCGCGGCTGATGCCATGGCGCAGAGCGCCGGCCTGGCCGGAAACGCCGCCGCCCTCCACGGTAGCAACGATGTCCACCTTGCCCAGGGTATCGGTGGCGTTCAGGGGCTGACGGACCACCATCTTCAGGGTCTCCAGACCGAAGTAATCGTCGATGTCGCGGCCGTTGATGGTGATGGAGCCGGTGCCGTTGGGGAACAGGTGCACACGGGCCACGGAGGACTTACGACGGCCGGTGCCGTACAGATAGGGATTCTTGGACTGATACATGTTTCTTTTCCTCCTTACTTGACCAGCTCGGGCTTCTGAGCCTCATGGATGTGCTGCTCACCGGCATAGATGTGCAGGCGCTTCAGGGAATCCTTGGTAACGGTGTTGCGGGGCATCATACCGCGGACGGCCACGCGCATGGCCAGCTCAGGCTTGTCCTGCATCAGCAGGCGATACTTGGTCTCCTTCAGGCCGCCGATCCAGCCGGAGTGGGTGCGGTAATACTTCTGCTCCATCTTGTTGCCGGACAGAGTGGCCTTGCCGGCGTTGATGACGATGACGTTATCGCCGCAGTCGGCATGGGGGGTGTAGGTGGGCTTGCCCTTGCCGCGCAGCAGGTCGGCCACGATGACGGCGGTCTTGCCCAGGGGCTTGCCGGCGGCATCAACGACGTACCACTTGCGCTCAATGGTGGCCTTGTTTGCCATATAAGTGGACATGGTGTTTTTCCTCCAATTTATAGAATGTATTGCTTTACTTTTTCAGGCTCCCTTGCTATGATGAGGGAGAGAAACGCGCCGAACGCGCAAGGATATTTATAGCATATCCCGGGGAGATTGTCAACAGCATTTTAATTTATGATAAAAACATCTGGCATTTTCTCTTGCTTTCTCTGAATAGCTCTTGTTTTCTCAAATGGCAATTATATTTTCCGACCCTGGGAGGGATGTCACATGCAGAAGCTTTTGGGACAGGTGCGCCGGTGCGTGGAGGATTACCGCATGATCGACGCGGGGGACACGGTGGCCGTGGGCGTATCCGGCGGCAAGGACAGCCTGGTGACGCTGACCGCGCTGGCCCGGCTGCGGGCCTTTTATCCCATTCCCTTCACCGTTCACGCCATCACCCTGGAGACCGGCACCCCGGGTATGTGCTTTGACGCCGTGGCGGACCTGTGCCGGCAGCTGGACGTGCCCTATACCCGCATCCGGGTGCCGGTATACGACATTGTGTTCAATGAGCGGAAGGAGAAGAACCCCTGCTCCCTGTGCGCCAAGCTGCGGCGGGGCAGCCTGAACACGGCCCTTACGGACCTGGGCATCCGGAAGATCGCCCTGGGCCATCACTATGACGACGCCATCGAGACGCTGCTGATGAACCTGCTGTTCGAGGGGCGCATCGGCTGCTTCCAGCCGGTGACCTACCTGGACCGCACCGGCATTACCCAGATCCGTCCCCTGCTGTACTGCCGGGAGGACGACATCCGCCGGGCGGCTCAGCGGCTCCGGCTGCCGGTGGTGCACAATCCCTGCCCCGCCAACGGCCACAGCCGCCGTCAGGAGGTGAAGGAGCTCATCGCCGGGCTGGAGGGCCGGTATCCGGATATCAAGCAGAAGCTGTTCGGCAGTCTCCAGCGGTATCCCCTGTACGGGTGGAATCTTCACGAGGAGGAGCGGTGATATGAAAGCAAAGCTGGGCGGCCGCACCTGGGCGGCGCTGCTGACCTTCGGCCTGGTGGGTCAGATCGCCTGGGTCATTGAGAACATGTACTTTAATGTGTTCCTGTACAACACCATCTCCGGGGACACGTCCATGATCGCGGCCATGGTGGCCTGGAGCGCCGTCACCGCCACCGCCACCACCCTGGTGATGGGGGCCCTCAGCGACCGGCTGGGGCGGCGGAAGGCCTTTATCGTGGCGGGCTATCTGCTGTGGGGCGTCAGCATCGGGGCCTTTGCCCTGATCAAAAGCAGCCCCGTGGCCGCTGCCGCCCACAGCGCGGCGGTGCTGGTGGTGGTGCTGGACTGCGTTATGACCTTCTTCGGGTCCACCGCCAACGACGCAGCCTTCAACGCCTGGGTCACCGACGTCACCGTGCCGGAAAACCGGGGCCGGGTGGAGACGGTGCTGGCCATCATGCCGCTTGTGGCTATGCTGGTAGTGTTCGGCGCTCTGGACGGCCTGACCCAGGCGGGAAGCTGGCGGCTGTTCTTCCTGATCGTAGGCGGCGTCACGGGGCTGGGCGGCGTGCTGGGCTTCTTTTTCATCCGGGAGCCGGACCTGCCCCGGGGCCAGGGGACCACATTCTCCAACATTCTGTGCGGCTTCCGTCCCGCCGTTGTCCGGGACAACCCGCGGCTGTATCTGTCCCTGGCGGCGCTGGGGGTATACTGCATGAGCCAGCAGGTGTATATGCCGTATCTCATTATTTATATCCAGCGGTTTTTGGGCATCACGGACTACACGTTCCTGCTGGCCGGGGTGCTGATCGTCAGCTCTGTGCTGTCGGTGCTGGCCGGGCGGCCCATTGACCGGCTGGGGAAGCTCCGCTGCCTGATCCCGGCGGGGATCGTGGGCTTTGCGGGGCTGGTGCTGATGTACTTTGCCCGGAGCCAGTGGTTCGTGCTGGCGGCGGGCATCGTGATGCTGGGCGGCGGCATGGTGATCTCTGCCTGCTGCAATGGGCTCATCCGGGACTATACCCCCGCCGGAAAGGCCGGCCTGTTCCAGGGCATCCGCATCGTATTCCAGGTGCTGCTGCCCATGGTCACGGGGCCGTATATCGGCGCGGCGGTGATCCGGGGCACCGGCATGACCTACGAGGATCTGGGCACCGTAAAGCAGGTGCCCACAGCGGAAATTTTCCTGGCGGCTGCCGCCGCCCTGGTGCTGCTGGCGATCCCAGCGGCGCTGCTGAAGCGGAAGGAGGCTGCGAAATGACGGCGCTTTATACCCCCTGGGGAGAGCAGCTCGACAGGACCTGCCCTCTGCCGGAGTATCCCCGGCCCCAGCTGCGGCGGGACAGCTATTTCTGTCTCAACGGCCTGTGGGATTACACCGTGGAGGACGGGGACGAATACTCCCGCCGCCGCAGCGGAAAAATCTTGGTGCCCTTTTCGCCGGAGAGCCTGCTGTCCGGCTGCGATTTCCGGCTGCAAAGCGGGGAAACGCTGTGGTATGAGCGGACGTTCACCCTGCCGGAGGGCTTCCGCCGGGACCGGGTGCTGCTGCACTTCGGTGCGGTGGACCAGTGCTGCCGGGTGCTGGTGAACGACCGGCCTGTGGGCGGCCATGAGGGGGGCTATCTGCCCTTCACCCTGGACATTACCGGCGCCCTGGTCCCCGGGGAAAACCGGCTGACTGTGGCCGTCACCGACGACCCGGAGGGCGGTGTCCACGCCTTCGGCAAGCAGCGCACGGACCGGGGCGGCATTTGGTACACCGCCCAATCCGGCATCTGGCAGACGGTGTGGCTGGAGAGTACAGCGGACAACTACGTCCGTTCCCTGCGCCTGACCCCGGACTTTGACGGGAAATGCCTGCGGTACGCCGTCCGGGCGGAGGACCCGGCAGGAGCCCGGGTCACGGTGCTGTGCGGCGGGCGGGTCGTTGCCCGCAGCTGGGCCGATGAGCGGGGAGAGGGCGTGTGCCCCATTCCGGCGGAGCACTTCCGCCCCTGGAGCCCGGAGGATCCGTATCTGTACGACCTGGAGGTGACTCTGCCCTCCGGCGACCGGGTAGAGAGCTATTTCGGCATGCGGCAGTTCTCCGTTATGGAACACCGGGGCCGCCGGGTACTGGCTCTGAACCACCGGCCCTGCTTCCAGTCGGGGCTGCTGCACCAGGGCTACTGGTCCGACGGACTGTACACCCCGCCTGCCGACGAGGCCATGGTATGGGATATTCAGACCGCCCGGGATATGGGCTTTTCCATGCTGCGCAAGCACATCAAGATCGAGCCCCTGCGGTGGTACTATCACTGCGACCGGCTGGGGATGATCGTTTGGCAGGACATGGTATCCTGCTTCGAGGGATGGCGGACCCTGACCATGCAGGTGCTGCCCTTTCTGGGTCTGCACCTGCATGACGCGCCGTCGGCCCGGCTGGGCCGGGCCGGGGAGCCTGGACGGCAGCAGTTCCTCCGGGACATGGCCGACACGGTGGACCTGCTGTATAACTGCGTGTCCCTGGGCCTGTGGGTGCCCTTCAACGAGGGCTGGGGCCAGTTCAGCGCCCTGGAGGTCGCGGACCGGCTGCGGGCCATGGACCCCACCCGGCCCATCGACCATGCCTCCGGCTGGCACGACCAGGGCGGCGGCGACCTGAAAAGCCGCCACGTATACTATCGGCCCGTGCGCCTGAAAAACGACGGGCGGCGGGTGCTGGCCCTGACGGAGTTCGGGGGCTACAGCCTGCAGTGCCCGGGTCACCTGGCGACGGATAAAAAATTCGGCTACCGCATGTATGACGATGCGGCAGCCTGGATGGACGCGGTGGAAAAGCTGTATGAAACGGAGGTTTTGCCCCTGATCCAGGCCCAGGGACTGTCGGCGGCGGTGTATACCCAGCTGTCCGACGTGGAGGACGAGGTCAACGGCCTGGTGACCTTCGACCGCCGGGTGTGTAAGATGGACCCGGCCCGCATGCGGAAAATCAACGAGAAATTGCATTTTTAGCACAGGATATTGCGCTTTCGACATGCGATAGCCCGAAGAAATGGGGCCGGCAGAGTCGTCGGCCCCTATGGAGCATCCGAGAGCTTGACAAAATCGTGTGCATGACCTATAATGAACATGGAAAGGGCGCTGCGACAAGCGGTTGGCCCGACTAAGTTAGGGTTTTACAAAGAAAACCGTCACCGGCCAGGGTGGCGGTTTTCGCGTCTCTTTACAATAATCGTGACCGTATAGGGTCCGATATGTAAGGTAATACGCATTGCCTCACCCCCTTTCGGGTGGTGTGGCCAACCGCCTGCCGTTCGTGCAGCGCCATGGGTATTATAACATACGATGTGGCAAGATGCAACAAAAAGCGGGAAAGCGTGGCCGTATAGGGGGCGGACAATTCTGTCCGCCCCGCAGGATGCCCCTATGTAAGCACCCACTGCAGCAGAAGCAGCAGGCCGAAGCCGGGAAGGCCCAGCACCCCGATCACCAGGGCGTTGAACACGTTCAGGCCCAGGTGCAGCCCGGGAACGGTGCGGCCCAGGAGCCACAGGGCGCCGAAGCCCAGGGCCGCGTTGCCCGCTACCCGGAATACCGTTTTCAGGGGGCTTTTCGTCAGACGCAGCACCCCCAGCAGGATAAACAGCGCCCCCACGCCCAGGGCGGCTTTTTCTAAGACGGACACACAGTCCCTCCCTTCACGGAGGACGCCGCCACGCAGGGGCCCTCCCCCAGCTGGGTCTTGATGCACCGCAGCAGATAGTCGCTGCGGGCCTTCAGGGCGTTGATCTCGTAAATGCTGGCCTCTACCAGCTCCGGGGCGGTGACGTAATTGAACTTATCATAGGCGTTGCGCAGGGCTTGGTTGGTCTGATACAGCTCCTGCCGCAGGTCCCCCAGGGTGGGGGAGGCCGTGTCCTTGTTTTTCATGGCGATACCTCCTGATGGCTATTGTACGGTTATTTTGGACAGATATGACAGGCTTTAATCAGGGGACAGGAACATTTTTCCGGGGAGGTGCGCGAAATGCACGAGGAATACATGCGCCAGGCGCTGGACCTGGCCCGGGAGGCCGCCGCCGCCGGGGAGGTGCCGGTGGGCTGCGTCATCGTCCGGGACGGGGCGGTGGTGGGCCGGGGCCGCAACCGGCGGGAGGAGCGCCAGGCCGCCTGGTCCCACGCGGAAATGGAGGCCATGGCCGAAGCCAACCGGACCCTGGGCACCTGGCGGCTGGACGGCTGCACGCTGTATGTGACTCTGGAGCCCTGCCCCATGTGTGCCGGGGCCATTCTCAACGCACGAGTCAGCCGGGTGTACTTTGGGGCCCGGGACCGGGAGATGGGCGCCTGCGGCGGGGTCATGAATCTGTTTATGGAGGATTTCCCTCACCCTCCCGCCCTGGTGGGCGGCGTGCTGGAGGCCGAATGCGCCCGGGTTCTGTCGGATTTTTTTCGCTCCGTGCGGAAAAAGTGAATTTTCCCTATTTTCCCGTTGACAAAACCGGGAAAAGTGGCTATATTATGTGGTGATCCAGTGCAAATGCAGTGATGGGGACCAGTAGCGCTCCTTCCCGATGCCAAGAGAGCCGCCGTTTCGGTGCAAGGCGGTCACGGGCGAAGCGGCGAATATCACCCCGGAGCATCCGGCTGAAACGGCATACCCGGATTAGGTGCGGACGGCGGAGGGCCGTTATCATCCCTCGCCCACGGATGGTGGGGCGGAGCGGCCGCGTTTTCGCGGCAATAAGAGTGGTACCGCAGAGGTTTTTCACGGCCTTTGTCTCTTACAGAGACAAGGGCCGCTTTTCTATTGGCTTTCAAATACAATTTTCGTATACGGAGGTAACACATGGAGTACAAAAAGACGCTGAATATGCCGAAATCCGGCTTTCCCATGCGGGCGGGCCTGCCCAAGCGGGAGCCGGAGATGCTGCGCTATTGGGAGCAGCTGGACCTTTACAACGAGCTGCTGAAGAAGAACGAGGGCAAGCCCCTGTTCTCCCTCCACGACGGCCCTC
>ENA-OYXA01000119-OYXA01000119.1-human-gut-metagenome-genome-assembly--contig:-NODE-119-length-45242-cov-11.409963_pt1 | contig 45242 bp, 40 predicted proteins | sample MGYA00244212_ERZ653411 | MGnify/ENA primary metagenome ERZ653411 (study PRJEB26926, sample SAMN06165066) | human gut metagenome | biome: ENVO:00009003; feature: ENVO:2100002; material: ENVO:00002003...
ACCACCCTTGCATATCATAGAAGAATCTTATTTACAGACTTTTTCTCACAGTCTCCTTGCATATCATAGAAGAATCTTATTTACAGACTTTTTCTCACAGTCTCTTGTCTTATTATGGAGCAGTTCCTAAATATCTTGTCCCAGACAATCTGAAAACAGCAGTTACCAAACACAGCAAAGATGAACTTGTATTGCAATCAGCCTTTTCAGATCTGGAGACCTTCTATGATACGATTATCCTTCCACCACCACCAAGGAAACCGAAAGGCAAACCAACGGTTGAAAACCACGTGCGTTTTACTGCTCGTATTATAGCGTGCTCATCGTGTTTTGTCGAGTTCCATATTATGAAATTTGACTGTTCTGTTGTATTAAAGATAAAATATATGACACTATTCCAGTTGTCATTATGACACTTATAGCAATCCAAAAAAGTCCCATTTTTATATGTTTACTACCTTCTTTTGATTTTCCACATGTCCACTTTAATAATCGTTTCCAAAACCTTTTTCCTTTCTTTTCCATTGCTACATTGAGAACAGCAATAATATATAAATCTGACCAAACTATATATAAAAGAAATACTCCTGTAAAAAGCAAACCAACCATCTGAAACATCGCATACTGTCCTGAAGGATTAGTAAAGTATGTTTGAATCGGACCATTAATTATTATCTGGTGTTTCAAATAATCAAAATTAATTTGACTATTGTAAATCGGACTATTAATAATACATATTAATATTGGTATTACCCAAACAGATACCATATTAAAAATTCCTATTTGTTGTAAATTCTTATCATACGAAATTCCATTCTTTTTCCCTTTATAATATATCGTGCATGTTAATAATTCTATCTGCAAAGATATAACAATAAACCCCAATAAAATCTGCCAACGATATTGCACATATACTCCAACTGCAAAAATTAACACTAATCCTCCCAATAATACTGTACCATTATCCGTCTCTCCACTCTTTCGATTTCTATTCCGAGTATAATTCTGAGATTTATTATCAATTATTACTTGCTTTTCGATAATTTTAGGTTCATTGTTTTGATTGGCATTAACTTCTCCATTATCAGTACTTATATTAACTTGTCCTCCAGAAATAATGAGCTGTATTATAGTCTTTGAACCGCCATCTCTATTTTCTTCCAAGGCATTTCCTCCATTAGTAATTTTCCTATATCAATATAATTAAAACAACATTTTATAAGCTTATGCTTTTGCCTTATCATGAATCCATTTTATGTCTGGATAACTTTTCAGTGTAATCCACTAAATCATATATAGTATGTGTCCCATTTAAGATTCCATATAAAATTTTTTGAACATCACTATCATGTTTTGCTTCATTTAATGGATTCCATTTTGCACAAATGATAAAATTATATGGTGTCAAATATCGTGTACGAATACATGCTTGATTTTCAATATCTATTACCTTACCATCTATAACAGCCGCACCATCATCATATTCAGCTCTTGTTATTAAATGACCATTAAAAATTGCATATTCTTCATAATAACTTCCTATCTGCTCCACCCAATAGTCTATTTGTTCCTGAGTCATCTCTTCGTACAACCCTGTAGCTTCTTCCGGACTTGTCTCAACATACACAAATTTCTTATAATATGCCAAAGATGAATATACAACTATTTTCTTTACCTTCAGCTGCTTTCCATCCATCAAAAACCTTTCACTATCCAATCTTTCGAAAGATGAAATCTCATTGTTACTACTCCCTCTCAACCACCATATTGGGTCTGTCATATTCTTTTTATTTCTATTTAGCGGATTCCGCAATAATATTTCCAATCTATCAACACATTCTTTAGGATTATTAAATTCCTTCACTCCCCTTACTCCCGGAAATGCTTTTCCAACCCTATAATCAAAAAAGGGATTTGGTGAGTCAAATTCATCTATATCCATTGTGTTTCTTAAATCTATTTTTTGATTTCCATCTTTCTTATCTTCTCCCAGAATATTACTCAACAATTCCTCATATCCTGCATTAAAGTCTGTCAAATCTGCATACATTCTTGCTGCTAAATAATTTGGAAGATATGGCATTCCATTCTCATCATATTCATTAACAATTGGAATAAACTTCTCTTGTCTCACATTACCATACACTTGTGATGTTATAATTGCCGATTCCTCTCCAACACCCCCACTTCGGCTATCTGCCTTATATTTATATGATTCATTGCAAATAAGCAAAACTTTGTCTATTGTTTCATCTGCTACAATTCTTTCCATAAAAGCATACTTATCATGTCCTAATCTTAAATCCTTATAATCTATAACAACCTCCACTCCATCCTGTTCTAATTTTTCTTCCAACTTTCTTACCCATTCTTTATTGCTTTCTGGCACCCACGAATATGAAATGAATACTTTCTTACCTGTTCTTCTTTTCTGCTCATTATCTTGATAAACATTGTTAACTATTTTCTTTTGGTCTTTTGCTGATTCTATATTATTCATAATTACATCAATTTTTGCATTTTCTTTTGCTATATTTATCTGCCCACCTGATACATTAAATATAACAGCCGAATTTTTTTCTTTTTCATCATCAAAATATGTAATTCCATCCAAGGTTAAATTTATCGAAATGTTTCCTTCCAAATCAATTACCTGACTTTTGCTTGTTAAACAATTATAACTTATCAAATCATCAAGTATATCATAAATCGCTGTTTCAACACTTGGTATATCATCAAAATATTTATAGTTCAGTTCAAAATTATTTTCACCTGTACTATTTCTATAATCCAATATCTTTTTTAAAAATATTTGACTGTCTTTTCGCATATTCATTCTCTCCTATTTAATACAATTCATAATAAATTCCTGAAATTTTTGTAAGTTGCTTGATAAAGTTGGAATACCATTTGCAATCGTCATCATTGGAGCAATTAATGTTATGCAATTTCTCAGTCTACTTACTTTAGGCTGCGTTTTTGCCAATTCTTCCCTTGCCATATCAACAATATCCATAATTTCTTCTGCATCTTCTTTTTTTAATTCAGACAAATCATTTTTTATTTCTCCTATAATGGCATCCAACTCATTATTACCAATTCCATTATTCTGTATTGCATTAACATTTCCATTATCTTTTGCAATATTAATCTGTCCTCCTGTTATATTAAATGTCATGTTGCTTCTTCCATCCATACTACTTTTTCTCCTCTCCTTCATTGCTTGATATTCTTTTACTATATCATTCGGCATAAGTTCAAGATAATTTTCAACATCTATATATAAAAAACTTTCTAATAACTCCGGGTTATTTTTATATATTGAATAAATAATTTCCAAATCCAAAAAATCCCAATCTCGAAACAAAAACTCAATGTAATTTTTAATATTATTTATATAATCATATCTGTCTTCACCACTCCTATCCGTGCAATACTTCCTTGGAATCTCATCTAAATCATTTTCATCTGTTACATCAAGCCACCATGAAATGGTATGAAACAATGTCCATTCATAAAATGGTGCCAGTGCTTCTCTTTCATAGTTATCCTGTGTCATATTATATAGTTCTTTTATCGTTTGTACGCACTTCTCGAGTTTTATATCTAAAATATAAGAAGGATAAATACTGTCTAGCACCTCAGCATAACTCAACCCCTCACATGTACATTTTAAAAGTTCAAACATATATCCAACGTTTTTGTTAATTATTTTTTTTGCTTCCCTTGGAACCTCTAAATAAACTGGTAACATTACTATCCCCCTATTTTTCAATAGCAAAATCCTACATAATATAGACATATTATACCATAGAGATTTTCGTAATAAAGTTCTTTCTAAAGATTTAGGTTTTAGATTTTATCGAAACATATTTTTACTGCATAAATGTCATATTGTATTCTTTTGTCTATACCACAATTCCAACACCAGAGCTTCTAAAGGAAAAATCAGATTGACTCACATGTTGCCAAAAGTGATTTTTGAGTTGAATTTTAAACCAATACGTGATATATTAATTATACAAAAAGGGTGTCACCGATAGACGGCTGACCCATTAAATCAATTAACTAAAAATAGTCGCTCAACTTGCTAGGTCGGGGCGGCTATTTTTGTGTCTTATTATTATCCTTACCAAAGGAATACCATGGGACTTCCAATAGTTTCTGCTTGCATCCAAAAGCTTTGGTGTCATTGGCTTTGTAAGATGCTTTCTGCTCACACATTCCCTCACCATAAGGTTGCCATCGGCTTTGGCGATAACAAAATCAGATGTGTATGCCCCTTCTTCCAACCCCTGCAACAATACATTAACTTGGAACGACTTCACCTCTTCTGTTTCCGACAATAGATTTGCATAGGCATATTGAATTGCATCATAAGTTCTACACACTCCCTCACACTTTGCAACTACTCGTTTTGAAACCTTTGCTCCTTTGTAATTCTTTTTCCTCATAAATACCACCTTTCTTTCCAAGGAATATAAGAGTAGGAAAATGCCAAAAACGCAATCCTTGGAAGCCTTGATTTTAGGGCATCCCAAAAACGGATTTTGCCAAAAATGAAATCTCCATATATTCGGGCAACCCTCTTTATCCTCAAAAGGCAAAATCCTTTATCCTCACCTATTTTCTCTTTCAAGGCATTTTAGGACTTCCTTCAAGGTCTTGGCTTGCTCTCTATTTCTTCTCTCTTATCTCTCGATATTCCTCTATTTTCAAGGCTTTCTCCATGGTTTTATACAAAAGAAAAAGACCTCATAGAACGGTTTTTCCGCTCTACAAGGTCTTTATTTTCTCGTTATTTTATTCATTCCCTAGGCTAAAGATTTTTGCCCCTTGAGGATAAAGGGCGTTGCCTTTGGATATTTTAATTATTCGAATTCGATGGTTGCCGGTGGTTTTCCTGTGCAATCATACATAACGCGATTGATGTGTTTTACTTCATTTACAATTCTGCTCGTTGTTTTTCCGATGACATCCCACGGAATTTCGGCGCTTTCGGCGGTCATGAAATCGGTGGTGGTGACGGCGCGGAGGGCGATGGCGTAATCGTAGGTTCTTTCATCTCCCATGACTCCGACGGAGCGCATGTTGGTCAGGGCTGCGAAGTACTGGCCGATTTCGTGGGCGATTCCGGCTTTGTCGATTTCTTCGCGCCAGATCGCGTCGGCGTCCTGTACCATTTTGACTTTCTCGGCGGTTACTTCGCCGATGATACGGATGCCAAGTCCCGGGCCCGGGAATGGCTGACGGAATACGAGGTATTCCGGGATGCCGAGCTCAAGGCCGGCTTTTCTTACTTCGTCTTTGAAGAGGTTGCGCAGCGGCTCGATGATTTCTTTGAAATCTACGTAGTCCGGCAGTCCTCCGACGTTATGATGGGATTTGATGACGGTGGATTCTCCGCCGACGCCGCTCTCTACAACGTCTGGGTAGATGGTTCCCTGTACCAGGAAGTCTACAGCACCAATTTTCTTTGCTTCTTCTTCGAAGACGCGGATGAACTCTTCGCCGATGATTTTACGTTTTCTCTCCGGCTCTTCTACGCCTTTTAATTTTGCATAGAAACGCTCCTGTGCGTTGACGCGGATGAAATTCAGGTCGTATGGGCCGTCCGGTCCGAAGACTGCTTCTACTTCATCGCCCTCGTTTTTACGCAGCAGGCCGTGATCTACGAATACGCAGGTCAGCTGGTTTCCGACTGCTTTGGAAAGCATAACAGCTGCTACGGAGGAATCGACTCCGCCGGACAGTGCGCAGAGGACTTTTCCGTCGCCTACTTTTTCGCGGATAGCTTTGATGGATTCTTCTACGAAGGAGTCCATGTGCCAGTCGCCGGCGCAGTGGCAGACATTGTATACAAAGTTGGAAAGCATTTTCTTTCCTTCTTTGGTGTGCAGAACTTCTGGATGGAACTGGGTTGCATAGAGGTTTTTCTCTACGTTTGCAACGGCTGCTACCGGACAGTCATCCGTATGGGCGATGATTTCGAATCCCGGAGCTGCTTTGGAGATGTAGTCGTTGTGGCTCATCCAGCAGATGGTTTTTTCGGATACGTTCTCAAACAGTGCGGAACTGGTATCTACGGTTACCTCAATTTTTCCATATTCTCTGACCGGTGCTACTTCTACTTTTCCGCCGAGCAGATGCATCATCAGCTGTGATCCGTAGCAGATGCCGAGGATCGGGATTCCAAGTTCAAAAATTTCTTTTGTATAAGTCGGGGAATCCGGCAGATATGCGCTGTTCGGGCCGCCGGTGAAGATAATACCTTTCGGCTGAATTTCTTTGATCTTTTCGATGTCTGTTTTGTAAGAATAAATCTCACAGTAAACGTTGCACTCACGTACACGTCTTGCAATTAACTGATTGTACTGACCGCCAAAATCAAGTACGATAACCGTTTCTCTTTTCAAGAACGTTCCCTCCTGTTTTTTCTTCTGTGCATGATGAACTACATGCGTTTTTTGGGTTTGATGCTAATTATAGTAAAGAAACCGTAAAATTTCAACCCCTGAAGTACAGGAATCGTGTTCTTTTCACTGTACTTCGGAGGTTTTTCTTTTTTTCGGGTCCTTATTCTCCGATGGTGATGGTGTAGCCTGCCTGGAAGGTTTCCCCGGCTTTCAGGTGCTGTTCGCCGTATTTGTCTTTTAATTCGCCGTCAAAGCCGACGTTGTCGCAGCGGCCGATCCATGGCTCGAGGCACACGAACGGGGCATCTGCTTTTGGCTTGGACCATACGCCGACGCTCGGGAAGCCTTTGCAGGTGAGAGTGACATACGGTTTTCCATCCACTTCTACGCCGACGCGCTCGACCTGGATGTTGTCGAAGATCAGGGCGTCCTCGTCGAAAAGGGTTCTGGTGTACGGGATTCTGCCGTCCTGAAGTTTCAGTTTTCTCGGATGTGCGACATCGACGCCTGCTGTTTCCGGGTCGATCAGGACGTATTCGAGTTCGGTCTCGGTGTGGTTTTCCAGGCCTTTGTTGAAGACGATGTCATACTGTTCCGGAATCATGAATGCAGGATGTCCGCCGACGGAGAAGTACATGTCATCATCACCGGTGTTTTCTACTTTCCAGGTTATGGTCAGGGTTCTGCCGGAGAGTTCCTGGGTTACGGTGAAGGCAAAATCGAACGGGTAGACTTTTTTGGTTTCTTCGGTCGATACCAGGCGGTGTACTGTTTTGTTTTCGGTGTTTTCGATGCACTCGAATTCGTTGTCGCGGGCGAAACCGTGCTGGCCCATCGGATATTTGACTCCTTTATGGGTGTAGAAGCCGCCGTTTACTTTTCCGACGAACGGGAACAGGACCGGTGCGTGGCGGTTCCAGAAGGCCGGATCGCCGATCCAGACTGCCTCACGGTCAGCCGCTTTATCGTAGATGCTGCTAAGTTCTGCGCCGTGATCGCTGATCTGCACGCGCAGGTTTTCGTTTTCCATGGTTCTCATACTCTGTTTCCCCCTGTTTTCTTTCATTTTTTGTAACTATTCAGAGCCATGCGAAATTGCATGGCGCTGAATAGTTACCATTTTTAGAATTTATTCCGGATAGACGAGACGGGATTCATCAATTCCGTACAAAACCTCATCCAGGTATTTTTTGCCAAGGTAGTTTGCCATGGACAGATTCATATCCAGATAGTTTCCGCAGTCTTTCGGGGATGCACCCGGGACTTCGCCCTTGAAATCGCGGATAAATTCATACATTTCTATTACGAGTGAAACGATATCTTTCGAGCTGTAATCACCGGCCAGCAGCAGGTAAAATCCTGTACGGCAGCCCATTGGACCGAAATATACGGTTTTATCTTTCCATTCTTCGTGATTGCGAAGGAACGTTGCGCCAAGATGCTCGATGGTGTGGACCTCAGCGGTATTCATAACAGGCTCATCGTTTGGAGATGTCATACGCAGGTCGAAGGTTGTGATGACACTGTCACCTATGTGATCTTTTCTTGAAACGTAGACTCCTGGTTTAAGTTTGATATGGTCGATTGTAAAGCTTGCAATTTTTTCCATGACGGGTATTTTCCTTTCTTTCTGTCCTTTAATAGCTGCGGAGTTCATCATCGGTATCCGCAGTGTTTTCGATGGATTTGATGATGAGATCATAACTATAGGCATCGCTTACTTTTACAGTGACGCGGTCGCCGACTTTATGACCCAGAATGGCTTTTCCTAATGGCGAGTCGATACTGACGTATCCTTTGAGAGAATTACCACGAACGGTGGTGACAAGTTTGTAGGTTTCTGTCTCATCATCTTCTTCGATGTAAACCTGGACGGTATTGTTGATGCCGACTTCGTCGTCCTTTGAGGTATCTGAAATAACGTGGGCGGTTTTGATCATTTTTTCCAGATAGCGGATGCGGCTTTCGTTGCGGTTTTTGTCCTGTTTGGCAGCTTTGTATTCAAAATTTTCGCTGAGATCGCCCTGGGCACGGGCTTCTTTTACAGCCTCGAGTTCTTTTGGACGGACAACCAGTTTTCGGTAGTCGATTTCTTCCTGCATTTTTTTAATGTCGTTTTCGGTCAGTTTATCATACATGATTTTTCTACCTCTTTTCTTGTGAGGTTATTTTAGCACAGAATACGGCAAATTGGAAGTAGGAAGACAGCCACGGTAGAATCATGAATAGAATCACTTTCTTACGCACCGGAACAGCAAATGTTCCGGTGCTGAATGAACTATAACGGTTCACTCAGCCGTGTCGCTTGGTTTTGAAGGCGGAGTTCCTTTGTTGTCGCTGTTATTTGGCATTTTTCCACCTTCGGGATCGCTCATTGTTTTAACAGACCGGGTTCCGGCGGTGGTGATGATGTCCGTGAGGGTGATCTCTTCGTTGTCGGTACCGGCAGCCAGAGTATACGTTGCGTCCAGTTTCATTTCTGGGCAGGTCAAAACGATGCTGGCGTAGGCTTTTTCGGGTGTGACCGTGAAGAGGGCACTTCCATCGCTGTCTGTCAGTGTGATGGTAGTGTCAGCGGACTGGGTTTCCGTACAGTAATAGGTGATAACGGGCTGGGTGGAAGCTTCGTCGAAGCTTTCCGTCATGCCGGCACTGCCGATAGCAGCTAAGGTTCCGCCGGTCACAATTGCACTTCCGTCGTAATCGAGGGCACTGTCACCATCGCTGGTCGGCCCGTACACGATCGTAGTTCCGCCGGTCACGAGAAGACCGCCGTTGGAATCAAGACCATCACCATCGGCGGATACGGTCAGGGTTCCGCCGGTAATTTTAATATAAAGCTCAGAGTTGCCTCCGCCGCCGGGGCCTCTCTGCATCATCTGTGGAGCATCGCCGTCAGACGGAGCGTTCCCCGGATCGAAGTCCTGCGGCGCATTTCCGCCAGACGGAGCGTTCTCCGGATCGAAGTCCTGCGATGGCTGCATATCGCTGCCGTTTTCTGTATCAGGCGGCATTTGCGGAGGTTCCTTTCCGTCTGCCGCACCGGATATGCTGCCATCATCACCGGAGTTTACGGCAGCACTGCTATCGTCGTTTGAGCTTGCGGCATTGCTGTCATCGTCACCGGAACCGGCATCATTGGCGCCAGGATTTATGGCGTTGGCGCCATCGTCGCCGGAATTTGTGGCATTGATGCCATCGTCGCTGGCGTTTATGGTAATGTCACCGCCGTTGACCACGACGCGTTTTCCTTCCAGGCCTTCGTTGCTTTTTTCAACAAGGATCGTTCCGCCATGAATGACGGTGTCGAGCTCCGCATGGAAACCGTCATCACCGGAGTTTACGGTGATGGTTCCGTCATCGACAGCGATGCTGCCGGTTGCATGGAATCCGTCCTGTTCTGCCTTAACTGTAAAAACACCACCGGCAATATAGATATTTCCAAGCTCTGTGTCATCCGTATTCTTCGCTTTGACCGCACTGTTTGCAGCATCAATGTCAAAGCTTCCATCCAGAATTTTAAGCTGATCTTTGGCTGTGATCCCATTGTCTGCAGCAGTGATTTTGTAGGTTCCACCAGTGATAACAAGGTCATCTTTGGATACAATCCCGTGTTTGTAGTCTGCCTCGATGGTCAGACTTCCTGTCCCGTTGCAGACAAGATCTGATTTGGAGAAGATAACGCCGTCTACCGTGTTGTCGTCAATCTGAGTGTACTCGTTTCCACCGCCAAGCGTGTTGCTGCTGTTTTCAGCAAGCGTGATGAAAACTTTGTCCGCTTCGCGAACGTAGATGGCAGCATTTGTCTCACAGTTGATATTGACTCCATCGAGTACGATCTGAACCTTGTCGGAATCGGATGCGTCTACGATAATCTGGCCATCCTCAAGTGTTCCGCTTACGACGTAAACACCTTTTTCTGTGATGGTAATTGTGCTGCCGTCTGCTTTGGCTCCGCTGCCGGAGACGGTAGCTGTCGTCTTATTAAGTGTAATTTTTACGGCTTCTGATAATATCATGCGCTCACGGCATTTGTAGACGATTCCTTCATATTTTTTCTTTAGTTCTACGTATATGGGGCTGGTCTCTTTGGCCGGACCATAACTGCGGAGTCGCAGTTTTTCTTTGTAGACGGGTTTTTCCAGCGAACGGCGGATGAGCTGGTGATCCGGGGTATCGTAATAGAGGCTGCAGATGGTATCAAGGCCGTATTCATCCATCTGCAGATGACCCGGAAGGCTCTTGCGAAGCTTGCGAGCCATGATCGGGGAAAGCATGTATTTTGTTTCATACCGTTGGAAGGTCATGGGAATCTGTTGGCTTTGCATCATAATCGATTGATCCTTTCGTTTGATTTACTTCCGGAAATGTTTTTTACATTTTTAAGTATAATGAGGAAACTTTAAAGGAACCTTAAAGAATGGACGGAAAATGTGAAAGGTTTGTGAAAAGACGGACCTCTGTAATCCGGATCGCTTTTTGAATACCATATAAAAAAAGAAAGAGCCGTTTCCGGACAAATTCGTTGGAAGCGGATTTGTTCGGAACGGACTCTTGTAGCCGATATGCAAAGTCATGAAACATATAAAATAGGAAAAGCGTCAAAAATCATCTTGGCCAGCGCTCTTTTCTGGACATGAGTGGCGCGAATGGTACATGAGGATGCGTCTGGTACCAGTAAGCTGTGGTAGCGACATCATCCTGACGTTCAAAAAGACCTCCATGACTGACGCCAATCTGCTGAAGGGTTACCTTAAGATCCTTCTCAAAAAGGATAGGATCAAGAAGGTGCCAGCGGTAGAAGCTGCGCTGTGGCATCTGATCATCATTGTGGTAATCATTATGAAGGAAGGTATCGTGGGTAGAGTAGTAAGGATAGCCAAGATACGGAGTACAGTACTGATTTTCAACGGTTTGGCCATTTTGCTGTGTTGCAAAGCTCCAGGCACCGCCGAAATAATCTTCTGTTCCGGTTCCGCAGATGGTTGGATAATCCTTGTCTCCATCGATGTAGAATTTCATCTCACCTTCTCCGTACCAGTAGCGTTCGAGGCTGGTCAGTGCAAGATAAGTTCCAACGTACTGGCCTTTCCCTTTGATGTTGTCGAGGACAACGTAGTCTTTTGCCTTTTCCGTGATACGCTGACGACGCCACTGGGCATGGAAATAGGCAGCATCTTCCGGAACCGTTGTCAGGCAATAGTCGATCTGATAAAAGAAGGCCGGAATCGGCTCATCACACTGATTTTCAATGGTAATACGGGCGTTTTTACGGAACGGCATCGGGAAATAGCTGTTGAAACCACGGGTCGGATTGACAGCAATCGGGACGGAATTTACCTGATAGGAAACACCGAAACCGCAGCAGAAGAAATCGCCAAGCGGGCATTCAACGGATGGGAATTCTTCATCGTCCCAGTACATGCGCAGAACAAGATCCCGCAGAACATAACGGTTGCGTTCACTGGTACGGTCTGTGACGGTGATCCAGATGTGCTGAATGATGCCTTCTCCCTGGATCTCACCAAGTGTTACGGTCTCTCCTGCTTCTATTTTCGGGATGCACGGGGAACCTTTTCTGGACGGACCAAGATCGCTGGATGCCATGCCGCCTTTTCCTTTTTCTCCGTTCCTGTTTTCCCAGTTGATGGAACGGGACTGTCCGCTTTTCAGCTGGAAAATGTTTTGTAAACCACAATCAAACATCCTATATTCCTCCTTTTGTTTTCTTTTGTTTTTTCTTTCTTGAAAGCTTTCGATTTCTGCTTTTTTTGTGTGTCTTTCTCTCCTGCCCTGCCGTCATTTTTTCCGTTTTTCCGGAATTGTGTTTCTTTCATGCTTTTGCCGGAAAGACTGCTTTAAAACAGATACCATCTCGTGTCCGCTCTGCGGTGATTTTTCCCTTATGTGCCTTTACAATTGCAGCTGCCACAGAAAGGCCGATTCCATAGCCGCCGCTTTCCCTGGCCCGCGACGCATCCGCACGGTAGAAGCGGTCAAAGAGGCGGTTGAGATCACCTTCCGGCAGGGTATCGCAGGTATTCTGCACCGAAAATTCTGCTTTTTTGCCGTTTTTTCGCCAGCAAATATGAATTTTTCCACCCTCCGGAGTGTATTTAACGGCGTTATCCACAAGAAGGAAAACGAGCTGGTGGATTCTTGCGGCATCCCCTTCCATATGGAGTTCTTCTGCAATATCGCTCTGCAGCGCGATCCTGCCCGGATGTTCGGTTTGCATTCATTTTCTTTTTTTCTCTGCCCGTCTCCGCAGCAGCTCTTTTGCGCCTGCATACAACAGAAAATATACCGTCAGAATCATAACAACTACAATCCTGTTATCTTTCAGGCTGAAAAAAGAGGTCACATTGACTGCCGCCAGAAACAGCAGCAGTGACACACTGAGATCAATTTTTTCTTTTCTGTCGGCCAGCACCATTCCTGCGGCCGCCAGAACCAGAAGAACGGCAATTCTTGCAATCAGATTTGCCATTTTGACGCCTCCTTACTGTTTCCGGAAGGTAATTTCCCCGGTTTTATCATCCATACCATCGACGATGGCAAGAGATTCCAGATGAATGCCGCGGTCACGCAGCAGTTTTCCTCCGATCTGGAAACCTTTTTCGATGACAACGCCTGCTCCTACGAGCTCTGCACCAGAATCCTGTACCAGGGTTGCCAGTCCTTCCAGCGCTTTTCCGTTTGCCAGGAAATCATCGATCAGGAGAACTTTGTCTCCTTTTCCCAGAAATTCTTTGGAAACAATGATATCATAAACTCTTCCATGGGTGAAAGATTCTACTTTTGTGGTATAAACATCACCGGCGATATTTTTGGTCTGTGTTTTCTTTGCAAACACAACCGGAACATTAAAAATTTCAGCCACAACACAGGCAATTCCGATTCCAGATGCCTCGATGGTCAGGATTTTCGTGATCTCCTCTCCCGCAAAACGACGCTGAAACTCTTTTCCGATTTCCCGGAACAGATTGACGTCCATCTGATGATTTAAAAAGCTGTCCACCTTCAGGACATTTCCCTCGCGTACTTTTCCGTCTTTGCGGATTCTGTCTTCCAATAACTGCATTTTTTGAAGCCTCCCGAATTTTTATTATACCCATTGTACTTACTTCTCACTGGAAATGCAAGTCCAAATCCATCAAATTTCGCACTGTCTCAAATTTTATTCATGGCAGCCGCCGGTGTCTCTGCATCAGAGATCCTCTTTCCGGTCCAGATCCTTTAATTCCCACGCGGCTTCGACCCGGAACGGAATTACCGATTCCCAGTGCCGTTTCAGCACCTTTTTTCCGCCGCAGTCGCCGGAAAGTTCTTTTAGTTCTGAAAAATAAGGTTTTGAGAACCACGCCGGATTGCCGCTCTCGCCGCCGCAGAAAACGCAGCCAAGTGGAGCCTTCTGCCTCTCCATGGATTCCAGAAAGCGCTCCGCCGTCTCTTCCTTCAGGTATGGCTGATCCGCCACAAAACACGCACAGGCATCGGCATTTTGCTTCTCCGCCGCCTCGATTCCCGCGCGGATTGTATAGGAAATTCCTTTTTCGCTGTCCGGCGAAAACACCGTCTGCAGACGCCCGGCTTTTACCAGCGGCGCAAGCTCCTCCAGAATTCTTTCATACTGCGTCACAACCAGCAGTTCCCAGTTCTCATGCCTTCCGGCAATTTGGGCCAGCCGGTCCAGCAGATGGCGGTACATCGCCTTTCCATCCAGCGGATAGAGCAGCTTATTTTCCCCGAACCGTCTGCTGTTCCCGGCTGCCAGATAAAGTATCGTTACTCGCATTCTTTTTCCGCAATTCCCATTGCAATCTGCTCGCTCGTGATCGGCAGTTCGCGGAACCACAGACCCGTCGCATTGTAGATTGCATGTGCCAGCGCCGGAGCCGGTGTGTTGATGACGATCTCGCCGATCGATTTTGCACCGAACGGACCGGTCGGCTCGTAGCTGCTCCGAAACTCGACGCGCAGCTTGCCCATATCGAGGCGGGTCGGCACTTTATACTGCATAAACGAATTATTGATCATCTGACCCTTGTCCGTGTACTGGATATTTTCAAACAGCGTCATGCCGATGCCCTGCACCAGACCACCCTCGACCTGTACGCGCGCAAGGTTCGGGTTGATGACGGTTCCGCAGTCGACAACGGCGGCATAATCGAGAATCCTGACCTCGCCGGTCTCTTTATCCAGCTCGATCTCGACCGCACCAGCCATATAAGGCGGCGGCGATACCGGAGAGCAATTGCTTTCCGTCGCTTCCAGCGCGATGCCGTTATTGCACATGGCCGCTGTTGCGATTTCTTCCATCGTCATGCTTCTTCCGCTCTTTTCATGCACGACGCCGGTACCGGTAAATTCTGTCTCATCTTCCGGCACGTTCATCCGCTCTGCCGCCAGGGCACAGATTCGTTTCCGAAGCGTCATGCAGGCTTTTTCCACCGCTTTTCCGGTAATATACGTCGTACTCGATGCATAGGAACCGGAGTCATACGGGGACGTATCGGTATCTGCGCCGACAACGGTAATGTCATCCACATCACACTCCAGACACTCTGCCGCCATCTGGGACAGAATCGTATCGCAGCCGGTTCCCATATCGGCCGCTGCGATCAGCATCGTATAGCCGCCGTCGTCGTTGACTTTGATTGTTGCCGATCCGACATCGAGATTGGAAATACAGGAGCCCTGCATCGCCATCGCAATGCCGACGCTGCGCACCTTTCCATTTCCCATATCACGGCACGGATATTTCTCATCCCAGCCGATCATCTCTTTCGCACGCTCCACGCACTGGTCAAGCGCACAGCTGTTTGCCGTTTCGCCATAGTAAGCCGGCATGAACTGTCCCTCACGGACCATGTTCTGCTCCCGGATCCGGATCGGATCGATGCCAAGACGCGCTGCCATCTCACTGACAGCAGATTCTACGGCAAAGATCCCCTGCGTCGCACCGTATCCGCGGTAAGCACCGGCTGACATTACGTTGGAATACACAACATCATACGCAAACCGGTAAGCCTCAAGAGATCCATACATCGGAATCGATTTGTGGCCGGAAAGGCCGACCGTTGTCGGTCCATGCTCGCCGTATGCACCCGTGTTGGAAAGTGTATACAGATCGATCGCACGGATTCTTCCGTCCTTCATCGCACCGAGGCGGATCGTTACTTCCATCTCATGGCGCGGTGTGGATGCTGTCTGGGACTCTTCTCTCGTAAAGATCATTTTCGACGGTTTTCCGGTTTTCCAGGTTACAAACGCCGGGAAAATTTCGGCAACTACCGTCTGCTTCGCTCCGAATCCGCCGCCGATTCTCGGCTTGGAAACACGGATTTTCGATTTCGGAATGCCAAGTGCATTGGACAGAATGCGGCGCGCATGGTAAACGATCTGGGTCGAGCTCAGCACATTCAGCCGTCCGTAGGTATCCATAAAGCAGTATGTCCGGAACGTCTCCATCATCGCCTGCTGGGCTGCGCGTACATGATACGTATGCTCTACGACCTCATCGCACTCTGCGAGCACGGCTTCCACATCTCCGTTGTGATCTTCTGCACTTGCACAGAGATTTCTCTGATTGTCCGCACCGACCGGACAGAGCGATTTCCAGCTTTCCTCCGGATGCACCAGCAGTTCATTATCCTTGGACTGATGAAAATCCAGAATGGCCGGAAGCACTTCGTACTCTACTTTCAGGAGCTTCCGCGCACGGTCCACGCATTTTTCATCTTTTCCGGCAATAATCGCCACCGGATCTCCCACGTAGCGCACATGCTGATCGAGGATCAGACGGTCATACGGGCTTGGTTCCGGGTAGGTCTGTCCTGCCATTGTAAAACGCTGTTTCGGCACATCCTCCCAGGTATAAATCGCCTCAATGCCCGGAACACGCTCTGCTGCCGTCTTTTTCACGGATTTTACGATTGCATTGGCATGCGGACTCCGCAGTACCTTGACAATCAGACAATCCTTCGGCGCCAGATCATCTACATAAACCGGCTTTCCGGTTACCAGCGCGAGGGCATCCTTTTTGATCACCGGCTTATTCACACTGCAGAGCTGATCGGTTCTTCCCGACCAGTCCGGTTCATAGATATGATTTTCTCTGCTCATGACGCACCTCCCTGCTGCTTTTTCCAGGCAAGGAAATTCAAAATTCCCCGAAGCTGTCCTTCATATCCGGAACAGCGGCAGAGATTTCCCGCCAGATATTCTTTAATTTCTTCCTCACTCGGATCCGGATTTTCCCGGAACAGCGCAATCGCATTCATAATCATCCCCGGATTGCAGAACCCGCACTGCTCGGCGCCCTGTCCGGCAATAAAGGAACCAAATTCTTCTGCTTCCTCCTGCAGGCCTTCCAGCGTATCCACCTTACATCCATTCGCCCGCGCCGCAAGCACCGAACACGACAGCACCGGTTTTCCCTCCAGAAAAACCGTACACAGCCCGCAGTTCGACGTCTCACAGCCGCGCTTCACACTGTAGCATCCCTGGCTTCTCACAAAATCGATCAGGAGCATGTCTGCATCAATTTCCGCTTCCGTCTTCTTTCCATTTAAGATCATCGAAATCTTCATCACTGCTCCTCCTTCTTCTGAATTTCTTCCATACATCTGCGCAGCAGCACCCGTCCCAGATGATGACGATACTCTGCACTTCCGCGCATATTACTGCCATATGTAAACTGATCAGAAATCTCCGAAGCCGCCGCCTTCAGCTCCTCCGCAGATGCCTTTCCAGCCGCCAGCTTTTCCGCCAGCTCCGCCGGAAGCTCTACACGTGCCGCCTTTGCCGGTCTTGCCCCAAGCACCGCACATCCTTTTCCGTCTTCCACCCGCACCGCACACGTCAGCACCGGGAAATCCGTTCTGGAATTTCGATGACTCTGATAAACCGTAACACCCTCATGCTTCTTCACAATCAGCCTTACCAGCACATCCCTGTCTCTCTTTGAACAGGCAAACTCCGCCAGCGGCATCCGTCCCGCATGAACCAGCTCCACCTCCGTATCCAGCGCCAGAAACAGCGTCAGCACATCCGAAAATCCAAATCTGCCGAAAATACTGCCTCCCACCGTAGCCAGATTCCGGAACTGCACCCCGACAATACTCCGCACACTCTCCCGTGCCGCACCGTCGGTATAAGCATTCAGCCCCTCATGCTCCTCCATCTGCCGCAGCGTCACCATACATCCAATCGAAAACTCCTCCTCGGACTCTTCAATCTGATCCAGTCCCAGCCCGGACAAATCAATCGCCGTCTGCACCTGCCTCTGCCCCATCTTCGTCCAGAGCATCCCGCCCAGGATACAGGCGCTTCTCTTCTGATTCAGCTCATACGCCTCCTCCAGCGACCCCACCCGGACATAATCCTTAATCTTAATCATACTTACCCTATATCCTCCATTTTTACTCAATATAGAAGCCCATATATTTGATATTATACCCGACCTGCTCCCCCCTTTCAACTTTTTTCTATTTTTTTCAAAAAAACCCTTGCATTTTCCCTCCACATCCAGTATAATCATTCAATGTCGGAAGTCATTCTGACACAAAATAAAATACATGGACGGATTCCCGAGTGGCCAAAGGGGACAGACTGTAAATCTGCTGCAAATTGCTTCGATGGTTCGAATCCATCTCCGTCCATATGCCGCAGTGGCGGAACTGGCAGACGCCCGGGACTTAAAATCCCGTGGGTAGTGATACCCGTACCGGTTCGATCCCGGTTTGCGGCACGATTAAGAGCTCTGATTCATACGAATCGGAGCTCTTTTTCCATTTCTATTTTTCAACCTCCCGTCCCCACTACCAGCCTCGCCGCCGCCCGTTCAGTCTTGCGTGATGCGGCGGCGAGGCGTCCGTCACTCCTCGCATCTATGCAGTACCACTCCCGATAACGGCAGCAAATCCATCTCCAGTATGCCCGCCGGTGCCTCGATTTCTTTCTCCTCCGAAGAAAATCCCACTGCATCCGTTGCAAACACCTGCGTCAGCTTCGCCACCGAACTCCGGTTAATCCCGGTAAGCCACACCGGAATCTCCACATGCACCCTCTCATTCCGGTTATTAATCACCACAATCACCTGCTCCTCCTGATTAAACCGTCCATAAGAAAGCACATTATAATCATGGTACAAAAATTTCAGCGATCCCATCGCCAGCACCGGAAATCTCCGATGCACCGCAATCATTTCTTTATAGAATCGGATCAGCTCCTGATCCTCCTGTCCCCAGGGATACGTCCGCCGGTTATCCGGATCCGTAAACCCAACCTGGCCGGCCTCATCCCCATAATACAGCGTCGGCGCCCCCGGCCACGTCATCTGAATCACAACCGCCTCGCGCAGCACCGCCTTATTCGTATTCTCCGCAGCCGCATACGGCCCAACATTCGCCACACGCCCCACACGATGATTCGTTCTCGTGAGGAACCGCGAATGATCATGATTATCCAGCTCATTCATCGCCGTATACAGCGAAGGCGCATAAAACGCCGGCATATGATACGTCATCGCCCCGATAAAACTCTCACTGTTTCCGAGAAGCCCCTGGTTAAACTCATCACTGTGCTTCTCCATACCCGTGAGGAACCAGGAAACCGGCTCCATAAACGCATCATAGTTCATCACCGTATCCCACTCGTCGCCCTGCAGCCAGCTCATCGCATCGCCGTAGTGCTCCGCCAGAATAATCGCCTCCGGATTCGCCTCCTTCACAACGCGCCGGAACTCCTTCCAGAACTTGTGGTTAAACTCCGGGCTGTGTCCTAAGTCAGCGGCCACATCCAGCCGCCAGCCGTCCGCATTAAACGGCGGAGAAACCCACTTCGCGCCGATGCGCATAATATCCTCCATCAGCTTCTCCGAACCCTCGTAGTTCAACTTCGGCAGCGTATCATGGCCCCACCAGCCGTCATAAAACTCATTGTACGGCCAGTTATGCTCGTTATAAAACTTAAAAAACGTGTGATACGGACTGTCCTGTGCCACATACGCGCCCGGCTCATAGCCCTTTCCGGCCTCGTAAATCCGCTCGCGGTCCAGCCACTTGTTAAACGAACCACAGTGGTTGAAAACGCCGTCCAGAATCACCTTCATGCCGCGCTTGTGCGCCTCCTCCACCAGGTGGATAAACAGTTCATTGCTCGCCTCCAGGTTCGCCCTGTTCGTCACACGGTCAATATACCGCGTTGCCCGCGTATTGTCCTTGTCGCCCGGCCAGAGCAGATCGCCTTCGTCGGAGACAATCTTTCCGAAATGCGGATCAATATAGTCATAATCCTGAATATCATACTTATGGTTCGACGGCGAAACAAACACCGGATTCAGATAAATGACCTGCACACCGAGATCCTGCAGATAATCCATCTTGTCAATGACGCCCTGCAGATCGCCGCCGTAGAAATTGCGGACATCCATCTGCTCCGGGAAGCGGTTCCAGTCATCCACCTTGTTGACCTGCTCACCGATATAGCTGTACTCTCCCGTCAGCACATCGTTGGACGGATCTCCGTTGCAGAAGCGGTCCACAAAAATCTGATACATGACAGCGCCCTTCGCCCAGTCCGGCGTATGGAAGCCCGGGATAATGCCGAAAGAGTACATCTCCTGCAGCTCTCTTGTGACACCGAGCTTGTTGTAATAACAGACCACGCAGCCTGCCTGAATCTCAAAAAAATAGCGGATCGGCTCATTTCCGACCGGAATCTCGATCTCGTAATAATCAAAACCGTTCCGGACCAAACCGACCTGCATCTGTGCACGGGTGGAACCGCTGATGAAATAAACCGCATCTACATTATTTTTCAGGGTACGGAACCGGATCTTCACCGTGTCGCCCGGGTTCGGCTCAAACGGAATCTGATACTGCGGGGATTCATCACTGTAGAGCGCATGCTTGTTGAACATCGCCCGCATCTGTGACATATACTGCTGCATTCTTGTTTTATCCATGAACTAACGCCTCTGTCTTTCTCAATCATTCATTCCTTATATTTTACCCCACACCGCCATGTAATACAACCTTTTTCTGAACACATGTAACGATTGTGTTTATTGGATTTTTATACAGTAAAAGAGCCAGCGGGGTACGCTGGCTCTTTTGGAGAAGGTATTTCTCTTATGGGGTGTAGCAAAAACTATATAATGTATTGGGGGGTTTTTACAGTTATTATAGTACCATACGTCCCTCGAAAAGTCTGCACAAATCGCGATTTTTTTTCATTTGATTCTTATTCAAAATAACGATGAATTTTTCCGGCGTTTCGGATTTTCTGTTTTAATTTGCACAAACGCCCGTAAAATCGCAGAAAAAAACCTGCAAAAAACTTTTTTTGTTCTCTGCAGGTTTTCTATTGCAAATAAAAAGATATCAGATTTCTCCAGAAACTTCCGGTGCTGTTCCTGTCATCTGTGCTTCCTGCTCAAAAATGGCTTCGAATTCAGCACGGCTCAGCTTCTCTTTTTCCATCAGCTGCTTTGCACACTCATGCAGCACATAGGAATGCTCCAGAATAATCTGTTTCGCCTGATCGTGGCATTTCTCGATCATCTGGCGGACTTCCTCGTCGATGGCTGCGGCTACATTCTCGCTGTAGCTCTTCGTATGGCCCCAGTCGCGGCCGATGAAGACCTCATCCGAGTCGGAATCGTAAGCGACAAGACCAAGGTTCTCAGACATACCGTACTTCGTAATCATGGAACGCGCGGTAGCCGTCGCCTGTTTGATATCCTGGGATGCGCCCGTTGTGATATCGTCGAAGATCAGCTCCTCTGCCACACGGCCGCCGAGGCATACGGTGATGTACTGCATCATTTTGCCTCTCGTCTGGAACATATCATCGTTCTCCGGCTGCGGCATCGTGTAGCCCGCTGCGCCAGGACCTGTCGGGATAATGGAGATCGTATAGACCGCCTCCATATCCGGCAGCATATGGAACAGGATCGCATGGCCTGTCTCATGGTATGCGGTGATCCGTTTTTCTTTATCCGAAATGACTTTACTGCGCTTCTCCGCACCGATGCCCACTTTGATGAAAGCAGACTTGATATCGGACTGGCGCACAAATCTTCTGCGGTCCTTTGCCGCCATAATCGCTGCCTCGTTCAGCAGGTTCTCCAGCTCTGCGCCAGTGAAGCCTGCGGTCGTCTGCGCGATCTGTTTCAGATCCACATCCTCGGCCAGCGGTTTGTTCTTTGCATGGACTTTCAGGATTTCCTCACGGCCCATGACATCCGGCGGTCCTACAACCACGCGGCGGTCAAAACGGCCCGGACGGAGAATCGCCGGATCCAGGATATCGACACGGTTCGTCGCTGCCATCACGATGATGCCCTCATTGACGCCGAAACCATCCATCTCAACGAGAAGCTGGTTTAAGGTCTGCTCTCTCTCATCGTGGCCGCCGCCCATGCCGGTACCTCTTCGTCTTGCCACGGCGTCGATCTCATCGATGAAGATGATGCACGGCGCATGTTTTTTTCCTTCCTCAAACAGGTCGCGGACACGGGAAGCGCCGACGCCGACGAACATTTCCACGAAATCCGATCCGGAAATGCTGAAGAACGGCACGCCTGCCTCTCCTGCAACAGCTTTCGCCAGAAGGGTTTTACCGGTTCCAGGAGGGCCCACAAGAAGAACTCCTTTCGGGATTCTCGCACCGACCTGTGTATATTTCTCCGGTGCTTTCAGGAAATCGACCACCTCAACAAGGTCTTCTTTTTCCTCTTTTAAGCCCGCAACATCGCGGAACAGGACTTTTTTGTCTTTGTCGGTGGACATATGGGCGTTGCTTTTTCCAAAATTCATCATTTTGTTTCCGCCGCCTCCACCGCCGCCCATGGAGCGGTTCATCATCGACATACCGAAAAGAAGGATCATACCGAGCAGCAGGGCCGGCAGGACGGATGTCATGAAAATGCTGTCTCTCTGGACATTCTGCACGGTGTACGTTACATCAGCATCCTCCAGAAGGCTGATAGCTGCGTTTACGTCGGTCACATTGACCGTATAACTGTCACCGCCCTGCTCCTGTACCACGACGGAGCCGGTCGGCACTTCTTTGTTCTGGACAATCTGCGCGGATGTCACTTTGCCGTCTTTTACGGCGGTTTCAAATTTCTGCTGACTTGGGCTGCTGCCTGCGCTGATTTTTCCGGTGATATAGAACATGGCAAGCACGATAATCACCATAAACGCCGCGTAGAGTCCAAATCCACTGCGCTGTCTGTTCATATTTTCTTTTTACTCCTCGTCTTCGTGAAACTCCACTACTCCGATGTATGGAAGATTCCGATATTTCTGTGCGTAATCCAGACCGTAGCCTACGACGAACTCGTCCGGGATATCAAAGCAGGTATAATCTACTTTGACATCGCACACTCTGCGCTCCGGCTTGTCGAGCAGAGTACACAGGTGTACGGATTTCGGATTTCTCTTTTTCAGGATGTCGATCAGATAGTAAAGCGTTCTTCCGGAATCGATGATATCCTCCACGATCAGAACGTCTTTTCCTTCCAGCGGCTGATCCAGGTCTTTTACAATACGGACAACTCCGCTGGACTTGGTGTCATCGCCGTAACTTGATACGGACATAAAGTCAAGGCTTACCGGCACTGTGATGCGTTTTGCCAGCTCGCACATAAAGAATACGCCGCCTTTTAAAACGCAGATCAGGTGCACTTCTTTTCCTGCGTAATCGCGGTTGATCTGGTCTGCTACTTCTTTAATTCGTCTGTCTACTTCTTCTTCGCTTAATAATACTCTGATTGTCTCTTTCATCTGTTTTCCTCCTTACCAACGCCAATCTGTATCTGCAGAACTGCTTTCGTGTCTTCCCCGACACGGCCGCTCTCTCCTCTGCGATACCCCACGACCCACCAGATCTCCGGTCCGTCGGCGAGCAGCAGAATGGAATCCCGCTCCTCTTTCGGTATCTTGGCATCAATCATATAATCTTTTAGTTTCTTTTTCCCGCCTTTTGCGGTTACTCTCAGATAATCTCCGCTTCTTCTCGTGCGGAGGACAAGACCGTCTTTTATTTTATCACAGTCAAAGCATTTCGTATACTTTTTTTCTTCAATTCTTTCGGGAAAAACCGATGTTTTTTTCACAATCGTGACTGGATTTTCTGCAAATGCGAGACTTTTTTCCTCTTCCCACCCGGCCGGAACCGGAATTGGAACTTCTTCGCCGCTTTTCCTTTTCCGTTCTTCTTTTAAATGCACTCCCTGCTTTTCCAGGCGGAGCGTCTCGTATCCGCGCACGGCGGTGATTCCATACGGCAGGCAGACACTTTTTCCGACCTGCTTTTCAAAAAGTTCCCGCACAGATTCCAGATGCTCCCTGGTAAGATCCTTCCGTTTTCCCGCCAGCTGTTCCAGAACGCGCCGGATCACGTAGCGCTGCAGAAGAGGCGCTTCGCTGCTCACCGCATCACGCAGCACAACCGCATTTTTCTCTGCGGATGCATACCGCTCCATCAGCTGATCCGTCTGCTGCTCCAGATATTCCTCCGTTTCCAGCAGGTCCAGCGATGTCTGTGCCATATGCGCGGCGGCACGCGGATTGACCTCTTCGGTCAGATACGGCAGCACATGGTGGCGGATTCCGTTCCTCGTGTAAGCATCCTCTGCATTCGTGCTGTCCTCACACCAGGAACACTTCCGGCTTTCCAGTTCCTGCCGGATCTCTTTTCGTCCGACGCAGAGAAGCGGACGGATCACATTCCCCCGCACGGGGCGTAAGGAGGCAAGTCCGGCCAGCGACGTTCCCCGTGCCAGGTGATGCAGCATCGTCTCCGCAACGTCATCCTGGTGATGGGCGAGCGCAATTTTCACTGCCCTCTGCTCCTTTGCGCACGCTGCAAAAACTTCCTGCCGCGCCGCGCGTCCCGCCTCCTCCGTCGAGAGATGCTTTTCTTTTGCGATCTTCTCCACGGGACAGGAATAGAGATAGAACGGAACATCATATTCCCGGCACAGATTTTCTGCAAATGCCGCATCCCGCCCGGCTTCCGCGCCGCGCAGGTTATGGTTGACGTGGACAGCCAGCAGCGAAAAGCCAAGCGGCTCCTGCAGTTCCCGCAGCAGATGAAACAGGCAGACGGAATCCGCGCCGCCGGAGAGGCCGAGCAGCACGCGTTCGCCTGCCGTTACCATATGATACTGTTCCATAAAGGCTCTTACTTTCTCTCGCATCCTTCGTTTTTACTCCTATTTTTTCCAGATTCTGGCGACCAGAACCGTCATATCATCCCGTGCGCGGCAGCCGCCGAGGCGCAGCACGCGTTCCAAAAGCTCCCGGGCAAATTCCCGCGGCTCGCTGTTTTTCACTTCGAGAAGAAGCTGCTTCATCTGCTCCGTCCTGTCCCCGGGCAGCGCGTCCAGCACTCCGTCCGTCATCATCACAAGGTAATCACCGTCGTACAGCTTTTTCGTTGTGGTATCAAAATCCGTCTGGGAAACGAGACCTGCGGCAAGACTGGTCGACTCCACAACCTCCACCCACGTATCCCGCCTAAGGAACGTCGGCGATGCACCTCCTTTCAAAAAGCTGCAGACGCCTGTGTAGAGATTAATCGAAGCAACATCAAACGTGGAAAACATCCCTTCCTTGGGCTGCAGCAGAAGCATCGAATTGATCATCCGTGCCGCCATGATCCGCGGGAATCCGGCGCGCAGGAACTGTTCAAACAGCTCCACCACCGTCTCGCTCTCCCTGTTTGCCTCGATCCCGGAACCCATGCCGTCCGACAGGCAGAGGACAAACTGGCCGTTTTCGCAGAGCACACTGTAATTGTCCCCGGAGATACTCTCCTGCTCCTTGGTGATGCGTCCCACACCGTAGAGAACCTGGAATTTCACATCCTCCTGAAACAGCACCGTCTGGTATTCTCCGCTTAAGACCTGTGCCCCGTCGCGTACCGCAACCATCGGGATTCCGCACAGGGAACCGATCAGTTCCGCCGTCTGGCGAAGCGTGATCCGGCAGTGACGGCCCGCTTTGACCGTCATATAGATCTGTAAATGCTCTTTCGGCCGCTCCTGGAGCCAGATTTTCTGGACGAAAGCCCCGTTTTTCTTCATCTGGCGGCAGATTTTTTCCGAGAGCTCGTCCGGCAGACTGTTGAGGCTGTACAGATCACACGCGGCGCGGTCCATAATCCAGGCGACTTCACTTAACTGTTCTGCCACCACGCGGCGGCTCTCCGCCACACGCCCCGACCAGAGCGCCGTCTGGCGTTCCTGCTGGTAGCGGTTCCAGAACAGTTCCAGAAAGCGGGAGCCGTTCAGGCAGGAGGCGTTCCATTCGCCTTTTGCACGGCTGATCTCGTCCTCATCCCCGTCGGCGATTGTCTGAAGAAGTTCCTGGCACCGCTCGCGCGTCAGGTTTCCGTACTGCTCCCAGCACCACGACGCCTTCGCACAGCGGCTACAGACTTCCTGCTGTTCTTTTTCCAGAATCTTGTCCACCCGGCCCGTCTCCGGCATCACACTTTTTGACGGCATCTGGTAAAAGCTCTCTGCCAGAACGCGGAACGAATCGGCGTAGTGCTCCATCTGCAGTTTCTGCGGATGATTGTCATAGACGGCCGCTTCCCGGCGGCTTCTTCTGGCTTCCAAAAAAATTTTAGCCATGTCCCCTGCTGACAGCAATGCGCCGATCAGGAACATGGCAATGATCCACTCCGGCATGTTCCGCTCCTCCTCTCTTTGTTCTGGACTTCAAAGGGGACTGCGAAATCATGCCCTTTCTTTATCTGTTTTGTTTATTTCGACTGGGATTCTTTAAATAAAATCTCATTATCCTTTACCATGCCAAGTTTTTCTCTTGCCGTTTTTTCTATGTACTCATCGGTCTGCATGTATTCTTTCAAGGCGGTAATATCATCGGTGCGCTGCTTCTCCTCTTCAATCTGGCTGTCCAGACTGGAAAGACGGGATGCATTTGCATTGACCTTCTGCTGAAGGCTGATTCCCTTTACGGTAAGGACTGCAACCAGGCAGCACAGGACTATGGTAATTGAGAACTCTGTTGTACGGCTCTTCTTTCTGACTTTTTTCTTTCGGCCAGAATTCTTTTCTTCCCTTTCTTTCATTCTTTTCTTTACCCTTGCTTTCTATTTTCCAACCATCTGCAGCCAAACTATCTGTTGTTTTTCGTCCGCAGACTTGTTTCTTTTGTTCTTACATGTGTAGTTACATCTTACCGTTCTTCCCATGAAATTTCAACCTTTTTCTCTGTTTTTTCATACTTTTTACCAGCCATTTTCCTGGAAAAGCGAGGATTCGCCCTGCTTTTTTGATTCCCTTTGCCAGAAGTTCCGGAAGAAAGCGTCCAAACGATGCGTGGTACAATGCAGCGCCCCCAAGGATGCCGCCAAACAGATACCCACGGAGAATGCCGCTGTTCTCTCCGTAAATCCGTACAAACAGATACAGCGCTGCCGCAATCCAGTAGCAGAGGTCCTCTGCAGATACCGCCGCATGGCTGTGGCGGATCAGTTTCCGCGCTGTCTTGATCAGATCGTACCAGAACCCCAGGACTGCCCCCTGCCAGATGGAACAGGCGAGCAGAATCAGCTCCCGGGTGACATACGCACTCATTTTTACCGGAACAGCCGCGCAAGCGCAGACCCCTTCTTCTGCAGCGGCCCATGTTCCGTATAGACCAGGCTGTCGATGCTGCCTTCGATATCCGCCTCTCCCTTTTCCAGCTCCAGGCGACCCACATGCAGCTCTTTTCCGCGGATGGTAAGAACACCGCAGACGGTCACGAGCAGAACTTCGTTCTCATCAAAGCTTTTCACATCCTGCACGCCGCCAAGAGAAAGTGTTTTCCGCTGTTCCAGCAAAAGGCGGTGCACCTGTTCGTTCATCTCCCCCATGCAAAAAACCTCCATACAATGGTCTATACACCCATTATATGAAGGTTTTCTCTTTTTATTCGCTGCACATGAATCCTGCCGCACTTCTTATAAGTAGCGGTAAAGCTCCTGTGCTTCTTCTTTTTTCACGGTTTCCTGCACATTCAGCACTTCTACCCTGACGGATTTACTTCCGAACTGAATTTCCAGTACATCTCCTGCCTTGACCTGTGCGGATGCTTTTGCCGGTCTGTCATTGACGAGGACACGGCCTGCATCACAGGCTTCATTGGCTACGGTACGCCGCTTGATCAGTCTTGATACTTTTAAAAATTTATCTAAGCGCATAGATTTTTACTTAGTTCATCATGTCCTTTAAAGCTTTTCCTGCTTTGAATTTCGGAGTTTTGGAAGCTTTGATTTCCATGGTCTCGCCAGTCTGCGGATTTCTTCCTTCTCTTGCTGCTCTTTCGGATACTTCGAAGGTACCAAAGCCTACCAGCTGAACTTTCTCACCTTTCTTTAATTCTTCAGATACTACATCGATAAATGCTTTTAAAGCAGCCTCTGCATCTTTTTTGGATAAATTTGTCTGCTCAGCCATAGCTGCAACTAATTCTGTTTTGTTCATGAGTTTTACTCCTCCTGTATCTTACATTTGTTTTTTACATGATACGCGGGCCCGCTGATACACACGACCTGCCCTGCCGGCTGTTTTTCTTCCGGATGATCAGTCTGTTACGTTAACCGGCTTTTTCGCGTAGCTGTATATATTTATATACTAATGCGTCTCTCTTGTCAAGAAAAAAGTCCCCCATACCAGCGGTTTTATGGCGATTTCTGCCAAAAACAGACTCTTTTCCACCGCACGGTTAAAAGAAGGATCCCTTAACAAACCGCAGCCAGTCTGCCTGCTGCGCATTGAGTGTTTTTAGTTTCTCCGTATTCCGCCCGGATATCCACGATTTTCTGCTTCCGTAGTAGCGGTTTGCCAGTTTCCAGTATTTCCACGGATAGGAAAGATAGAGGCGGAGTGTCTCGATTTCCCCCTCATCGAGCGGCCGTCTGGCGCTGTAGGCGTTTAAGATCCGTTCTGCCGCGCGCTCGCTCCAGCCGTGTTTTTCCAGAATTTTCCGCATAAAATAGCCAAGATCTGCCACCTGGAGATCGAAGTTCCACTTGTCGAAATTGACCGCCGTTTCGCCTCTGCCGTTTTCCAGCAGAATATTGTGCTGGCTGAATTCCCCGTGGCAGACGGCGCCTTCTTCGTCCGCCCGCTGCCGCAGTTTTTCATAGGAAGAAGCTTTCATTTCCGCGGCCGCCCGCTCTCCCTGTTCCAGATACGGACCTGCGCTTGCCAGCAGCAGTTTTTCGAACTCATTTTTCTTCTTTTTTGTCTGCAAATACTTTCGGATCTTTCGAATTTCCACATTGTGGCGGATGCACTCCTCCACGAGGGATTCCCTCCGGTATTCCATTTTCACCGGCAGATGAGCTGCCGTATGTAGCCGCGCCAGCGCGTCCGAGGCGCGGATAAGATCCTCACTGTTTCCCGTCTCACATTCCCGGCCCGAGTACCAGTTCCGCACAATGTACGTTCCTCCGTCGTCCCCGCGCGTTGCAAGCGCTCCCTCTTCGTTCCGCAGAATCTGATCGCACCGCAGGAGCCCCGACTCCGTGATGCGGCACTGTAGAAGATACCGCTGCTCCAGTTTTTCCGCCGCCGTCCCGAACTCGCTGATCAGCTTATCCCCCTGTTCGGTGTGGCACAATAAAGCGCCCCGCACCCGCATTGTGCCGGAAGCCGTAAGACCGTAATGGGACAGCACACTCAATCCATAATCATACAAGAGCCTGACTCCTTTCCCTGTTGTGATCGTTTTTGGGGTCACGATTCAATGTATGCGTATCCGCCCTGTGCCATGCATACTGGTTTCTGTTTTTTCTTTCATCCCAAAAGCAATGTTAAAAGTATTTTCTTTTTCTCTTATTTTATTGTTTTTAATTTCACCGCATGGTAAAATATTCCAAACTTGACAGGGTGAAAACACCTGTTATGGGGTTCTCTAAAATCATTTTATTTTAAGGAGGGTTTTTATGATTTTCTTACCACAGCCATCTTCCCTTTCCTACGGAGAGGGCACCTTTACAATTCACTATGACAGCCGCATTTTTCTCGACTCCGAGAGCCCGGCTGAGCTTTTTTCTGCAGCACAGCTTCTGCAGCAGGAGATTGAGACACAGACGGGATTCCGTCCTGCCATCTGCCGCCGTCATCAGCCGGTGGGATCACACCTGATCTATCTGACTGCCTCTCCGGAATTATCCCGTGAGGCTTATACCCTCGCTGTCACACCGGAAAACATCACGATCTGCGGATCTCTGGAAAGCGGCGTTCTCTACGGCGTGCAGACGCTCCGTCAGATGATCCGCCAGGCAGGTGCTGTTCTTCCAACCGTCCTGATCTCCGACAAACCGGCCATGGAAAACCGCGGCTTCTACCACGATGCGACCCGCGGACGTGTTCCGACGCTTTTCTATCTGAAACAGCTTGCCGACACCTTGAGCTTCTATAAAATCAATCAGCTTCAGCTCTACATCGAGCACAGCTATCTCTTCGACGATCTGACCGAGATGTGGCGCGACGATACGCCGCTCACTGCAGAGGACATCCTCGAGCTGGACCGCTACTGCAAGGGACTTGGCATTGATCTCGTTCCGTCGCTTGCAAGCTTCGGCCATCTGTACAAGCTGCTCTGCACGAAATCGTATGCACATCTGTGCGAACTGGAAGGCTCTGCTTCGGCTCCGTTCTCCTTCTATGACCGCCAGGCGCACCATACGCTCGATATCACAAACCCGGAGAGCCTCTCCCTTGCCAAACACATTCTTTCCGAATATATGCAGCTCTTCTCCTCGAAGTATTTCAATCTCTGCGCGGATGAAACGTTTGACCTTGGAAAAGGGGCTTCCCGCGCACTCGCCGAGGAAAAGGGAACCACCGTCATCTACACCGAGTTTGTGACAGAGCTTGCCAACTATATCACTGAATCCGGCCGCACACCGATGTTCTGGAGTGATGTCATCAGCCAGGAGCCGGAAGTTTATCATCTCCTGCCGAAGAACCTGATCTGCCTCCACTGGGATTATGCGTCAAATGTTTCATCGGAGCGTCTGACCCGCCTTGCCAATTCCGGTGCCGAGCATCTGTATGTGTGCCCGGGCGTACAGGGATGGAACCAGCTCATCAACAAGTATCATGAGGCGTATGAAAACATTTCCAGAATGGCGCGCTACGGCCACGAATGCCATGCGATGGGACTTCTGAACACTGACTGGGGCGATTACGGCCACATCAATCACCCGGACTTCTCCCGCATCGGCATGATCTACGGCGCGGCGTTCTCCTGGAATGCAGACATTCTGCCGGAGGAGGAGATCAATCGCCAGATTTCCGTGCTGGAATTTGGTGATGCTTCCGGAAAACTCGTTTCCGTGCTCGATCTTCTCTGCCATCAGGATGCGTATCCGTGGCGCACTGCCGTTATGGTACAGGAAGCACTCGAACTGCATCAGGACAAAGAAGAGGCTGCCGAACTGCTCCGCTCCTGCGCGGAAGGCGATGCGGATGCAGCAAATGCTTCAATCGACGCGCTCTGCGCCGTTCTGTACGAGAAAGCCGGCACCGTCCGCCCGGAGAACCGTCCGATGATCTATGCGTACCTGCTCGCCGCAGACGGCCTGAAAGTGCTGAACCGCCTGCTGCCGTTCCTGCGCGCTTCCCTTCTTTCCGAGGGCACTCTGCCGGAGAAAGAAGACTGTTTTGCACTCGCCGGAGATCTCGAACGGTGGCTGCACAGCTATAAAGAGCTGTGGCGCACCGTCTCCAAGGAGAGCGAACTGTACCGCATTGCCCATGTGTTCTGCTGGTATGCGGATCTGCTGCGTGATCTGAACGCATAAAACCAGCAAAAAACAAAAGAGAGCCGGGGACGGATTGTTCTGTTCCCGGCTCTCTTGTTTGCCGTTTTGGCTTTACAGCAGTGTTTTTACGTACTCTGTCAGGTATTCTTTTGTATTCTTCGCCGGATCTTTCATCACTTCTTCCAGCGCCGCGTTCAGGCATTCGCCGATTTTCGGGCCTTTCGGGACACCGAATTCCATCAGATCTTTACCGGAAACGGCCAGCGTTTTCAACGTAAAGCAGTCGCCGTTATCGAGAATTTCTCTGACGCACTCCCTTACCTTCCCGATCCGTTCCAGGGTTTTCTCCCGCTGGTACAGGCTTTTGGCCATCGTATCGGCTTCCTGCACGATCATCAGTTTTTCGAACAGCTCCGGGCTGAGTTTGTTCAGAATACGGCGGATCACAGGTTTCTCCGGAGCCATGCGGCAGTCATGCCAGCGGATCAATGCTGCGACCTGGCGGATGGTTTCGTTGTCGAATTTCAGACGGCGCAGAATCGCTTTCGCCATTTTCTCCCCCGCCGGTGCGTGGCCTTTAAAATGATCGATGCCGGCCTCATCCGTTGTGCGGCACGCCGGTTTTGCAATGTCGTGGAGCAGCATCGTCCAGCGCAGAATCGGATCTGCCGGAACGTGCTGCAGAGCGGCAATCGTGTGCTCACCGACATTATAGCAGTGGTGCGGATTGTTCTGCGGCGTTTTCATCAGTTCATCAAACTCCGGCAGCACAATTTTTGTAATACCCGCCTCATAGACGGCCTCCATGTACTCCGGCCGCTTCGAGATCAGCAGTTTATTCAGTTCCACACGGATCCGCTCAGCGCTGATTTTTTCAAGCGTCGGCGCGAGTGCTATGATGGCATCCAGTGTTGCCGGATCGAGTTTGAAGCCGAGCTGTGCGGAAAAGCGGAGGGCACGCAGGATCCGCAGTGCATCCTCACTGAACCGCTCGGTCGGATTTCCGACACAGCGGATGACTTTGCGCTGTAAATCCCTGATTCCATCGAACAGATCCACAAGCCCCTCTTCGTTGTTGTATGCCATCGCATTGATCGTAAAATCACGGCGGCGCAGATCCTCAGCGAGGCTGGAGGTAAAGACCACTTCTTTCGGATGGCGGCCGTCCTCATACTCTCCGTCGATGCGGTACGTCGTGACCTCGTGCGCGCCGCTTCCGGCCAGAACTGTTACCGTTCCGTGCTCCAGTCCCGTATCCACGGTGCGGTCAAAAATTTCTTTTACCTGCTGTGGGGAAGCAGAGGTTGTAATATCCCAGTCGTCCGGCTCCCGCGCAAGAATCGTATCGCGCACACAGCCTCCGACCGCGTACGCCTCGAAGCCTTTCGCATGCAGGGAATCGATTACCATATTTACGCTTGGCGGCATTTTTATCTTCAAATTTGTTATCTCCTTTTTCTAAATCTGCTTTTCCAGTATAGCAGTTTCCTTTTTTTACCGCAAGTGTGGTTGCGGTTGTATTTTGGGGATTGCATGTGTATAATAGAGGTTAATAAAATTCGAAAGGGGATTTACATTTTTATGAAACTGGATCGTTACCGAAAATATGTCCGGGCCGGCGTTACTGCCTTTCTGGTACTTGCAGCGTCCATGATTTTTTACTACCTGCTCTTCCACCAGACTTCTGTGCGGACCGCCTTTCACAATGTCCTCAACATTCTTTCCCCCCTGATTGCAGCCCTGATTCTCGCCTATGTGATCAGCCCGATCATTAACTTCATAGAACAGCGGATCATCGCCAGACTCTTTGCCCGGCACGGAAAAACACAGTCGGTACGCTGTAAAAAGCTTGTGCGGGCGCTTTTGATTCTTCTGACGTACGTCTCCATGCTTTTCGCGCTGTACGGACTCATTGCGACCCTGATCCCGGAGCTGTTCTCAAGTATCACAAACATCGTCTCCAACTTCTCCAACTACGCAAACAACATTCAGGATTTTGCCACAAAAGTGCTGGCGAATTACCCGGAGATGCAGCAGACGGCAGACCAGTACATCTCCACGTTCTCCGCAAAGCTTTCCAACTGGCTGACCAATGACCTGATGCCGATGCTCCGTACGTTCCTTCTGAACCTCTCCGGACAGCTCGTCAACATGGTTACGTTTTTCAAAAACATTCTGCTTGGCGCGATCGTTGCGATCTACATGCTGTACAACAAGGAAAGCTACATTGCCAAGCTGAAAAAAGCAGTCTACGCGCTGCTCGGTCTGGATCACGGAAATGCCGTGATCCGCGACTGCCAGTATGTGAACCAGGAATTCAGCGGATTCCTCGTTGGAAAAGTCATCGATTCGATCATCATCGGTGCCATCTGCTATCTTGTGACGAGCCTGATCGGCACCCCGTACGCACTGCTGGTCAGCGTAATCATCGGTGTGACGAATATCATTCCGTTTTTCGGCCCGTTCCTCGGCGCCGTTCCGTGTCTTCTGCTGATCCTTCTGATCGACCCTCTGCAGGCACTGTATTTCCTGATTTTCGTCGTTCTCCTGCAGCAGTTTGACGGAAACTTCTTAGGACCGAAAATCCTCGGCGAGACGACCGGCGTGTCCAGCTTCCTTATCATCATCTCGATTCTGATCGGCGGCGGCTTCTGGGGTGTCTTTGGCATGATCATCGCCGTTCCGGTCTGTGCCATTATCTGCACGGTCTGCCGCAACTTCGCCAACCGTCGTCTTGAAAAACATCACCTGCCGGATGACGATGCGTTTTACTTCCACATGGACCACATTGATCCGGAAACGAGACAGGCGATCCCATATCAGAAAAAGAAGATCGACGAGGCCGAAGTCTTCCACTTTCCGGGCTACCGGCTGCGCAAAGCGCTGACAAAGCTGACCACGGAAGAGTCTCCGGTTGATGCGCCGTATACACCGGCAAAGCCTTCGACCGAAGAGAAAAACTCAAATTCTTCCGATTCCGATCAAAAATAAATCGTATCTTACAAAAATGCCTTCTGTGCAGACTGTTTCCATTCTGCACAGAAGGCATTTTCTTATTTTTGCTTTTTATTTCTCGATTACAACCGTGCTGAGTGTCTCTGCCGGAAGATCGACACGCATGATATGTCCGTTGACACGCAGGAAGCAGCCGGAATCCTCTTTTGTGCGGTTCAGCAGGATCACAACGTAGCTTCCGTCTGGATTGACTGCGGCCGTTACATCCAGGTTTGCTCCGTATTTGCTCCAGCCGATGCGTTTTGCACCCGGAGCAATATATTTGGAAATATGGCCGATGTAGTGGTACATGATCGGTTTGCGGTAATGGAAATCATCATCCACAATCAGACCTGAGGTGAATCCCATCGGTACGTGGCGCGGGCCGCCGTCGATGCTGTGAAAAAAGCGGATGCCGATATCCCCGTTTGCCGTAATCCATTCGAAATTGCTCTCCATGGTGCCCTCCCGTTTCTTGTCTTTTCGTGTATACAGACGAAGCGCGTCTGAACTTTCTGTTCGTTCAGGCGCGCTCCTTCTATTATCTTTTCTGCTACAGGGACATGGTAATTTCCCGCCCTGTGCGGTGGTATTTCTGAAAAGTGACTCCGGACGCCTTCATCATCCGTTTCGATGCGATCACGGACGGGGTGTCCGCGTACTTGTCGCAGTCGTAGATCACCGTTTTGATTCCCGCCTGGATAATCGCCTTGCAGCACTCGTTGCATGGGAACAATGTCACATACAGCTTGGCTCCCTCGAGGCTTCCACCGCGGTAATTCAGGATGGCGTTCAGTTCACTGTGCGTTGTGTAAAGATACTTATTTTCCAGCGGATTTTCACTTGTCTTTCCCCACGGGAACTCGTCGTCCGAGCAGCCTCTCGGGAAACCGTTGTATCCCATGGACAGAATCTTGTTGTCCTCGCTCACAATGCAGGCTCCCACCTGGGTGTGCGGATCCTTCGAGCGCATACCGGCAAGCTGGGCAACTGCCATGAAATATTCATCCCAGGAAATATAATCCTCTCGTTTATCGCTCATACCCATTTCCCCTGTGTTTTCTTAACGTACTTTGCTTCCGCTCTTATTTCGTACCGAAGATACGGTCTCCGGCATCGCCGAGGCCTGGTACAATGTAGCCGTGCTCGTTCAGATGGTCATCCAGTGCTCCGACGAAAACATCGACATCCGGGTGAACCTCATGCATTTTCTCGATTCCTTCCGGAGATGCGATGATGCACATGAAGTGGATCTTCTTTGCGCCTTTTTCTTTCAGCATGGTGATGGCTGCCGTTGCAGAACCGCCGGTTGCCAGCATCGGGTCGGTTACAAATACTTCACGGCTTGCGATGTCTGACGGAAGTTTGCAGTAATACTCAACCGGTGCCAGGGTTTCCGGATCACGGTACAGACCAATGTGTCCGATTTTTGCTGCCGGAATCATAGCCAGCATACCTTCTACCATACCAAGACCGGCACGGAGGATCGGCACAACTGCCATTTTCTTTCCTTCGAGCTCTTTTACGGTTGTTTTGCAGATCGGGGTTTCAATTTCAACGTCTGTGAGCGGCAGCTCTCTGGTTGCCTCGTAGCACATCAGCATTGCAATCTCGCTGATCATCTCGCGGAACTCCTTGGAGCTTGTGTCTTTCTTTCTGATAATACCGATTTTGTGCTGGATCAGCGGGTGATCCATGATGACTGTTCTTGCCATTTTCCCTTCTCCTTTGTTTTGTTTAAAATTCATTCATTTTCGCCTTCATGCTCAATCAAGTGAATACGGCGTTCGTGACGCTCTTCTCCGGAAAATGGAGTGTTCAGGAAGGTTTCTACGATTTTGATTGCAAGGCCAGGGCCTACAACGCGTCCTCCCATCGCCAGTACGTTGGCATCGTTGTGCAGGCGGGTTGCCTCTGCGCAGAAGCAGTCGGTGCAGAGTGCTGCACGGATTCCTTCCATTTTGTTTGCCGTGATAGAAATGCCGATTCCGGTTCCGCAGATCAGGATTCCCTTATCACACGTTCCGTTCTGGATCGCATGGCCTACTTTTCTGGCGTAAACCGGATAATCAACTGCCTCGTTGCTGTAGCATCCGAAGTCCTGATATTCCAGTCCCTGTTTGTCCAGATATGCTTTTACCTCCTGCATCAGCTCATATCCGCCGTGGTCGCATCCTAAAGCTATCATTGTTCTTCCTCCTCTTTCAGCCGCGCAAGAACACCTTCAATCAGGAATTCCAGCGCTTCATAACATTTTCCGTATTCGGTAAGCGGTTCCCCGTAAAGGGCGGGGATGTCTCCTGCCAGCCGCAGAAATCCGGCGATCGTCTGCAGATGGGGCGCATCCGGGAAGTCCTCACGGATCTTTTCCCTCTGACTGTCCTCCATCACAAGAAGCAGCGTGTCGTCGTTGATGTCCTCCGCGGTAAGCGGTGTGGTGGTGTGGTCTTTGGCCGAAAGCCCGTTGCGCGCAAGCACTGCCTCTACCTTCTGGTTGACCGGCTGCGGAAACAGAACGACAAGCCCGCGGGAACCAATTTCCATCGGCCACGGAAGCTCTTTGCTCTGCAGAATCGCCTTCGCCATCGGTGCGCGCGCGGTATCGTCCGCGTCCACAAATAAAATCCTGCTGTAATGTTTCACTGTTATACCTCTGCTACTTTGTGGCCTGCGGCTTTTAACAGGCGGTTCATGATCGCCTGCCCCATACGCGGGGTGTCGAAAGCCTCGGAATAAATCACTTCCACGCCGTCCTCATCGAAGTCGCGCAGAATCGCAAACAGGTGATGCGCGATCGTCTCATCTTCGGCGCGCAGCCCGATGCTCTTGATATCTCCTGTGGTGTACTGCTCCCGTGTCTCATCGGTACAGATTACGCCCACTTTCTTTCCTGCCTTTTCCTGTTCTGCGGCAAGGCGGTTGATTTCCGGAATCACCCGTTCCATCTCGCCCTGGATAATCGTAAGGTCTGCCTTCGGCGCATAATGTTTGTAGCGCATGCCCGGTGCCTTCGGACGCACATGGCTGTCCTCCGCAAGGATTCCCGGATCGACACGCACGGTTCCAAGCACTTTTTCCAGCATCTCTTTGTTGTAATAGCCCGGGCGGAGAATCGTCGGAATCTCCTCTGTAAAATCGACGATAGTGGATTCGAGGCCGATCTCGGCGTCTCCTCCGTCGATGATACAGTCAATTTTGTCCCCAAGGTCCTCGATCACATGCTCGGCTTTCGTCGGACTCGGCCGGCCTGATGTATTGGCGCTCGGCGCTGCGATGAAGCCGCCTCCGGCTAAGATCAGTGCGTTTGCCACTTTGTTGCTCGGATAGCGCACGGCTACGGAGGTAAGGCCTCCCGTCGTCTCGAGCGGAACGGCATTTGTTTTCTCAAAAATCATCGTCAGCGGTCCCGGCCAGCATGCGGCTGCCAGTTTGCGTGCACTCTCCGGCACGTTTGCCGCTACGGTTTCGAGGTCCTCCATTCTTCCGATGTGGACGATCAGCGGGTTGTCCGACGGACGGCCCTTTGCCGCATAAATTTTCTCGGAAGCTTTGGCATCCAGCGCATTTCCGCCAAGACCATATACGGTCTCGGTCGGGAATGCCGCCAGACCGCCGTTTTTCAGAATCTCTCCTGCTTTTTCGATCGCGCTCTGATCTATGTTATCTTCTGTCATCCTGGCAATCCATGCCCTCATATGTTTCTTCCTTCTTTCCATCTGTTCCAGCGCACAGTGTTTCCATCTGCGCACACTGTTTTGATTATACCATTTTCCGGCGCAGTTGAAAACCCTTGATTTAAAGAAGCTCTTTTAACTGAGCCGTGCGGTACGCCTCGATCAGTTCCTTTAATTCACGGATGCGCTGCCGGATCTGCCGTCCCTGATCCGTATCGCCGACTAACTGGCGCTTCATGTTGTACCGCACCGCCACCTGGCGGGAGACAATATCCTTCTCCTCCTGGATTGCTTTTTCCGTCGATTCAAACGGCTCGTGCGCGGTGAGGCTGAGGCCGTACGAGTTGTAAATCAGCGTGTAACCCGCGATGCCGGTTTCTTTGTGGTACGCCCTGCAGAAGCCGCCGTCGATGATCAGCACCTTGCCGCCGCATTTGACCGGGCTTTCACCGGCACTCTGGTGTACCGGGACGTGGCCGTTGATAATATGTACATTTTCACCGGCAAGCCCGAACTCCTGTAAGATCCGGTCCGCCGTCTCCTCTTTCTCGATCAGGCGGTAATACGCGTTTTTCACCTCGGTCCAGGTCTCTTTTTCTGCGAGGAAATACCGCTCAAATGTTGTCATCTTGTCGCGGCCGTACAGCGGGGAATTCGGCGCGGTCCACAGATACCACAGCGTATTGCGGCCCTGCTCCCGTTTTTTCGGATCGCGGCTTACAAATGCGCGGCGCACGTTGTGCTCGAGGATATCGTACAGTGCTTTTCCCTTGTATTTCTTTCCGTCGACCTGTACCTCTTTTAAGGTGCCGTCCTCATTCATCGGCATGCAGCCGTGGTACAGCAGATTTCCATTGTAGACGCGGTAGAGGCTTCCTTTTTTGAGCAGGAAATCGACGTGCGCCTGCAGTTTTTCGCTGTTTCGGAAGGCGAAGATCAGCTTATCGAGCACTTCTGCCTCTTTTTCTGTCAGCTCGTCCGGATGCGCCGGGTCGATCGTCGGAAAGCTCTTGTCGCGCAGAGCATACGTTTTCTCCCCAATCGTCACCGTTCCGTTCTGGTAATCGATCTGTTCCAGCAGACGGCGGTTTTCCATGCCGTATTCCGGGTTTTCACGGATCAGACGGTTCTCGAGCTTTAACTGCATCACGGTGATGGCCTTGTGCATGCGGCGTTCCAGCATCTGCTGGGAATTTCCGCTGTCCTCGCCGCCTTTTGCGGCAAAGCATTCGCACGGATCATCGCCGTACGTCTCGAGAGCAAAGGTGGCAAGCGGAAGCATATTGATGCCGTAGCCGTCCTCCAGCACATCGAGATTGCCATAGTGGAGGCAGATGCGGATCGTGCTGGCCACGCACGCCGGCTGGCCGGTCGCAGCGCCCATCCAGAGCACATCGTGGTTGCCCCACTGGATATCGAGGGAATGGTAATTCATCAGGCAGTCCATGATTTTATACGGCTCCGGACCGCGGTCAAAGATGTCGCCGATGATGTGGAGATGATCAACAACGAGCCGCTGAATCAGCTCTGCCACGGCGATGATGAAGTTTTCGGCGCTGCCGATTTCGAGGATGGTCTGGATGATCGCCTCGTAGTATGCTTCTTTATCGAGCACCTCCGGCTTTTCGGTGATCAGCTCCTCGATGATATAGCCATAATCCGCCGGCAGGGCTTTCCGCACTTTGGCACGGGTGTATTTGGAAGAAACGATTTTGCAGACGTCGATCAGGCGGTACAGCATGACCTTGTACCAGTCATCGATATCCTCCTGCTGCTTTTTCTCCATCTCCAGGCGCTCTCTCGGGTAATAGATAAGGGTTGCAAGCGCACGTTTTTCCGAAATACCGAGCGTGTGGCCGAAGACATCGTCAATCTTCTTTCGCACGGCACCGGAACCGTTGCGGAGTACATGAGAAAAGGCTTCGTATTCGCCATGAATATCCGAAAGGAAATGCTCCGTGCCTTTGGGAAGGTTGATAACGGACTGCAGATTGATGATTTCGGTCGCTGCTTTTTCGATGGTCGGGTACAATTCTGCGAGATATTCCAGATAATTTTTTTCGTTTTCCATGAGGACCTCCTGCCTGGGTTGTTTTTTCTTATTTTATAACGAACTCACCCTCGGCACAACCCTTTTTCTTCTTTCGATACATCGGGTGCGTCCCCTCGTGGAAAATATAATAGCTCACATAATCTGTGAGAAAAATTCCCACTGCCGAGAGCAGATACCAGATCCCGAAAAACCACGGGCAGATCAGCCCATCGCAGAAGGAAAACGGCAGCGTACTATAGTCCCACATGCGGTAATGCAGCACCCTCAGGGAAAACATCCCCGAATACAGTTCAATGGCCGTAATCAGGACGGCGGATACCATCATCTGAAACGCCAGCGGAAAGCGGCGCAGCCCGGCGGCTTCCAGCATTCCGATTCCTGCAAGGGACAGTCCTCCGGCAATGCCCATCAGGCGGAAGCTGTAACCGCGGTAGGTGACTTCGATGGCAATATAAATGCAGTAGCCCAAAAGAAAAAACAGCAGATACTTCTTCGCTTTCATTCGTTTTTCTCCCATTCTAATTGAGAATCTTTTCTCTTATTCCCAGTATCTCTGTCTTTTCTCTTTTTATCCGCTTGCATTTTTTCTTTTCCATGTTACAATACTTTCATGTTTCGAAAGAAGTTTTGAATAGAAAGGACAGAAAAAAGAATGGCATTTAACCCAATGAAGTTAATAGAATTAAAAAATCTAAGAGACCGTTTCGCCCAAAACCACCCGAAGTTCGTAAAATTCATGGGCGATCTCGCATCCTCCCAGATCGAAGAGGGAACGATTCTCGAAGTCACGGTGAAAAAGCCGGACGGGCGAACAATGGTTTCCAATATCAAGGTGACTGCTTCGGATCTTGAAATGCTGCAGGCAATCAAACAGATGTAACACGTTTTTCGTGACAAAAAGCCGCTTTCTTTCCGGCATGCGCAAAAGCATCGCAGTTTCCACGCTGCTGAGTATCGCGTTCACCGTTGTGCTGACGCTCGTCTGTTGTCTGCTCTCCCGCCAGATTCTCGTCTGGATGCAGATTCCGGACGACATCTCAGAGGAAGCGAATGCCTATATGTTCGTCGTTCTGCTCGGCACCGGCGCTACCGTGTTCTACAACATGATTTCCAATATGCTCCGCGCACTCGGCGACAGCAAAACACCGCTGTATTTTCTGGTGTTCTCGTCGGTGCTCAACATCATCCTCGACATCGTGTTCATCGTTCCGATGCACATGGGCGTTGCGGGCGCTGCCTGGGCGACGATTCTCTCGCAGTTCCTCTCCGCCGTTTTCAGCACGGTTGTCGGACTTCGGAATTTCCCGATTCTGCACCTGCGCCGTGAGGATTTCCACGACCTGAAAGGAGCTGCTGTTCTTCACCTGAAAACCGGCTTTCCGATGGGCTTTCAGATGTCCGTCATGTGTATCGGCCAGCTCGCGATGCAGGCTGTTGTCAACTCTCTTGGAACGGCTGCGGTTGCCGGCTACACGGCAGCTTCCAAAGCCGACCAGCTCTCCGTCCTTGTGAATAATGCCATGATGACGGCGATCTCTAACTACGTTGCACAGAACTTCGGTGCCGGTAAGAAGGACCGTATCCGCCTCGGCGTACGCGCTTCGCTGATCCAGACCGAAGCGTTCAACATTCTGATGTGCATCGGTATTCTTCTGCTGCGCCATCCGATCGTCGAACTGTTTCTTTCGAATCCGACCGCAGAAATTTACCATTACTCCGATGTATTCCTGACGATCGAAGCGCCGTTCTACTTCCTGCTCGGCCTTCTCGCCGTCTACCGCACCTCGATTCAGAGTATGCAGAACGGACGCGCACCATTTGCCGCATGCATGATCGAGCTTGTGATGCGTCTTGCTGCTACCGTCTGGCTGTCACGCTTCTTAGGCTACACTGCCGTCTGCATCGCAAGCCCGCTTGCCTGGTTCGGTGCGGTTGCACTGCTGATTCCAGTCTACTATCGGATGATGATGAAGCCTGTAAAAACAGTGTAATCAAAATTGGTCCACCGGATATTGATATGCCTGGCAACGCAAAACCCGGAATCCTTCCGCTCCTCTTCTGAGGTCTTGAAAAGATTCCGGGTTTTTTATTTTGCTGTTTTCTCTTCCCAGATTGTCTCCAGATTTTTTCCATCAATCCAGATACAGCGGTACACCCGCTTCATCTGCTCATCCAGTTCCGCTTCCCGGTCCGTCTTTACAATCACATGGCCGATCCGGTCAGTTCCATCTGCCATGGCAGAAACTTCATGCCCCTCCGGATAATCCAGGACAAGCTCCAGCCCTTCCTGACGCAGACGTCCGACCTGATCCCGGTCGATTTGTGTGATGGTTCCGCTTACTGGACTCAGCAGCAGTTTTGCCATGCACGGGCAGCTTTCCGTCTGCTGAAAATCCGTTTCTTCCCCGAGGGCGCTTTTGATCATCTGCTCATAAAAATCAAATCCGTAATACGTTGAAATCAGTTCCGGAATACAGGTTGCCCCGGTTCTTCCGCCCATTTCAATGATCCAGACCTTCTCTCCGTCCACAAAGACATCCGCATTGACGGAGCACTGATCGGCACCGGATGCGGTGACGGCCAGCTGCATCTGGCGGGCAATTTCTTCCCGCAGTGCCCCGCTGCATCCATACGGAAATGCGTGGCCGACCGGAACGGTCGTGTGTGCACCGCGGTATACAAATTTCGTGTGCGGTGCCAGAAAGACCAGTTTGTGGTTCTGCACAAATCCATCCACGCCGATCTCCGTTCCGCGGAGGAATTTTTCAACCAGCACATAATCTCTTGCCGAACCGTTTCTCGCATTTTCATACGCTTCTTCGATCTGTCCGGAATGCTCCACCACGGTAATTCCGCGGCTTCCTGAACTGTCCACCCGTTTTACGACAACCGGGTATCCAAGCTGTTCTGCGGCTTTTTGTGCCTCCTCTGCGCTTCTTACCCGCATCCCGTCTGCCGCGGAAACGCCGCCCTGCCGGAATGCGTCTTTCATCTTTGCCTTATCGGTCAGAATTTCCGCCGCCTCATACGGAATGCCGGACAAATGCATCTTTTCACAGACATAGCCGATTGTGCTGACGGCCACATCGGTTCCCGATGTACAGATTCCGTCGATCTGTTCTTTTTCCGCCGCCGCAAGAATCGCTTCTTTATCCCGCGTATTCAGTTCATAAATTTTATCTGCAAGTGCAAACCCCGGATAATCGCCGGGAATACTCACTACGATCGTGTAAAGACCCATTCTGCGTGCAGTCCGGATCAGCGGCACCTGGTAAATACCGGCGCCTAAAATCATGATTTTTTTCACTTTTTTTCTTCCTCATCAGATACGTTAATGGTTTCCCGCACAATATACTGCGGCGTGCGGTTCAGAATCAGAATCATCTTTCCGATGTATTCTCCGATGATGCCGAGCACCATCAGAATCAATCCGGAAAAGACAACGATGGCGCAGATTGTAGAAGACCAGCCAACCATCATGGTCGGATCGATGAGCTTTCGGATGGCAATCATGATGGCTGCCAGAAAACCGCCGGCTGCAGAAACTCCGCCGAGAACGGACGATATGCGAAGCGGAATTACAGAATAGTTCCAGTAGGCAAGCCACAATTTGATCAGTTTCTTTAACGTATAGTTGGAAGTTCCCACTGCACGTTTGAAATGCTCCACCTCTACATTTCCGATTTTGTGTGTCGTGCGGTAGAAAATGCCGTCAATATAGGGATTGAAGCTGTCGTATTTTACCACCTCGTCCTTGATCTGGCGGGTAATCATCCAGAAATTGCTGGAAACGATGTCTTTTGGCCGTCCGAGAAGAATCCGGGAGGAAACTTCGTTCAGTTTGCTGGTGACATTTTTCAGGAACGAATTTTTTCGTTTCGGATAGCAGCCGTAAACCAGATCGTATCCTTCTTCCATCTTGTGGATCAGTTTGCTGATCTGGGATGGATGTGTCTGCATGTCATCGTCCATGCCGAGAATAAAGTCTCCTTCGGTGTAGTGGAGTGCCGCCATCAGCGCATTGTGCTGGCCGAAATTGCGCAGCAGGTTGATGCCCTTGACATTCTGATACTGCTCACCGAGCTTCTTGATCTCCCCATACGTATTGTCTTTCGGGGAACCATCGTTCACCAGGACAAATTCGCAGTCATATCCGTCCATTTTCTTGAATTCTTCCATCACCATCTCTACAACTTTCCGGATCGTTGCCTCGGAATTGTAGCATGGGATGACTATTGAAATCAGTTTCATTTTTTTCCTCCATCGGTATCGTTCAGAATGCAGTCATAGAACAGCGGCGTGCCTCCGGTATGGATAAAAAGCACATCGCAGTCCTGTAACTGATGTTCTTCTATGTACTGCTTCATTCCCCAGAATGCCTTTCCGGTGTACGTCGGATCCAGCGGAAGGCCGTTCCGGCAGAACTCTTCCCGGATCACCTGTAAAATCCGCTCATCGTACTGGCCGTATCCGCCCTGGCGGTATCCCATTTCCAGATGAAGTTCACTCTCCCATCCTTCCGGCAGCACGAGATGATTCTTCGCAAAATAATCGGAAATGCCGCTCTCCATGATGCGGATGGCGCGGTCGTACTCGCGGGATGAAATCGAAAGGCCGATGATCTGCTCCGTTCCCTGCTCGAGCAATTTTCCGCTTACCAGGCCGCACTGGGTCGAGCCGGTTCCGGATGCCGCAAAGATATGAGAAAAAGAAATGTTCTGTTCTTTCTCCCACGCAAGAATCTCGCGGTAGCCGTCCACGTAGGCCTGTACCGGTGTGCCTTCATTGCCCGTTCCGAATTTATCCCCGAAAATATAATATGGGTGATATCCCTCTTCTGTCAAACGGTTCATCGTCTGCTCGACGGTCTGTGCAATCTCTGTTTTTCTGCACGGAATGACTTCGGCTCCGAGCCATTTCATCAGACGGCTGTTGTTTGTTTCGATCGGTTGTTCCTCGTTTTCTTCGGAAGAACAGATCATATAGCATGGAATTTTCTCGGCACAGCACAGATTGGCCAGCACGCGGCAGAGGTTGGATCTGCTGTTTCCGTAGATGATCATGCAGTCTTTGTTTTTCTCCTGCATGTCACAGAAAAAGGCGCGTCCGATCCGCACTTTATTTCCGCCCAGGGAAAACGGGAGAAGATCCTCTCTCTTGCAGTACAGTCGGACATTTCTGTCGTTTGGAAAGTCCAGTTTCTGAATTGGTGTATGTATCATTGTTTTTCCTCTTTTATTCTTGTTTCAACTCACAGTCGGTATTTTCACGGAGTCTGACATGTCGAAAATAGTT
>ENA-OYXA01000125-OYXA01000125.1-human-gut-metagenome-genome-assembly--contig:-NODE-125-length-43341-cov-10.245922_pt1 | contig 43341 bp, 29 predicted proteins | sample MGYA00244212_ERZ653411 | MGnify/ENA primary metagenome ERZ653411 (study PRJEB26926, sample SAMN06165066) | human gut metagenome | biome: ENVO:00009003; feature: ENVO:2100002; material: ENVO:00002003...
TCTACACTTCTAGCTTCGTCGGCAGCGTCAGATGTGTATAAGAGACAGACGGCAACGAGTTTATTCTCGGTGTTTCGGGTGGTGGTAAGTCCTTTACCGCAAAAGGCGAGGTCATCAATCAGGTGCTTGCCGGCAACGCAGACATCATTATCATTGACCCGGAGCGAGAATATTCGCCCCTTGTGCGGGCGCTGGGCGGCGAGATCATCAACATCTCTGCCACTTCTCCCACCCATATCAATGCGATGGATATGAACCGGGAATACGGTGACGGAGCAAACCCTGTTATTCTGAAATCCGAGTTTATTATGTCCCTGTGCGAGCAGCTCATCGGCGGCAACAACCTCGGCGCAGTGCAGAAGTCTATCATTGACCGCTGTACGGCAAGCGTCTACCGCACCTATCAGCAGAACAACTACACCGGCGAGGTGCCGACCTTGCAGGACTTCCGGGCGGAGCTTCTCAAGCAATCCGAACCCGAAGCGCAGGAAATCGCTCTTGCCATTGAGCTGTTTACAAACGGCTCTCTGAACACCTTTGCAAAGAAAACCAATGTGGACACGGATAACCGCCTGATCTGCTATGACATCCTTGACCTCGGCAAGCAGCTTATGCCCATCGGTATGCTGGTCGTACTCGACTCCATTCTGAACCGTATTACGCAGAACCGAGCTAAGGGCAAGAACACCTTCATCTTCATTGATGAAATCTACCTTCTGTTCCAGCACGAGTACAGCGCAAACTTCCTGTTCACCCTTTGGAAGCGTGTGCGAAAGTACGGTGCTTATGCCACGGGCATCACGCAGAATGTGGACGACCTGCTTCAGTCCCACACGGCAAGAACGATGCTGGCAAACTCCGAGTTCATCGTGATGCTCAATCAGGCATCCACAGACAGATTGGAACTTGCGAAGCTGCTGAACATCTCGGACACCCAGCTTTCCTATATCACCAATGTGGATGCCGGTCACGGACTGATCAAAGTCGGCTCCAGCCTTGTACCGTTTGCCAATAAATTCCCCAAGAACACGAAGCTCTATAAGCTGATGACCACCAAACCGGGCGAGGGTGCTTAACCCTCGCCCTTGTTGCAAAGAAAGGAAATTCAATGAAAAAGAAAATCTGTATGATTCTTGTTGCGGTGTTTGTAGCCGTCCTCGGCACAAGCACCTATTTTATTATCGATCACTACAAGGAGTCGAATAAGCAAGCTGAGCTTTATGGCGAGCTGGCTGACCTTGTAAATGCTGCGGCACAGACGGATGCTGCAACGGAACCGGCGGAGCAGATTCCATATTCCGAGGAAAAGATGCTTCTGCCGGAGCTTGCAGAGCTTTATCAGCAGAACGGCGATTTGGTGGGCTGGATCAGCATTGCAGATACCAACATCAATTATCCCGTGATGCAGTCGGTGAATGAGCCGAATTTCTATCTAAAGCACGGCTTTGACAAGGAATACTCCGACTATGGCTGTCCCGATGTGCAGGAGGATTGCGATGTGCAGGAGCCGTCCGACAATCTTGTGATCTACGGACACCATATGTCCAACGGTTCGATGTTTGCCCACCTTGAAAAGTTCAAGAACAAAGACTTTTGGAGCGAGCATCGGATAATCACCTTCAACACACTGACGGATAAGCAGGGGTATGAGATCGTTGCAGTATTCCGCACGGTGGTCTACACCGACAGTCCCGAATCATTCAAGTTTTATCGCTTTATAGACGCAGAGAGCGCCGATGATTTTGTCAGCTTCGTTGCCAAGTGCAAGGAGCTGTCTTTCTATGATACCGGCGTGACCGCCGAATACGGCGATAAGCTCATTACGCTGTCTACCTGTGAGTACAGCCGCAACAACAGCCGCCTTGTGGTCGTGGCAAAACGCATAACGGAGGACGGTGGTGCTGATGCTGCCAAGACTCACGCCGAAGCAACGGCAGAGGGCGAACGCCCTAATTAAGCGCCTTTGTGCCAATTATGACAACGGCAACTGCCTTGCGCTGGATGACGGAGAACCCTGCGCCTGTGTGCAGAGCATCTCATACTCACTTCTCTGCAAGTATTTCCGCAAAGCTGTTTTGCCGGCAGAGCCTTTGCTGGAAGCGGATATTCTTGGCACACGCTTTGAAAAGTGCGTGTCCTGCGGTGCACCGATCATCAAGAAGGGCAACCGAAAGAAATATTGCGAGAAGTGCGCTCAAAGAGCTTACAAAGCGCAGCAGGCAGAGTACGCAAGAAGAAAGCGGGCAGAGTCGAAAAATAGGCGCTGAAAAAGCCAGCAATATCAAGGTTTTTCAGCTCCCGCACTTTGAGGGGTAAGGTGTTTATACCTTTACCCCTCAATTTTAATTTAGGGGCGTTTTGGTACGCCCCGGAAAGAAGGGTTCAATGGCTGATATTAAAACGAGAGATGTCGTGAAAGGCACAATCAAGAAGATCGACAAGGCGGCAATCGCCGCAGACCGTATGCGCTCCGCCTATGTGCAGACGAAGGAAAAGGCAGAACACACTACGCACCCGGATGAGCATAATGCCGAGGAGTACGCCTCCGACCGAGTGGAAGGCGGCGTTGACCGTATCACGCACGAAGCGGCGCACCAGTTTGATAAGCAGGGACGCAAGGGGCTGGAAGAAACGAAACGGAATGTGTCCAAAGCAAAGGACGGTATACAGAAGTTTCGTGAAAAGCGTACTACTGAGTCGATGAAAAGGCAGACTGTCCGCACCTCCGGGAATAAGACCATCAAGGCGGTCGAGCAAACGGAAAAGACGATCAAACAGTCTGCCAGTTCTGCCGGTAAGAAAACCATCAAAACTGCCGGGAAAGGTACAGCCAAAGCCGCACAGAGGTCGGTCAAGACCACGAAAACGGCAATCAAGACCACACAGCAGGCGGCAAAGACGGCGCAGAAAACCGCACAGGCTACGGTGAAAGCATCGCAAAAAGCTGCACAAGCCGCCAAAGCCGCAGCCAAGGCAACAGTTGCCGGTGTAAAAGCTGCCGTAAAAGCCACGATTGCCGCAATCAAAGCAATCATAGCGGCGACAAAAGCACTGGTCGCTGCTATCGCCGCAGGCGGCTGGGTTGCCGTTGCGGTCATTGTCGTGATTTGCCTGATTGCCCTGATTTGCGGCTCGGTTTTCGGGATATTCTTTTCCGGCGAGGATTCCGGAACGGGAATGTCGATGCAGACAGCCGTGCAAGAGATCAACGCTGATTACGATGCCAAGATGGAAGCGGAGAAAAACTCGGTAGCCTATGATAATATGGAGATCAGCGGTGGTCGAGCCGTGTGGAAGGATGTGCTTGCAGTCTATGCAGTCAAGACGAATACAGACACGGACAACCCGCAGGAGGTTGCCACGATGGACGAGAGCAAGAAGCAGCTTCTCTCGGACATTTTTTGGGAGATGAACTCCATATCCTCCCGCAGTGAAAGCCACTCGGAAACGGAGATTACCGAAACGGACGACGGAAACGGCAACATCGTTCAGACGGAAACGACAGTCACAAAAACAACGCTTTATATTACCGCTTCTCATTTGACAGTGGATGAAATGGCTGACCTATATGGCTTTGACGCAGAACAGAGGAAATACCTTGCCGAGCTTCTCAAGGACGAAAACAATTCCCTTTGGGCGGCAGTCCTTTACGGCATCCGTTATAGCGAGGATCAGATCGTCACCGTCGCTCTTTCACAGGTGGGCAATGTGGGCGGCGAGCCGTATTGGTCTTGGTATGGCTTCGGAAGCCGTGTGGAATGGTGTGCTTGTTTTGTAAGCTGGTGCGCCGATCAGTGCGGCTATATTGAGACGGGCGTTTGTCCGAAATTTGCTGGATGTGAAAATGGTGTGCAGTGGTTTCGGGAGCGTGGACAGTGGATTGACGGTTCTGCTGAGCCTGTCTCCGGAATGATTATCTTCTTTGATTGGGATAACAAGGGTGGCTCCGGTTCCCAGGACGGAGCGGCAGATCATGCGGGTATTGTCCAGAAGGTGGAGAACGGTATTATCTACGCCGTCGAGGGCAATTCCGGAAACCTTTGCCGGGTGAACCGCTATCCTGTAGGGCAGTATGAAATCATGGGCTACGGCATTCTGCGCCCATAGCAGTAAAAAAGTGGTGTCGCCCTAACGGTGACACCACTTTTACCACATATCGGCGCAGCAAACGAATTGACGACAACATGCCAAACAGTATAATGAATTTGTAATGAACCTTGTGGGAATGAGAAGCGATTGTCTTTCGTAAATTTATCCCATTTGCGATAGAGTCGTCAAAAACTGCTGGTATCGGGGTGCTTCCGGATGATCTGACGGAGACGGTGACGGCGAACAGTCCGGGTCCAACACCGGTGCAAGGAAGCAAATACTCTGAATTACCCGCATTTTGTGCTCCAAGGACGAGTGAACATAGACCTGGAGTGTCGTGCGGACATCTGTATGACCAAGCATCTCGCTCAGGCTCTTGACATCGACTCCACGCTCCACGCATCGGGAGGCATAGGTGTGCCTCAACACATGGAAATTTCGATATGGAATACCCGTCGCCTTTAGCAAGACCTGGTATTGGTATTGTAGTGTCCGTGGCTCCATAGGCACATTTTTCCCGGTCAAGAGGTATTTTTCTCCATCAGGATGAGACTGAACAGCCTTTTTCAGGAGGGTGGCCATGTCCAGCGGCAGGGGGATGGTACGATGAGCACTGTTGCTTTTGGGCGGCAGTACGGCCAGACGAGTGCGATCCCCGCTGCGGATACGCTGCACGGTTTTGGTGACATGGATTACCCCGTTTTGTAGGTCAATATCCTTATATTGCAGGGCGCACAGCTCTCCAAGGCGTAAGCCGGTGTTTAGCGTCAGCAAAATAGCGATCCCAGTGGTCGTCGGCTCAACTACAATCTTCTGTGCCAATCGCTGGATTTCATCCGGGCAGAATATGTCAATCTGCTTTCTCCGATATGCTGGCAACTCCACAGTCAGGCCCGGACAGGAACAGCCTGCTTTTGGGGCGCTGTATTTCAGAATGGATTTCAATAACACCCCCACATCTCTGGCGCTTTTTCCGGAAAGACCATTTTTCTGAAGACGGCGAAAAAAATCGGAAATCTGATTCGCCGTCAGTTGGCATACAAGCACCGCTCCCAAAGCGGGCAGAATATAGTGTTCCAGCATATAGGCATATCGGGCAAGCGTGGACTGCTTCAATTTATCCTGTTTGTCCGCAAGAAACCGCTCCGCAGCCTGATTCAGCGTGAGTGAGGAAGTTTTCGCCGGCAGTTCTTGAAGGGATTCCAGGCGCTGCTGCCGTTTTGCACGGCACTCCCGATAACTGCTGCCATAAACATAACCATACTCGGCCCGACCAGAAGGTGAGCGTCCCCGGATATACCGCCCCTCCCAGCGTCCATCCTTACGCTTGTAAATGTTTTCTCCGCGCCTTGGCATAATGATATCCTCCTTGACGATGTTTTTGACGGCGTATTTTACTAACATTTTAATTTTGATCGATATGGCTCTGCAAAAATGCGGGTGAATTGGGTGCGATCAATGTAGACATTTGTGATTTGTGTGCGAATTTTGCTAAATAACCGCATTTCGGGCATTGACAAGCGACAAAAAGGCCGATATAATGTAGATGGTTAAAGAGGAGTTTGCTTCGCAAATGGGATAAATTCACGAAAGCCCATTTCCGGAGGATTTATTGTAGTATTCCCTTAACAAACAAAGTGATACTGGAAAACAGAATAATCGAGTCCGATGATGCTGCACGGCGGTCATCCGAGCTGGAAACGGCCAGGTGATTGCCCTGAAGGAAAGGGGTGCGATTCCCCATGCGGTCGGCACTGTAAGCGCAAGGATATGATCGAGGCGGGAAACCACTGGGACGAAAGTCCGTCATTGCGAGAAAGTCGTGAGAAGACAGATCATAAACGCAGAGAGTATCTCATGGCGCAAGTCAGTAGAATTGTGTAGTTAGGACTCAAAGGCAGCGGGCGCTCTCTCCGTGGTGCTGATATGGCAGAAGTGTACGCTGATGACCCGGTATGGGTTTATCAGCGCTTTTTTTGTCATGAATCATTAAGGAGGTGTGCCCATGGGTAAAGTAGCAGGTGCGCAAAATTTTGACGGAGCGAATTGGTACGAGCAGCACATTGCCAAAAGAACACGGGATGCATTGGCTGAGCAGGATCGCGCTTTTGCGGAAAAACACGCAGGCGACAGCCTGGATCAGCTGGCGGCCTATCTCCGGCGCTGCGCCGGACATTGGGGAAAGTCCCCTGCCCCCATCGAGATCGTCGGTGGCAGTTACATCGCAGAGCGCTTTGGCGATTGGAAAGATGCGCTGAGAGCCGCCCATTTGAATCCTATATACAAAAAACCCCGCAATAGAGATTGCGGGCGCTATCAAAAAGAAAAGAGTATCCAAATTCAGATGCATCGGAGCGAGCGTGACGCTAAACGGGCAGCACGGGCCGAGCGAGCCAAGCAGCGCCAAAGTAAATACGCTGTTCACGAAGCCACGGAGGAAACCTCCGTTGCAACAGATGTAATGCTTGACTAAGGTTTGCCAAGTCGAGGGCGGAGATCCGCCAGCTTTCCATATGGGCAGAAGGGGCTTAGCCAGCCCCTTCCGCCCAATCCTCTTAACGAAAGCACCTTTCGCCTTGGACAGATCGGAACGCAACACCAATTATAATAGGGTGTCGCGCCTCTATATAACCTTGTTATTTTCTTATTGGGTGCGAAAGTGTGCTCACAGCTAAGGTAATAATGCCGGCAGGCCTTATTATAAAAAATTTTCTGAGAGGAGATTGGAAATGCAAAAGACAGCGAAAAAGTTCCTTTCAATGCTGCTTGCGCTCATGATGGTTCTGTCCATCCTTCCCACGGCAGTTTTTGCAACGGAACAAGCCACAGTAGCTGCGCCGCTGGATAGTATTGTTCCCTATGGTGCGAATGACCAGACCACAGGAACGGCAACCATCAGTGTGCAGAACCCTGTGACCTTTACCGGCTACTCTGCTTTCGAGAATGTGCCCTACTACTTGGTCACCGTTCCCGCAGGCACGACCTATGTAAAGGCCACCTACAAAGACGCTGCCATACTGACCAATGCCACGAGCGGTGAAGCATCCGGCTACTACGCCGATGTGCCGCAGTGGACTGGCGGCGGTGTAGAAATGGCCTATACGGAGAGCAATGGGGATATCACAATCACAATTCCCTTGAACTACTCCCGTACCGCCGAGGATGGGACCACGGTCCAAAAGAGCTTTGTGCTGGGTGCAGATGGTAGCGGAACTGCCTATGCGCCGGAGTATGACGGCAGCGCCAGCTATGCGCCCGTCCACTTCCTCGCCTTCACCTATGAAGGCAACTCGGCCCCTACGGTCGCTTCCGATGCAATCACCACAGCCAATGTAACACTTGGTAATGCGTGGACGCTGGATTTGGCTGATGTGTTTACCGATGCTGACGGTGATACGCTGACCTACACGGCGACTATCAACGGCGTTGCTCAGGCGCTGAACGGCACGATTCTGGGTTACACCCCCACTGCTGCGGGGACTTACACGGTGGTGCTGACCGCTTCCGATAATACTGGAACGGCTACCCACACCATCACCCTGACCGTAACGGATGCCAACCAGCAGATCCCGAGATTGAAGGAAGGCGTGTCCTCTACCGCAAGCGATACGGTAACGGCTGGCTATGCTTACAATCTCACCGACTTGCAGGCCGGTAATATCTTCGAGAATCCGGACGGCACAGCGCTGGACTACACCAACTACTATTATTATAGATCTGTTGGAGATACCAGGACCGGCCCCTACTATTTCACTCCGGCTCTGTTCGGCGGCACCACCATCCAGATCACGGAGAATGCCGCCGGTACATATGTCTATGAATTCCATGCGACCAATACCTACGGCGATTCTACGGACACTTGGACGCTGACTCTGGATGTAAGAGCAGGAACTCCGCAGAATTACACCTTCTATGTTGGCCAGGATATGAATTACTCCTCCAACGGCAATGTTTATCCGCTCATCAAGCTCTACAAGACTAAGGGCTTCGATACGAAGGGTGCCGATTACATCGGTAAAGATGGCGACACCTACATTTATCGGGAGGATGGCGTCGATTCCAGCCTGTACGAGAGCGTCCAATTTTGGGACAGCACTTTTACCAACACACTGAACTCCACAACGGGCAACAAGAACGGCAACTACAATGAGTTCTATGCTTCCCTGGCTCCCGGCAAGTACTCTTTCCGTGCGTATGGCTACAATGCCTCTACCGAAAAGTACGATATCTACCTCGGCGGCCACAGCCTGACCCTGCCCACAGAGACCAATGTGGACGGCGGCACCGGCGGCGGTACGAGCCTCTACCTGCGGCTGCATTCCATTTACACCACGAGCCGCAAAACCGATAACACCTACTTCACCGCAAGCGACTACACTGCCCGTATCTCAATGCCCAGCATGGGCGGCGATGTGCAGCATGGTGCGCCCTATACTTCCGGCAATTATACTTACTACCCCTTCATGCTGTACTCTGCCGGAAACGCAGCCCTTTGGAATGCCTATGTGGAACCCATCGGCACCTGTGCCGAGGACTACATCTTCACTCAGGCGATCAACAACACGACTGCCGCCGGATACACGGTTGTTACAAAGAACCTGGCGCTTTCCCAGGCCATCAACCTGACGGTGACGGTTCCTGCCTATGCGGACTTCAACCTGTTTTTCCAGTATAATAATTTCAACACACAGATCATTGAGCCGAAGACGGGCAGCACCAAAGGCGATGCAAACGCATCCGCTGACGCTACCAGAACGCTGATCTACAAAATCAGCAAGAGCAATTCCAACTACACCTGGCGCTTGAAGGACATCCGCAGCGGCACCACCTATGTGACCAAGGCCGGATGGCTCCAGAGCAGCACCACCAGTTTTGCGAAGGAATTCACCTTCAATGCTGGAGACTCCACGGATCAGTATTCCCACAGCTTCTCTAATCTTGGCACGATGGCCAAGACCCGTGACGAAGCGGAGATTCAGACCTTCTTGTCCCCCAGCGGCTACAAGTACACGAGCGGGACAGAGCGTATCCGTTCTTACCGCCTGTGGCAGATCATCAACTCTGACGCGGCAAATATCATGATTGAGCCTGAATTTGAGGTTCATACGCTGGCTGGTTCGCCCACCCTGCAGAAGTCCAACGGCGGCAACGCCGAGAACAACTGGCTCGATGTGAAACCGAACGGAACGACCATCCTTGCCGTGAATTACAAGGCGCTGGATGTATATGCGGCAGATGACACACATGGCACCCACGGCGGCTTCTATCCGGCCACGAATCCGGAGCGCACCAGTGTTTTTGTGCTCAGCAGCGAGGAAAACGGTACCGCAACGGCCAATATCGCCTATAATTCCAACGGCTTGAGTTCTTCTCGCCCGTCGGCGTGGGATTATAACTACGACAACTGGTTCTATCTGAGCAACGACACCGCCCCCACCCTGGACTTCACGGTGGCAAGCAATAGCGAAGACTATGGTGTGTCCAATGTTCAGTACGCCATTGTCACCACCAACAAGACCACCATGGAGAGCGCTCTCTCCGGCTGGACCACCTTGACGGCGGATTCCAACGGTAAGTACCATGCAAGTCTCCTGGGCTTCCGCAATGCGGGGCTGGCCGGTGGTACTGTTGTCATCAAGATGACAGCTAACAACAAGGTGTCCTACAGTCTGGCTCGCGTGGCCGAAGTGACCGCCACGGTCACCAACGCCTCCAATCCCCAGGAGACGGAGATCATGCCCGGCGATAAGGTGTCTCTCACCTTCGAGGGCAGCTACCGTGGCATCTACAAGTACAGTGGTATCTTCAACCCCACTACCTACAACCTGTTCTACTCCTGCGGCGATACGGCCTATAAGACCAATGTCGCCCAGTATCAGCAGATGGATCAGGCCAAGCTGGAGCTGACAATCCCGACGAATGTGGACTTTGGCTCCGGCAGCACCGCCAATGTTCAGCTCACCAACGGTTATACCTACGGGTCCATGTACTCGGCGGCGAACCCGTTTGCCACCCTGTATAACATGTCGGATACCGGCGTGGGCACGAACTTCAATGCGGTCACGGTGAACTTCTGCTTGAACCGTTTCCCCAATGTGAATGTGGAGGTCACTCCGCGCTATAACTTCAAGCTGAAGCTGAATATTACCAATCCCACCACCGCCACGCCCACTGTGACGCTGACGGATGCCGCAGGCAATGTCCATACCGCAAACAGCAACGGCGAGTATGAGAACCTGCCCTACGGCACTTACACCTATGCGGTGCTCTGCGCCGGCTGCGACTATGTCTACGGCAGCTTCTACCTGGGCAGTGCAGACAAGGCCAATGTGTCCGGCGGTGTGCTGACCAAGACCATTCCGCTGACGGCCTCTGCTGCCGGCGCATGGGACGGCACCACCAAGACGCAGCCCACTCTGACCGACGGCGTGTATCAGATTGGTACCGCAGCGGAGCTGGCTTGGTTTGCGGCGCAAGTCAACGGCGGGAGCTATGCCATCAACGGCGCACTGACGGGTGATATTGACCTGGCCGGCTATAACTGGACGCCCATCGGCGGCACTACCGCCAGCACAGCCTTCAAGGGCAGCTTTAACGGTAATAATCATACCGTGAAGAACATGGGCATCTACTATAGTGCCACCACTACCTCGGCCCCGTATAAGGGACTGTTCGGCTATGTGAACGGCACCAGCAGCAGCTACGCCACCATTCAGAATCTGAAGGTGACCGGCAAGATGTACCTGACCTCCACGGGCAGCGTTGCCAACGCCTATTCCGGCGGCGTGGTGGCCTACGCCAACTATACCAACATCTCCGGCGTTGTCTCCGATGTTGACATCACGGTTACCCGCGTGAATGGCAACTGGAGCAGCGTGGGCGGCGTTGCAGGCCGTCTGGTGAATTCCAACGCCACCAACTGCGGCAACGAAGGCACCATCCGTGCCTATCAGTATGTGGGCGGCATCACCGGCTACGCTACCGGTACCATTACCGGCTGCTACAACGGCGGTGCGATCACCGGCAACGGCTATGTGGCCGGCATCGTGGGTCAGACCACCAAGGGCGTCACCGCTTGCTACAACACCGGCAGCATCACCGGTGCTGGCAACTATGTGGCGGGTATCGTGGCCTTTGCCTCCGGCGCGTCCGCTTCTGTCAAGAACTGCTACAACCGGGCCTATGTGGAGAGCACCGGCAGCAATGTGGGCGCTGTGGTCGGCATGACCAACAACGCCTCCGCAGCGATGTCCAACCTGTATTATCTGGACTTCACCTGCAGTCAGGGCATTGGCAGTGCCAAGAGTACCGCTCAGACGGCTACCGCTAAGACCAGAGCAGAAATGGCCTCCGCAGACTTTGTGACAACTATGAACACGGGTATGACGGGTACCTTCGTCTCCAGCCGATATAGCCCTGCCTTGAGCTGGCAGGACGACTTGATCGGTCTGACGACCCCCACCAAGGGCAATGTGAATTTGGATCCCTTTGGATATGTGGATAAGGATGACTTAACGCTGCTCAACCGGTGGGTAAGATCGCATAAGACACGGAGCGACCTTACAGAGGAACAGTGGGCTCAAGCTGATATTAATGGCGATGGTGTCCTTGACAGTAACGATACAGGGGCGCTCCAAAACTACATTACAAATCCTAAATTAAATCCCATTAATTGAGGCGGATTGTAATTCGGAGAAGTAGCTTGCCAAATAGCATTATATGTTGATAATGCATATGAGGTAAATCGACCCTAATAAATTATCATTAGCCGCAGGGGGGCCTTTGCGGCCCCCCTGCGGCTGGAATTGGAGAATGGCCATGAAAATTAAAAAGGTTCTTGCGTGTGTCCTGGCTTTTGTGATGCTCATTTCTGCTGTTCCAGCTGTTTATGCGGCAGAGGACGATGCAGGGATGAGCATTTCTTTCGATAATAACACCCCTAATCCGGGTGATACAATAACCGCTACCATATATGTTAATAAAAGCTTTTCTAATGCAGATATCCTTGATACATCACTGTATTATGATGAAGATATTACATGCGAAAAAATAGATTTTTTGAATGTTGAACTTGAATCAACGATTCAAGTTAATGCTAATGTTCGGCGTGCAATTATATTTGGATACGGCGATGAAGATGAAGAAGTAGCAAAAAAGATTAAGTCTATTCCTATTGGTGCTTTTGCAAAGATTACCTTCAAGGTAACGGAATCCGCCAGTGGAAAAACTCTTAACTTTAAACTTTCTGGTGATCTTCAGAACGCAGATTGGGACACTCTTTATCGCTGGAATAACGAATATAGTATTGAGGTCACAGGTTCGACTGTAGAAAAGCCCACCGCTACCGGCTATACTGTTTCCATGGGTGCTGACCAGCAGATATCTGCGGATCAGCAGGTGCGTATTCCCGTGACCGTCGCCTCCTCCAAGAAAAACATCACCGGATTCAACGCCTACGACATGACCTTCACCTACGACCCGGAGGCTTTGACCCTGAACACCACCTCCGATTCCGCCGCCAACCTGACGGTGGAGGACAACAACGGCACTGTTCGGGTTCGCCGCTATGGCGACACCGTGACTTTGGGCGAGGCTCTGGCCCTGGAATTCACCGCCAACAAGGCCACCTCCAGCACCGTGACCCTGACCGCCGCCAAGTTTGATCTGGATGCCAACTCCATCAACTTTGACGCTCCGGAGACCACCATCACCGACGCCGACACCGTGGTGGATGCCAACAACTTCACCGTGACCCTGCCGGACGAGTTCACCTCTGACGCGGAGACCCGCCTGGTGCCCAGCGGCGGCAGCTTCACCTTCAAGCCCGTGGACAGCCACTATACCTACACCTTCACCGTGAAGATGGGCGACAACATCACCGAGGGCTTGACCTTCGGCGCAAATGACACCTACACCATCGAGAATATCTCCGGCAATGTGGAGGTCACCTGCACCGGCAAGACCCCCAAGCAGTACGATGTGGAATACGTCTTTGGTGACAAGGATCCTCTGCTGGAAAAGGATGTGACCAAGGGTCCGGACAAGGCGACCTACCTGCAGGATTATTCCGTGACCGTTACTCCCAGAGCGGGACTCTCTTATTGGATCCACTATGAGATCCGCTATCCCGACGGCACGCGCTCCGATCAGGTCAGCCTGACCCCTGTGGCCAATGCGGACGGCACCATCACCTACACCATCCCTGGCAGCAAGATCGACGGCACTGTGTACTTCATCATCAGTACCAGAACCAACGACGAGTACCCCGGCTATGCCGTTCTGGTGACGGGCAACGGTGCTGAGGACCAGGCACCCGGAAACGGAACCTCCGTTCCCAGGGATATGCCCTATTACCTCCGGCTGAATGAGAGGGAGAACTGCACCTACAAAGTAACCGCTTACTATCAGCCCCTCAGCAGCACCTCCACAGCGGTGAATATGCCCGCCAAAGTCCGGTCCCTGGGCAACGGTAAGTATGTGGTGGACCCCATTCCTTACAATAAGCTGAGCCAATATGCCTACAGCTGGCGTCTGGTGGTGAATGTGGAAAAGGTTTCCCAAAATGCGGAGGAGGTAAGCGTATCCCGCTACCTGGAGCTGAATGACAAGACCATGATGCTCATAACGGTCAAGGGCACCCCCGAGGGAGGCAAAGCCTTCACCTATGACGGCAACACCATGTATAAGGTCAATGCCTACGGCACGGATCAGTACGCATGGCTGGTGATCGTGGACAAGGGTCAGACCCTGACCCAGGAGGAGGCCGCCGCCAAGGTCGCCATCTCTGCCGCAGACAATGTGGTCACCATCACCCTGGGCTTCGATGTGAACATGACCGGGAAGGTGGATGTCAACGATGCGCAGCTGGTCTACGATATGTATAACGGCACATACAGTGACTTCACCCAGGTTTCCGTGGAGAAGTTCCTGCGGGCCGATGTAAACGCCACTAAGGTGGTGGATCACACCGACGCTGTGGCCATCGTGAATCAGTTTAACTAAGATCCTGCCAGCCTCCCCTCCCACTGGGGAGGGGAGGCTATCCCCCGTTGGGGACTTCGCACCGGTCAAGCCGGGCAAAAAACGGCCCAACCGGGCGGAGAGAGAAGGAGATCAGCATGAGAAAACGCATTTTTACACTATTGGCAGCCCTGTGTCTGCTGCTGTGCCTGCTGCCCACCGCAGCCTTTGCCTCGCAGACAGGCAGCAAAACAGACGAGAGCCGCAGCTACAATTTTGACCTGTCCGTAGGCGGCGCATCTGAGGTGCGGGCCACCACCGGCGAGACCATCACCGTGACCCTGGTGCTCAAGCGCACCGACGCCCAGGAAAGCGCCGATATGTACGGTATGCAGACGGAAATCGAGTACGACGACACCTTCCTCCAACTGGTGGACGGCAGCGTCATGACCGCCCCCGGCATCCGCTGGAGCGATTTAGGCCGCCGCACCGGCGGGCGGGCCTTCTATCTGAACTTCGTGTCCTTTAAGGGCGGCGAGGCTTGGGAGCCGGAGGTGGTAGTCGGCAGCTTTCAGATGAAGGTCATCGGCACGAAGGGTGTGTCGCAGCTTATCCCCACCAACACCCTGGTTTCCACCCAGGACGGCATGGCCGGATACACCGTGAAGGATAATAGCGTGTCCGTCATCGTCACCACGGACTGCACCGTTACCTTTGAAAGCAACGGCGGCACGGAAGTCCCCTCCCAGACCGTCCAGTACGGTGAAAAGGTGAAAAAGCCCGAGGACCCCATCCGGGAGGGCTACCACCTGGAGGGGTGGTACAGAGACCTGGACCGCACCCAAAAGTGGGACTTCCACAAGGACACCGTTAAGGGCAACATGACCCTCTACGCCAACTGGGCCGAGGGTGCCGCCGCAGGAAGCGTCACCTGGTGGATCATCGGTGGCGTGGGCCTGCTGGCCCTGCTGCTGATTCTGCTGGCTCTGCTGGGCAAGAAGAAGGTTCGCTTTGAGACCAGCGGCGGCACAGAGCTGGAGGCCGTTTCCGTGAAGCGGGGCAGCGTCATTGGCGAAGTCATGACGCCCACGAAGCCCGGCGCAGTGTTCGGCGGCTGGTATGCAGATCAGGCGCTCACCAAGCCCTGGGATACACAGAAAGACCCGGTGCGCAGCAACATGACGCTCTACGCACGCTGGATGTAACCTACGCATAAATGAGGTAAACAAATATGAGAAAACGCATACTATCTCTGCTGCTGGCACTGACTTTGGTTCTGTCGGCAGGCGTATTCGGCGTCATACCGGCGCTGGCTGCGGATTCCTGCGTTTCCGTGAAGGCGGATGCCGTCACCACCGGTGAGGTTGTGGCCGGCAGCCTGCTGGAGATCAAGCTGACAGATGTCTTTGAAGATACAGACGGCCATACGCTGACCTACACGCTGACCAACGCAGCGCAGTTCAGCGCCCAAACCAAGGTCAAGGACGGCTCACTCTATGTATCAGAGAAAGACCCCGGCACCTATACGCCGAAGGTCAAGGCGACCTGCTCGGACGGCAAAGAGCTTACAGCGACCTTTACCATCACGGTCACGGAAGCTCCCCACGGATTGGACGCACAGTATAACTACGATGAGACCCCCGCCAAGGAAGTCACGGTGTATGTGACCATCTCCAACGACGGCGTGCCCATCCGAGGCCGCGACGGCACGGTGCTGTGCCACAAGGCCATCACCGTCCCCTACTTTGACTTGGGCCGGTACAACTTGGACGAATACTACCGCTATCACACGGAAAACGGAGAAGGCAAATACATCGACAAGAACATCGTGGAGCGGCCCACCGGCCTGCACCTGTATCTCTATCTGCTGGAGCGCTACTTCATCGGCCTGCCGGAGGAGCAATGCTGCAAGGGTGCCTATCCTCGTGATGCGCTGGCGAGCTTTAAGCTGGGTGAAGATGTTTGTTACATGGATGAAACACCGGCCTATACGGCAGACAGCTTTGCCGCTCTGACTATCAGCGGCTCGCCCACCAGCCTTTATATGGAAAATTTTTGGGGCCATGACGAGAACTTGATGTACTACCGCAACCACTGTTTCCCCTACATGAGCCCCGGCTGGGGCTCCACCTCCGACTACATCGTGCTGTCGGACGGGGATACCTGGGATGTGGCCATGTTCTCGAACTGGAGCTTTTACAGCAGCGGCGGCGCGTTTACCCGCTTTGACAAGGACGAGTACAATGCCCGCCCCGGCATGGAGATGACGATCTCCTCTCAGGCTTACGGCACGACCTTTGAGGGCAGCGACTTCTATCCCTTCTCAAACCTGGATGTGTTCCTGTATAACGACAAGTGGGAGGAAGTCGATCAGTACAAGAAAGCGGATGACGGAAAGAGCACCTTCTCCTTCACCGCCCCCACAGAGGAGGGCACCTACTACCTCGTGGGCATGGACCCCAACCGGACGATCCCCAAGGACGACAGCGGCGGCACGAACTATGCCAAGATCGCACCGGCCACGGCAATCTTGAACGTGGCGGCGGACGCCGAGTTGGAGCGCCCCTTCCAGGACGCTGCCGTGAATGGTGAAAAGCTGGCAGCAAAGAATACCAGCTACGAGGGCATCACCACGCTGACCAGCGCGGACGGCCAGACGACCTATAAGGAAGTGCCCAAGTACCATATGACCGTGCCCGAAGGCGCGGAAACGGTGACCGTGACCTACAACAAGGACGTGGACATCCGTCACGACGGCACCACGGTCTACGCCTATGAGGTGGAGTTCGCGGCGACTGCCGTGAACCGTGCGGCGGCGCAGGCAAGCGGATATACCCTCACGCCCATCACGCTGGAGAACAGCTATACCCTCAATGCGGACGGCACGCAGACCGTGATCATGCCGGTGACAGGGTATGTCCGCAACGAGGACGGCAGCGGCAAGGCGATCACGCTGAGTGCCCCTGCTGACAAGAACTCCGCGCCCATCGCGCTATTCACCTTCGAGTATGCCAAGACGGAGCCGGATGTGATGTATGGGAATGTGAATGGAGACAATACCATTGATGTTTCGGATGCGCTGCTGGTCTGCCAGTTCTATCTGGGCAATGTAGCACCGACGGATGCGCAGAATGCAGCTGCCGATGTGAACGGAGACGGTGCAGTAGATGTTTCGGATGCCTTGATGATCTGCCAGTTCTACCTGGGAAATATTACGGAATTCCCTGCTGAGAAAAAATCTTGATAGGAGGAATCGAGAACACATGAAAAAAATCGTTTCTATTCTGCTGACATTGGCGATGGTGCTGAGCCTGGTACCTGCCGTCTTTGCAGCAGACGAACCGACCATCACTATGAGTGCAGATAAGACCTCTGTCGCCCCCGGTGAGACCGTGACGCTGACTGTGAGCCTGGATAAGGACACGGTCGTCGATGGCGCAGGATTTAAGATCGATTTCGATAAGGAAGCATACGAATATGTGAAAAAGGTCCCCGATACCTTTGACGATACTACAAATGAAAATGTAGCGAATGCAAATGGCTGGGTTCGGGCGGTTTATTTGAACACAAAGCCGAGTAAACCGACGACCTGGTCTGCGGGAAAGCTGGACACATTCACATTTAAGGCCAAAGAGGGAGCGAACACTTCTACGGCCACATTCAAGCTGACGATTGAAAACCTGGAAAAATATAATCCGGACGATCCGGCACATAACATCAAGGTTGCCCACAAAGTAGTTGGCGGCGAGCTGACCATTCCCGTCGAGACTGCTGCTGCCAAGGGCTACACCGTGTCCTTGGGTGCGGACAAGCAGGTAGCCTCCGGCCAAATCGTGGAGATCCCTGTGGCCATCGGCAACAACGACGGCAAGACCACCTACAACGCCTACGACATGACCTTCTCTTTTGACCCCGCCATTCTGACGCTGAACATGGAAGCCACCAGCATCGAGGGTTATCGCGTGATCCCCGGCAACGGCACCGTGCAAATCGTGCGTTACGGCAAAGCCGCCGAGCTGGGCGATGCACTGACTCTGAGCTTTGTGGCAGCCGGCCAGGGTAAATCTGATGTGAAAGTAACGGAAGCGTGTGTGGATACCAATGCAAACGCCATTGAGTTTGACGCACCTGCGGCTGCCATTTTGGATGACACCGCCGTTATTACCGTCAGCGGCTACACCGTGTCTCTGCCGGATGACTTCACCCGTACCGACGCGGAGGGCTCCGTGATCGCAGCAGGCGGCAACCTGACCTTCGTTCCCAAAGACCCCAACTATAACTACATTGTCACCGTCACCGTCGGCGGCGGTGAGGCAACGACAGTTAGCCCGGACGAGGGTGGCATCTACACCGTGCCCAATGTCAACGGCAATGTGGTTGTCTCCAGTACCAAGACCCCCAAGACCTTCACTGTCGCCCAGGGCGACGATACCACCGGTGCTGCGACTGCTACTTACCAGACTGACTACACCTTCATGCTGACCCCTGCGGATGGCTATGTCTACAAGATGGCTGTGACCATCGACGGCAAGGCATACACCGGCTTTAAGGCCCAGGTAAATGACGACGGCACCACCACCTACACCATCCCCGGTGCGGATGTGATCGGCAACATCGTCATCAACAGCAACAAGCAGGTCAAGCCGCTGGAAACCTACAAGGTCACCTTTGCAGGTACCGGCGCAGGTGATGCTACCGGCGAGAGCACCGTTCAGGAAAAGGCTAACTACACCTTCACCGTGGCCAAGCAGAAGAACTTTGCGTACACCATCACTGCCACTATGGGCGGCAAGGATGTGACTATCACCGAGGGAGCCGACAACACCTACACTATCGCCAATGTCACCGGCGATCTGGTCATCACCATCGAGAAGAAATCCACTCTGACCATGGAGGTAGCTGTTTCCGAGTATGTGCAGATGGATAACAAGACCGTGTTTCTGGTAACCGTGACCGGCACCCCCGAAGAGGGCAAGGCTTTTGCCTACGGCGATAATGTCATGTATAAGACTACCGCTTACGGTGAGAATGTGTACAGCTGGCTGGTGATCGTGGACAAGGGCGAGGCATTCACTGTGGCTACGGCTGAGGCCAATATCACCCAGGCCAGCGCCACAGCCGAGGAAGTGAAGCAGAGCTATGATGTCAACGAGACAGGCGTTGTGGACATCAACGATGCGCAACTCACCTATGACATCTACAGCGGCAAGTACACCGACTTCGAGAAAGTCTCTGTGCGGAAGTTCCTGCGCGCGGATGTGAACCTTGACAAGGCCGTCAACTCCACCGACGCCGTTGCGGTCGTCAAAAATTCCAAGTAAACCAAGGCGAATCCATAGCTTCCCCTCCCTTTTGGGAGGGGAGGCAATTCGCCATATTTTGGGGCTTTACCATTGCCTCCTGTTTTAGGAGACGATGGTAAGAATCCAAAATAAGCATTTGGAGGATACCCGTATGAAAAAACATAGCGGCCTATATAGCGCCGTGAGTATTTTGCTGGTCATTGTGCTGGTGGCAGGGATCAGCCTCTCACTTCTTTCCTCCGGTCGGACAAGGCCGGAGAATCCCATCAGCACTCAGCCGGATCGGCTCCAGGCAGAGTCGCTGCAAGGCTCCGGCAGCACCGGCGGACAAAGCTCCGGCAAGGATAATACAGAGAATACGGATACTGCCCAGGATCCATCAGAGCCGCAGAAACCTGATGAACCGCAGAAGCCCGATGACACCAAGCCGGATCCATCGGGCCCCACAGACCCCACGGATAACCCCGGCAAGGGCGACCAGGGCGGCTCCAAGTCAGACGATAACAAAGGCGGCTCCGAGGATTCCGGTGACCATGGTGATGGCACCGGCGGAGACGACGGGGACCACGGCGGCAGCGGCGGTGACCACGGCAGCGGCGGTGAAGAAGACGATACGCCCCGCATTTATACGACTCTGAAAACTCAGCAGCTTACCAAGGCAGAGCTGCCCGACGGCAAGCTGACCTTTGTGGCCTATCCCCTGGGTAAAGGCGATCTGCATATCCGTGTCCGGCTGAAAAATGAGACCAATTCCGGAAACGGATTGCTGCTTACTTCTCAGAATAACCAGGACTACGAGGCACAGCTGGATTTCAACGCAGATAACCTCTTTGTGCTGTCTCTCTATGATGGAGAGACCTTCCTGGGGCTTGTTCAGTACCGGGTGGGCTATTACGCGAATCTTGCGGACGATACCCACCCGACGGTGGGGGACTATCCACCCTCCATCGTCACCAATCTGGACGGGGCCAGCCTGGACATGACCTCCCAAACTTTCCCCTTGACGGTGATCGCCCGTGCCAATGCAGAACTGGGAGCCGGTGTGATCTACTCCAATCAGATCCGGGTCACACTGGACGGCAAAACCGTGGAAAAGAGCTACGGCGATTCTCAACCCACCTACGAGTTGTATTTCGATCCCCCTCAGTTGGGCGATGAAGAAACCCACATTGTCCGGGTGCTGGCCTGGGATGGTAACGGAAACTCCACCATGAAGGTCTACACCGTCACCTACCATCAAATTAGTGAGGGCGACCCGGCGGGCTCGGTGGATGTGGTGCTGGATGCGACCACCATCGGCCTGGGCATTTTGGATACCGGAACGCTGGACATCGTGGAGGGCGAAACGGCGGCGTCCGTGCTGCTGCGCTTCCTGCAGGAGCGCGGTTATGAGCCGGATTACCAGGGGTCTGCTACCATGAACTTCTATCTGCGCCGGATTAGCCGGGGCGACATTGCCTACCGGGCCAATGTCCCGGAGCATCTTTGGGAGCTGATCCTGCGGGACGGCATCACCACCAATGATAACTATGACCGGGACAGCATCGGGGAGTTTGACTATACCCAAGGCTCCGGCTGGATGTACTCCATCAACGGCACCCTGTATGAGGGTACCGGCATGAGCGGTTACAAGGTTCGCAACGGCATTACCATTTATGTGCGCTTCACCCTGTCCTACGGCAAGGACATCGGCGGCTACGATTCCACCGGAGGCGGCTACGGTTCACTGAGCAGCTACTGCGGCCTATGGATCAACGGCGGCTACCAAGCCCTGGGCCACGACTTCGTGGAGACGGACCGTTTGGAACCCACCGAAACAGAGGATGGTTACATCCACTATCGCTGCTCCAAGTGCCATGAGGAGAAAACAGATATTCTCCCGGCCACCGGCGGTACGGAGCCATCCCCCACCGCCGCACAGGCGGCCCCTGCCCTGCTCCTGCGGCGGGGATCGGGCCTTACCCCTTATCAAAACAAATTCCATAGAACCTGGGAGGCAGCAGCATGAAAAGAGCAACACGAATATTAGCGGCACTTCTTTGCGTGCTGCTTCTGCTCCCAACGGTGGTCTTTGCGGAAGCGCAGCCCTCTTTGAAAAAACAGATCGCACAGAGTGCGGAGGGAATGTCCGCTCTGGGCGGCAAGAAGGGTGAATTGCTGAAGGACCGGGAGCTGTTTCCCGCAGGCGATTCCGTCTGCGATTGGCTGGCCATAGCTATGGCACTGTCCGGCACAAGGGAGAGCTATTCCGACTATTTAGCGGAACTGAAAACCCATGTGGAGGACGCATACGCCAAAAACGGATGCCTGGACCGCAACAAGGCCACAGAGTATCACCGGATCGCTTTAACGGTGCTGGCCCTGGGGGGCGACCCCACCCACTTCGGCACGAAGCCCGATGGCTCGGCCATCGACCTGATCGCAGAGGGTACTTATAACTACGCCGGTGATCCGGGCGCTCAGGGCTTAAATGGCTGGATATGGGCGCTGCTGACCTTGGATGCCGGGGACACAGAGGTCCCGGCAGACGCCCTGTATTCCCGGGAGGACATGGTAAATGCCATTTCCGTTGCTCAGGAGCCGGACGGCGGCTTCGGCCTGATCCCCGGAAAATCGGATGTGGACATCACCGCTATGGCGGTGCAGGCCCTAGCTCCCTATCGGGACCAGATGGAGACCGAGATCGACGCAGCACTTTCCTATCTTTCCGGCCAGCTGACGGACACCTGCGGATATATCGCCTACGGCGATGAAAACGCGGAAAGCACCGCCCAGGTCATCCTGGCCCTGTGTGCGCTGGGCATTGACCCGGAGACGGATAGCCGTTTTGTCAAGGGCGAGCACACCCTGCTGACGGAGCTTTCCCAGTTCCGGGAAGCGGACGGCACCTACCGCCATGTGCTGGAGGGGGCCGGCGACGGCCTGGCAACGGCCCAATCCGTCCTGGCCTTAGTGGCTGTGCAGCGTGTGCGGTCCGGGCAGCCGTGGGTGCTGCATTTTGACGGCACTCAAGCGCCCCGTGAGGCATTCGGCACAAATGGAATCATCATCTGCGCCGTGATCGGTGCGGTAGTCGTAATCGCCGCCGGTGCGATCTACATCATCGGCAGAAAGAGGAAAAAAGCATGAACAAACTGACAGATCAAATTCAAGCAGAGGTCAACAAGGTCGTTTTGGGCAAGGAGGACATCGTCCGCAAGGTGCTGCTGGCCATCCTGGCACAGGGCCATGTGCTGCTGGAGGATGTCCCCGGCGTAGGCAAGACGACGCTGGCCAAGGCATTTTCCAAAACGCTAGGTCTGGACTCCAAGCGTGTCCAGTTCACCTCCGACACCCTGCCATCGGATATTATCGGGTTTTCCGTATTCGATAAGGCAGACGGCAAGCTGAAATATCAGTCCGGAGCCATTATGACCAATCTGCTGCTGGCGGACGAGATCAACCGTACCTCCAGCAAGACCCAATCCGCTCTGCTGGAGGCTATGGAGGAGTTGCAGGTCACCGTGGACGGCGTGACCCGGTCCCTGCCGAAGCCCTTTATCGTGCTGGCAACGGAAAACCCGGTGGGTTCTGCGGGTACGCAGATGCTGCCCGCATCCCAGCTGGACCGTTTCATGCTCCAACTGAGCATGGGCTATCCCAATCGGGCCAGCACGGCGGCACTGCTGAAGGATCGCCATCATGTGGACCCGCTCTCTGCCTGCCAGACAGTGACTTCCCCTGCCGAGCTGGAAAAGCTCATTGCAGAGGTCAGCAATATCCATGTGGCAGACCGAATTTATGACTATATTGCAGAGCTGGTGGATCTGACCCGCTCCAACGCCTATGTGACCCTGGGTGTCAGTCCCCGTGGCGCTTTGGCTGTGACCCGTGCGGCCAAGGCCAACGCCTACTTAGAGGGCCGGGACTATGTGATCCCTGACGATGTGTGCGCCGTGTTCCCGGATGTGTGTGTCCACCGTCTGATCCTCAACTCCAAGGCGCGGCTCCAGGACTATACAGCGGCACTGATCCTGCAAAATGTACTTACCTCCGTCCAGAAGCCGGATGTCCGGGAATTTTCCAGCAAATGAGAAAAACGATCTTAGGCAGCGCCCTGTGTTATCTGATCCTGCTGCTGGCGTTGGCGGCGCTGCTTCTTACAAGCGGCTCCTTCTGGGCGCTGGCCGGACTCTGCTTGCTGCTCCTGCTGCCCCTGGCCTCCTGGGCGGTCAATTTCTATGTCCGCAGGCACCTGCAGGCGGACATTCTGACCCCGGCCACAGCGGCAAAACGCACGGCAGTCAGCTGTCGGGTGCGCATCCGCAACGGAGCGTTTCTGCCCGTAATGCGCTATGGCTGTCAGGTCTCTATCCGCAATGATCTCACTGAGGAAGATCAGACAGTGACGCTGACCGGCAGCATCGGAGCCAAGGGCGAAAGCAGCCAAACCATCCTGCTGCAAAGCAGCTTCTGCGGCAGAGTGTATGTGCAGATCAGCCGGTTTACCCTGCTGGACTATCTGGGCCTGCTTCCCATGAAGGCCCTCGTGAAAGCGGATGCCCGTCTGACCATCCTCCCGGACCTGTATCCAATGGAGGCGGACATGATCGCCCGACCGGCCTATGCCGACGACGGCGCTTCCAATCGACGGGGTGAGGACCGCAGCGAGGTGTACCAGCTCCGGGAGTATCGCCCCGGCGATGACATCCGGCAAATTCACTGGAAGCTGTCCTCCAAGTTAGATGAGCTGATTCTGAAAGAGGCCAGCCAGCCGGAGAGCCGTTCCCTTTTGGTATTCTGGTATAAGCGTCCCGGCGGTAACCCCCAGCAGATGGACGCACTGGCGGAGGTCGTGTCCTCCGCAGGCATGGCACTGCTGCAAAGCGGTGTACCCTATACCCTGTGCTGGACGGACCGGGAGGATCTGCAGGTCCAGGACATTTCAGAGGAAAACCAGCTTTTGCAGGCTATCCCGGCTCTGGTAAAGACCAGGGGCAGCGCTGAGTGCCGCCTGCCCAAAACTGACGGTTACAGCCGAATTCTCTGTTTCGGCACAGCGCCGGAAGAACAGCTGCTCACGGACGGACGGGTGCATTTCATCCTCTGTACCGAAGAACAGTACCCCGGTGCGACCACCTTTGCCCCGCAGAATTATTCCGAGGCCATGCAGCGACTGGAGGTTTAACCCATCATGCGAAAAAATGAAAACGGACTCCAGTGGATTGTCGCCGAAACGGCACAGAAAAAGCTGCACTTTCCCTGGGGCGCTTGGGTGGTCTGTGCCGTTCTGACGGTGGGCTTCTGCTTGCTTTTAACCGCTGCATTTCCCTCTGTTCCCTACCCATGGTGGGCCATGACAGCAGCTGCGATTTTGGTACAGGCGGCGTTGCTGATAGTATACCAAACCAAAATCGGGAACTGGCTCGTTCCAGCGGGCATCGGCGTGTTGCTTCTTCTGAGCTTGGCACTGAACAAGTTTGTCCTACCCGGTTTTGGAACACTGGCAAATGATTTCCTGACCCTGCTGACGAAAAAGACCGGGAAGATCTACCTGGACCTTGCGGCAGCGGATGCCCAATTTCTGCCTCTGGCGGTAACGGTTCTGCTACTGGCGGTGTCGCTGCTTCTCAGCCGCAGCGCATGGAGCGGACGGATGCTGCTGGCCTTGCCGATTCTGCTGCCCTGCTATGCAGCCCTGTTGCTGGGCTTGTTTCCCATAGGCATCGGCGGTGGGCTGCTGATTATTGGCACGGTGCTGCTGATGGTGCAGCACACGGCAGAGGGAGAAGCCCTTGCAGGCGTTCCGGCGCAGCTGATCTTGCCGGTCCTGTGTGCAGCGCTGTGTCTGCTGATTGGCCTGTCCTGCCAAGACAAGCTGAATACAGATATGGTCGAGACGATGCAAACCCAGCTTCACCAGCGGCACTACGACAGCGATACTAATTCCATGCCGGAAGGAAACCTCAAGAACTTACCCGCCTGGAATAAAAGCGACACCCCGGCGCTGGAAGTCACAATGGAGCAGCCGGAAAAGGTGTATCTGCGTGGGCAGGTCTACGACACCTACACCGGCACCGGCTGGAAAGCAGCCGATACCGAAGAAACCGCCCAATATGAGGACCTTTTCTATTGGCTCCATGAGGCGGGTTTCTACGGCCAGAGTCAAATTGCACTGGCGGATGGCTATACGGAGACGGCCACACCGCTGTCCATGACTATACGAAATCTCTCCGCCTGTTCCGCCCACGGCTACTACCCCTACGCCGTCTACGGCAGCGAAACGCTGGCAGCGGACCGCATCGGGGACACGAATCTGCCCCCGGCAGAGAGCCTGTATTATCTGAAAGGCAGCGTCCCGGACTGGTATCAGATCCAGCGGAACCTCTCCACAGCCCAGGGCCGGGAAAACATCGAGACCTATCTATCCAAGGAGCAGGCATATGCCGACTATCTCCGGGCTGTGGACCTGCAAATGACCCAGGACAGCTGGGCCGTCCTCCAGCGGCAATTGAAGCTGGACACCCAGACCCGGACCATCAGCGACATCCGCACCATCATCTTTGACTATCTACGGGAAGCCATGACCTACGATGAGACTGCCCGGACCGTGAACGGCAGCGGCGACTTCCTGCAATATACGCTGGAGCGCAGCGGACACGGCTACAGCGTCCATTACGCCACGGCAGCGGTGCTGATGCTGCGCTACATGGGCGTTCCGGCCCGCTATGTGGAGGGGTATTACCTCTCGGCAGAGGATGCCGCCCGCTACAAGGCCGGTGAGACCATTACCCTGACGGAAGAAAACGCCCACGCCTGGGCGGAATACTATGTCAGCGGTGTCGGCTTTGTGCCGTTCGAGGTGACTCCCGGCTACATAGACGACGAGGAACTGTCCCTGGGCGGCGACAGCCCGGATGAGAATACCTATGAGAACAACACCCAGCAATTTGTAGAGGTGGAGCAGCCAGAGGAGATCAACGAGCACAAGCATGACCGATTTACCTTCTCACTGAATGCCCACTACCTACTGCTTCTTCCCTTGCTGCTGATCTTGCTGCTGGCCGGGTGCATTTTCCATCGCCGCAGGGTGTTTCGGAAGAAGATGGCCGCTATCGACGCCGCAAACGACCGGGAGGCCATTGCCATGCGCTATGGCTATGCCGTTTGCCTGCTGCGCCACAGTACGGTGCAGTTCCCGGAGGATGCTGCGGAGGCCGCAGAACTGAATCAAAAGGCGCTGTTCAGCACCCAGGAGATGACCCCGGAGCAGCGCAAGCAGGTTGACTCATTTGCCGTGCGTGTACTGGATGCCTGCAAGGGCAGCTGGACAACCTGGGAGAAAATACGGTACCGGCTATGGAACTGCCTGTATTGAAAACAAGGAGGAAGGAAAATGCACAAAAGAGTAATGGCTCTGCTGCTGAGTCTGGTGCTTCTGCTCTCTGCCGCTATGCCGGTCACGGCGATGGCCGCAGAGGAGTACGCCGGTAGCTTTGTGCTTGTGGCTATGAACGCCAACAGCACCATCGTGGAGCCGACCCGTATCCAGTATAAATCTGGGCAAACCATTCAACAGGCACTGGCGGATTCAGATATTGACTTTGTCGGCCTGGAAAACGGATTCGTCTATGAGATCAACGGCGTTTCCGCCAATTACCTGCTCTATTATGACAAGGGTGGCTATAAGCTGGACGCTCCGGCTTCTTCCGTCAAGGCCCTTTGCTTCCATGTATCTTCGACTTATTCGGACGCAGCTATCCAGCTGATTATCCAAATGGCGGATTACCTGGACATGACCAACCATGTGCAGAATTATCCGGCAGCGGCCAGTGCCTACGCAGCGGCGCTGAAGGGCCTGCGGACGGCAACTGCCGACTCGGCAGGACCATTGCTGAAAAACCTGAAAGACGCCATTGCCGAATATGCGGCCCTTCTGGACGGGATCAAATACACCGTCTCCGCCACAGCAACCCAAAACGGCAATGCGGTGGAGGCACCGATCCTCTCCCTTACGGATGTCTATGGCAATGTTACCACCGGCACCGGCAGCGTCCAAGTCATCGCCGGCGACTATAAGTTCTGTGTGTCCGACGGCGGATATAACCGCACAGAGGGAACGCTGACGGTCTCCGCCGACGCCCAGGTCTCTGCGACCCTGCCCTACGGCGAGTGGTTCGGCAATATCCGGCTGCTGGATGTCGATCAAGAACCCTACCGCGCTGCACAAAACCGCGCGAACCACACGGCGCAGTATTGGATCGAGGATACAGCCAATGCTCTGAGCAGCGTGTACCTGAATGTTGTGATGGGCAATGTTCCGAATACCAAGACCACCAGGCTCCGCACCATTTATACCGGCACCAACGGCAAGGATATGTCGGGCACATCCCGCAGCTGGAACAGCACAGCCACATCCCTTACTTATCTGCTGACCTCTGGCATGGAGGGCAAGACCTTCGCGCTGGAAGCACAGTATACAGGCTCGGACGGCTACACGCAGATTCAGTCCTACGATGTCACCGTGACCCGTGTGCCCACGCTGAAGGCTCTGGCAGCCACGGCGGAGGGGACCAAGCTGCCCCTGGAGTTTGCGCCCAACACCCGGGAGTACAGCCTAAAAACCGTGTCCTCCACTGTGGATATTGACGCCGCACCATTTGGTGAGGATTATACCGTCACCGGAACCGGGGCGGTGCAGCTGACCGGAGACACGCAGGATCACATGATTCAGGTAGCAGCGCCCAACGGGGAGCAGAGCACCTATACCCTCCACATTCAGAAGGTAGCTTCCGTACCGGTGACGCTGGCTGTGCCTTCCGGAACAACGGTGCAGGTGATCAATGGAGCAGGCTCCGAGATTGCCCCGGTGGACGGGATCTATCACCTGGTCCCCGGCGAGAGCTATACCTGCATCGCCACGAAGAACACCTGGTATCATACGCAGATCACCTTCACGGCCTCCAGCGGACTGAATGTGTCCGTCCCGGAGCCTGTCACCACCGACTGGCTGACCGATCTGGCATTCTACAACGGCACCTATGCTTCCAGCCGGATCGCCTACGCCGCCGACAAGACCTTCACGGCGGCAGACCACACCTACAACTATACGGTGTCCGACTGCAACAGCTCCGTTGCCATGCAGGCCACGGCAACCGGAACCGTGACGGCGCTGTATCGGACCCAAAGCACCGTGCCGGAGATTCATAATCTCGCACGGATGGAGACGATCACAACGCCTGTCAGCAAAACGGGTCTTGCTCAGAGCCTGACCTACGCCGTGGCCAAGGCCGGTTACGGCCAGACGGTGACGATCCGCATTTCCAAGACAGAAAACGGCACTACCTACTATCAGGACTACGATATTCAGCTGCTACGGCAGCTGCACCTGTCCAGCCTGACTATTGCCACAAAGGATGAGACACTGCCCTTTGTAACTCCAAAGGGCGCAACGGCCCGCTTTGATCGAGATACAACGGATTATTATGTTAAGGTAGACCGGGAGACCGCAGCTCTCTACCTCTCCGGCACCTATCCCAACAGCAGAACAGACACCGCCTGCTGCGGCGGGTACTATGCCAAGGTCAACGGCGTACGCTATGATACGCTGGCCGGCGCGGAAGCGGTCCTGAACACAGACCTTTATAATGAGGATATTTCGGTACAGGTCTGCCACGCAGATACCGGCAGCATTGAGCTGACCTATACCGTCCATGTTCAGAAAAGTGACCCCATCCAACTGACCATCCAAACGACCCCGGCGGATGCGACGGTGTTCCTGACCAACGACCTGAACGGCAAGCGCATCGTGGAGAAAAACGGCACCTACAGCCTGACCCCCGGTGCCAGCTATTCCTACACTACCACCTGCGCCGGGTACATCGGTCAAACGGTGGAGCACTATACCGCCCCCGACAAGGACGGTACACTGACCATTACGCTAAAGAAGGCTCCAGCCAACGACAAGCTCATCAATTTCGATTCTGCGTGGCCCCACTTACGCCAAAACAATGAGAATAACGGTGTGGTGGACTACAAGACGCCGGTCTACGCCAAGGATGCCGAGCTGTACTGGGCTACCTCCATTGGATCCGGCTACGATGTGAACGCCTGCGGCTGCCCCATTTTGGTGGACGGTGCCATCTACACCTACTCCGGCTCCCGCATTTACAAGGTGGATGCTATCTCCGGCGAAATTCTCATTGATAAGCCCATGGATCACAACTCCAGCTTCGCCATCAACCCGCCCACCTACGCCAACGGCATGATTTTCGTGGGCCTGTCTGACGGCACGATCCAGGCGTTCGACGCCAATACCCTGGACTCCCTGTGGATCTATCGGGACTCCATCGGCGGTCAGCCCAACAGCTCTATTGTCTATCACGGTGGCTACATCTACACCGGTTTTTGGGTGGGCGAGATCAACGAGGCCCACTATGTGTGCCTGAGCGCCACCGACGAGGACCCCACGCAGACGATGGAAGAAAAGCTCCCCACTTGGTACTACACCAGCAAGGGCGGCTTCTATTGGGCCGGTGCCTATGTGTGCGACGACTTCCTGCTGATCGGCACGGATGACGGCGCTTCCGGCTACACCACCGGCAAGCCCAGTCTGCTGTCCTTTAACCCCAAGACCGGCGAACTGCTGTCCTCCTACAAGATGAATGTGACCGGCGACATCCGCAGCTCTATCACCCATTACAACGGCAAGTATTACTTCACCAGCAAGGGCGGCTACTTCTACGAGGCCACTGTGGACGAAAAGGGTACCATTGAGGATGTCCGCACCTTGAAGCTCTACAACTATGCGGACGATCCCGCCAATCCCGCCATGTCCACCTGCACACCCACCATTTACAATGGGCGGGCCTATATCGGCATCTCCGGCACGGCACAGTTCGGCGCATACAGTGGCCATAACCTTACGGTCATCGACATCCCCAACTGGGAGATCGCCTACACTGTGCGCACCCACGGCTATCCCCAGACCAGCGGTGTTCTGACCACGGCCTATATGGAGGAGACAGGCTGCGTCTATGTGTACTTCTTCGATAACTTCACCCCCGGCAAGCTCCGGGTGCTGGAGGACAAGCCCGGCCAAACCGAGGTGTCTCTGAAGACCATGGAGACCTACACGGCCAGCGGCCAGACGGAGACCTATACGACGCCCTACAACATCTTCACGCCCAGCGGCGCACAGGCCCAGTATGCCATTTGCAGCCCCATCATGGATGAGTACGGAACGATCTACTTCAAAAACGACTCCGCCTACCTGATGGCCGTGGGCAGCACCATTGAACGCATCGAGGTCACGAAGCTGCCGGACAAGACGACCTACAATGTAAAAGACACCTTCGACCCCACCGGTATGCAGGTAACGGCCTACTACGCCAACGGCATGACCCGTGATGTGACAAAGTATGTCACCTGGTCCGATAAGCCGCTGAAGGCCAGTGATACCGACTTCCAGATCACCTTCCCCTATGCCATGTACCAAAACCGAGAAAACAGCGACACCCTGGAGATGGAATACGGCGTCCATTGTGACAAGCCCATGACCACCCTGACCCTGACCATTGCAGATCAGAGTGCAGTCAAATATGGAGATGTAAATGCAGATGGCATCATTGATGTCTCCGATGCCATGCTGATCTGCCAAATCTATCTGGGCAATGTTACCCCGACAGATACGCAGAAAAAAGCCGCCGATGTAAACGGCAACGGCACCATGGATGTCTCCGACGCCATGATGGTCTGCCAGTATTACCTGGGCAACATTACAAGGTTCCCGGTGGAACAATAAATCATAGTGGTACACGGAAATAACCCGGATATGAAATGACCTCCCCAGCTTGACCCTGTCGCAAGCAGGGGAGGCCATTTCTATAATCACAGAAGAATTGATAAAATGGGGTGGATGTATGGCTGAGTCTAAGAGCAGACTCCTATATATTTTGCAATATCTTTGGCTAAAAACAGATGCCGAGCATTATGCCACGACCGGGGATATCCTTACATACTTGCGGGAGAATGATATTCGCTGCGACCGGAAGACTATACCCGGGGATATTCAGAAGCTCTGTGACATTGGCATTGACATTGAGGAGGAGCGTAGCCGGGAAAATCGCTATTCTTTGAGCAGTCACCTGCTTACGCTGCCGGAATTGAAGCTACTGATCGATGCCGTGGAATCCTCTAAGTTTATTACAGCCAAGAAAAGCGCAGAGCTTATCGAAAAGCTCTCCCGGATGAGCAGCATATACCAGGCTGCGGAGTTAAAAAGCAATCTGTATGTCTCCGAACGGGTCAAGTCGTTCAATGAGCAGATATACCATCTGGTAGATAACATCAATACGGCCATCAACCATGGAAAACAAATCTCATTTCGCTACTTCCATTTCGATCAGCATCGCAAGGAAGTCCCCAATAATGGCGGCAAACGCTATCACTTTTCTCCATACTTTCTGGTATGGAATGAAGATCATTATTACGCCGTAGGATACAGCGAGAAGCATCAGAAAATCGGCACTTTCCGTGTAGACCGAATGAAAGAAGTCAATATTTTAACGGCTGATGCAGTTGAGAAGCCCGCTGATTTCAATCTGCCGGAATTTACTCGTCAGGTATTTGATATGTATGACGGTTCTACGGAAACGGTCACCCTGCTTTGCAAAAACGATATGATGAACTATATCATTGACCGATTTGGAGACGATGTAGAGACAGCACCGTTAGACTATGCCCATTTTAAGGCAGTAGCCAAGGTGTCCGTCAGCCAAACCTTTTTGGGCTGGGTATTCCAGTTCAATGGGGATATTAAGATAATAGGTCCGGTTACGGTTGTGGATAGATATAAAATGATGCTGGCAAACGCTCTGGGCAGCTAAAAGCTCAAACACCTGTACCTCTAAAACGATTTATATCCAGCGTGAAACATAAGAGCAGTCCCATATCCACTCAGGCAGAAGCATTGGCGCAGGAAAGGATATAATGGAAGCGCCCCGCATCCCTTTTAGGGAACGGAGCGCTTCCATTGCCGTTCTGGTATTTCACAGTTTGAATTTATCCACAGAAATATCGATAAACCCAATCGGTTCGTCTTGCAGGAACATGACCATGTAAATGGGGAGATAGGTCAGCTTTCCGTCAGTCTTTACATTATCATTCGTGAATACATAGGCTTCCTGAATCCCGTATTCCGGAACCGCCATCACATTGTCCAGTGCCGAGTGCTTTTCGTAGTCCTTTCCGCTCTTCACTTCAATGGGGAGTACCCGCCCTGCTTGCTCGACAACAAAATCAAGTTCCCCCTTTTTCTTGCTGTTATAATAATACAGGGAATATTTGTGGGCATAAAGTTCCTGAGCTACCACATTCTCATAGACGGCACCTTTGTTGATATCTTTCTCTTTGGTGACGATTTTCAGCTTACAGGCTTTTCCGTATAAGGTGGTGAGCAGTCCCACATCTGACAGGAACAGCTTGAACAGCGTGCTTTTCTCATTCAGCATGAGCGGCACCGTAGGTTCCGTTGTGTTGAACACACCCAAAGCAACACCAGCTTTCCAAAGCCAGGTGAAGCTGTCCTCGATCCGGTCAAAGCGCTGTCCTTTCTTGATGTCCGCAATCATAAACCGCTTGTTCTTCTCATTCAGTTCGGCCGGGATAAGTTCATAAATGTGCGTGAGGAGCAGTTTGCGGTTTTCCGCTTCATACTGCGTAAAATCCAACTTGTACTGCTCGATGATCGCTCTGTGTTCATCCATCACATCATCAATGCTTCCGGTCGTCCGGTATTTTTCCACCGCAGCAGGCATCCCGCCGATAATCAGATAGAGATTGAACATCTCCATGATTTTGCCGTGAATGACTTCCTCTACGGGCGTTTTGGATGTAAACGCCTTCCGCAGCGTATCCAATACGGGCTGGCCGACATGGAAGATTTGCAGGAACTCTTCAAAATCCAGCGGGTACATATTGAGCGTCTGCAAATAGCCGACCGGTGCGGATTTCAGATTCACGATTTCCACACCCAACAGGGAGCCGGACAGAATGTACCGGAATCGTTTATCGTCCACGAGAAACTTGACCTTCGTGGCGATCTCCTTGTATTTCTGAATCTCATCAAAGAAAAAGACGGTCTTACCGGGAACAATTTTTTGATCGCTGTACAAGGATAGCTTCAGAATCAGGTCATCAATGCTTGTTGCACCGGCCAGAATCTCGACAATTTCCGGCTGCCGTATGAGATTGAACTCGATATAGTCACACCCCGCCGCTTTCAGACACTCCCGAATAATAAATGTCTTTCCCGCCTGACGAACACCATAGATCAGCAAAGCCTTGTCGCTGCTCTCGATCCAGTGCATAATCTCTTTTTCAATTTTCCTTTTTAGCATCATCAGCACCTCCACATCTATCCTGTGCGTTTTACAAGGCTATTATACCTACGGTGTGACACTTTTTCAAGGGAAATACGATTATAAATTGACACTTTTTCTTTTGACCGCAGCAATAAGTTGTAGCAGTCAAGAAAAGTAGACACGAAAAATATTTATTTTTAATTTACTTTTTCAAAAGTAGACATGAGGAACATTTTTGTAGAAGTTGTTTTTTCAAAAATGGACACGGACAATGATTTTTGCCGAAATCCTTTTAAAGCTTACCCGCAGATTTTCCAGACAGCGTATGGAAAATCTCTATGTACGATGAGATGAAACGGAGCGAAGGAGACAACCCGACCATCGGTATCGTCCTTTGCTCTGACACAAATGAGGACATCACCCGGTATTCCGTGGTGCACAGAAGTGAACAGTTGTCTGCTTCCGAGTATAAGCTATACCTGCCAACGGAAGAGGAACTGCAGGCGGAAATTGAAACAAAGAAAGTAATGTTTTATCCTCAGCAGAAGGAAGAAAACCTTGAAAAATATGACTTTTGAATATGTCCCGGAAAATGAGTTGGGCGCAAAAACGCCCAACTCATTTTTGCTTTCCATCCATCTATTGAATTAGAACGCTTGTTCGACTATAATAAAGCCATGGTATTTGCAAAACGGCGAATCTGAGAGGAGCTACCTTATGGAAAATGAAAAAAGCTTTGGGAGGTTTTTGATTTCGAAGCGGCAAGAAAAGGAAATATCGGCTCGTCAGCTTGCGATTGCGCTGGACTATTCAGCGGTATATATCTGCGACATTGAGAAGGATCGCCGCCCCGTGCCTGACGAAATTCTCGAAAAACTTCCTGTCTTGCTCCACCTAAGCGATGAGGAAAAAGAAGAGATGTACGATTTAGCTGCTCGCTCAAGAAATACAGTAAGCGCTGATCTTCCTGAGTACATTATGGAAAAGGATATTGTTCGAGCAGCTCTCCGAACCGCAAAAAAGCATAATGTGACGGATAAGCAATGGGAAGATTTTATCCGTCGCATTACCAAGGAGTCCGATTGATCCTTCGGACGGGAAGGAGCAAGCCGATGGCGACACTATACTATCGCCCGCAGACACTGGAAACCATTGCCCGCAACACACTGATGCAGTACGATGAGATGTATCTCAACGGAAAGCCTCATGCCGTGCCGATAGAAACGATTATCGAAAAGACTTTTGGCCTGAGAATTGAGTACCAGTATCTTACCAATGATGGCCGTGAGCTTGGTAGGATGATCTATGACAATGGAATCACTGTCTACTATGACAGAGAGACCATGAACTATGCACTGATGCGGGTAGAAGGCGGCACCATGCTTATTGAAGCATCGCTGCTGGAGGACGAGAAGTGTTACGGCAGGCTGCGTTTTACCTTAGCTCACGAACTGGCGCATTACATTCTTCATAAGCGTATATTCAGCGGGACAGGTGTTGCCGCCGCTTTATATAACCAAGATACCGATGAGGACGCTACCGAGTGGCAGGCAAATTACCTTGCAAAAGCCATTCTGATGCCCAATGGACAGATTAAACGCTGTTTCTACGCACTCCGCCCCGTGTGCAGATCTAAGAGTGACTTTATCTGTAAGATGGCTGAGATCTTCGAGGTATCCAAACAGGCAATGGAAATCCGCCTGCGAGAGTTCGCCCTAATATAAAAATCCTTCGGGATTTTTTAACCTCTGTATTCGCAAAAATGCGAATATTCCGATATACACAGTGAGGTGATTGTGGAATGAAAGAAGTGTGGAAGCCGTATCCGATGTACTGCCCAAACTGCGGCAGGCTAAACTATGGATACAAAAGTGAGGATAATAGGATTAAATATGAGTGCGTACAATGCACGGTAAAATTTGTCCGGGTACAGAAAGGCAGGCGGCATGATACGATTGATCTATTTGCCAAAGTCGGGCATGAAAAATACGAAAATATCTGAAAAATAAATGCTTACAATTAAATACGGCGTAACGACGGTAAGGTCGGGCTGAAACAGGGCCACAGGAAATCCTTATCAGGTCATACGCTTTGACAACTTCGGTGTGTTAAGCCAAACTTGCGAAAGCAGACATGAGAGGCCACCGACAAGACAGATTGAGCTTTTATAAGCTCAGACTGTCTTGCCGGTGGCTCCTTTTTTTCGGCAAGAACAACCGAACAAAAAGGCTTCCGGCAGAGAAATCTCTGAAAGGAAGCTTTTTTCGATGCTAAATAAGTGGCTCTGCTATATCGCTGAATATCCGTGATCTCCGAATTTTGAACCCGAAAACGAAATTCAAAATTCAAAGGAGATTTTACTATGAGCTGGAATAACGGCTACGAAAGAAGAAAGTTTGAGCAGGTGCAAAAAGCGCAGGCAAAGGAATACCGCAAATGCGGGATGAACGAGGAACAGATACGGGCGATGTACCTGCAAGATTTGCAGGAATACCGAAATAACCGCATTTACGCCATCCACATTCAGTCCATTGAGGAGCTTGAAAGTGACGGTGAGGAAAGCAGAAATGCACTGCACAAAAAGTTCCTGCTTTCGATGACCTGCACGATGGATATGAGTGAGTGCGGTCGCTACGGGTGGATCGACGCAATGGAGAATACGGCGCTGTATGGAGCCATTTCTAAACTCACCACTGACCAAAAAGAACTGTTGACCCTTCTGTACTGTGACGGATATACCCAAACGGAAGTAGCAGCATTACTGCATTCAAACTTGCTGGCTATCAATAAGCGTGTTTCTCGCCTTCAAAACCGTATCCGAAATCTTGTTGCAAAGAACGGAGGGCTGAGAAATGACTGATTTCAAAATACGCCCTCCGTATATGGATTTGTGCCTGTGCCGCAGATGTGCAGAGGTCTACTTTAACGATCCTGCCTATTGGGTTGAGCGCTCAAATCCCATTCAAACGGTGCAGGAGCTTTGCGATGTGTGCAGTCAATACCGTGGCTTTGACTATTCGATTTGGAAGAAGCCCTCGAATGTACGATTGCCAAAATCGCATCGTTGAGGAGGTGTCCGAAAATGAATATGATTAAGGCAGATAAAGAAAACAATATTTTCGGTGCACTGAAACTCATTGAGCAGCTTTATCTTGACGGCGAAATTCCCGGCTATGTATTTAGGAACATCCTTCAGGAATACAAGGATGATGTCTGCATTGCCGATTTTACCTGTTACAAAAAGGAAAAGCAGGAAGGTGAGGGTAAGTAATGTATGGATTAAATTCCGATTTTCAAAAGAGAGATGTTGCTATATACGCTCGTGTATCGACGGAGCACGAAGCACAGCTTTCAGCTCTCGGTAACCAGCTTGACTGGTATAAGCCAATTTTGGCGGCAAGACCTGACTGGACTCTGACCGCACAGTATATTGATGAAGGTATTACGGGAACATCGGCTGAGAAGCGTCCGCAGTTTATGAAAATGGTTGAGGATGCACGGCAGAAGAAGTTCAATATGATTATTACCCGTGAGGTTTCCCGTTTTGCGAGAAACACGGTGGATACCCTTCAGTACACTCGTCTGTTGAAGGAATACGGTGTGGAGGTGTTTTTCCTCAACGATAACATCAAAACCTTTGACGGCGACGGTGAACTGCGGCTTACGATCATGGCAACGCTTGCACAGGACGAGAGCCGCAAGACATCCATCCGTGTAAAAGCCGGACAGGAGACCTCTATGCAAAACGGTGTGTTCTACGGCAATGGGAATATCCTCGGATACGATCGTGTCGGCAAGGAGATGGTCATCAACCCCGAACAGGCAAAGACGGTGCGAATGATTTATGATATGTACCTGAGTGGAATGGGAGTAACAACCATCCAGTACGAGCTTGAGAAAGCTGGACGGCTGACGGCACTGGGAAAGGAACAGTGGTTTGCATCGTACATTTCGAAAATGCTTCGCAATTCCTTTTACTGCGGCATCATAACCTACCACAAGGAATATACGCCTGATTTCCTGAAGCAGAAGAAAATCAAGAATTACGGTGATTTGGAGTATGTTCAGGTTCAAGGCACACACGAGCCAATCGTAACCGTCGAGGAGTATGAGCAAGTACAAAAACTGATGGATGCCAAGTCGGTGGTTCTGAAAAACCATAACAAAGGAAAACGCAAAACAGGAAGAATGCAACATACCACTGTCTACGGACGGTTGATGATTTGCCAGTGCGGAAACAAATTCAACTTGCGGTTTCATTCCCGTGACGGACGGACAGACGGCGTTGATTACCAATGCTACACATCGGTAAACCGGGGGAGCGTCGCCAAACGCCTGAACAAAGGCATCTCCATTGAGCATTCGTGTGAATCACCCTATATTCAGGGCTGGAAGCTGGAAATGATGGCGGAGCAAGTCTTTGACCGGTACATCGAAAATGCAGACAAAGTAATGGACTTGTCCTATGCGATGCTCGAAAAGCATATTGCGGATCAGGAGGAATTGCCGGACAATACAGATGTTATCCGGCGCAAGCAAGGCGAAATCGAGAAGCTGATGAATAAGAGGACAAACCTGATCGAGATGAGAGCCGAGGGTGACATTGATAAGGAAATGTTTCGCTCAAAGAAGCAGGAGATCGAGGATCGTGTTGCAAAGCTCACGGAAGAAATCAAAGGCTTGCAGCCTGAGAAGGAGCAGACAAGCAACGAGGACTATTCCGTCAAGCTCTTGGAACTGCGAGAGCGTTTGAAGGAGTACACTGGATTTGATTACTCGGTTATCCCAGAAAGCATTGTGGAGGCATTCATTGAGCGCATTTGGGTGTCAAAGGATGAGTTCCGTTGGTATCTGAGAACCGGAAACAATGCAGATGGCGAATTTGACCCTGATGACCACATCAAAATCGGCGCCTTTACGCTGACGATCGACGATGCAAAGAAGTATATCTACAGCTTTTCGCCCCGCAGGAGAGTCTACAAGTGGGCAGACTTGAATGTGAGCGTGTGGATATGAAATGATTGGCGCTATGTGCCGATGGCAGCACAGGCCGCCATCAAGGACCAGCAGTAAATGGTAAGGTAACGCCTGCGGCGCAGGCAAAACGTCCGATATAAAAACGGCCGCACAGTTCACCTGAACTGCGCGGCCGTTTTTTCGCCGCCCGCCCTGGCTGAAGGCCGGCGCATTATTTCCAAACGATTGCAAATTCCCCGGTGAACTGGCACGCATCCTCCACGGGAATCAGCATGGTATCCTCGCCCTCCCGGAGATAGCCCCAGCAGCTCACCCGGGCGGCGGTGTGGGTGCTCCCTGCGTCATAGGTAAGCCCCTGGTACCAGCTTTCGTTGACCAGTGCTATGATATCCCGTGCCCTGGGATGCAGCAGCCGGCCGCCCTCCTGGGCCCCGGGTCCCGCCATCATGCACAGCAGCAGCGGGTGTATGTATGCATACCCAGCCCACACCACATCCGGGTCACCGACGGCCTGCATCCCGCCCTGGGCAGTGTAGCCGCACTGAAAGCGCACGGCGGTAATGTACCCGACCCCGTCCGTCTCAAAGGTCAGCGATTGGGGAAAGGCGTTCTTCCTGAACCCCGGATAGCAGCCTGTCAGCATGTCCCGCACCCAGGTGCCGTCCTCCCGCAGCCGCAGAGGCGATTCCACCGCCTGAGCCATTTGATTGAAGTTCTCCGCAAACTCCGGAACCGTCAGCCGTCCCCGGTGGACAGGGATCATGGCACTCATCAGGCCGCACACTATGACCAGAATCAGCAGCCCGTGGGCTGCGGGCAGCAGCGCCCACCGCCAGCCGGGAATGTCCCGGCTCTGGCACAGCACCTCCCCCTCCCAGGGCAGCTTCAGTCCGTCCCGGCAGTCCTGATAGCTTTTTTTCAGCCGCCACAGCCGCACCACGGGAATCAGCAGCGCCATGCCGCATACCAGCGCCAGAGCCGTGTAGGCAAAGGCCCCACCCCACTCCGGCCGCCGCCCGTCGGGCTTTTCCACCGTCAGACCCAGCAGCCGCTTTCCCGGCGTGGTCCCCCACAGGTGCAGCAGCACCGGCTCCACCGCCAGCATCAGCAGCAGTGCGCCTATGGTGTTGAGCAGGGAGAACCCCTGCTGGCGGAACGATATGTGCCCTGCCAGCATTGCCAGCGCCGCCGCGCAGGAGCACAGGGCCAGGTCCAGATTCCGCGCCAGGAACCGCCGCCAGGGGCATGGCTCCTGCCGGTCTGCCTGGGGCGCGGCGGGAGCCGCCTGGGCCGCCGTGTGCAGGGCCAGCCAGTATTTCTCCGGGTCCAGGCTGTCATAGCGGACCCGGTCCGCCTGCATGGCCCGGCATACGGCCTGGTCCCTCCGGGCCTGCTCCTCCCGGCGCTGGGCTATCCGGATGCGCTCCTCTAAAACGTCGGCCAGGTCCAGCTCCCCGGCCTGCATGGCCCGGATCTCCTCAATGGGCACGTCCAGCCGCCGCAGCAGCCGGACGCGCAGCAGCGTGTCCAGATCCTCCTGGCTATAGTCCCGATAGCCGTTCCGGGCCCGGACCGGATGCACAAGCCCCTCCTGCTCATAATAGCGGATGTTGGCCCGGGACAGCCCGGTCCGTGTCTCGATGTCCTTGATATGCATGGCGCCGCCCTCCTTTTCTCCGCAGTATAAGGGGTAAAGGGACTTGACAGTCAAGCTTTTTTTCAGGAAATCTCCAGCACCACCGGGCAGTGGTCGCTGCCGTACACCTCCGTGCGGATGGCGGCCTCCGTCACCCGGGGCAAAAGCCGCCGGGACACGATGAAATAGTCAATGCGCCACCCGGCGTTCTTTTCCCGGGCGTGGAACCGATAGCTCCACCAGGAATAGGTGATCTCCTCCGGGTGCAGAGTCCGGAAGGTGTCGGCAAAGCCTGCGGCCAGCAGCTGCGTCAGCTTCTCCCGCTCCTGGTCGGAAAAGCCCGGGTTCATCCGGTTGGACCTGGGATTTTTCAGGTCCATCTCCTGGTGGGCCACGTTCAGGTCCCCGCAGTAGATCACGGGCTTTTTTCCGTCCAGCTCCAGCAGATATGCCCGCAGGTCATCCTCCCACTGCATCCGGTAGTCCAGCCGCTTCAGCCCGTCCTGACTGTTGGGGGTGTAGCAGCACACCAGATAAAATTCCGGATATTCCGCCGTGATGACCCGCCCCTCGTGGCGGTGGACATCGTCCCCGAAGCCGTACACCACGGACAGGGGCTCCTCCTTGGTCAGCACCGCCGTACCGGAATACCCCTTTTTGTCGGCGGAGTGGAAATACCGGTGATACCCCTCCAGCTCGAACACCGCCTGCTCCGGCTGCAGCTTCGTCTCCTGCAGGCACACAATGTCCGGGTCCTCCTGCTTCACATATTCCAGAAAGCCCTTGGTCAGGCATGACCGCAGGCCGTTGACGTTCCAGCTTACCAGCTTCATGGCCTTCTTCCTCCGTTTTTTCTTGTATCATACCATAAACGGACCGATTTTCCAAGAAAATGATTGACAAACCCTCCTGCGGGGGATAATATATTCAGGTATCAACGGCGTAGATGGGAAGAGTACCCGGCGCAGCCTCCGTCACAAGAGAGTCCGGCAAGGTGAAAGCGGACACGGCGGCCCCGGCGAACATGGCCCCGGAGCCGTCCGGCCCAGCGCGGGCGCGTCAGGCCGGACCGGGTGTGCCCGTTACAGCACCGGGGCGTGTGGGCGCTCCATGAGGCCGCTTTTCGCAAGGAAGCGGCGAAGCAAGGTGGTACCGCGGTGCGCTGCATCGCCCTTGGCAGTCAGCCGGGGGCGTTTTTTGTTTGCCCGGTCGCCGGAAAAACGCCAAAATTTTAAGCCGCTCTTCCATTCGGAGCGGCGGAAAAGGAGATAGATCCCCATGGAAAAGCAGAAATTCTACATCACAACCCCCATTTATTACCCCTCCGACAAGCTGCACATCGGCCACACCTACTGCACCGTGGCCACCGACGCCATGGCCCGCTACAAGCGGCTCACCGGCTGCGACGTGCTGTTCCTGACGGGCACCGACGAGCACGGCCAGAAGATCGAGGACAAGGCCAAGGCCGCCGGAAAGACCCCCAAGGAGTTCCTGGACAACATCGTGGAGGGCCCCCAGGGCATCCTGGACCTGTGGAAGCTGATGAACATCTCCAACGACCGCTTCATCCGCACCACCGACGATTACCACTGTGCCTCCATCCAGAAGATCTTCCGCAAGATGTACGAAAAGGGCGACATCTACAAGGGCACCTACAAGGGCAAATACTGCAAGCCCTGCGAGAGCTTCTGGACCGAGAGCCAGCTGGTGGACGGCAAGTGCCCCGACTGCGGCCGCGAGGTCATGGACGCCGAGGAGGAGGCCTATTTCTTCCGCCTGTCCAAGTATGCCGACCGGGTCCGGCACCTGCTGGAGGACACCGACTTCCTGCAGCCCCGCTCCCGGGTCAACGAGATGGTCAACAACTTCATCAAGCCTGGCCTGGAGGACCTGTGCGTCAGCCGCACCAGCTTCTCCTGGGGCATTCCCGTGGACTTTGACCCGGGCCATGTGGTATACGTCTGGGTGGACGCTCTGTTCAACTACACCACCGCCCTGGGCTTTATGAACGACCGGTATCACGACTACGACAAGTATTGGCCCGCCGACGTCCACTTTGTGGGCAAGGAGATCGTCCGGTTCCACTCCATTATCTGGCCCGCCATGCTCATGAGCATGGAAATGCCCCTGCCCAAGCACGTTTACGGCCACGGCTGGCTGGTGATGGACGGCGGCAAGATGTCCAAGTCCAAGGGCAACGTGGTGGACCCCTATGTGCTGGCGGAGAAGTTCGGCGTGGACGCTCTGCGCTTCTTCCTGCTGCGGACCTTCCCCTTCGGCTCCGACGGCAACTTCTCCAACGAGCTGCTGATCCAGACCATCAACATGGACCTGGCCAACGACCTGGGCAACCTGGTCAGCCGCACCACCGCCATGGTGGAGAAATACTTCGGCGGCACCCTGCCCACGGAGCGGGAAAACAGCGACGCCGACTGCGACCTGAAGCAGATGGCCTCCACCCTGCGGGACCGCTATGAGACGGAGATGGAGCACTTCCAGTTCCAGAACGCCCTGGAGCAGGTGTTCAAGACCATCCAGCGGGCCAACAAGTATATCGACGAGAACGCCCCCTGGACCCTGGCCAAGGACCCCGCCAACCGTGCCCGCCTGGCCACGGTTATGTATAACCTGCTGGAGGCCATCCGCATCTGCGCCGTGCTGCTGACTCCCTTCATTCCCGACAGCGCCGAAAAGATCTTTGACCAGATCGGAGCCTGCCCGTGCTGCCGCACCTGGGAAAAGGCCAACGTGTGGGGCAGTCTGCGCCCGGACGTCACCGTTCACAAGGGCGAGGCCCTGTTCCCCCGCATCGACGCTGAAAAGGCCCTGGCTGAGCTCAACGCCATCCAGGAGGCCCAGCGCAAGGCGGCCCTGCCCGCCCTGGAGCTGGAGCCCTACAGCCAGGAAAACGTGGATTTTGATACCTTCTGCAAGTCCGACCTCCGGGCCGTGAAGATCAAGAACTGCGAGGCCGTGAAAAAGAGCGACAAGCTGCTGAAGTTCACCCTGGACGACGGCAGCGGCACGGACCGCA
>ENA-OYXA01000131-OYXA01000131.1-human-gut-metagenome-genome-assembly--contig:-NODE-131-length-41690-cov-9.579945_pt1 | contig 41690 bp, 31 predicted proteins | sample MGYA00244212_ERZ653411 | MGnify/ENA primary metagenome ERZ653411 (study PRJEB26926, sample SAMN06165066) | human gut metagenome | biome: ENVO:00009003; feature: ENVO:2100002; material: ENVO:00002003...
TGGGACCACCGGCGGAGTAGGGAACGATCACGGTGATGTTTTCCTTGGGATAATCAGCCTTGTCACCGTCGCCGTTACCGGAGTTGCTGCAGCCGGCCAGGGCCAGGATGGCCAGGGACGCCAAAAGCATTGCGACAAATCTCTTCATTTGGTTTTTCATTTTCGTCCTCCTAAAATGTAATATGAACATTTTGACAGCGTTCGTTTCTGAAAAACTATCAAAATATCACACAATATTTTTGCGGAACTCCCCTGCCCCGCTTGACTTCGCGTCCATTTCCTAACATCTTCTATATTTAGATTTTATAAAGGATGTCTGGAAATGTCAAGGGAAATGTGATGCAATTACCAAAGACCAGCGCAATGAGCAAAAAAACTTGTCTAATTTGTTCAATGTGCACTTGCGTATGTTAAAAAATGCGCATTCTGGGCCACAAACATAGTGATAAGGCGATAATAATAACACATCCTGAGAAAAAATGGTATTTCAGAACATTTTTCTCTCAGGATGTGTTACATATGATCAAACGAAATGAACAATTTTCCCCGCGTCCCGTGCCGCCAATGATACGCCGGGCGGTCACGGGCAGGGGGCATGGAGGGTTCATCAGCCGTTTACGGCGTCGGATGCAATGAGGGCCTCGGCCTCTTCTTCCGTAAGGCCCAGCTTCTCCATAAACACCTCTTTGCTGTGCTGGCCCAGCAGCGGGGCCGGTGTGAAGGTGTCGATCTTGTGGTTGGTGAGCTTGATCTGGTTGCCGGTGAGCTTCATACGGCCGGCCTTGGGGTGGTCCACCTCCACGAACATCTCGCGGGCGCCGGCGATATGGGGATCCTTCACCACCCGGTCGATGGTGTTGATGGGCGCGGCAGGAATCCCCTTGTCCAGCATGGCCTGCACCGCGTCGTCGATGGTCCAATCCTTCAGCCAGTCCTCGATAATGGGCTTGAGGTCGGCATGGTGCAGCACGCGGTCGTTGTTGGAGGTGAAGCGGGGATCCGTCTTCAGCTCGGGCTTGCCCATCAGGTCGCACAGCAGACCATACAGCTTGTCGTTGCCTGCGCCGATGACCAGCATGCCGTCCTTGGCCTGGAAGGAGTCATAGGGATACAGGGCCTCATAGCGGTTGCCGATGCGCTGAGGGATCTTGCCGGTGGCCAGATAGATGATGTTGATGATCTCCAGAGAGGAAACCATGGAGTCCACCAGGGCCACGTCCACCTTCTCGCCCTCGCCGGTCTTCAGGCGGTTGATATAGGCCGCCAGGATGCCCACGCAGCAGCTGATGCCGCCCATGACATCGGCAATGGCGGTGCCGGTGCGGGTGGGGGCGCTGTCGGGCCAGCCGGTGGTGCTCATCAGGCCGCTGATGGCCTGACCCACAATGTCATAGCCTGCCCGCTCATGGTAGGGGCCGTAGTGGCCGAAGCCGGAGACGGAGGCATAGATGATGGCAGGATTGATCTTGCGCAGCTCCTCATAGCCCAGGCCCAGGCGGTCCATAACGCCGGGACGGTAATTCTCCAGAACCACGTCGCTCTGGGCCACCAGCTTGCGGAACACCTCTTTACCGGCCTGGCTCTTGAGGTTCAGGACGATGCCGCGCTTGTTGCGGTTGAGGTTCATATAATAGGCGCTTTCGCCGTTGACAATGGGGAAGTTGCTGCGGGCGTCATCGCCCTTGCCTGGACGCTCGATCTTGATGACCTCGGCGCCCAGATCCGCCAGCATCATGCCGCAGTACGGGGCGGCAAGCACGCGGGACAGATCCAGCACCTTCATGCCGGACAGCAGACCTTTATGCTCCATAGTGTGTACTCCTTTTTTTGCGCAGGTGCGCCAGTCAGATTTGCTTGATTCAGATGCGGGCCACGCCGGACTTGCGGGCAGCCTCGGCCACGGCCTTGGCCACGGCGGGACCCACCCGGGGGTCAAAGGCAGCGGGGATGATATAGTCCTCGGACAGCTCGTCGCCCACCAGGCCCGCCAGGGCCTCGGCGGCGGCCATCTTCATCTCCTCGTTGATGTCGCTGGCGCGGACGTCGAATGCACCCCGGAAGATGCCGGGGAAGGCCAGAACGTTGTTGATCTGGTTGGGATAGTCGCTGCGGCCGGTGGAAACCACCCTGGCCCCGCCCGCCTTGGCGTCGTCGGGGAAGATCTCCGGCGTGGGGTTGGCGCAGGCAAAGATGATGGCGTCCTTGTTCATGGTCCTGACCATTTCGGTGGTGACGGTGCCGGGAGCGGACACGCCGATGAACACGTCTGCGCCCACCAGCATATCGGCCAGGGAACCGTCCTTGCGGCCCAGGTTCGTGACCTGTGCCATCTCCTCCTTGATCCAGTTCAGGCCCTGGCGGCCGGCATAGATAGCGCCACTGCGGTCGCACATGGTGATATCCTTGAAGCCCGCGGACAGCAGCAGCTTGGTAATGGCAATGGCGGCAGCGCCGGCGCCGGAGGTGACGATCTTCACGTCCTCCTTCTTCTTGCCCACCACCTTCAGGGCGTTGGTCAGGCCCGCCAGGGTGATGACGGCGGTGCCGTGCTGGTCATCGTGGAAAATAGGAATGTCGCACTTTTCCTTCAGCTTGCGCTCGATCTCGAAGCAGCGGGGAGCAGCAATATCCTCCAGATTGATGCCGCCGAAGGATCCGGAGATGTTGTACACAGTCTCCACAAACTCGTCCACGTTCTTGGTCTTGACGCAGAGAGGGAAGGCATCCACGCCGCCAAAGGACTTGAACAGCACGCACTTGCCCTCCATCACGGGCATACCGGCCTCGGGGCCGATGTCGCCCAGGCCCAGAACGGCGCTGCCGTCGGTGATGACGGCGCACAGATTGTGGCGGCGGGTCAGCTCATAGCTCTTTTCGATGTCCTTCTGGATCTCCAGGCAGGGCTGGGCCACGCCGGGGGTATAGGCCAGGGACAGGTCGTCCTTGGTCTTGACGGGCACGGTGGCCACCACCTCGATCTTACCCTTCCACTCGCCGTGGAGTCTCAGGGATTCCTTTGCGTAATCCATAGTGTAATTCCTTTCTTATTGTTCGTCCATGGCATGGGGCAGAGTGGACCCGCCGTAGGGCATTACCAGCACGGAGGCGTCGGGGCCCAGCTTTTGGAAGGCGTAGTCCAGAGCGCTCTGCACATCGGAATAGGGAGTGAGGAAAATGGACCGGACGAAATCGGGCTCCATTTCGCTGACCAGGCAGATCTCCGCATTCTGCAGGACCATGGCAATGGCGGCGGCCTTGTGGCCGCCCAGCTGAAAGTCCCGGCCAATGCGCTCCACCATGCTCTCGGGAGAGGGCATGGTGGTCATCCACTCCTGGAAGGTCGTGCCGCCCAGACCCTCCCGGCAGGAGCCCACCAGGATCACCACGCCATCCTTGGCGACGGCATGCTTGGCGTTGTCCAAAGCCTTCTGGGTCTGGTAAAGGTTCAGGTCCTTGGGCGCGCCGCCCTGGGACACGATGACGATATCCGCACGGTGGTCGATGTCCTTGCGGTAGAGCCTGTCCAGATAGCGGCAGCCCTCCCGATGGGCCAGGGTCACATCACCGGCCACGGCGCAGACGATCTGCTTGTGCTCATCCAGCACCACGTTGAGGATATAATCCACCCCGCACATGGCGGCGGCCTCCTCAATGTCCCGGCGCAGGGGGTTGCCCTCCAGATTTCCGGCGCAGGCGCTCTCCCGGACCATCATGGAGTGATTGGACTGGATCGCGCTGGGAGTGGAGACGCCGGGCATAATGGCCTTGGCGCCGCCGGAATATCCGGCAAAATAGTGATATTCGATGTTGCCCAGGCAAATGCGCCGGTCCGCCTCGGCCACCACCCGGGTGATGTCCACCGGCGTACCGGCAGAGGTGACGCCCAGATGCACCACATCCGCGGGGTCGCTGTCCACGCAGCGGATCTGTGCCCAGGCCTGTTCACCGGCCAGATGGCGCATTTCCTCCGGGGTCTGGGCGCGGTGGCTGCCCAGTGCGAAAACCAGGGTGATATCCTCCGGCCTGGCCCCGCCGGCATACAGCTCGTCCAGCAGGGCAGGCATGACGGTATAGGTGGGCATGGGCCGGGTGATATCGCTGGTAATAATGGCGATCTTCTCGCCGGGGTGGATGACCTCCCGCAGCAGAGGAGCGCCAATGGGGGAGGAGAGGGCCCTGCGGACCTCTCGCTCCCCGGTAAGCGCATGGGGGACTGGGTTGGGAGTCAGAACACCCTGAAGATTCCGTTCAGGGACGGTAAAGCGCTGTACGCCGTTACCGAAACCAACTTCAAGTTCCATCCAGAGCCTCTCCTGTTGTTCAGCCCCAGATCTCTTCGTCCGTGGGCATGGTGGAGCCGGGACGAACCTTGGCCACACGGCTGACATTGAACAGGTGGCGCCAGCTCAGGTTCTCGCTGATGGAGTTGTTGCCCCAGCTGCCGCAGCCCAGGGTGGTGGTGGCGGACAGGCTGTTGAAGAAGCTGCCGCCGTTGTTGGTAGAGCAGATCTGGTTGATCAGGAACCGGGATACCGGCAGGGTCTCGGCAGCGTAATCAATGTGGGCGTCGTTATAGGAGTGGATGCAGACGCTGTGGCCCTTGCCCTCCACGTTCAGGTTGGCGTTGGCGATGGCCACGGCCTCCTCCCAGGTGTTGTAGCGGTAGGCAGCGATGCAGGGGCACATCTTCTCCTTGGAGAAGGGCTCACCGGCGCCGGCCTTCTCCACCTTCACCAGCAGGACCACGGTGTCGGCGGGAACGGTCAGACCGGCCATCTTGGCGATGTGCTGCGCGCTCTGGCCCACGGCGTCCTTGTTCATCTTGCCGCCGGGGAAGATCACGTTGCGGACGGCGTCGATCTCCTCGGGCTTCTCCACATAGTAAGCGCCGTTCTTCTGGAAGGTCTTGACCATGTCGTCATACATGGCGGCGGGGGTGATGGCGGTCTGCTCGCCGGAGCAGATGATGCCGTTATCGAACTTGCGTCCGGCAACGATCATGGGAACGACCTTCTCCAGGTCCACGTCGTCGTCGATGATGCACTGGACGTTGCCGCCGCCCACGCCGTAGGCGGGCTTGCCGGAGGCATACGCGGCCTTGACCATGCCGGCGCCGCCGGTGGAGATGCACACGTCGCACTGCTTCATGATCTCGCCGGAGATCTCGATGGTGGGCTCGGCCACGCACTGCAGCAGATCAGCGGGAGCACCCAGCTTCACGATGGCCTCCTGCATCAGCTCGCAGGCCCGGGTGGAGCACTTTTTGGACCGGGGGTGAGGCCCAACGATGATGGCATTGCGGCCCTTCAGGGCGAACATGGCGTTGCACATGGGGGTGACGATGGGGTTGGTGGTGGGGGTGATGGCGCCCACAACGCCCATGGGCTTGGCCACCTCGGTCAGGCCCAGCTCAGGCAGCTGGCGGATGATACCAACGCTCTTGCCGCCCTTCATGTCGCTCCAGATCACGCGGGCCTTGCCCTTGTTCTTGTTGACCTTGTCCTCATAAACGCCCATGCCGGTCTCGTCCACGGCCATGCGGGCCAGAGGCTCGGCGTTGTCAAAGATGGCCTTGGCCATGGCCTTGCACAGGGCATCCACCTGCTCCTGGGTGTAGTTCTCGATAACGGCCTGGGCAACGCGTGCCTTCTCAACCAGTTCGCTTACATACTTGGCAGCTTCCATTGTAATGTACCTCCATAAAATTTTTATATAAGTGCAATGATAAACGGGTATCGCCTATTTTGCCGGGAAAAACCGGGTCCTTTACAGGCCCAGGCGCTCGATGCGCAGCTCCTCCTCGCGGGTGAAGTTGCTCTTGGGCGTGTAGCCGGGCAGAGGCATCAGCTTCTCATGGATGGCGTCGATGAACCAGTGCTCATTGGGGAAGAACTGCTCCTCCATTTCGGGGCAGGGAGTGATCCAGTTGCGGGCGCCCAGCACCACGGCGGGAGCATCCAGATCGTCGAAGGCCAGCTCGTTGATATGGGTGGCCATGTCGTTGATGATGCTGCCGCGGACGCAGGCATCGGAGGCCAGGATGATCCTGCCGGTCTTTTTCACGGAGGCCAGGACCTTCTCATAGTTGAAGGGCACCACGCTGCGGGCGTCGATGACCTCAGCCTCCAGGCCGAACTGCTCCTTCAGAATGTCGGCAGCCTTCAGGGCCTTGTACAGGGTGGGGCCGATGGTCAGGATGGTGATATCCTTGCCCTGGCGCTTGATGTCGGGCTCGCCGAAGGGGATCTCATAGGACTCGGTGGGCACGCCCTCCAGGTGGAACTCCTCGCCCTTGTCGTACATGGGCTGGCTCTCCATGAAGATCACGGGGTCGGTGCCGTTCAGGGCGGTGGTCATCATGCCCTTGGCGTCATAGGGGGTGATGGGGTACACAACCTTCAGGCCGGGCACATGGGCGGGCAGAGCGGTCCAGTCCTGAGAATGCTGAGCGCCGTACTTGCGGCCCACGGAAACCCGCAGGACCATAGGCAGCTTCAGCTGGCCGGCGGACATAGCCTGCCACTTGGCCATCTGGTTGAAGATCTCGTCGCCGGCGCGGCCCATGAAGTCGCAGTACATCAGCTCGGTGACGCTGCGGCCGCCGCACATGCCGTAACCAACGGCGCTGGCCACGATGCAGGACTCGGAGATGGGGGAGTTGAACAGACGGTTGAAGGGGATGGAATCGCTGAGGCCCTGATACACGCCGAAGGCGCCGCCCCATTCGCGGACATCCTCACCGTAGGAGACCAGGGTGGGATCCTCGTAATACTTGTCGATAATGGCCTCGAAGATGGCGTCGCGGATGGTATACTGCTTCAGCTTGGACACGGGCTTGCCGTCCACAACGGCGGCGCGCTCCTTCTTGGCGATCTTCTGGACCCGGGGGTTCTCGGACTTGGGCGTCAGCACGAAGGGAGTGCCCTGGGCCATGCTGACCTGGTGACCGTTGTTGAAGGTGAAGCGGGAGATGGCATCGGGGTCCTTGATAAAGTCCAGACGGGGGGAGATCTCCAGATCCTTGGACAGCTTCATGACCTCGGTGATGCGGGTCTTGATGTCCTCGTTGATCTTGTCGATGTCGGCATCGGTGGCCACACCGGCCTCAATGAGCTGCTTCCGGAACAGCAGGATGCAGTCGTTCTGCTCCCAGGACTCGATCTCCTCCTTGGAGCGATAGGCGTTCTGGTCGGAGGTGGAGTGGCCGCCCAGACGATAGGTCAGCACGTCCAGCAGCACGGGGCCCTTGTTCTCCTTGATAAGCTGCAGCTTGCGGCGATAGGCGTCGATAACGGCCAGGGGGTTCACGCCGTCCACGCGCTCGGCATTCATCTGGTTCTCGGTGATGCCGGCGCCCACCCGGGCCAGCTGGCCATAGGCCATGGTCTCGCCGTTGGTGCGGCCGCCCATGCCGTAGCCGTTGTCCATGAAGTTGAAGATCACAGGCAGGCCGCCCTTGTACTCGTCGGGCCACAGGGTCTTCAGCTGATCCATGGCGGAGAAGTTCAGCGCCTCCCACACGGGGCCGCAGCCCAGGGAGCCGTCGCCGCCGTTGGCGATGACCACGCCGGGCGCCTTCATATTCTTCTTATACAGGGCAGCGCCGGCGGCGATGCAGGGGGAGCCGCCCACGATGGCGTTGTTGGGATAAATGCCGAAGGGCAGGAAGAACAGGTGCATGGAGTTGCCCAGGCCCCGGGCAAAGCCGTTCTCGCGGCCGAACAGCTCGCAGGTCAGGCCGTACAGGAAGAAGACGATGGCCTGCTCCTTGACGCTCTTTTCGGGCAGGTGCTTCTTCACCACCTCATAGGGCTTGCCGTCGAAGGTGGTCTCCATGATGTGGAGCAGCTCCTCGTCGGACATCTTGGTGATGGCGGACAGGCCCTTGGCCAGCACCTCGCCATGGCTGCGGTGGGTGCCGAAGATAAAGTCATTGCTGTCCAGCAGATAGCTCTGGCCCACGGCCGCGGACTCCTCGCCGGTGTACAGGTGGGCGGGGCCGGTGTAGGTATACTCCACGCCGTTGTAGGCCTTGGTCAGGCGGACGGACTTCAGCATGGACTCAAACTCGCGGATATACTCCATATCGCGATAGATACGCAGCATATCTTCCTTGGTGAAGCTGTCACCCTTCAGCTCGTCGGCCACGGTCTTCTGATACTTGCAGACGTCGATATCCTGGAAGTGGATCTCGCCGGGGGCACGCAGCTGTTTGGGATCATAGAATTGTGCTTTGGACATGGTGCAACACTCCTATATTTCTAAATAAAAGTATATCGGTTGGAACGGGTGAAATCAGAGCTTCACGGCGAAGGCCGCCTCGCGGATGATCTCGCTGACGGAGGGGTGGGGATACACGATCTCCCGGATGGCGTCCACGGTCATCTCCTTCTCGATCATCACGGCACAGGCCAGGATGAACTCGGAGGAATAATTGCTCATGACGTGCGCGCCCACCAGGGTGCGGTATTTCTTGTCGAACACGAACTTGGCGATGCCCACAGGGCCCTCGTTCTCGGCCACATAGCGGCCGGCATAGGCCATGGGCAGCTTCACGGTAACGGCGTCGATGCCGGCGGCCTTGGCCTGCTCCTCGGTCATGCCCACGCAGGCCACCTCGGGGTTGGTGTACAGCACGCTGGGGATGGCCTTGTAGCGCATCCGGTCCTTCTTGCCCAGGATGGTGTTCACAGCCACCTCACCCATGCGGTAGGCGGAATGGGCCAGCATGGAGGTGCCGTTGCAGTCACCCACGGCGTAGACGTTGACGGCGTTGGTGCGGCAGCACTCGTCCACCTTGATGGCGCCGCGCTCCACCACCAGGTTCAGGTTCTCCACGCCGCAGGTGTCCGCCACGGGCTTGCGGCCGATGGCCAGCAGCACCTTGTCGCACAGGACCTTCTCCTCCCTGCCGTCCTTCTCGTACACGACGCCGTCGGCGTCGATGCGGACCACCTTGGACTTCAGGCAGAACTTCATGCCGTCCTTCTCATAGCCCTTCTGCAGCAGGGCGGAGATCTCGTCGTCGATGGGCCCGGCGATCTTGGGCATCATCTCGATGACGGTGGTCTCGCAGCCCACCACGCCGTAGTAGGCGGCCAGCTCCAGGCCGATAACGCCGCCGCCGATGACGGCCAGGCGCCGGGGCAGCTCCTTCAGTGCCAGAGCCTCGCGGTTGGTCATCACGAAGCCGGAGGCCAGGCCCTCCTTCACCCCGGGGATGGGGGGGACGAAGGCCCGGGAGCCGGTGGCAATGATCAGGTTCTTGCCGGTGTAGACCTTACCGTCGGCCTCCACCTGGATGCCCTCGTCGCCGCGGCCGCGGATCATGCCGGAGGCATTGACCACCTCCACGTGGCTGGCCTTCATGGCCGCGCCCACGCCGGAGACCAGGGTGTGGATGACCTTTTCCTTGCGGGCCACCACGGCAGGCTGGTCCACATGGGACCCCTGGCACACCACGCCGAACTTGCGGCCGTACTCGGTGGTATAGTGATAGATCTTTGCGGAATTCAGCAGGACCTTGCTGGGGATGCAGCCCTCGTTGAGGCAGGTGCCGCCCAGGGCGCGCTGCTCGATCAGCAGGGTCTTCAGACCGGCCTGACCGGCGCGCTCTGCGGCCACATAGCCGCCGGGGCCGCCGCCCAGGACAATAACGTCATAGCTCATGGTGATATTTCCTCCAAATCAAATCTGGCAGCGTGTGCCGCGTCCTTATTTCGCCAGCAGCAGGTCGAAGTTGGCAATGTTGTTGGCCAGGGCCTGCAGGAAGCGGGAAGCGGGAGCGCCGTCCAAAGCGCGGTGGTCATAGGTCAGGGACAGGTTCATGGTGGGATAGAACTCAGGCTGACCATTCTTCATCCGGATCCGGGTCTCGATGTTGCACACGCCCAGGATACCCGTCTGAGGAGGATTGATGATGGGGGTGAAGGTGGTCACGCCGAAGGCGCCCAGGTTGGACACGGTGAAGGAAGCGCCGGTGAGCTTATCGGGAGAGATGGAGCCGCTGCGGCACTCGGCGGCCAGCTCCTTCATCTTCAGGCTGATCTCGGCCAGGCTCATCTCGTCAGCGTGCATGATGGTGGGCACCAGCAGGCCCCGGTCGGTATCCACGGCCACGCCGATATTGGCGTGCTTGAACAGCTTCATCTCATTGTCGCTGTAGTGGGCGTTCAGGGCGGGGAAATCCAGGATGGTCCGGGACACGGCGAAGATCACCATGTCGTTGAGGCTGATGCCGGGCAGACCGGCCTTTTCGCCCTCGGCCTTGATGCGGGCCCGCAGCTTCTGCATGGCGGTGACGTCCGCGAAGCTGTTGTGGGTCAGCTGGGCCATATTGGACAGGGAGTCGTGCATGTTCCGGGCGATGAGCTTGCGCAGGTGGGTGTTCTTGACGGTCTCAAACTCCGCCTCGGCGGCAGGAGCGGCGGCAGCGGCAGGAGCCGCGGCAGTCTCCGCTGCGGGAGCGGCGGCCTTGGTGCCCAGATCGGCGGTGGTAACGGCGCCGCTGAGACCGGTACCAGCCTCGCTGCCGGTGGCATAGGGACGGGCGGCGTCGGTGATGAAGGGTCCGGTCAGCGCCATAGCGGCGATGTCCCGCTCGATGATGCGGCCATTGGGGCCGGTGCCCTTGGCGTAACGGATGTCGATGCCCTTTTCCTCGGCCATTCTGCGGGCCCGGGGAGAAATGCGGATGGCTTTGCCATGGTTGACCATGGTGGGAGCCGCGGCAGAGGCGGCCACAGGAGCGGCAGCAGCCGCAGGGGCAGCCTCAGCAGCGGGAGCGGCCTTGCCGCCCAGGGAGAAGGGCTCGCCGGGCTTGCCCACCACGCAGACGATCTCCTTGACGGCGATCTCGTCGCCCTCCTCGCCGATGCACTTGAGGACGGTGCCGTCCTCCTCGCTCTCCACGTCGAAGGTGGCCTTGCCGGTCTCGATGGCAAACAGATAGTCGCCGGTCTTGACGGTGTCGCCTTCCTTGACATACCACTTGCTCAGGATGGCGCTGTCCTCGGACAGGCCCTTCTGGGGCATGCGGACGAACAGCACGTTGCCGGAGGGCGCAGTCTCGGCGGCAGGAGCCGCAGGGGCAGCAGCAGGAGCGGGAGCCGCCGCAGGGGCGGCAGCGGCGGGGTCATCGTCCGCCTGGAAGCTCTCGCCGGGCTGACCCACCACGCACACCAGCGCCTTCACGGGGACCTCGTCCCCCTCCTCACCGATGCACTTGAGGACGGTGCCGTCCTCCTCGCTCTCCACGTCGAAGGTGGCCTTGCCGGTCTCGATGGCGAACACAAAGTCGCCCTTTTTCACGGTATCGCCTTCCTTGACATACCATTTGCTCAGGATGGCGCTGTCCTCGGACAGGCCCTTCTGAGGCATACGAATCAATGAAGCCATAGTAGCGCGTTCCTCCTTTTACGCCTTGAAATCGTCCTCGATCTCCTGATAGGCGGCGGTGAAGTTGTTGAAGAAGCCCACGAACGGGGGATAGGAGAACAGGTCCTCCCAGGTCAGCAGACCCTCCTCGGGATCGGAGTAAGCCTGGTTGAACACCTTGCTCTGCTTCAGGACCTCCATGTACTTCTCCTCGGTGGGCTGGTCAATGATGGAAGCCAGCGGGGTGGGGTTGGCGTCGAATTCCTCCACCTTACCGGTGACGGTGGTGATCAGGAACGGCGCGCCGTCCACAGGAGCCATGGAGTTCTGGATGTGCCAGGGGCCGCGGACAGCGGCGGACATAATGGACAGGTTCTTATAGCCGCGCTGGGCCAGCATGCGATAGGACTTGCGCATAACGGCCTCGGAGCCGTGGCGGGCGATGACCTTGGCGTCTGCCACGCCCTTGGACTCCAGCTCGGCGGCGATCTTGTCGTCCAGCTGGCCGGCCATCAGCACCAGATACTCCTGGTCGCGGCCCTTGCTCAGCAGCTCGGCGAAGGCCATGTGCTGGGTGATGGAGAAGTTCAGGGTCATGCACAGGCGATAGCCCTCCTCCAGCAGCACCTTCACGGCGGGCAGGGATGCCTCAACGGCAGGCAGCTTGTACACCACGTTGGGCTTGTCCATGTTCAGCTCCTTGGCCATGGCCCGGTTCCAGAAGTGGACCTGGTCGATCATGGCCTGGGTGTTGCGGATCTCGCGGGGGTCGACCTGCAGGCACACAAAGCCGTACTGGCCGTTGGTGGCCTCATAAATGGGAGCCAGGGCCCGGGCGCTGATGGCGCAGACCTTGGTGAACATCTGGGATGCCATGTCGGCGGTAGAGGCGCCGGGATTCTCGCGCTTGATCTGCTCCACCAGGGAAGCGTACTTCTCGGGGAAATCCTTCTTATAGCCCTGGATTTTGCAGGGGTTGCTGGTGCACCAGCGGGCGCCGCGGCGCAGGGAGTGATCCAGGCCGGAGGCGTAGTCATGGCCCCAGACGGTGTTCAGCTTGCCCTGGCGGTACAGGTCGCCCATCTTGCGCATGGAGCTGTTGGCGATGGACTCGATCTCCTGGCGGGCAGCCTTGACGGCCTCGCCGCAGCCAAAGCCCTCGGCAAAGGCCAGCAGGTCCTCGGAGGCGGCCACGCGGGTGTCGTCGTCCACCAGCTTTGTCAGGGTCCAATCGGCCAGGGCAGAGCGCAGATCAATGGCGATCTCCACGGCGGTCTGCACATAGGCGTCCTTATTCTGAAGATCATCGGCAACCAGGGCCTTCAGTTCTTCCTTCAGAGAGAAGATGCTGTCATGGAAGCTGCTGACAGAGTCAGGGAACAGGATCGGACGGCGCTTCAGGGTTGCATACTCACTCATGATGAATTCTCCTTTTCAAATATGGTTCTATATTGAATAAAGGTATGACTGGTTCGATCCGGCCGGGCCGGAGCACAGGCGCGTTCATTTTGTTAAGAAATAAACATTTTCACATCGTTATAAAACATTTTCAAACGCCTTGGAACACTCTTTTATCATAATTTGATTTTAGCAATGAAGTGTCTCAGAGTCAACATGGAGTATTCGCTAAAAAAATGAAAATGCTTTTGTTAAATGTGCATAATAAATTTGTAAATAACATGTTCGGACATTTTTCAGACGCAAAATAACATGAAATTTGCTTCATTCGAACAAAGCGGCGTATCCTGGCAGAACTCGCCGGAACGGAACCGCCGGGCAGATTTGGGAGCCGACCCCTGGATGCCCGGTATTTTGCCGAAAAAAGTATGCAATTTTCATATAGGCGAACAATCAAACGGTTTCTTACCTTTTTTTCTTGACAAAATAACGTCAATGGAATAAAATAACAAGTGAACATTTTGCCCTGTTTCTCGGGTCTTGTCCGAACGGGCATCTGTTGGGATAGAAAGAATGTCCGCGAGGTCCGGCGCAGCAGCCGTTTCTCCGGAGGCAGGAGAGCAACAATCATGAAAAACGAACGACGAAGCCAGATCAAGGCTTATATTTCCGAACACAAGAGCGCCCGCATTGAGGATCTGGCCAAGCAGAATCCCGATGTGTCCCTGATGACTCTGCGCCGCGACCTGGCTGCGCTGGAGGAGGAGGGCTTCCTGGTCCGCGTCCGCGGCGGCGCCTACATCAACAGCACCCCCCCTGCCACCCAGGCAGAGGACCTTTACAGCCGACGCGAGATCTCCAACGTAGAGGCCAAGACCATCATCTGCGAGAAGGCGCTGCCCTTTCTGGAGGAAAAGCGCTCCATCTTTTTCGATGCGGGCACCACGCTGATGACCCTGGTGCGCAGGATCCCCGATCAGGATCTGGTGGTGTTCACCTCCGCCCCCAACATCGCCATGGAGATCGTCATGCGCACCACCATGCCCCAGGTGTCTCTGCTGGGCGGCAGCCTGTCCCGCAATACCATCTCCTGTTCCGGGCATCTGACCCTGGAATACCTGCGCTCCATCAATATCGACGTGGCGTTCATGGCCACCTCCGGCTATTCGGTTGAAAATGGCTTTTCGTCCGGCAACCCCTATGAGGCCAGCATCAAAACCGAGATCGTCCGCAAGGCGCACAAGGTCATCATGCTGATGAGCAGCGACAAGGTGGGCCGCAATCTGCCCTATACCTTCGCCCGCATGGAGGATATCGACGTGCTGATCTGCGAACAGGAACCGGAGCCCGACGTGATGGCCGCCGCCCGCCAGGGTGGTGTCACCGTGCTGTAAGCGCACATATGCAATCAAATCAAGCAGCCGCCCCTGTGCCGGGGCGGCTGCTTTTCTGTGCCTTTATCACAAAAACAGATCAAATATTCTGGTATATATAACAGTATTTTGAGCTATTTATTGTTTCTTCTTGCAAAGAAGATGCGATGATGTTATTTTTGTGTTAGAAAAGGCGGCCAGACCCCGCCACCGGCATTTTTTATGGAAAAGGAGAGCACACATCATGAAAACCTATGAAAGCCCACTGCAGGAGGCGGCGGAGCGCTTCCCCCAGACGCTGCTTTGGAACGACTCCTGCGGCGTGGCGGATCTGAATCTGGCCCTGCGTCACGGCGCCACCGGCGCCACCTCCAACCCCGTCATCGTGGGCAACGTTCTGCGCAAGGAGATGGCCGATTGGAAGGATCGGCTCAATGCCCTGATCCATGTGGAAATGCCCGACGCCACGGATGAGGAGATCTGCTGGGCCCTGTCCAAGGAGGCCGCCCTGAAGGGCTCCAACATGCTGCTGCCCATGTTCCGGGAGAGCAGCGGCGTCAAGGGCTGGCAGGCCATGCAGGTAAACCCCCGCTTCTACCGCAGCACGGAAAAGACCGTGGCCCACGCCGCCGAGCTGTCCGCGCTGAATGAGAACATTCTCATCAAGATGCCCGTGTCCACCGCCGACATTCCCGCTCTGGAGGAGTGCGCCTATCGGGGCATCTCCGTCAACGGTACCGTCTGCTTCGGCATCCCCCAGGCCGTGGCCGTGGCCGAGGCCGTGGAGCGCGGCCTGAAGCGCCGGGAGGCCGAGGGCAAGCCCATTGACAACGTGCATTGCAGCTGCACCATCATGACCGGCCGCCTGGACGACTATATGAAGGCCCTGGTGGCTGAGCGGGAGGTGCCCATCACCCAGGAATATCTGGATTGCTGCGGCGAGGCCCTGTTCAAGAAGGTCTACAAGCTGTACAAGCAGCGGGGCTATCGCCTGAAGCTGCTGGTGGCCAACAACAACAGCCACTTCCTGTGGAGCCGTTTCCTGGGCGGCGATATTCTGATGACCATCAATCCCCTGTGGTGGCGGCGGATGAACGGCGCCAGGCTGCCCATCCACGAAACCATCAACGAAGAGGTCCCCCAGTACATCGTGGACGAGCTGCTGGACAAGCTGCCGGAGTATCGGGCCGTTTACTTTGAGGACGGCCTGCAGGTCTCCGAGTTCAACCAGTACGGCGCCTTCAAGCGCACCATGAATGAGTTCTTCACCGGCTATGCCTCCTTCCTGGAGTATCTGCGCGGCTTTATGCTGCCCTGAGCACGCCGGCCATCCGAATAAGCAAAAAGCGCCGCGAAGCAAATGCTTCGCGGCGCTTCAGCCTGTCAAAAAAAGAGCCAAGTCTTTCCCGGGTGCTGCACGCCGGGAGTGAGTATCAGACCTGGGTGATATCGGACGTTCTTCCCACACCTGCCGCGTCGGCAGCCCGAGCTTTGGCCTGGGCGATGATAGCCGGAAGCTGGTCCTTGGGAATCACCATGATCCGGCCGTTGGCGTCGTAGCGGGGATACATGCCGTTGAAATAGACGACGCCGGTTTCCGCGTCCACGAAAACGAGTACTGGAAGCGGATAATTTTGCGGGATATATCCTGAGCCTATATACATCTTAATTACAGAATCTATTTGAATCAGCTGCATTGTATTTCCCCCTTAAAGCCGTTTCAGGCTGTCTTTGCGGCGCTGCTTTTCCCGCTCCTCGGCAAGCTGGCGAGGGCTGATAACAGCGTATCCGATGGTAATATAATCACCGTCATATATATAGCGGGTAATGGGACGGTATTCGCTTCCGAAGCGCTTTGCGATTGCAGCGGCCAGTGTTAGCGCCATTTCCCTGCTGACACTATAGCCATGAGATTCAAAATTGTATTCAAATCGTCCTCCGCATAGGGACTGAAAAGCAATATGTCCACCATACGAACCGCTTGCTGATCTTTCCTTGCTGCTGGAGGGATAAACGCCGGCCCCGTCAAAGTCGGGGGCTACCCGCTCAATGGTGGCGATGACATCATCCACGAGTTCCCGCTGTGCGGCGTTTTTGGGATGCTTGCTTTCCTCATCCCGTTTTGCTCTTACGGACTTAATCACCACAAAGAGCACTACCCAAAAAAGAATACCCGGCAGGGCCTGTATGTATTCATTCACAAAACATCCCCCTTTTCTCTCGTAATCGCGTGAAATAGGCTGTTCGCAGTATATCATATCAATTTGATATATGTCAATATCCGTATATATGAATTATAGCAGATATCAGAATCCGTACATAGTTTTTATACTGTTTGGTACGAAAGGGGTGTCTGCCAATGATAAGCTACGAACCGCTGTTCCGGACCATGAAGGAAAAGGGCGTGACCTCGTACCGGCTGGGGAAGCTGGGCTTCCCGCTGTCCAACTTCTATGCCATGAAGCACGGCGACAACGTATCGACCCACACCATCAACCAGCTCTGCCGCCTGCTGCAATGCCGCGTGGAGGACGTGATGGAGTATATAGACGAGGAATAAGCGAAAAAACCCGGGACGGCCAGGCCGTTCCGGGTTTTTCGTTGGGGAAATGCATTTACAGGACGATCACGGGGGCGGAGACGGTGAGGCGGCCGTTTTGCACCGTGACGGCCTCGCCGGTCAGGGCGTTTTCATAGCTGCCGTCGGCCAGGGGGACGGACACGGTACCCGGACGGCCCGCCAGGGGGAACACGCCCACGGCCAGGTGCTGCCCATCCTGATAGAAGGCTACGGCTATGCCCTGGGCGTCGTCGGCGTCCACATGGAACACCGCGTCCGTGGGCAGGCGCTTTTTGATGTCGTACAGCCGCCGCAGCAGGGGCGACAGGTCCTCCCCGGCGGTCCAGTCGATGGGCTCCCGCTCAAACAGCGAGGGCGTGTGGGTGGCAGAGACCTCCTGCCCGGCGTAGAGCAGCGTGGTGCCCTTCTGGAAGTAGCACAGGGCCGTCCAGGCCAACAGGCTGTCCCGGTTGGGGAAGCGGTCCGCCGCACGGCGCTGGTCATGGTTTTCCAGGCAGCTGAGCTTGTTGTACCAGGTGGGGAAGCTGAGCTCCTGGAAATTCAGGGCGGAGAAATACCGGCTCAGGGGCAGGGCACCGCCGGTGGCTCCCTCATACAGGGGCCAGATATCGTAGGGGTACAGCACGTCGAAGGCATCGTACAGCTCGTTATCCGTGGCGGCATAGAACCCCTGGCGGCGGAAGGCCAGAATGTGGTCCAGATGAACGCTCTCGCCCAGCCAGATAGCCCCGGGACGTACCCGCTCCACCGCCTGGCGGGCCTTCTTCCAGAAGGCCACGGGGACAGTGCTGGCTACGTCGCAGCGGAACCCGTCCACATACTGGGCCCAGTAGCACAGGGACTCGATCTGATAGTCCCACAGTCCGGGGACGTCATAGTCCAGGTCCACCACGTCGGTCCAGTCGCCCACCTTGTTGCCGCGCTTGCCATCGGGCCTGCGGTAGAAATACTCCGGGTGCCGGTGGACCAGGGTGGAGTCCGGGGACGTATGATTGTATACCACATCGATGATGCACTTCATGCCGTTGTCATGAATGGCGTCCACCAGGTGCAGGAAATCCTCCAGGGTGCCGTATTCCGGGTTCACGGTGCGATAGTCCCGGTTGGCGTAGGGGCAGCCCATGGAGCCCTTGCGGTTCTCCTGGCCAATGGGGTGGATGGGCATCAGCCACAGAATGTCCGTGCCCAGGGCGCGGATCCGGGGCAGGTCCGGCTCCACGGCCCGGAAGGTACCCTGGGGGGTGTGGCTGCGGACGTAGAGCTCATAGATGACGCTGCGCCGCAGATCGGGGTTGGTTTGGATGGACATGTCAAAGACCTCCCATACAAAATTATTTCAGCGTGCTGCTGTTGTTCAGCACGGAGGTGCTGTAGAGAAACCATACGTCCTGGCGGTCAAAGGTCAGGAAATTTCCCAGTTGGGACGGGGAGAGATAGCGGATATCCACCAGGGTCACCCGGCTGTAGCCCTCCAGCAGCAGAGGGGCCAGGCTGGACCCGAAGGAGTCCCGGAAGATCACCAGCTCCCGATCCGTCCGGGCGTTGGGGTTGTCCACCGTCAGCAGGGACACGGACCCGGACAGGAACAGCTCATAGGGGTCGCTGCCTGCGGCCTTATCCAGGTTGTACACGGGTCCGGTTTTGCCGGTCTCGTAATTGGTGACCCGGCAGGCGTCGATGGTGTCGTTGGTGAGATAGCTCAGGCGCTCGCCTGCCAGAGGCAGGGCCGCATAGCCGGAGTACACCCCGTAGAAGGGGCGCTCCAGCGTTACCTCCCGATAGGAGGCTCCGGCGTCCGTCCCCATGGCGGCGGCGATACGCCGGGCCACCGGCTCCAGCCGCTCCTGCCGCCAGTGGGCGTCGGTGCGGTAGTAGTCGTCGATGGTCAGCAGGTCAAACAGGTCGATATACGTCATATACGGCGTGCTCTCCCGCAGCTGTGACACCAGGGCGTCATAGTCCATGGAGGGCCGTCCCGAGGACGGGGCCATGAAATATCCCTTGTCCGGGATCACCGACAGATAGACGCTGACATCAGTGCCGGAGAGATATGTGTCGTACACATACCGGAACCGGTCCGCCGCCCGTTTCACGGAGGTGGTATTCAGGGGGAAATCCAGCTTGGCGGCGTAGCTCTGAGACAGGTACACGCCGTTTACGTCCCGCTGCCCCATCACGTCATAGGACACCAGAGAGCGCAGGGTCCGCAGCTGCTCCCGCAGAGGGAACTGGTCGGCGGCGAAATCGTCCAGAGCGTCGGAGAACTTGCCGGACAGAAAGCCCGCCGCGGTGAACGCCGGCCGCTGGGCCAGGGGGCGGCGCTCCGCCTGGGACACGGCATCCGGCGTCCGCAGAACGGACCACAGGCCAAAGCCCGCCAGAAATGAGGCCAGCAGGCACACGGTGATGATTTGCTTGATCTTCATGTGCACCTCCTCAGAACCGGAAATACAGGAAGGGGTTGGCAGAGCCGCTGACCAGGAACGCCGTGCACACGGCCAGCAGGGCCAGCAGCGCTATGGGCTCCAGAGCGTCCAGCACACGGCCTGCCCGTCCGGCGGCCATGCGGCGGCACAGGACGGCAGGCAGCGGCGTGGACCCCACGGCAGCTGCCAGCAGCACCGGGGCGTAGCTGTGCAGGTAGTACAGGGTGCCGCCGTCCCACACGGGCAGGTGCCCCAGGCCCAGCATGGCCCCGGCGGCGCCTATGGCAGCGGACAGGGAGGATGCGTCGAACAGCACAAAGCTGAACAACGCCGCCGTCAGCACATAAACGTGCCGCAGCACCGGCAGCCGCCGGAGCACCCGGCCCAGAAACAGCTTTTCCAGCAGCAGAAATACGGCGAAATACAGACCCCACAGCACGAAGGTCCAGGCGGCTCCGTGCCACAGACCCGTCAGGCCCCATACCACCAGCAGGTTCAGCACCCAGCGTCCCAGCCGCACCCAGCTGCCGCCCAGGGGGATATACACATAGTCCCGGAACCAGGAGCCCAGGCTGATGTGCCAGCGTCGCCAGAACTCCGTGAGACTCCCGGAGATAAAGGGATAGTTGAAGTTCTCGGCGAAGCGGAAGCCCATGATCCGGCCCAGGCCGATGGCCATGTCGCTGTAGCCGGAGAAGTCGAAGTAAACGTGCATCATGTACGCTGCGGCGTACATCCACGTCAGCAGCACGGTTTTCTGCCCGCTCTGCTGATACACCGTCACCAGCTCGTACAGGACGTTGGCCAGCAGCACCTTTTTGCCCAGACCCAGCACGAACCGCCGGGCGCCCAGGGCTGCATCCTGCACCGTGTGGGTGCGGCTTTGCAGCTGGGGAGCCACATCGGTATAGCGGACGATGGGCCCGGCCACCAGCTGGGGGAACATGGCGATATACGCCGCCAGGTCGATGAGGCTCCGCTGGGCCGGGGCGTCGCCCCGGTACACGTCGATGACATAGCTGAGGATCTGAAAGGTATAGAAGCTGATGCCGATGGGCAGGGTGATCCGCAGCAGGGGCACCGACAGGCCGGTGACGGCGTTGAAGCCGGAGATCAGAAAGTCGGCGTATTTGCAGTAGCCCAGAAGCCCCAGGCTCAGCACGGCGGACAGGGTCAGCAGCAGCCGCCTGCGGGCGGGATACCGCTCCATAAGCCTGGCGGCGGCATAGCCCTGTAAAATGGCAGCGGCCATGAACAGCACGAACCGGGGCTCGCCCCAGGCATAGAATACCAGGCTGCACAGCAGCAGAGCGGCATTTTTCAGCCGCCTTGGGGCCAGAAAATAAAGCCCCAGGGCGCAGGGAAGAAAATAGAAGAGAAACGGCAGACTGGAAAACAGCATGACCGCGGTGGGTTACTGGATGGGCTCGTCGCAGGCGGTCTGGACGCCGGTGTAGGTGGCGGTCATGGTGTTGACAAAGTCGTCCACCAGGTCGTCGGCGCCGAACAGGGCCACCACATACTCGCCATAGGTGAGGACCACCAGCTTGTCAGGGAAGCCGCACATCCACTGGGTGTTCTGGACATTCTGGCGCAGAGCGTCGGTCACGACAGAGACGTCGGCGCTGTTTTTCACATGGAACACGCCGCAGGTAAAGCTGTTGGCGTTCATCATGTGGGTCAGCGACGCGGCGTCGTCAATAAGATCGGCCTTGTCGGCGGGAAAGTGCAGCATATAGTCCAGATTGTCGGCATCGTCCACCGGGAAAGTGCCGGGGGCATCGTCCACGGGCTTATCCAGGCTGCCGCCCACCACGGGGAACTTCTCGCTTTCGGGATAGGCGTTCCACACGGCGGTCAGCAGGTCCACGGCGCTGACGGGGGAGCCGCCGTTGACGTCGCCGCCCTTCTGGGAGGAGCAGGCCGCCAGGGACAGGACCATCACCAGGGCCAGCAGCATAGTGAGAAACTTTTTCATGGGTAAATACTCCTTTGATGTCGTTTTCAAAAGCCATCCGTGCATTTTTGGAGGGCTATTGGCAATGCATCATATCATATTCCCGGAAAAAGGTCAAGCCGGACAAGGGGGAATTTGCCCCTCCCGGAGATTTTCCGCCCCGAAGCCGGACTTCCCGAGAGATACATCCGCCTGCCGAGTGCGGACAGTGATGGATAAATATTTCACATTCCCGCAAAAAAGTGGGGAAAAACTCTTGCAATTGCCGGGAAAATGTGGTACAGTCCACTTCGACAATTGAATAGGGACAGCCGCGCTTGTCCGCGCCGCTGTCCGACACCATTATTTCTGGCTTGCCGCCAAGGTCGCGGCAAGGAAAAAGGAGAAAGCTATGAAGAAGAAACTATTGGCTCTTTTCCTGGCGCTGGTAATGGTCGGCGCCGTACTCCCGGGATGCGGAGACGGCAGCAAGGACCCCGGCGGACAAGGAAATAACGGCGAGACGGGCGAACCGGTCAAGGGTGGCGAGATCACCGTTGGCATCGCCCAGGACCTGGACGACAGTCTTGACCCCCACCAGACGGTGGCCGCAGGAACCAGAGAGGTCTTGTTCAACATCTTCGAGGGCTTGGTAAAGCCCAATTCTGACGGCGAAATGATCCCCGCTGTGGCGGAGAAATATGAGCTGTCCGAGGATGGGACCACGTACACCTTCACCCTTCGTGACGGTGTGAAGTTCCACAACGGCCAGACAGTGACCGCAGAGGATGTTGTATACTCTATCAATCGCTGCGCCGCTGTGCCGGAGGGTCAGGAGAAGCCTCTGGTAGCGGCGTTTTCTGCTGTCAAGAGTGTCGAGGCCCTGGACGAAAAGACCGTTGCCGTTACCATCGCGCAGCGCGACCTGGAGTTCATCAGCTATATGACGGCGGCCATCATTCCCGCCGGCTATGCCGACCAGGCCACCGCCCCTGTGGGCACCGGCCCGTTCAGGTTCGTGTCCCGCACCCCCCAGGAGAACTTCATCATGGAGCGCTTTGAGGATTACTGGGGCACCCCCGCGTGGCTGGACAAGGTCACCTATAAGATCTGCGAGAACGCCGACGCCCTGGTGATGAACCTCAACGGCTCGTCCATCGACCTGTGCGCCCACCTGACCTCTGCCCAGGCGGCCCAGCTCAACAGCAATTTCAAGGTGCTGGAGGGCACCATGAACCTGGTGCAGGCCATCTATCTGAACAACCAGGCCAAGCCCTTTGACAACCAGCTGGTGCGCCAGGCCCTGTGCTATGCCATCGACCGGCAGGGCATCATGGATATGGTGGCCGACGGCCACGGCACCGCCGTGGGCAGCAGCATCTATCCCGCGTTTACCAAGTATTTCCTGCCGGAGCTGGTGGATAAGTATCCCCACAGCGTGGAAAAGGCCAAGGAGCTCCTGGCCCAGGCCGGTTATCCCAACGGGTTCGACATGACCATCTCCGTGCCCAATAACTATCAGCCCCATATGGACACCGCCGAGGTGGTGGCCGAGCAGCTGCGGGAGGCGGGCATCAGGGTGACCATTCAGCCTGTGGAGTGGAGCACCTGGCTGGATACCATTTATAATGGTCGCCAGTTCCAGGCCACTGTGGTGGGCGTGGACGCAGCCAACATGACCGCCAGGGCCATGCTGGAGCGCTTCACCTCCGACTATGCCAAGAACTTCATCAACTACAGCAGCCCCGCCTATGACGCCCTGTTCCAGCAGGCCATCAACGCCACGGACGAGGCCACCCAGACGGATCTGTACAAGCAGATGGAGACCATGCTGGCGGACACTGCCGCCAACGTGTATATCCAGGACCTCAGCGACCTGGTGGCTATGCGCCAGGACCTGGGCGGCCTGAAGTTCTATCCCATTTATGTGCTGGACCTGTCCACCGTGTACCTGACCCAGCAGTAACGTTATACTGAATTGAAAGAGGCGATGACCATGAAATATGCGGCCAAGAAGATCGGACTGATGCTGCTGACCATGGTCATCGTCTCTTTTCTGGCTTTTCTGGCGTTTCAGGTGATCCCCGGGGACCCGGCGGTGAAGCTGCTGGGCACCGAGGCCACACCGGAGCGCATCGCCGCCCTGCGGGCGGAAATGGGACTGGACCGTCCGTTCCTGGAGCGGTACGTTCAGTGGGTGCTGGGGGCCCTGCACGGGGACTTCGGCACGTCGTACAGCTATAAAATGCCGGTATCCGGCATGCTGGCCGGAAAGCTGCCGGTGACGGGGCTTCTGACGGGGATGTCCTTTGTGCTGATCCTGGTCTTTTCCATCCCCCTGGGCATTTTCACCGCCCGCCACGCCGGGGGACGGATGGACAAGGCCCTGACCAGCGTGAACCAGGTGCTCATGGCCATCCCGGCCTTTGTGACGGGCATCCTGCTGACGTATGTGTTTGGTCTGGTGCTGCGGTTGTTCGTGCCGGGAAACTACGTTTCTCCCGGCGACAACTTCGGTGCCAGCCTGTGGTATTTTCTGTTCCCGGCCGTGTCCATCGCCCTGCCCAGGGTGGCCATGACCGTGAAGATGCTGCGCTCATCCATTCTGTCGGAGATGGAAAAGGACTATGTCCGCACGTCTCACAGCCGGGGCAACAGCGACCGGGCTACCCTGTACCGCCATGTGCTGCGCAACGCCATGGGGCCGGTGGTGTCATTTCTGGCCATGACCGTGGCGGATATTGTGGCGGGCTCCGTGGTTATCGAGCAGGTGTTTTCCCTGCCGGGCCTGGGCCGCATGCTGCTGACGTCCATCGCCAACCGGGACTATCCCGTAGTGCAGGCGGTGGTGGTGATCGTGGCGTTCTGGGTGGTGCTGGTGAACCTGCTGGCGGACCTGATCAACCAGCGGCTGGACCCGAGACTGCGGCTGCAATAGAGGGGAGGGACCTACCTTGCTGCTGAACGAAAAAAAGAATCACTATCTGCGGGCGGGTCTGGTCCTGACGGGGCTTATGGCGGCTCTGGCGCTGCTGGGCTGCGTGTGGACCCCCTATCCCCCCACGGCCATGTCCGGCAGTGAAAAGTTCGCGGCCCCATGCCTGCGGCACCTGTTCGGCACGGACAACTTCGGCCGGGATATTTTCAGCCGGGTGCTGGCCGGCGCCGGCACCACCTTCCTCATCAGTGCCGCCACCGTGGTGATCGGCGCGGCGGTGGGAACGCTGGTGGGGGCCTTCACCGGATATTTCGGCGGCTGGCTGGACGAGGCGCTGATGCGCATCAACGACGCGGTGACGGCGTTTCCCAGCATCCTGCTGGCTCTGGTGTTCATCTCCCTGCTGGGCTTCGGCAAGTACAACGTCATCCTGGCGCTGGGCGTTGCCTTTGTGCCCAGCTATGCCCGGGTCATCCGCAGCGAGTTTGCCCGGCACCGGGAGATGAATTATGTGAAAAGCGCCCGGCTCATGGGAGCGGGGCACCTGCGCATTATGTTTCTGCATATTCTGCCCAATACCCGGCAGGTGCTTCTGCCTACCCTGGTCATTGGGTTTAACAACGCCGTGCTGGCGGAGGCCAGCATGAGCTATCTGGGCATCGGCGTGAAGCCCCCGGACGTGTCTCTGGGGTATATGCTGTCCGAGTCCCAGAGCTATATGGCCAGGGCCCCCTGGTATATGCTGACGGTGGGCGGCGTCATCGTGCTGCTGATCTTAGGCGTCAGCCTGCTGGGCGAGGGGCTCCAGCGAAAGCAATGGGGGAGGTGACGGTATGCTGGAAATCCGTGATCTGCATGTGCAGTTCCACGGGTCGGACCACGAGGCGGTGCGGGGCATCGACCTGACGGTGGGCGACGGCGAGATCGTGGGGCTGGTGGGCGAGTCCGGCAGCGGCAAAACCGTTACCGCCATGATGATCTCCGGCCTGCTGCGGCCGGAGCAGGCGTCGTTCCGGGGGCAGATCCTGCTGGACGGGCGGGACCTGCTGACCAGCAGCGGCGACACCCTGCGCAGCATCCAGGGCCGGGACATCTGCGTGGTGTTTCAGGAGCCCATGAGCGCCATGGATCCCACCATGCGTATCGGCCCCCAGGTGGAGGAGTGTCTGCGGGTGCACACGGATCTGCCGCCCAAAAGGCGGCGGGAGCTGGCCCTGCAGGCCCTGCGGGACGTGGACCTGCCGGATGCGGAGGACGTGTACCGCCGGTATCCCCACGAGCTGTCCGGCGGCATGCTCCAGCGGGTGATGATCGCGGCGGCCATTCTGCCCCAGCCCCGGCTGCTGCTGGCGGACGAGCCTACCACGGCTCTGGACGTGACCATCCAGGCCCAGATCCTGGAGCTGCTGCGCCGCCTGAACCGGGAGCGGGGCATGTCCATTCTGTTTATCTCCCACAACCTGGCTGTGGTGCGGAAGCTGTGCACCCGGGTGGCAGTGATGGAGAAGGGGCACATTGTGGAGTCCGGCCCGGTGGACCAGATATTCTTCCACCCCCAGGCCCCCTATACCCAGCGGCTCATTGCCGCCATCCCCACAAGGAGGAAGCTATGAGCGATGATCTGGTTTTACAGGTCCGTGACCTGAACGTGTGGTACCGGCCCTCCGGCACCGTGGGCCGCAGAAAGCGGCAGCAGGTGCTGCACGATGTGAGCTTTGAGCTGCACCGGGGCGAAATCCTGGGTTTGGTGGGGGAATCCGGCAGCGGCAAGACCACCCTGGCCCGGACAATTCTGGGCTTTGTGCCGGACTATACCGGCACCATCACCCACTACACCAAGCGCCCGCAGATGGTATTTCAGGACCCGGCCAGCAGCCTGAACCCCAGCCGCACCGTGGGCTGGATCCTGGCGGAGCCTCTGCGCATTTACGGGAAGTACGGCAAGGAGGAGATCGCCCGCCGGGTGGAGCGTACCATGGAGCTGGTGGGCCTGGACCCGGAGTGCCGGGACCGGCTGCCCCATCAGCTGTCCGGCGGACAGCGGCAGCGGGTGTGCATCGGGGCGGCCCTGATCGTGCACCCCCAGCTCATCGTGGCCGATGAGGCCGTGTCGGCCCTGGATGTGACCATCCAGGCGCAGATTTTGCAGCTCATCGCCCGGCTGCGCCGGGAGCTGGGCATATCGTATCTGTTTATCTCCCACGATCTGAACGTGGTCTACGAGATCTGCGACCGGTGTCTGGTGATGCACCATGGCCGCATCGTGGAGCAGGGGCCGGTGGAGGACATATTTGACCACCCGAAGGAGGAATATACCCGCCAGCTGCTGGCAGCGGCGGAGTGAGCGACCTATGACCGAAGAACTGAGACAGAAATTGCTGCATTCGGCGGAGGGCCCCGGGGCGGAGCCCTTCAGCCAGTATAATCATATGAAGGTCACCGCCGTGGACGATGGCACCGCCACCGTGGAGCTGGAGCTGCACCCGGACAGCCTGAACTGCTGGGGCACCCCTCACGGCGGCGCGCTGTTTACCATGGCCGACGTGGCGGCGGGCATGGCCCTGCTGACTCGGCGGCAGGAGGTGACGTTTACGGTGTCCTCCAGCATCGAGTACCTGTCCGCCGCGGCGGGAACGGGAAAGCTCACCGCCGTAGGCACCGTGGAGAAAACGGGCGGCCACATGGGCTTCAGCCGCACGGACATCCGGGACGAGAGCGGCAGGCTCATTGCTGCCCTGCGGACGGTGATGTATCTGACCGGGCGGCCCCTGGAGCTATGAGGGCCTTTTTCAGGCGGCACCGGGGCCTGCACATCTGGTTTCTGACGGTGTGCGGGGTGCTGGGTCTGTATTTTGCCCTGCGGACTGTGCCGGGACTGATGAACTGGGTCAGCCGCCAGGTGGTGATGCCTCTGGAGCGGGCGGTGGCATCGGTGTGCTACCGGGCGTCCTTCTCCGTGGCGGAGCTGCTGTACGCCATAGCGGCGGGAGTAGTCCTGCTGTGGATGGGGGCCACCGTCCGGCGGCTGATCACGGATCAGGGCCGCCGGGGCCGGGTGCTGTATCGCTTTGCGCTGACGGCGGTGTGCGCGGTGCTGACGGTGTACGCCGGGTTCAGCCTGCTGTGGGGCGTCAACTACTATGCGGAGTCCTTCCAGCAGCAGTCCGGCGTGTATGCCCGGGAGTCCACCCCGGAGGAGCTGGCTCAGGTGACGGAATACTTCGCCCGGCAGCTGGCGGACTGCGCCGGTCAGGTGCGGCGGGACGAAAACGGCCTGTTTGCCGAGAGCCGGGACGACATCTTTGCCGACAGCATGCGGGTGTTCGACGGCGTGTACGACGCATTTCCCTGCCTGCGGATGGAGGACCGGGTGCCCAAGGGGGTGCGGTTTTCCACGGCCCTCAGCGCCATGGACTTTACGGGGTTCTATTTTCCCTTTACTGGCGAGGCCAACCTGAACATCGACAGCCCCGCCTGCTATCTGCCCAGCACCATTGCCCACGAGATGGCCCATCAGCGGGGTATCGCCTCGGAGCAGGAGTGCAACTTCATTGCCATTGCCGCCTCCACCACGGCGGACAGCGCCGCTTATCGCTACTCCGGCTGGCTCATGGGCTTTACCTATCTCTCCAACGCCCTGTACCGGGCGGACCCGGAGGCGTGGCAGGCCGTGCGGGTGCTGCTGCCCGACACGGTGGTGGCAGACCTGCGGGATAACTCCGCCTATTGGGCGGCCTTTGAGGGGCCCGTCAACGACGCGGCCCAGAAGGTGTATGATTCCTTCCTGAAAAGCAGCGGCGACCCCCGGGGCACCCAGAGCTACGGCACCGTGGTGGATATGCTGATGGCGTACTACGGGTAAACGGTACAGAAGGATATAAAAAGAGAAACTTCCCTCCGCCGCGGGGCGGAGGGAAGTTTTTGCGTGAAAAGCGAGGATCACTTGTCGTCTGCGTCCTTGTCGCCCGGGTCATTTTTGTCCCGCTTTTTCAGTTGGGAGATGACCATGGCAGTGCAGACGGTCATAACAGCGGCGAGTATAAACGTGCAGTATTCGATCTCGCTGTAGACAAGCTCGGAGGACGGAATAAAATAGTTCATGTCTGCCCCAATGTAGAGGGCAAGCAGCGTTCCGATCAGAAGAAAAATATATTTGAGCCAGCTGCGCATGATAACCTCCTTTTGGACACATAAATGGGTAATAGAAGCAAAATATCCGGTCGGCCTTGATGAAATATTAACATAAAGAGTGCGATCTGTCAAGCAAAAACGATAAAATGAACCTTATAAAATGGGCGCTGTTTCAACAAGCTGAAATGCCGACGAAATGCCGCCCAAAAGAGCCTCCCCACCCGGGGAGGCTCTTTTGCAATGTTACAGGTCCAGGAGCTGCAGCTCCTCCTCGTTGACCTTCCGCAGGTCCCGGCGGCTGAGAATGTCATACATGCAGGGCACCACCAGCAGGGTCATCAGCGTGGCGTACAGCAGACCGCCGATGCACACCAGGGCCACCGGCTGCATCAGGGCCGTGCCCACATTCTTGCCGAAGGCCATGACCACCAGGCCCAGGATCGTGGTCAGGGACGTCATAAGAATGGGCCGCAGGCGGGTGACGCCGGCCTCGATGATGGCCTCCCGGCGGCCCATACCCTCCAGCCGCAGCTGGTTGATGTAGTCCACCAGGACAATGCCGTTGTTGACGATGACGCCCACCAGCATCACAAAGCCCACCAGAGACACCACGCTGACCTCGATGCCCGCCAGCAGCAGGGCCAGGAAGCCGCCGGTGAAGGCCAGGGGAATGGTGAACATGACGATTAGCGGCGAGCGCAGGGACTGGAACTGGGCCACCATTACCAGGTACACCAGGACGATGCCCAGCAGCAGCATCAGCAGCAGCTGCCGGATGGCGTCCATAATGGCCTCGTTTTCCCCCTGGAAGGAGGCGGTGATGCCCTGGGGCAGGTCTACCTCCGCAATAGCCGCCTGGGCGGTGGTGGTGACCTTGGTGACATTGTAGCCGTCGGCCACGTCGGCGGACACGGTGATGTACCGCCGCTGCTGGTCGCGGTGAATGGTGTTGAGGCTGACGGTCTCCTCCAGCTTGGCAATATCGCCCAGGCGGACGGGCTCCGCCGCCTGGACGGCGGAGGTGCTGCCGGAGGACATGCCGGACATGCCGCTCATGGAGCCGCTGCCAGAGGACATGCCGGACATACCGCTCATGGAGCCGCTGCCGGAGGCGGCGCTCATCATGCTGCTCATGGCGCTCATGGCAGAGGGGTCGATCTCCAGGTCCATGAGCTTTTCCCGGGTCATGCGGCTTTCCTCCGGGGACTGGATGGACACGCTGACGTCCAGCCCGTCCAGTGTCAGGGACAGGGAGCTGTCGGTGTCCGTCAGGGCGGAGGCAACGGCCATATACACCTGGGCCACGGTGAGGCCCTTTTCCATGGCGGCGTTGCGGTCCACGGACAGGTGCAGGGCGGTGGCCGCCTGCTCCAGGCCGTCGGACACGTTTTCCGTGCCGGGGATGGTGGCCAGCTTCGCGGCCAGTGTCTTGGCAGCGGACTGCATCTGCTCCATGTCGCTGCCGTAGACGTTCAGCGCGACGCCGCTGCCGGTAAGATAGGTCATGTAGCTGTCCATGGCGCCGGAGGCGGTGACGGTGCAGTCCATACCGGTGCAGGCGGCCTCGATCTGTTGTCCGGTCTTTGCGCCGGAGGCCCCTTCGGTAAGGGTGATATAGGCGGTGACGTCATACGCCCCGCCGCCGGAGGACATCATGCTGGTCATGTCCATGCCGCCGGAGCTGCCGGAGGAGGACATCATCGCGCCTACGGTCTCCACGTTTTCCACCTGGGCAGCCCGGCGCAGCACCTCATCCGCCAGGGATACGGCCTGCTCCCGGGTGCAGCCCTCGGGCATGGAGACGGTGAGATTCACGGTGTTCATGTCGATATTGGGCATGAAGGCAAAGCCGCGGGCCAGGGTGGCTCCGGCGGAGCCCAGCAGCAGCACCAGCGACAGCAGCAGCACCACGGTCCTGTGTCTCAGGGACCAGGACACAGCCTTGCGGTAGGCGGGATAGACCCGGTCCAGCAGACCCGGCTTCTGGGGCTTTTCCTTGCGGAGCATGCCGGAGGCCATGGCGGGCACCAGGGTCAGGGCCACAATGAGGCTGGCCAGCAGGGAATAGGTCATGGTCAGGGCCAGGTCCGTGAACAGCTGCTTGGTGATGCCCTCCACAAACACGATGGGCAGAAATACGCACACGGTGGTCAGGGTGGAAGCGGTGATGGCGCCCAGCACCTGCCGCGCACCGGACACCGCCGCCTGGATGACGGTGGCCCCCTTGGCGCGCAGACGATAGATGTTCTCAATGACCACCACCGAGTTATCCACCAGCATGCCCACCGCCACGGCCAGGCCGGACAGGGAGATCATATTGATGGTGACGCCGGAGAAGTACATGAGCACCACGGCGAAGATCACGCTGATGGGGATGGAGCACAGGGTGATGACGGTGGGACGCAGGTCCCGCAGGAACAGGTACAGGATCAGCACCGAGAACAGCGCGCCCCAGCCCAGAGAGGACAGAATGGAGTTGATGATAAGGTATATGTAGTCCCCCTGGTCCATCAGGGGCACGAAGGAAAGACCCTTGTACTCCGCCTCCAGCTCCCGGAAGCGGCTGTTGATGTTGTCGGACACCTCCGCCGTGGCGTAGGTGGACTGCTTGTTGAAGGAGACGATGACGCCGTCCTTGCCGTTGAGCTTGTCGTAGATCTCCGAGGAGTTGTCGGTGATGGCCACGTCGGCCACGTCCTTCATGCGGATGGGGTCGATGCCGTCCATCCCCAGGTCAAAGAGCACCAGGTCCTCCAGGTCCTGGCGGGTGCCAATGGCGTCGCCCACGGAAACCATATAGTTGACGCCGTCCTCCTTCAGATACCCGGCGGGCATGGAGAAGTTCTGGGCCGTCAGCAGGGCGGTGATGGTGGATAGGTTCAGGCTGGAGGACAGGTCCGCCTGGCTCAGGGCGGCGGAACGGGATTCCTCCAGGGTCTGGAGGCCCTGGTCGATCTGATTCAGGGCGCTGTCCAGCTGGATATTGGCGGAGATGATCTGGGTAACGGCGTCGGCCATGGTCAGGGTCCCGGCGGTCACCTGGTCCGCCAGCTTGGCCACGCCCTCGTCGGTTTCCAGGTCCCGCAGCTGTTTTTCCAGCTCCTCCAGCTGCTTCTGCCACTCCTTGGCCCGCTGGACGGCCTCGTCCCACTTGACGCCCAGGGCCGCCATACGCAGGTCCAGCGCCGCCAGCTCCGCCTGGATGCGGACGTATTCGGGGTCACTTTCAATTTCGGCGATGGCTGCCTGCTTTTCCTCCTCCGTCATGGAGGGGTCGTGGCGGATGGCCTCGATACGGGCCTGGTAGGGGGCGTTTTCCGCCTCCAGCCGAGCCTTCTCCCGCTGAATATCCGCCAGCTCCCGAAGGTTGTCCTGGAGCTGGTCCCGGCTGTCCCGCATGGTTTTCAGACTGTCCTGAATGGTGGTAAGGGCCTGGGTCACGGCGTCCCGGACGGCGGATTCCTCGGCGCTGCGGATGGCGGCCTTGGCGCTGTTGACCTGGCCCCGGGCGGAGGACAGCTGCCCTGCCGCGTCGTCCAGCTGCTTCGCAATGGCGTCGGACAGCCGCCGGGACAGATCATCCAGCTTCTTTTGGCTGAGGATCACATGGAGCTGATGCTGGACCTTACCGCTGACGGTGACACTGGCCACGCCGGTGATGCCCTCCAGCTTGGGGGACAGGGTATCCGTGACAAAGTCGGACAGCTCCGTGATGTCCTTGCCGTCGTAGGACAGGGCCGCCACCTGCACCGGCAGCATGGAGGGGTTCATTTTCAGCACATAGGGATCGCCCACGGTGTCGGACCAGGAGCCCTTCAGCTGGTTGATCTTCTGCTGGATATCCACGCTGACGGTGTCCATATTCACGCCGTCTTCAAACTCCAGCACCACCATGGACACGCTGTCCATAGAGCTGGAGGTGACGTTTTTGATGCGGTCCAGGGTGGCCATGGACTGCTCCAGGGGCTTGGTGATATCGGCCTCCACGGTCTCGGGGCTGGCCCCGGGGTCGGTGGTCACCAGGATCACATAAGGGAAATCCATATTGGGCATCAGGTCGGGGGTCATCTTCAGATAGGCCACCACCCCCAATACCAGAATCGCCAGCACCGCCACGAACACGGTCAGCGGCTTTTTTACGCTGAATTTGGGCATAGTCGCATCGCTCCTTGCGCGTTATAAGCCAGTTGTTACACAACTGTAAAAAACATTTTAAAGAATTTTAACATTCTAAAGCGCCGCGCGCAAGAGGGCCGGGCAATTATTAACGAAACCGTTACAAACTCCCGATTTTTCCTTAGCCTAACGAAAGAAAAAAGGCAAAAATGCCCCGGAACCCAGCAGGTTCCGGGGAAAGGGTCAGAAGTCCATGGCCAGGCGCTGGGCCTCGTCGGAGTCCAGCAGGCGGAGGCAGCCGGAGGACACCTGGTACACCCGGCGGCACAGGGAGATCACCGTGGGCCGGTGGGTGGTGACGATGCAGGTCTTGTGGGGGTAGCGGGCTGCCAGATTCCGCAGGATGGTGCGCTCGGTGGCCACATCCAGGGCGCTGGTGGCCTCGTCCAGCAGCAGCACCGGGGCGTCCCGCAGCAGGGCCCGGGCAATGGCGATGCGCTGGGCCTGCCCCTCGGACAGGCCGTGGCCGTGCTCCCCCACGGAGGCCTCCAGCCCGCCGTCCATGGCGGAGACGAAGTCCCAGGCGCAGGCGGCCTCCAGCGCCGCCCGCAGCTGGGCGTCGGAGGCGTCGGGCTTCACCATCCGCAGATTGTCGGCGATGGTGCCGGAGAGGAGGGTGTTGCCCTGGGGCACATAGGAGAAATAGCGGCGGAGTCCGGCGTTCACCTCCACCTGCCGCCCGTCGGCGGCCTGGAGGTAAGCGCGGCCCTCCGCCGGGCGGATCAGGCCCAGCAGCAGGCGGATCATGGTGGTCTTGCCGCCGCCGGAGGGGCCCACCAGAGCCACGGTCTCCCCGGGAGCGGCCCGGAAATCGGCATGGGTCAGCACCGGCTGATGGGGAACATAGGCGTAGCCCGCGTCCTCCACGGCCACGGTGAAGCCCTGGGAGGCCAGGCTGTCCAGCCCGTCGTCCGGCAGCACCGGCTCCGGCTCCAGGGCGTACAGGTCCCGGATACGGCGGGCGGACACCGACGCGCTGAGGAACGACGGCACCGTCCGCACCAGAGCGTTGAAGGCGGAGCTGAGCTTGGCCCCCTGGGACAGGAACAGCGTCATGGTGCCGTATAGAATTTTGCCGGACCACAGCAGATACAGGCAGTAGCCGAAGGCCGCCATCTGGACGGCGGAGCCCAGAAGAGACAGGAGAATCTCCGTGCGGATGCTGAACAGATTATAATCCAGGCTGGCCCGGCGGAACTCCTCCTGCCGGCGGCGGAAGCCCCGGCCATAGCGGCCGGTGATGCCGAAGCCCTTGATGGCGTCCAGATTGTGCAGCGTCTCCGTCTCGTAGGACATCAGGCGGCTGCCCACCTGGCGGACCTCCTGCTGGTGGGTGCGCATGCCCCGGATCAGGCGGCGGGACGTCAGCAGCAGGAAGGGGGCGCTGGCCAGGGCCAACAGGGCCATGACCCAGTCATAGTGCAGGATCACCGCCAGGGTGGCGGCGAAGGTGTACGCCGTGACGATCAGGTCCGGCAGCCAGCGGATGGCGCTGGAGGATACGGAGCCCACGTCGGTGGACAGGCGGCTGAGCAGGTCGCCGCTGGCAAACGCGTTCAGGGACCGCCAGTCGGCCCCCAGCAGGCGGTCGAACACCTGGGCCTGGATATCGTTGTTCACCCGGAGGGAGATTTTCGTGGAAATGCGGGAGGTGACGCTGCGCAGCAGCAGGCCCACCAGGGCCGAGGCCACCATCACGGTGACGATGAACCACAGGTGGTCGCTGTCGTAGCCGGTGATGATGTCGATGGAGTATTTGCTGGCCACGGCAGACACCAGGCCCAGGGTGGAGCTGGCCACGCCCAGGATGGTATAGAACCACACCGCCCGCCGGTAGCGCTTGGTATAGCCCCAGATCCACTTCCAGTCGGCCCAGATCTCGGAAAACGTGCCGTCCCGCCAGCTGCTGACCAGGGTCCCCAGAGACTCCGAGCCCATGGGCTGCCGATTGTCCTCCTGCCGCATATCCCGCACCTCCTATGAAAAAACTTAACACTTTATTATAGCATTGTCCGCCGGAGAAGTCAAACCAAGCGTCAGATTGGGCAAATTTGACGGGACGTGAGCGGCAAAATAGACGGATAAATGACACTGTGTCGCCAAACGGAAAATGCAGCTTGCATTTTATACCGACATGTGATACAATACAAATAAATAATACGAACGGAGGTGAATTAGGCAGCGAAGTCCTACCCCGATGCGCAATATAGGAGAAGAAACAATCCTATGAGCGGTGACGCTGAGACAGAAATAAATCTGCATCAAGGTGCCGCTCAGACGAATCGAGAAAGTGAGGAAAAATGAAACGAGTATTTACTATACTGTTGGCTTTTGTGATGCTTTTTAGCATTGTGGTAACGCCTGCATTTGCGTCGGCTCCAGTCGTGACGAACGATGAGATTGACGCAGTGCGGAGCGAGATGGAACTCCGGGGTATGCCGGTAGGCGGCCTTGTAGTTGATGAAGTGTTTGATTCGGAGGACACCCCTAGATACTTGCTGGGTGTTACAGATACGGGATATATTATTCTCGAAAGAAAAAGCTTGGTATTCCATGAGTCCGGGGAGCAGAATCCGTATAGCGCATATATGAGTGCGAAAAAGTATTACGGCGGACCGCTGAACTATTATGTGGCGTCTACTGCACAGGTCCAGGCAACGAACGGACAGAAAATAATGTATGATATTCTCCGCGATGAGAATACGGATACGGTTGCACAAGCGCTATTCCTGGAGCGAGAGGATGACGCTGTGATGGAGAATACAGCGTCGGTGCAGGCTATTGTTAATAGCAAGGGCGAGGTTCGTGTTGTCAATTACTATGACTATATCCAGCGAAGGGCGTTTGGAAATAATACAGATGATACGTGTTCTGCTGTTGCGACAGGTATTGCATTAAATTATTTTGCGTTGCAGTTCGACTCAAGAATTGTACCTGCAAAATGGCGGTCAGAAGTTTTGACAACTTATCAGGGATCGGCGGTGCCAAATAACTACAAAAAAACCCATGCTTTTTATAGATATCTTGTGGATACCTGTGGAATGGGGGCTTCCAGCTTTGGAACGGCACTTGTGGGGCCGTTGAATAAATATATTGTCACTAATGTTCCTGCAGCTTGCGGTATAAGTGCAACGTGGACTGTGCTGCCAAAAGCTGCGACAATCAAAAGTAAAATCAATGCGAATCTACCTGTAATTATCAGTACAGGGTTATCCGGCCCATATACGACTCATTCGATGGTGGCTTATGGATACCGAGATGTTAACGGAAAAACCGAACTATTGGTCCACACAGGCTACTATGGCCTTCCGGAGTGCCCATTTAATTCTGGAATTGGGGCGTACTGTCAGGCAGAGATTTGGACGAACGAAAGCTACGCAGCATATGGGCATTATTTCTCATTTTCCTAATAAGACGAAAGGAATTTAGCCATGAAGCGAGGAACCGGAAAGAAGATCCTTCTGCTGGCGGTGCTGCTGGCCATTGTGGGCGGCATTGTGTACGCTGTGCTGACCTGGCCGGTGAATCCCACCCGGATGAAACCGGCGAAAAGCTATGAGCAGCTGCGGGACACGGTGGAAAAGAAAACGGACATCCGGGTCCCCGGAGAGGACCTGCTGCCGTGGACGGTGACGGAGCGTCAGCTCCGGATGGACGGCCCCTCCCGGCTGGCCAAGGTCAGCGGCTTTGCCCTGTTCGGCACCATGGAGCGCGGCGGCGTTACCTTCAACGCAGAGGTCTCCGTGGGAGTCACCGGCGTCGTGGGCGATCTGCCGCCCTGCTGGGACGTGTACCGCTATGTGCCGGTGTACCTGTTCCAGAACCAGGGGTTCTATATGGCGCAGCTGTGTATCGACGGCAGCGAGTACATCATCCAACTGCACTATCCGGAGAATGTGACCCTGTCGGAGGAGGACGCGGCATATGTGGAGGACGCGCTGCGGACGGCGTGTCACACGGTGGTGGATCTGTATCAGTAACAGCCAATAAGAGAAAATGCGCCCCGGCCGGGGCGCATTTTTTCACAAGTGTTGCATATAGCACAGATTTTTTGCCATAAAAAGGATATAATATAATCGAGATTTTAGGGGAAAGAAGGTATCCTTATGTTCTGCACGAGAAAGGTCAATGACGATTATACCTGGGTGGGGGCCGACGGACGCCGTCTGGCTATGTTCGAGGGGGTCTATGACGTGCCCCGGGGCGTATCCTTCAACAGCTATCTGCTGACCGACGGGAAAACGGTGCTGTTTGACACCGCCGATGCCTCCGTGTGCCGGGTATTTCTGGAAAACGTGGCCCACGGGCTCAATGGCCGGGCCCTGGATTACCTGGTGGTGCAGCACATGGAGCCGGACCACGCCGCCGATATCCGGGACCTGCTGGTGCGGCACCCGGAGACCACCGTGGTGTGCTCCGCCGCCGCCAAGAATATGCTGGCCCAGTTCTTCGGCCCCGGGTACGAGGGGCGCATCAGCGTGGTAAAGGAGGGAGACACCCTCTGCACCGGGCGGCACACCCTGCACTTTGTGGCCGCTCCTATGGTCCACTGGCCGGAGGTGCTGATGACCTATGACGAGACGGACAAGCTGCTGCTGACGGCGGACGCCTTCGGCACCTTCGGCGCCCTGAACGGCGCGCTGTTCGCCGACGAGGTGGACTTCCACCGGGACTATCTGGACGAAGCCCGGCGGTATTACACCAATATTGTGGGCAAGTACGGCGCACAGGTCCAGGCGGTGCTGAAAAAGGCCGGGGGACTGGACATTCAGATGCTGCTGCCCCTGCACGGCTTCGTGTGGCGGCAGGACCTGGGGTACATCCTGGGCAAATACGACCTGTGGAGCCGGTATGAGCCGGAGGAGCGGGGCGTGGTCATCGCCTATGCGTCGGTGTACGGCGGGACGGAGAATGCCGCCAACATCCTGGCCTGCCGTCTGCGGGAGCAGGGGGTGCAGGTGGCCATGTACGACACCTCCGTTACCCCGGCGTCCTACATTCTGGCGGCGGCATTCCGGTTCAGCCATGTGGTGCTGGCCGCCCCCACCTATAACGCCGGTGTGTTCGTCACCATGGAGAACCTGCTGCACGATCTGACTGCCCATACGCTGAAGAACCGCCGGGTGGCGTATATCGAGAACGGGTCCTGGGCTCCCACCAGCGCCCGGGGCATGCAGAAGCTCCTGGAGCCTCTGAAATGGGAGCAGGCCGCAGATACCGTGACCCTGCGTTCCGCCCTGCGCCAGGGCCAGCAGGAGGAGCTGGAGCGCATGGCCATGCAGCTGGCGGACAGTGTAAACGCATAGTATATCGCAGAAAGATATCGTATTATGTAAAAATCGCGGGCTAAAGCCCGCGATTTTTTCGTCAGGAGATCCTTTCCAGGCGCTCCTGGCGGTCCATATCCCGCAGGACGCCCAGCACCAGCGGCACCGTCAGGGCGAAGGCGCACACATCGGACAACGACTGGGCCAGCTGTACCCCCAGCTCTCCCAGCACATGGGGCAGGATCAGCACTGCCGGAATGAAGAACAGTCCCTGCCGGGCTGCCGCCAGCAGCGACGCCTGCCACACCTTGTTGATGGTCTGGGTCAGCATGCTGGAGATGACGATGACCCCGCACAGAGGGAACACCGCGCACTGACAGCGCAGAGCCCGGGCCCCGAAGGCGATAACCTCCGGGTCGTTGCGGAACACCGCCACGATTTGGGGCGCGAAGATCATCCCCAGCACCGACGCCGCCGCCAGAAACACCGTGGCCCACTTGACGCAGAAGCGGAAGGCGTCCTTCACCCGGCCATACAGCCCCGCGCCGTAGTTGAAGCCGCACACCGGCTGAAATCCCTGGCCGAAGCCGATCAGCGCCGACTGGGCCAGCTGCATGGCACGGGTCACCACGCTCATGGCGGCAATGGCCGCGTCGCCGTACAGGCCCGCGCTGCGATTGAGGCAGATGGTGGCGATGCTGGCCAGCCCCTGGCGGCACAGGGACGGCACGCCGCCCTTGCAGATCTCCACCAGCAGGTCCCGGCGGATGCACACGTTCCGCAGGCGGATGCGCAGGTTGCCGCCCCGGGAGCAGCCCAAAAGCAGCATGCAGAACGACGCCAGCTGGCTGAGAATGGTGGCCAGGGCCGCCCCGGCCACGCCCATATCCAATACGAAGATCAGCAGCGGATCCAGTCCCACGTTCAGCACCGCTCCGGCAGCGATGCCCACCATGCCGTAGGCGGCGCTGCCCTGAAAGCGCAGCTGGTTATTCAGAACGAAGGATGCCGTCATATACGTGGCCCCCAGCAGGATGATCCGCAGATAGCTGCGGGCATAGGGCAGGATGGTATCCGTGGAGCCCAGCAGCCGGGCCAGGGGCGTGAGAAAGATCTGGCCCAGCGTCAGAATGACGCACCCCGCCAGAAACGCCAGGGTCACGCCGGTGGCGGCCATTTTCCCGGCGTCGCCGGATTCATGGCGGCCCAGCTGGCGGGAGATGTAGTTGCCGGACCCATGGCCGAAGAAAAATCCCACCGCCTGGATCACCGCCATCAGGGAGAACACCACACCCACCGCGCCGGTGGCGCTGTTGCTGTGGAGCTGGCCCACGAAATAGGTATCCACCATGTTATAGCAGGCCGTCACCATCATGCTGATGATGGTGGGCGCCGCCATTTTGCACACCAGATGGCCCACCGGCTGGCCGGTGAGCTCCTGAAATTTTGCTTCCTGCTTGTCGTTCACGTGATTCCTCTCCGGTCATGATAATGGGCAGGGCAAGCCCCGGCGCAGCTGCACCGGGGCTTGGGGATTGCTTGAAATTCCGATCACTCCACCACGGGCAGGGACTTCACCACAGCGGCGCAGCGGGGGCACAGGGTATCGTGACCGGCCACGGTGCCCACGCTGGAGAGCACCTTCCAGCAGCGGGCGCACTTGACGCCCCGGGCGGGAGCCACGGTGACGGTCAGCTCGTCGCCCACGGTAACCCGTACCTGGGACACGATCAGCAGATCCGCCAGGGTATCCGCGTCCATGTCCGCCAGGAAGGCGTCCTCGGCGGGAACGGTGACATCCACCTCCGCCTCCAGGCTCTTGCCGATGGTCTTGTCGGCCCGGGCCTGCTCCAGCGCACCGTTGACGGCGGTGCGGACAGCGGCGATCCTTGCCCAGCGGTCCATGGCGTCCTCCGGCAGAGCATAGCCCTCATAGGGCTGCACCATGCAGTTGAACAGGACGCTGCGGCTGTCGTCGGCACTGCGGTGGGGCATAGCCAGCCAGATCTCCTCGCAGGTGAAGGCCAGGATGGGGGCAAACATCCGGGTCATAGCGTCCAGGATCAGGAACAGGGCGGTCTGGGCGCTGCGGCGGCTGGCGCTGTGCTCACCGTCGCAGTACAGGCGGTCCTTGATGATATCGAAATAGAAGGAGCTCAGGTCCACCACACAGAAATCGTTGATGGCATGGGACACGGCGTGGAACTCGTAGGCATCGTAGCTGTCGAACACCCGGCGGATCAGGCTGTTGAGCCGGGTAACGGCCCAGCGGTCCAGCTCCTGCATCCGGGCGGGGGCCACCAGCTCCGTCTCCGGATCGAAGCCCGTCAGGTTATCCAGGCAGAACTTGGCCGTGTTGCGGAACTTCAGATAGTTCTGGGACAGCTGCTTGAAGATGTCGTCGGAGCAGCGGACGTCCACGTGATAGTCGGAGGAACCGGCCCACAGGCGCAGCAGGTCCGCGCCGTACTTGTTGAAGATCTCGGCGGGGTCCATGCCGTTGCCCAGGGACTTGTGCATGGCGCGGCCCTGACCGTCCACGGTCCAGCCGTGGGTCAGGCACTCCTTGAAGGGGGCCCCCCGCTCCAGCGCGCCCACGGCCACCAGCAGGGAGCTCTGGAACCAGCCGCGATACTGGTCCAGACCCTCGATATACATGGTGGCGGGCCAGAAGCCCTGGGTGCGCTCCATAGAGGCATAGTGGGTGGAGCCGGAATCGAACCAGCCGTCCAGGGTGTCGCTCTCCTTCTCGAAGCCTGCGGCCTTGCCGCAGTGGGGGCAGGTGAAGCCCTCCGGCAGCATGTCCTCCGCCTCCATCTCGAACCAGGCGTTGGAGCCCTTCTTTTCAAAGAGGCCCGCGATGGCGTCGATGGTCTCGTCGGTGCAGATGGGCTTGCCGCAGTCCTTGCAGTAGAACACCGGGATGGGCAGGCCCCAGCGGCGCTGGCGGCTGATGCACCAGTCGGTGCGCTCCAGGACCATGGAGCGCAGGCGGTCCTTGCCCCAGGAGGGCACCCAGCGCACGTCCTCGCAGGCGGCGATGGCGTCATCCTTGAAGGACTCCACGGAGCAGAACCACTGGGGAGTAGCACGGAAGATGATGGGCTTCTTGCAGCGCCAGCAGTGGGGATAGCTGTGGACGATCTCCTGGCTGGCAAACAGGGACCCGGCGTCCTTCATATCCTGGAGGATCACGGGGTTGGACTCCTCGGTCTTCATGCCGGCGTACTTGCCGGCATAGTCGGTGTGGCGGCCCTGGTCGTCCACGGGCACCACCATGTCCATGCCGTAGCGCAGGCAGGTCTGATAGTCGTCGGCGCCGAAGCCGGGGGCGGTGTGGACGCAGCCGGTACCGGAGTCCATGGTGACGTAGTCCGCCAGCACCAGGCGGCTGGTCTTGGGCAGGAAGGGATGGCTGGCCAGCATGTTCTCGAAGAAGGCACCGGGGTGGGTCTCCACGATCTCATAGCGGTCGAAGCCGCCGATGCCCATGACCTTCTCCGTCAGGGCCTCCGCCATGATATACAGCTCGTCGCGGCCCTCCGGCTTGACGACGGCGTAGCTCTCCGCCGGGTTCAGGGCGATGGCCAGGTTGCCGGGCAGGGTCCAGATGGTGGTGGTCCAGATGACGAAGCTGAGCTTGCTCTTGTCCAGGTGGGGGAGCTTGCCCAGGTCGTCGTGCATGGGGAACTTCACATACACCGTGGTGCAGGGGTCGTCCTGATACTCGATCTCCGCCTCGGCCAGGGCGGTCTCGTCGTGGGGGCACCAGTACACGGGCTTGAGGCCCTTGTAGATGTGGCCGTTTTTGTACATCTTGCCGAACACCCGGACCTCCCGGGCCTCAAAGCCCGGGTCCATGGTCTTGTAGGGGTGGTCCCAGTCGGCCACCACGCCCATGCGCTTGAAGCCCTCCCGCTGCACGTCGATATAGTGGTCGGCGAACTCGTGGCAGGCGGTGCGGAAATCCGCCACGCTCATGGCCTTGTGGTTGAGCTTGTTCTGCTTGATGATGGCGGACTCAATGGGCATGCCGTGGTTGTCCCAGCCGGGGATATAGGGGGTGTAGTACCCGCGCATGGCATAGC
>ENA-OYXA01000138-OYXA01000138.1-human-gut-metagenome-genome-assembly--contig:-NODE-138-length-40760-cov-9.934701_pt1 | contig 40760 bp, 40 predicted proteins | sample MGYA00244212_ERZ653411 | MGnify/ENA primary metagenome ERZ653411 (study PRJEB26926, sample SAMN06165066) | human gut metagenome | biome: ENVO:00009003; feature: ENVO:2100002; material: ENVO:00002003...
CCTGCTCTGCTCCGACCTAAATGCTTGATGCCTTAAGTACAGGCACATCATAGCATAGCGGCAAAGCGGCGTACAGGTGGAAAATGCCGCAAGAAAACTTCTCGCAGCATAGTCATTGAATCAAATGGGCGCAATGACCCTGATCTCAGACGGGATCATGGTGCTCCTCAAGTACAAGCTTAACAACGTGTGCGATGCAGATAATAGACCTGCAAATGGTGCACAAACAACTGAATAATTCTTATATACCACAATATATTGTGGTTGTCAATATAGAAATGTCTAAATGTGGCGTCGAAGGAAAATGCAGCCAAAAGCACAATACGCATTATCTCCGTATTAAATGCGTATTACAGGCGCATCACGAAAATAATGCGTATTGCGTGCGTATTAGGCGTATTATTCCTGCGGAGAATGACCAAAGTACACCCGCGGGTACATGGGAAGAGGAGTGGTCTTCCTCTCTGTAAGCTGTTGGATTGAATTCAGCGGGTACCCAAAGGATAATAAGAGGGTTGAGATGCCATGCGGTGAAAACCGCATGGCATCTATTTTTTTATGGGGGTTTCCGTATCCCATTTTCTCAGGCTTGAAAATGGATGCCAAAAAGTCTAAGGGGCGGATTCCAATTTGCCATAAACGCCGGGTAAAAAGTTATTTGAAGTTCACTTTTTTGCAGCGCGATATAATCAAAAACTGCCTTACGACCATGGTATTCAGTGAAAGTACATCGGCAACCAAGTTGTCAACAACATAATTCTCCAGTACGGGCTCTTTGTATGCATCCACACCATTTGCACAGGCTGTCCGGCCAAGCAGGTAATCAACAGAAACCTGGTAGAAATCTGCCAGCATCGAAAAACAACGAATAGGAGGATCCACTTTCTCTGTCTCATATTTTGAGTATTGCTGTTGCGTTGTTTTGAGAATGGCGGCTATGTCTCATGCCTGTCCATGCGCGGTGAGGTTTGACGTTAAAAACAGTCTCATAGTATGCATAAATCGGTTCTTAAAGAAAGCTAAAGCAGCTTCTTTGAGAACCGATTTTGCTTATTGCGCATAATTTTTGTAGAGGTTATTAGTATGCTTTTATCTTGCAAAGTTAAGGCACAAAAAACATTCTCTCAAAGAATACTTCCTTTCACTATAACTTCTGCTTACATCAATGAGCAATAGATAGTCAATGTCAACAAAAAGGTAACAGGGAATACTTATTACATATAGCGTTATGAACTTCTTCAACATGTTTTTTCATGACTGAAGCATCAGTCTTCAACAAATCTACTGTTGTTTCAATGGTGTCATTGACTTTATATGTATCTTTATGATGTGTTTTGGATAATTTCTTTATGAAATCATAATTTACCACCCCTTGGTTATGAACAATTATATTCCTTTTTTCACCTATTAGAATCAAGTCGTCCACAAGCGTGTCATCTAATGCTATCCCACAGCTTTCGAAAAACTCAATTTTGTCTTGCATTGAATTCCAGCCCATTTTATAGACGAGTTGTTCAACAGCTTTTCCAATGAGTTCATTTCTGTTCTGTGCCTCGATAACATCTTTTATCGAAATGTTCGGGATATACTTTATCATCGTTCTCATATCAATTTTAGAAATAAATTCAATTAATTTCAATAAGTATTCATCAAACAATGTATACAAATATATATAAGACATTTTTAGATATGTTGTGTTTCTTACGGTCGTGAAATTTATGAGAGAATCTATTTTATAAAAGTTGCTTTTAAAATAGCAGTAATTCATTATGGGATTTCCCGAAGCGTCACAATAAAAATCGCCCTCTTCGACAAATTTCATGTCGTTTTCTTCAAGATACCGATGCAAATCAATTTCTTCAAACAGTTGCTTAAGCGTGTATTTATTACCAACAAATTCCTTGCAAACATTTCCAATTCCCCATAAATCAGCACATGCTTCATAAATAGGTTCGAGTAGTTTGTGTTTTTCCAAATGTTGACTTAATATTTTTTTGTTTTCATATTTAAGCAAATCTATCATTTCCAAAATTTCGCAAACCGCATATTCAAATTGGTTCCGAATCACTTTTAATTTTCCAGAAGGTTCTGTCTGGATTTTTTCTTTTTTCCATTTTTGAATAATGTATTCGGGAGTTTCCTCCCAATAATTACTAAACCAATACCCCTCTTCTATCCCAGGAAAATCCTCATATTTAATTTGCTTGATATTGAAGTTCTCTTTGTTTTCAAACTCCTCTGTCGAAATGATATTTCCATTGTTTATAACAATGGGGGTTTCTATGAAAACTTCTCCGTTGATATATTTTCCCCAGTCATATGCCATAGTTATTATCTCCCTAAAGCAATTTAAAATTTTGAAATAAATGCAACATACAAATAATTAAGTCTCATTATACATCATTTTTAAAAACAAATCCATCAAGATATAATACTAAATAAATTTGTGTGGAGTATCAAATGCTAACAATCCCCTTTTCTTAATTTGTGAAAAGAGGGATTTTTTCTATTTTTGAATTCATCACTTGACATTGTGGCAAAGATTTGATGAGTTGCTGGTAGTTTGCTATGTCGGATTCTTTCTTTGCAATTTGTTCGTCCAACAAAGATTGCTGTTTTTCATAATAATCCTTATCTAATTCTATGATTGTCTCCCCTTCATGCACAAAAGCACCATCTGCTATAATAATATTGGCGATTTTTCCACCATTTCTGAGAGTTATCGTGGATGGTGTCTCAGCGGAACGTATTTCTCCGGTAGCGATGACATAGGTATCTATCTTCCCAAAGTACGCCCATATAAATGCTGCTATAAGCATCATAGCGACAAAACAAATAAAGACAGTTGTCGCGGGAGGAACCTTTTTTGCCATGACTTCCCGACTATCAGAAAGGTCATTTATGTCCATTATTTTCACGCTCATCGCATGTCACCTCCCTGCATAGTGGGGCTCTGTTCTTTCCAAAGCTGATAATATATTCCTTTGCTCTGCATAAGCTTCTCGTGATTTCCGCTCTCTACAATTCTTCCATTATCCATGACGTAGATGGTAACAGTCCTTTCTGCGGCAACAGCAGCGAGAAGAACCGCGACAGCGTGCCTTTCGTCTCATTTCCTTTTTTGAATGCCTCACTGGGTATCATGATAACCAATACACCCGTCCAGATCTTAAAAAAATCCTCTGGTGTGTACTTGACCATACCTTTGGCCGGGTCGGCCACCAATATTCTCTTTTTTGTGATCTTATGTATCACGACATAATGCAGCAGCCTGCCATCTACCAGTACGTGGGCGATGGCAGGCAGCGGAAAATCACTGAGTAGCGCGTTCTGATCTCCTTTTACGGCCTTCGCAGTAAAGCCAAGTCGCTCCGCTGCTTGAACGAGTCCCCGTAGATTCGTTCCCTGTTTGTCCGTTCCCGCTGCTTCGCGAATGCGGGATATGGGAAGACTCAGCCCATACTGCTTGGAGATCGTTGCCAAGCACGCCGCTCCGCAGTCGGTAACATCATGTTGTTTGATACAATAGTAGGTCATAACGAAACTCCGATCAACTGTTCTCTTTTGCGGATTATTGGCTTGCGGTGCGGGGCAGCGTATCGCTGCCCTGCACCACAAATGGCACGGTTTTGTCTTGTGGGGGAACTGTTATTTTGCCTTACCGATAGTTAGTTGTGTACAGAGATTGATCGCAGCCAGTGCGGACACAATGATCGTCAATAGCCAAAAGCTGCTGTCGTCGGTTTTGACAAAGGAAATGACTGCTAAGGTTGCCTGCGCCGCAGCACTTGCTACAAAATACCACTTCCGCGCCGGAGACGTCCATGTGATATTCTTTTGCTTCCGCACTTTGAATGCATGCAGCACAGCAAAGGCAATCGCCGCTTGTACAAGGATGGTAATTACGATGAAAGCCATACGAACCCTCCGAATGTAAATGTGTGTCAGTTTTTATATTAGACTTCCAAATCTTTAATCAAAATACGATACAGCGCGACGGCGGGCGCATAGGAGCAAACACCTGCGATAATCACGGATCCTCCGGCACGGTTCCATTTCCATATTGCCAGGGCAACAATGATTGCGTAGGAAGCAAGCCCCGAAACAGAAAGCAGAAGCAGTTTCCCGCTTAACTGCGACAGCTTCAGTTTCCTGCGGAAAAGCCCTGCACAAATGAGCGCAAAAGACCCCGCCAATAAAAGGATCGTTACAATCTTCGCCAGAATAATCTCCATTTAAATTAACCCTTACATCATTACTCTTTACTTGGTGCAAAGAGAACGCCACACAAAGCAGATAAGACGTAGCCTATTGAAATAAACCATTGCATCAAGTTGTAGTTCTTGAGAAGCATAAACAGAAGTGCTGCGAGTAACAACACGACAGTGACAGAACTCATACCAATAAATAGGAGATTTCCTATTTTCCAACGAAATGGTTTACCGCTTCGCTTATTTGCCAATGCCTTACCTAAAAAGAAAAGTGAAGACAACGCAAATAGAAGAATGATTCCTGCATGCCAATCGATCTTCATTTTGATCCTCCTATCTAAAATGCTTAACGGTCTGCATAGGCAGATGTCGCTACCCCAGTACAATGCCCATGCAAGCAATACAGTTCAAAAATGCATGGAAAAGCCACGGAAAGCAAAGATTCTTTGTCCATGCATAGATAAAGCAGAGACCGAAACCTACTCATTACAGTGACTCCATATATAACCAGGTCTTTGTGCCCCTGGGGTACGCGAAGCGGTAAAGTCCCGCGGTTTGGCTCTTGTCACATGTTCTGAAGCGCAAAGGCGATGAGATTGTTAAAACTATGTATACAGATCAAAAGGGAAATGCAATGTGTCTTTTCATAAATAGCTCCCAACAAAAGACCGACAGGAAGGTATTGGATCAAATCTACAGGGGTACCTGTATGCAACAAGGCAAATAACGTTCCTGCGATTATCACAGAAATCGGCGCTCCACCCTGTTTGATCCGCTCTCGCAGCCATCCTTGCAAAATAAAGCGGAATACGGTCTCTTCCACGATCGGCGCACAAAATAGCGAAACAAAGAAAGCAACGACTGGGAGTGTTGCCGCCGTAGCGTTCAACGATTCTTGATTTTGTGTGAGCAGGTCTCCGCCTATCCTTGCCCGAAGCAAGCCAAAGAGAAAATTCAGGCCGACCATAAGCGACCCTCCGATGGCCGCCGCTGTTATAAGTTTTCGTGTTCCCATCTGATGTGCACTATCAATGAAATCTCGGGAATAGAGAAAGAGCGCGTATGCCGCCATTGCGGAGGAGGGAAAAAGCCTTTTCCACGCGAATGTGTAAATTTCATTCGCACCAGTGAGCATGTTCAAAAAAACACCGATAATTGTTGATACAAGAAAGACAACAGAAACGCATAGTAGCATTTTCTTATTCTTAGACATAGGGGTTTCTACCTTTTCCGAAACGATGAATTACGTTTTTTGAACATTCTTGCTTTTGCACATAAAGGTCATGGGACAAATGCCCCAAGACCTTCACGTGCTTCAAAGCCGCATTTTATCGACAGAGGAAGTTATAACCGCGAATATTTTTCCGGTTATTCCAATGTTTTTGTTTATATCCATCGACTCACATTTCGCCCTTGCGAAACGCTCTGATAATTGCAAATGCAGCAATGATAAGAACAACAATGGGAAGAATTATCTGCTTTGGGGTTCATCGCTCTTTTGCAAGAAAGCTGCTAAAAATGGGCGGCTATAAAAATGCCAATTGCTAACAATAGTATGCCGGTGTAAATTGCAACAAATCCCTTTTTGCCCATCCCGCGCTTCATTTTCACTATTTCAGCTGTAAGCAATACTCCCAAGAAAACAATCCATTCAGAACAATCTGTGTTTTTCATCGCCTTTATGTCTATCGCAGTGAAAAAGGCGCACAGAGAGACTCCCACGGGAATGCACACTTTTTCAAGAGTCTCAATCAGGGCACTCTTACGTTCCATTTTTATCCGTTGCCTCCTTAAATCTTTAAATCCTCGAATTCCTGGAACCAGCGGAAACCCTCCGCTGGTTCCAGGACCCGTCTTAGTGAAGCATCACATGAGGCCCCAAAGTGTGAGGCCGATTCCGATTGCTGCTCCCACCGGCCCACCAAAACAGCTGGCAACAATTGAACAGGTCGCTGCAGCAGCAACATGGTTATTCCTATAGGGCTGAGGATCGCCAGATATGAATCTGTACCCTCCATCAACGTCCATTGCCTCTTCCTGCGTCAGTTCGCAGAAGCCATTCATGTTTTTCAATTCCATAATTTTTCTCTTTGTTTATATCCATGCGGTCACCGCTGCGTATCGGCTTCCACGTGATATATGAATTTGCTGCTGTTCCCCCTATACATACCATGAGAACAGGCACCGCCGACTCACATTTCGCCCTTGTGAAGCGCTCTGATAATTATAAATGCAGCAATGATAAGAACAACAATAGGAATTATCTGCTTGAGAAAGGGGATATCCAGGACTTTATATAACAACACACTTAGGATTGTGCCAGCAAGAAGTCCCGCCACCAGGAGAAGTACTCGTTTACAATCCATTTTTTAACACCTCACATCGTTACAAGACTTCCTGTTGCCAGCCTGTTGCCAGCGCAAATCCAAGACTCGCAAAAGCTATTGATGTCCCTCCACTTGGAACAGCGAGGGCTACGCCAATCGCAGAAACAGCCCATCCCGTAGTAGTCCATTGTGCAGAAGCAGCACTTTTCCTACTGCCAGTCAGTCTATTGTGATTCCTGTGAGCCCTATCATGCCCGCCATCAATCTCCTTCGCATCTTCCCGTGTCAGTTCGCAGAAGCCACTCATGTTTTTCGGCTCCATATTTTCTCGCAATACGTGGTAGTAGTTTTGCTGAGAGACAATCTTTACGGACATCAAAGTGTATCACCTATTACTGATGTTATTCCAACAATTATCCAAGATCGGTTTATTTCCAACGACAAAGCCATTTTGTTCTCTCTCGTTAATCCGGAAAAATGGAGTTGATGAATAAAAGCACAGCCAGATTATTTACGGCGTGAGTACACGTAACCAAAGCTAAATTGTTCGTCTTTTTATAAGTAACACCTAATATCAAGCCGATAGCGAAATATGGCAAAAGGTCAACAGAGATTTCAGCATGCATACAGGCGAATATGCAACTGCACAGGAGTATGCTTATCCAGGGGCTGTGTCCCCGCAGATTTTTATCTATCCTGTTTTGAATGATTTCCCTGATTATTGTTTCCTCGATAATCGGCGCAAAGATAATGGAATCGAAAACATGCCTATCGGAAAAACAGCGGTATAATTATTTAGTATTTCCTGGTTTTCGGTGACTTGCGATAACCACATGCCGCGCAATAATGCCATAAGAATATTAGCACTTAGAATGATGACCGAAGTCAGAAAAAGTTGTTTTGCAAAATTTGTACCGCTTTTTTTGAACCCGTTGCGAAATACATCTCGATATAGTAGGTATGCCATCGCAGCTAACAATGCATTGACTATCACGGTGGTATATGCCATGACCACAACAATTCTCTCATCATCAACAACTGCACAACCTATGACAAAAGCAATGACAAAAGTTCCTATGTAGGAGCATATCAAAATAGAGCTTCGGCTATTTCGCAAAAACGTCATCCTCCAACTTTTATAGATAGGATATGGCGGGGGGGACTGTCCCACCATATCCATTTCCGCACTATCTACCGACATAAATTCGCCACAAAGCAGTACTGCGGCAGGGGTCATTCTGTTGTAGCCCCCCAGTTCGCACGATTATTCCATGCCTCTTTTACAAATTTTTTGGTACCATCAATTAAGATTGACAATCCGATGTCCTTTGCTATCGCTTTCCAAGCACCACCATCAATCTCCGTTGCCTCTTCCCGCGTCAGCTCGCAGAAGCCATTCATGTTTTTCAGTTCCATAATTTTTCTCCTTTGTTCTCGTTTATATCTATGCGATCACCGTCGTGCACCGGCTTTCGAATGATATATGTACCCAAGACCCTTGGCTCAAAACAGGATATGATTTTCTTAAAACAGTTTCCTTGCATAGCGTTTTCCATCACAATCGTATTATCTCATCTCTTGCATTTCTTTTCTATTGGTTTTTGAAGTTGTTTATGTTGGAAAATGTTGCTTTCTGTTGGAAGTTCGTGTATTCTATGAGTGTGAGGGGGTGATTCCATGAAAAGCGTGGTTTCCATCTTGCTTGTTGAAGATGACACTCGCACCTGTCGGGAGTTAGAAGACTGTTTGGACGGCGAAAGTGAATTGGAGCTACTGGGTATTACAAGCAGTTCTATCGAGGCGTTTCAAATGGTGTGCGACATGCTGCCAGATGTGATCATCCTTGACCTGGAACTACACGAAGGGGGCGGAAGCGGCTTGTCTCTACTCAAGGCGTTACAGAACGCTCCTGTGGACGTACACCCTTATGTTATAGTTACAACCAACAACTCCAGTGCGATTACATATGAACTGGCGCGAAAGCTTGGTGCAGACTATATTTTTTCAAAGCATCAGGACGGATATTCCCCGCGCTCTCTTGTTGACTTCCTGCGTATGTTGGGTGGCGTAATGCCTAAGGCACGGATACATTCCGGCGAACTGAGTGGGACGCAGGAAAGCCATGCGCAGCAACAAAAGCGAATGGTACGGCGAATCTGTGCGGAATTGGATGCCATTGGCATCAATCCCAAGGTGGTTGGCTATGGCTATCTCGTGGAAGCAATACAGTTCGCAATCACTGACCGCAATGTGTCAAATCTTTGCGACAGAATTGGTCTGGCACACGGCAAAACGGCATCCAGCGTGGAACGCGGTATGCAAAATGCCATCACACGAGCGTGGAGATCTTCCCCTATTGATGAGTTGCTGCTGCACTATACTGCAAAAATCAGTCAGGAGAGAGGGTCCCCCACTTTGACTGAGTTCATCTATTATTACGCCAACAAGGTCAAGAACGCATATTAATGCAATAGCCGACTCACTTGAGCCGGCTATTATGCGATAACGAAATAGATTAAAGGCCAAACCAATAGAAGAATGTACGCAGCCACCGCATCCGAATACCCTCCTTTTTTTTGATATGCCTAGAGGATAACGGCGCGGTGCGGATTTCTCTATTCGTATTTGGCTTCATCTTTTCTTTGGTTTTTGTTAGGATGGAGGGATGCTTGATTTTCACCGTTGCCATCAAATACATTTTTATGATCCTGTGCTGCGTTTACACCATTCACAGGCTTCTGAATGAGCATCCACCGAGCAAACTTTCTCAAATCCTCTCCTTATCTATCTTTACCATTACCGGAGCAGCCCTTATATGTATACTTCGGAGTATTGCTCCGGCTGTAAGCCTTATCGTGCTGGCTGCTGTTACGGTCGTTTATTTTCAGCATTACTTCCCCGCAAAGGCAAATACTATACTTGTCGCGGTAATTAGTAGTTTTGCGTTCTCTTATATCAGCTTTTTCATAGGCGTAGCCGTTCTTGCAATCATGCAGGAAGTGTTCCCTACGCTCAGAACCATTCCATCCTTGATACAAGCTGGTCTGGTTGGCGTAGCACAGTTGCTTTTAGCTTTCCTGTTTTTCAAAATACGGCGTTTTTCACACGGACTGCCCTTTCTCACGGACTCAAAATACGGAGACATTGGCGTATATCTCAGCGTATCCATCCTTTTGATGGCATCGTTTCTGGGGATGGGGCCTGAAATAAATCAGATCTCCGTTATGATCATGTTCTCCGTTTTTCTTTTTGGCCTGCTGCTTTTATTTTGGTATAAAAGCCGTATTACGCAGGACTACCATGCACGCCTAAATTGCCGCGAAATGGATGAGATGAGGAAAGAGGTTGATACCCTCCGCAAAGAGAATGAGATATTATCTGCCATAGTACATAGGGACAATAAGCTCATTCCTGCATTGGATCTCTGTGTCAAAGAATTCCTTGTTTCCACCGCAAAAAATGATGATCTTGTGGAGCGAATGGAATGCGCAAAGGCAATGGTCGCACAAATCGATGCCCTTTCACAAGAAAGGGCAGGCGTTGTAAGGGGTTATGAAAACGACACGGTTCATCTGGCAAAAACAGGATCCCCCATCATTGATGCTGTGGTTTCCATTATGCGCTACCGGGCAAAGGAAAAGGGGATCATCATCGACGTCCGCGTTCCCTGTGATGTGCGGCAGCTTATTCCTGCCGGTGTTCCCGACCAGGACATATCCACCATTTTGGCGGAATTAACCGAGAATGCCTTGCTTTCTGTTACAGGCAACGAGGGCAAACGGTGCGTCTTTATCGAAATGGGAATGCACGAGCATGCCTTGTTTGTCAGTGTTGGCGACAATGGACCTCCTTTTTTGCCAAAGATCCTTAAAACTCTCGGCTCACGGCGCAATACTACCCGCAAAGATTCCGGAGGTAGCGGCATTGGGCTGATGACCGTGTGCAATCTTTGCAAAAAGCACCATGCGAGCTTCTACATTCGTGTTCTCCACGGTGACATTGACTATTCAAAAGCAATTACTGTCTTATTTGACCGGCAAGGCTCTTTTTCGGTTGATGCAAGCAAAATTAAAAATGCTACCCATGCTGATGGATTTAATGTGATTTAGTTGTCAGCAACAGACATCTTCAAACACACTTGTATGGTAAGTCTCATACTAATGTTTACCAGGAAAGCTATCGGTACATTTCGTTCGGCAACAAATGTGCTCAATTTTGCATATAAAGAGCTTCGATAAATCTCATGATCTTCCCTGCACGGTGTTGGTTAAATTTACCAGATATTGGATGGTGTTATGTGTCGGGCTTTTTTAGACTGTAAAACGCTGTTGCCATGTACAGCTTGAGCCCTTGCGGTGGGGCAAACGACCTGTGCCTATGCGGAATGCAGCGGCTATGACTGCCTGCGCCGGATATTACGCAGTTCTTCACACGCAGGAGGTCACTGGTTCGAGTCCAGCAGTCTCCACCAAAAAGCTCCTGATTTCTTACGAAATCAGGAGCTTTTCAGCATGTCAAAGAACCCCTGCTTTCATGCGGCGAAAGCAGGGGTTCTTTGACATGCTGAATCAAAACCTCCGGCTTAGCCGGAGGTTTTGATTTACTGCTTCTTTTCCCGCAGGGCCAGGGCGCGTTTGGCCACCACCGGGTCGGAGTCGTAATGGACATATCCCCCCCGGACCCGCTGGATGGCGTCGTTGCCCTTTCCGGCCAAGACGATGACGGCGCCTGCCGGGGCCTCCAGAATGGCCTGCTCCACGGCCCGGGTGCGGTCCAGCTGAATGGTGACCCGGGCGGGGCCGCCCTGGGCGGCGGCGTGGGCCAAGCGGCTGGCAATGTCGCCGGGGTCGTCAAAATCCGGATTGTCCGTGGTGAAGAAAATGCGGTCGGCATATTTGCCGCACATCTCGCCCATGCCCTGGATCCGCTGGGGCGAGCGGCCCCCGGCGATGCCGGTGACCACGGTGATGGGCGCGCCGGGATAATCCCGCTTCAGGTCCGTCAGCAGGGCCTGGGAGCTGGCCCGGTTGTGCATACAGTCCACCAGCACATGGACGCCGCCGCCTTCGTACCGGTTCATGCGGCCCGGAACCACCAGGCTGTCCAGGGCTGCGGCCATCCGGTCATGACCGGCCCCCAGCAGGCGGCCCACGCCGATGGCAGCCAGGGCGTTTTCGATATTGAAATCCCCGTCCATGGCCAGATGGTAGTGGTGCAGTGTCTGGCTGCCCCGCTCCTGAACGGTGAACCGAAAGCCGTGCTCCAGCTTCTCCACCTGGCGGACGGTCAGGTCGCAGTCGTCCCGGTCCATGCCCACCAGCAGCGTCTCCCGGCAGCAGCGGCGGGCGGTGTCGTACACCCGGTCAAACTGCGCCGTCTCCCGGCAGATCACCGCCCGGCTGCTGTTTTCCAGCAGATGCAGCTTGCACTGGAGATATTCCTCCATAGAGGCATGCTCCTTGGGGGAGATGTGGTCCTCACTGAAATTCAGGAACACGCCGATATCGAAATGCTCGCCATAGACCCGCTCCACCTGGTACGCCTGACTGGATACCTCGGCGGTCATATACGGCAGGCCATGGTCCCGTGCCTGGGCAAACAGCCATTGCAAATCCAGAGACTCCGGCGTGGTCAGGTGTATGTCCACATCCGGACCGCCGCAATACCGCCCGGCGGAGGAGCTGAGGCCCGTGGGACGGCCTGCCAGGGCGTTGGTAATGGCCTGGATCATATAGGAGGTGGTGGTCTTGCCCTTGGTGCCGGTGACGCCGATAAGGGTCAGGCTGTCGGAGGGCTCGTCGTAGAACCAGCGGGCCGCCAGGCTCTGCGCCTTGCGCACATCCGACACCCGGACGCAGGGGATATCCACCCCGGGAAAGTCTGTCTCCGCCAGGGCGCACACGGCCCCCCGGCTCCGGGCCATTTCCAGGTATTCCGGCTTGAAGCCATAGCCCTTGCAGATAAAGAGGTCGCCGTCCCTGGCCTGACGGGAATCGTTGCAGATGCCGGTGACGGCGGCGTCCCGGTCTGCCGGGGCCGCCAGCAGCCCATGCTGCCGCAGCAGCACCTCCAGGGCGCGGATTTGTTTCATAGGTGTTCCTTCTTTCAGGGGGTTCATTTCATATTTAGTTTCCAATCGGATATACCGCAAAAGGGATTGGCGGCGGTGGGGGTAATGGGCTGCAGCGCCGCGCCGGCCGGCAGCAGAACGGAATAGCTCTTGAAGCACACGGGGACGATGGGGGCCTGGTCCGCCAGTTTTTTGCACAGGGCCGTCATGGCGGCGGCACGCCCGGCAGGCTCCGCCGCGCACAGGCCCGCCAGCAGCTGGTCCGTCTCCGGGTCGGCATAGCCGCCGAAGTTCAGGGACGCATAGCTTTGCAGCAGGGGGCGCAGATCCCAGTCGGCGGTGAGCTTCACCTCACAGAAGCACAAGTCAAAATCGCCGTTTTGCAGGGCCTGGAGATACTCCTCGTTGGGCAGAGCCTGCACCGTCACCTGCAGGTCATACTGGGACAGACCCGCTGCAATCTTCTGGGCGGTGGACACCTTGAAGCTGTTCTCCTGGTTCACCAGCAGCGTCAGGCTCCGGGTCTTGCCGGTGTGCAGGCCCGCCGCCTCCAGGGCGGAGGCATAGCCGTCCGGGGAATAGGCCGTCTCCAGCTCCTTGGGATACAGGTCGCTGGCCGGGGACAGGGGGAAGTGGGCCGCCATGCCGTGGCCCAGCAGAAACGCGCTGACGCAGCCCGCCCGATCCACCCCCAAGGTCACGGCCCGGCGGGCAGCCGGATTGTCAAAGGGGGCGCGGCGGGTATTCAGGCACAGGTACTGCATGATGGATGTGGCGGCATCGGTATAATCACCGCTGCCGTAGACATTGGAGGTATCGGCTCCGGTCAGGTCGCAGAACAGCAGCTGGATCTCCCGGGCGTAGAAGGCGTAGGACACGGAGTCCGTGTCCTTGCAGGCGGTAAGCTCAATGCGGTCCAGGGGCAGCGGCTTCCCCTGCCACCAGGAGGCGTTTTTCGCCAGGTGGGCGCCGCCCTCACCGCTGTAGGCATAGGGGCCGGTGCCGATGGGGAAGGTACTGCTCTCGGTGCCGGACTTCACGATGGGGATATCCAGCCGGGACACAAAGCTGCGGTTATCCGTCGTCAGACTGATGCGGACGGCTCCGCCGCTGACCCAGATGTCGGACACCTCCGCCAGCCGCCCGCTGTAACGGGCGGAGGTCTGGGCTCGGCGCAGGGCGTTCACCACGTCCCGTGCGGTGACGCTGGTGCCGTCGCTGAAGGAGGCGGCCCGCAGGGTGATGGTATAGGTATAGCGGGAGGCGTCGTAGGTATACGATTCCGCCAGGGCGGGCTGGGCCTCAAATTGCCCGTCCAGGGCAAACAGCCCCTCGTACAGCAGAGTCCCCAGGGTCAGCTGGGCCCCGTCGGGGCAGGTGATGGGGTCCGCCGTCTCCCCCTTCAGATACGGCAAGGCGAAGGATGTGAGCTTCACGTCCTTGTCCTTATCCTTGTTCTCCACGTTGTAATAATCCGTCAGGGTGCCGAAAATGTCGTCGGTGTTGTCCGACCAGTCGCACCCGGTCAGCACCGTCAGGCACAGGGCCAGCAGCGCCGCGAATATGCGCTTTTTCATGGAATACCTCGTTTTCACAGGCAGATCATGGCGATCTGAGCTCCCCGGGCCTGGCCCATCCGCCGGTGGGACCAATACAGGTCCTGGCGGCAGGCGGTGCAGTCGGGGCACACGTCGATCTGCGTGACCCCGGCCTTTTCCAGCCAGCGGGCGTTAACGCCCTTCAGGTCCACATGCCATTTCTGCCCCCGGCGGGTGATATACGGCTCCGCCTCCCGGCCCAGAGCGTCCCGCAGGGCCCTGGGCACGTCGGCATCCGTCTCGAAGCAGCAGGGGCCGATGGCCGCGCCAATAGCGGCCCGCAGGTCCCGTGGGTCGGTGCCGAAGGTCTCCTGCATCCGGCGGACGGTCTTATATACGATGCCGGCAGCGGCGCCCCGCCAGCCGGCGTGGGCCGCGCCCACGGCCCGGCGCACCGGGTCGTACAGCAGGATGATACCGCAGTCGGCGGAGAACACCACCAGGGGAATATCCGGCGTGTCCGTGATCATGGCGTCCACGCTGGTATAGTCCCGCTCCCGGAACAGACCCTTGCCGCAGTCCTCCGCCGTCACATGGCGGACGTTGTCCTCATGGACCTGCTTGCTCAGCACCGCCCGGTGCTCGTCCGTACCCAGCACGGCACAGAAGCGGCGGTAATTCTCCCGGACCCGGTCCATATCGTCGCCCCGGCCTACCCCCAGGTTCAGAGAATCCCAGGGGGGCGGACTGACGCCGCCTGTCCGGGTGGAAAAGCCGTGGCGCACACCGGACAGGACGGTGCTGGTCTTGATAAGCAGGCCGTTTTCCTTATGGGCCAGAAAGGACATGGGCAAACCCTCCGTTACGCGTTTCTGCCGCAGCAGTTCTTATACTTCTTGCCGCTGCCGCAGGGGCAGGGCTCGTTGCGGCCGATTTTCTTGACCTTGCGGGGCTGCTTTTTCACGGTGCCGTCGCCGCCGACACTCTCGGAGGTGGCGTTGGCCACCCGCTGGCGCTTGACCTCCTCGTTTTTCTGCAAACGCACGGAGTACAGCCGCCGGACGGTCTCGTCCTGGATGGCGGCGATCATCTCCTCGAACATCTCCAGCGACTCCTTCTTGTAGGCGATGATGGGGTCGGTCTGGGCATAGGCCCGCAGGCGGATGCCCTGGCGCAGGTCGCTCATGGCGTCGATATGCTCCATCCAGTATTCATCCACCACCCGCAGCAGCACCACGCGCTCCACCTCGCGCATGACGGGGGGAGTAAATTCGTCCTCCTTCTGCTGATAGTAGGCGGCGGCGGCCTGGGTAAAGGCATCAATGACGGCCTGGGCGTCCATGGTGTCCAGCTGCTCCTGGGTGAAGCGGACGGCGTACTTGGGGAAGTACAGGCCCTCCACCTGCCGCAGCAGCTCCTGGCAGGATGTCATATCCAGGTGATGGACGCCGGAGAAGGCATTCTGCACCAGGTGGGTGATGGAGGTGTTCATCATGTTCATGATGACGTCCTTCACGTCCATACCCTCCAGCACCTGGCGGCGCTGGCCATAGATGATCTCGCGCTGCTTGTTCATGACATCGTCATACTCCAGCACGGACTTACGGGCCTGGAAGTTCCGGGACTCCACGGTGGTCTGGGCCTGCTGGATGGAGCGGGTGAGCATCTTGCTCTCGATGGGCATATCCTCGTCGATCTTCATGCGCTCCATGGCGGCCTGGACCCGTTCGCCGCCGAACAGACGCATCAGGTCATCCTCCAGGGAGATGTAGAACCGGGTCTCGCCGGGGTCGCCCTGGCGGCCGGCACGGCCGCGCAGCTGGTTATCGATCCGGCGGGAATCATGGCGCTCGGTGCCGATGATGAACAGGCCGCCGGCCTGGCGCACCCGGTCCGCCTCGCCGGAGATCTCCTCCTTGTGCTGGCGGAGCTTGTCGGCGAACATCTGCCGGGCCTCCAGAATTTCACTGTTATCGGTCTCGGCATAGCCGGTGGCGTCGGCGATGACCTCGTCGGTGTAACCGGCCTTGCGCAGGTCGTTGGTGGCCATGTACTCGGCGTTGCCGCCCAGCATGATATCGGTACCACGGCCGGCCATGTTGGTGGCCACGGTAACGGCCCCGAACTGGCCCGCCTGGGCCACGATCTCGGCCTCCTTCTCGTGGTTCTTGGCGTTGAGCAGATTGTGGCGGATGCCCTCCTTGGTCAGCATCCGGCTCAGCAGCTCGTTCTTCTCGATGGACACGGTGCCCACCAGGACGGGCTGGCCCTTTTCGTGGCACTCCTTTACCTGGCGGATCACGGCCCGGTACTTCCCCTGCTCGGTTTTGTACACGGCGTCCTCGTTGTCGATACGGACCACCGGACGGTTGGTGGGGATCTCCACAATGTCCAGCTTATAGATGGTGGCAAACTCCTCCTCCTCGGTCATGGCCGTACCGGTCATACCGGAGAGCTTGCTGTACAGGCGGAAGTAGTTCTGGAACGTGATGGTAGCCAGGGTCTTGCTCTCCCGCTGGACGGAGACGTGCTCCTTGGCCTCGATGGCCTGGTGCAGGCCCTCGGAGTACCGGCGGCCGAACATCAGACGGCCGGTGAACTCATCCACAATGATGATCTCGCCGTCCTTCACCACATAGTCCACGTCCCGCTTCATGGTGCCGTGGGCCTTGATGGCCTGGTTGATGTGGTGAGCGATGGTGCTGTTTTCGGGGTCGGACAGGTTCTCCAGGTGGAAGAACTCCTCGGCCTTGGCAATGCCCCGGGCCGTCAGGGTGGCGGTGCGGGCCTTTTCGTCCACAATGTAGTCCGCGTCCAGGCTCTCGTCCTCTGCGGCCTTGTCATCGGTCTCCGCCACCACATATTTTTTCAGCCGGCAGGAGAATGCCTCCGCCATGTCGTACAGCTGGGTGGATTTTTCCCCCATGCCGGAAATGATCAGGGGCGTCCGGGCTTCGTCGATGAGGATGGAGTCCACCTCGTCCACGATGGCGAAGCTGTGGCCCCGCTGGACCTGCTCGTTCTTATAGATGGCCATGTTGTCCCGCAGGTAATCAAAGCCCATCTCATTGTTGGTGCCGTAGGTGATGTCGGCGGCGTAGGCAGCCTGGCGCTCCTCCTTGGTCAGGTCGTGGATAATGAGGCCCACGGTCAGGCCCATGAAGCGGTGGACCTTGCCCATCCACTCGCTGTCGCGCTTGGCCAGATAGTCGTTGACGGTGACGATATGGACGCCATTGCCGGAGAGGGCGTTGAGGTAGGCAGGCAGAGTGGCCACCAGGGTCTTGCCTTCACCGGTTTTCATCTCGGCGATGCGTCCCTGATGCAGGACAATGCCGCCGATGAGCTGCACCCGGTAGGGCCGCAGGCCCAGCACCCGGTCCGCCGCCTCCCGGACGGCGGCAAAGGCCTCCGGCAGGATATCGTCCAGGGTCTCCCCCTGCTGCAGGCGCTGCTTGAACTCCGGGGTCTTGGCCTGAAGCTGCTCGTCGGTGAGCTGGCGGTATTCGTCCTCCAGGGCCTCGATCTTGTCGGCGATGGGATAAATGGACTTCAGCTCCCGCTGGCTGTAGGTTCCGAAAATTTTCTGGATCAGTCCCATAGTTTGATTCCTTTCTGCTGATAAAAAAGGTGCAAAGCACCAGAATATACAAATACCTATATAGTATACCACACCGCCCCCGGCTATGCAAATGAAAAACTTATGAACAAGCCCGGGGAAAGCGCCTGAAATCGCGGCCTCACAGTTTTGTCGAAAAAAATCTATCATCTTAACGCGTTTTTAGCGTTTTCTTAACGCGGATATATGATACAATACTGTCATCAACCAGGGGAGAGGGGTAATTGACCTTGAAGCACTTTCAGATCCGCTGGCCCCAGGAGTGGCTGAAGCGGACCCGCCTGTTCCGGACGGACATGCTGTCCTATTCCGGAAAGGACTTCATCGTGTCCGTGTCGCTGTATCTGGTGTCGGTGATCTGCTGCCTGGTGCTGCGGAACTTCGATCCCCAAAACGACACCAGCTATGTGTCCATGATCTTTCTGCTGGACGTATTCCTGACGGCTCTGCTGACGGACGGCTTCTTTTTCAGTCTGACCATCGCCGTGTTCGCAGTGCTCAGCGTGGACTATATCTTCACCCCGCCGTATTGGGAGGTCAGCTTCACGCTGGCCGGCTTCCCGCTGACGTTTTTGGTGATGATGACTATTTGCGTTGCCACCGGCATCGTTACCAGCCGGGCCAAGCGGGTCAGCGAGATGGAACGGGAGGCTGAGCGGGAAAAGATCCACAGCAACCTTCTGCGGGCCGTATCCCACGATATCCGCACCCCACTGACAGGCATTGTGTGGGCCACCAACGTTCTGCTGGAGCAGGATGCCGACCTGACACCGCAGCAGCGGCGGGAGCTGCTGCAAAACGCCAATGAGGAGGCCCAATGGCTCATCCACATTGTGGAGAACCTCCTGTCCATCACCCGCATCGGCGCGGGAGAGGACGCCCGGGTCACCAAGACCCCAGAGGCAGCGGAGGAGGTCATTGAGGGCGCTGTGGGCAAATTCCGGCGGAGCTATCCTCAAATCGACGTGCGGGTGGACCTGCCGGAGGACTTCTTTCTGGTGCCCATGGACCCGCTGCTGATCCAGCAGGTGCTGACGAACCTGCTGGAAAACGCCGCCGTTCACGGCGTCACCACCACCCAGGTAACGGTGTCCTTGGAAAAGCGCGGCCGGTGGGCCCGGTTCACCGTGGAGGACAACGGCCGCGGCATTCCGGAGCTTCGGCTGCACAACCTGTTCGACGGCACCCAGAGCGCCCAGCAGGGAGACAGCACCCGCAGCATGGGCATTGGCCTGTCCGTGTGCAAAACCGTGGTGGCGGCCCACCGCGGCAAAATAAAAGGAGAAAACAAAAAGGGGGGCGGCGCCCGGTTCACCGTGGACCTACCCCTGGAGGAGGAAGAACATGAAGATCAAGGATAAGATTTTGATCGTGGAGGATGAGCAGAGCATCAGCAACTTCATCTCCATGGTCCTCAACGCCAATGGGTATGACACCATCATCGTGGGCAGCGGTGAAGAAGCGCTGACCATGATCGCCTCCCACTGCCCGGACCTGATTGTTCTGGACCTGGGCCTGCCGGATATGGACGGCATGGAGGTGCTCAAGTCCGTGCGCAAATGGTCCAACCTGCCGGTGGTGGTGGTGTCCGCCCGGAACCATGAGCACGACAAGGTGGACGCCCTGGATTACGGCGCCGACGACTATCTGGTGAAGCCCTTCGGCACCTCCGAGCTGCTGGCCCGCATCCGCACCGCCATCCGCCATACCCGCACCACCCTGGCCAATTCCCAGATCGCCCAGTCCGGCAAATTCACCGCCGGGGACCTGACCATCGACTATGACAAGCATCAGGTGCTGATCCGGGGCGAAAACGCCAAGCTGACGGTGAACGAATACAAGATCGTGGCCCTGCTGGGCAAATATGCCGGCAAGGTGCTGACCTATGACTTCATCATCCGGGAGCTGTGGGGCCCCAAGGCCAAGGCCGACAACCAGATCCTGCGGGTGAACATGGCCAATATCCGCCGCAAGATCGAGGAGACGCCCGGCCAGCCCCAGTACATCTTCACCGAGGTGGGCGTGGGCTACCGCATGCGGGAAGGCGACTGACTTTTTTGAAACACTCAAATACCGGTGGGGGCTTCCCTGCCGGTATTTGTATTCAACGGTTGTTTTTTTGATTTGTATCCGTTTTGTAACTACTTCTTTGTGCATCGTGCTGTATAATAAGAGATATTCTGAAACATAAAAGGAGGAGCCCGCCATGGGAAACGCACCTGATCTGGACTGGGGGAAGCTATTCAAGGCTGTATGGAGATATGTTCTGCTGCTTGTGGGCGCATGGCTGGCCCTGCGCTATTGCAGCTATCACGACAGTGTCATGGGCATGTTCTTCGTGGCCTGCGTGGTGGTGATCATCTGCACCGCCATGATCATCCGCCGGCTGAACCGGCTGCAAAAGACCATGGAGGAGAAGAAGTAACCGCGCTCCGTTTATTTTTTAACGGGTTTCGTAGCAATTGTGTATCAAAATTGTAAAATAGGACTATCTTTTTCCAAACGTATATGGTACAATCAGAATATCCCGAATGTACGCAGTACAACACTGTGCCGAAAAAGGTAGGTCTTATCTTATGGAACACAACGCGATCCTGGACAGCCGGCTGTCCCTGAGCAGCAACATTCCCCTGTACGCCCAGCTGGTGGGCATCATCAAGCGGGAGATCTCCTCCGGCGCGCTGAAGATCGGGGACCTGCTGCCGTCGGAGGCGGAGCTGTGCCGGGCGCTGGATATCAGTCGAAACACCGCCCGCCAGGCCATCGGCGAGCTGGAGGACGAGGGCCTGGTGGTCCGCAAGCGGGGCAAGGGCACCTTCGTGGCCGACCCCAACAGCAACCGCCGGGGCGTGCGCTACTCCTTCACCACGGAGGTCTCCTCCCTGGGCAAGACGCCGTCGTCCACCCTGGTGGATTTCGGCGTAGTGATCCCCACCCGGGCCATCTGCCAGCGGATGGACCTGCAGGAGGGCACCCACGTCTATTGCTTCACCCGCATCCGCAATGTGGACGGGGAGCCGCTGATCCTGGAAACCTCCTACTATCCCCAGTACATCTATCCCAATCTCACCCGGGAGATGGTCCAGACCCACAGCTTCTACAGTCTGCTGTATCATGTGGGCATCACGCCGTTTTCCGCGGAGGATACCTATGAATCCGTGATCCTGGATGCCCCCCGGGCCAGCCTTCTGGGCGTGGAGCCCGGCAGCTGTGCCTTTTACCATCAGCGCCGCACCCGCACCGAGGATGGCCGCATTTATGAGTACACACGCAGCTATATCCGCGGCGACCGGGTCCGTCTGGACGTACACATGCAGAAAAGCGGCATGAGCTTCAGCCGCATCATCGACTGAACGATCAGCCCCTCCGGCCCAGGCCGGAGGGGCTGATTTATGTGCGGTCATTCCCCGGCGGTGTCCGTGGGAGCCGGTATTTCTTCGTAGAACACGTCCAGAATCAGGTCGTACAGGGCCTCCTGATCCACCGTCAGCTCCACCCGGTTGCCCTGGCCCAGAACAGCATCGCCGGTAACCCGGAGCATGTCCCCGGAAAAGCTCATGCCCGCGGCCTGGGTGGCCAGATAAGACAGCTTGCCCAGGTCCAGGTCCGTCAGTACATAGTCGCTGACGGCGTTATACAGAGGAACGACGCTGGCGGGGCTGGCCGCCACCCGGTCCTTGGCCTGGCTGATCAGGGCCAGCATATACTGCTTCTGCCGCTTCATACGGTCCTCGTTGCCGGTGGCATCGCCCCGGCGGGCCTGGATATACAGCCGCGCCTGCCGCCCGGTAAGGGTCACATCCTGGCCCGGGTACATGTTCCACCCGTTGGGAACATCGGTGAAGGGATAGTCGTCCAGCACACTGACGGTGACGCCGCCCACGGCGTCGTTGAGCCGCCCGATGCCGCCCATATAAAAGGCGGCGCAGCCGTCGAACTGCAAGCCGTAAAACAGCTGGGACACCGCCTCCTGGCACAGGCGGCAGCTCTCATACAGGCCGTCTCCGTTGGAGTAGGACAGGGCCAGCTGGGTGTGGGCCGCGCCGGACACCTGACCGTTCTGGTCCAGCACCGCAATATCGCACATGGTGTCCCGGGACACGGAGATCAGTGTCATCCGATTGGCGTCGGTGTCCAGGGCCGCCACCAGGATCACGTCCGCCTGGTTGTCGCTGCCATAGGGCAGGGGCGCGGCAGGCTTGTTGTCGGAATCCACGCCGATAAGCAGCAGATTCACCATATGGTCCTTATAGCGGTAGTATTTGCCGTCGTGGAGGACGGTGTAGCTGTCCAGCTGCTGGGTATCGTCAGGGGTGTCGGTGGGGGCCGCGCCCTGATTCCGCAGGCTGCTGCGCCCGTGGAGCCAGATCCCCGCCACCACGGCGCACAGCGCCAGCGTCACCGCCATAAGGATGATGAAAATCAGCAGCGGCGTGGACAGGCGCTTTTTCTTCTGTTCCGGCTGGGTCTGTTTTTCCTGTTCCATAGGGTCTCCTTATCTCATTGGGGTCGTTTATTTGACCACGTCATACGTCTCCGTCAGCACACCCTGGAGCAGAAACCGCTGCATGCGGTTCTGGCGGTAGCAGGTGGACAGAGTCAGCACCCGATCCCCTGCCTGAGGAAACAGGTCCCGGCGGTAATTGGCGTTGATGGCCTCCCCCAGGGAGGCAAAATAGTCCGCAAACTGCTGGGGGTCCGTAAAATCGTGGCACAGCAGCAGGTGCTCGCTGGAGTGGGGATAGGCGGCGAAAATGGTGTATTCATACACCTTGTCCGGGGTGTAAACGATAATCTTCTGGTTTTTGGCGAAAAACTCCGCATCGGCAAAGTTGTTCACCTGGGCAAACATGGTCTGGGACTGGCGGTTGTGGCCATACAGCACCGTCACCGGGTCCTGAAAGGTGGTGGTGTTGTACCGCTGGGAAAAAATGCTGCCGCCGGAGTAATAGGACCGATCCACCCCGTGATCGTCGTAAAACAGGTCGTCTGCGGCGCTCTGGACCACGGCATAGTTGATGTTGGTGCCGGGCACCTCGATCCAGGCGTAGATTTCCGGATTGACGTCGTGGAGGCTGTCAAAGTCCACATTGATGGCCATATATTTGCCGTCGTCCTGGGGGTCCAGGGGCTCTACCACCTGGCCGGAGCGGACGCCGCTGCCCAGCTTATCGCTGACAGACTTGCCCCGGACATACTGGACGATAAACAGAATGCAGAAAACACACACGATCACCGCAATAACGGCCACCACCGTCAGCAGGATGCGCACAGGACGCTTCATAGGACATTTCTCCTTTGTTCAGAACGGAAAAAAGGCCCCATAAACGGCACAGCATTTATGGGGCTCCTTCTTTATAAAATGGGGACGTTTTATGCCCGGGCACGGGCCTTTTTGGTGCAGACATAGGCCACGCCGCCGCTGACGGCAATGGTCATCACCACGCTGCCGATGCCCAGGTCGTAACCGGTCTGGGGAGAGGTGGGCGTGGTATCGGTGTTGTCGTCATGCTTGGGACTGGGGACATAGCCGCCGTCGGCAAAGGCAGTGACGGAGAGCATGCAGCCCAGCATCACAATAACCGTCAGCATAGCAAGAATCTTTTTCATGGTAACATAACCCTCCATTACCTCATTCGTTACCACCATTATAATGTACACTTACGGAAAAAGCAAGTACTTTTTTGCAGAAACTCAAAAATCATCTGTTGAAGTGGGCAGCATTTACACCCCTGTCAGGTCAAATGCCGGGGTATACTCCTCCCGGGCAGAGGTGCGCTCCTGGGTGAAGCCGTCGCGGATGCCGCAGTTTTCCATATAGGCTGCCGCCGCCCGATACTCCGCCCGGGTGACGTGGCGGGCCAGCGGGCCCACGGCTCCGGGCTGGGGCGTGTACTGGCTCATCAGGGAAAACAGCACCTCCCCGGGCCGGAAGGTCTCCGCCACCCAGTCAATGACCTGGCGGGTATTGTCCAGCTGTCCCGGCAGCACCAGGTGTCGGATCAGCACCCCCCGCACCAGCAGGCCGTCCCGCAGCTGATAGGGTCCCGTCTGACGGAACATCTCGCATATGGCGCTTCGCGCCGCGGCGGGATAGTCTCCGGCGCCGGACAGCCGCCGGGCCGGCTCCTCCAGGGCGTATTTCATGTCTGGCAGATATACCTGCACCTTGCCCTCCAGCAGGCGGAGCGTCTCCACCCGCTCATAGCCGCCGGTGTTGCACACCACCGGCACCGGCAGGGACGGCTCCAGGGCCTGAGCCACCCAGGGAGCGAAGTGTCCCGGCGTCACCAGGTTGATGTTGTGAGCGCCCTGCCGGATCAGCTCCCGGAAGATCTCCCGCAGCCGGTCCACGGACACGGGCTTTCCCACGCCCTGGGCAGAGATCTCATGGTTCTGACAGAATACGCAGCCCAGGGTGCAGCCGGAGAAGAACACCGTGCCGCTGCCCCGGGTGCCGCTGATGCAGGGCTCCTCCCACATGTGGAGCCCCGCCCGGGCCACCACCGGCCCTGCCGGCATCCGGCAGAAGCCGCTTCCCGCCGTCTCCGTGCGCTCCGCGCCGCACAGCCGGGGGCAAAGGGTGCATCTCATACCTTGTGAATATCGAAGTCCGGGCCCAGGTCCCCTGCCATCCAGTGGCGGCGGCAGAGGCTGGTATACCGGTCGTTGGCCCCCAGCACCACCTGCTCGCCCTCCTTCACCACCCGGCCCTGTCCGTCAAACCGTGCGTTGAAGGCGGCCTTTTTGCCGCACCAGCAGACGGTCTTGACCTCCTCCAGCTTGTCCGCCATAGCCAGCAGATAATAGCTGCCCTCGAACAGCTGGCCCCGGAAGTCTGCCTTCAGGCCATAGCACAGCACGGGGATGCCGCAGTCGTCCACCAGGTGGACCAGGTAAAATACCTCATCCTTGGTGAGAAACTGGGCCTCGTCAATGATGATGCAGGCGTATTTCTGCAATTCCTCATCGGGCCGGGCCCGCATTTCGTCAAAATACACACAGGGATGGGTCAGGCCAATGCGGGAGGTGACCATGTGATCTCCGTCCCGGGTGTCCAGGCGGGGCTTCACCATCAGGGTCTCCTGGCCCCGCTCCTCGTAATTGAACCGCGCCATCAGAGCGTTGGCGGTTTTGCTGGAGCCCATGGCCCCATATTTGAAATAAAGCTGCGCCATCGTCATTCTCCTTCTGCGGGCAGGGCCCGCGTGAATTTTTCAAAGGCGGAGGGCACCGCCAGCCGGGCCCGTATCGTCCCATCGGCCCAGAGCCAATCCTCCGGCCCCCGGCCCTCCACCTGCACCAGGTAGCCGGTCATGTCCCAGCGGATGTGGGTGAACAGGTGCCTGGCCTCCAGCTGCCGCAGCCACCGGTGGGCCGTCAGGCCCCAGGCGCGCAGCTGCTGCGCCGCCTGTTCCTCCGTCAGCCGTCCGGGAACATGGGGATATTCCCACAGCCCCGCCAGAAGTCCGGTATCCGGCCGCTGCCGCAGGGCCACCCCCTCCGGCCCCAGCAGCAGGAACACGGTTTTTTCCTCCCGGCGCTTCTCCCTCTTCGGGGCCCGCACCGGCAGCTCCCGCTGGCAGCCCTGCTCCCGGGCGGCGCAGAATGCCGCCGCCGGGCAGCTATCGCACAGGGGCGCGCTGTTGGGCAGGCACACCCCGGCTCCCAGGTCCATCAGCGCCTGGTTGAAGGCCCCCGGGGCTTCCTGTGGCATAGCCGCCTCCATCCACCGCCGGAACTGCCGCCGGTTTTTCTGGTCCAGAATATCCAGCCGGCAGCCGCCTACCCGGGCCGCCACCCGCAGCACGTTGCCGTCCACCGCCGGGACAGGCTCCCCAAAGGCGATGGACAAAATGGCTCCGGCGGTATAGTCCCCGATGCCGGGCAGGGCGGTCAGCTCCTCATACGTCCGGGGAAACGCCCCGCCGTACTGCTCTGCGACGATCTGCGCCGCCCGGCGCAGATTCCGGGCCCGGCTGTAATAGCCCAGGCCCTCCCACAGCTTCATCAGCTGCCCCTCGTCGCAGGCGGCCAAAGCCTCCACCGACGGGTACGCCGCCATGAACCGCTGAAAATACGGGATCACCGCCGCCACCCGGGTCTGCTGCAGCATGATCTCCGACACCCAGGTCCGGTAGGCGGACACCTGCTCCCGCCAAGGCAGCACCCGGCGGTTTTCCCGGTACCAGGGCAGCAGCGCCCCGGGCAGCCGGTTGAGTTTTTCCTGTATTGCATCCATATCCTAAAACCTCGCGGCATAGCCGCACCGGCGGCACAGCTCCTCCGCCGGGCTCCGGCGGGAGAACCCCTCCCGGATGGCCGCCGCCCGTGGCGATGCCAGAATCTCCTCCACCGGCTGGTCAAACAGATTCCCCAGGGCCATGCGTCCCTCTCCGTCCAGGCAGCAGGGCACCGCCGTGCCGTCACACAAAACAGCCAGCTGCTGCCGCAGCCCGTGGCAGAACTCCGTGCCGCTCTCCGGAGCCTCCGGGTCCGGCCAGTCAAATTTTTCCGCCTGCTCCAGGAAAACATTCGCGGAAAGCCGCCGGTTCCCCCGGCGGTCCGTGGGGATAGACAGCACGTCCCGGCCCAGCTGTTCCCCCAGGAAGGCCAGCACCTGACCGTTGCAGCTGTCCCGCCCGCCGATGTTCCACAGGCGCAGGGCACACAGAGTCCCCTCTGCCGAGGCCCGGCGGCAGAAATCCCACACGCCGGAAAGATATTCCTCCATGCTGCCGGGGCAGTCGTTTCCCTCGAAGCTGTGGAGGGATACGCTGACCTTATGCACGCCGGACAGGGCCTGTCCCCGCTGGGGCAGCAGCGTCCCGTTGGTGGTGACACACACCCGGAAGCCCAGCTCCCGGGCAACGGCCAGGAGCTCCTCCAGCTGCGGGTGCAGCAGCGGCTCCCCCATCACATGGAGGTACAGATACTCCGTGTGGCCGCGGAGCCTTTCCGCCAGGATCCGGAACTCCGCCGGGGCCAGGAACCGCGCCGGGCGGCCGGTGCCGGGGCAGAAGGAACAGGAGAGGTTGCACACATTGGTGATCTCCACATATACCCGCTTGAACACATCGCCGCCCCCTTTCCCAGCACTTGAATTGTTATTTTACCACGTTTTCGCCCTTTTGCATAGCGCCGGGAACCAAATGTTCAAAAAAAGGTAATGACTTTTCACCCGCAATCGGTTACAATAGAGCCACTTGAATCGTATTGGAGGAATTTCCCCTTGAAAAAGCTCTATGACGCCGCCGACCGCTTCTGCGCCCGGCATCCCCGGTTCGGTATTCCGGACCTTATGCGCTGGATCGTCATCGGCAATGTGGTGGTCTATGTGCTGATGCTGCTGACCATGCGCACCGACGCCAATGCCGTGAGCTTCCTGTATCTCAACGGCAGCAAGGTGCTCCACGGGGAGCTCTGGCGCATCGTCACCTTTATTTTCGTCCCCACCAGCTCCAGTCCCCTCCGACTGGCCCTCAGCCTGTATCTTTATTACTGGATCGGTTCGTCCCTGGAGCGCCAGTGGGGCACCGCCCGCTTCAACCTCTATTACTGGAGCGGCGTGCTTCTGACGGTGATCGCCACCCTGGCCGCCTCCGCCATTTCCGGCGTGGGCTATTCTGTGGGCGGCACGGGATATGTGAACCTGTCCATGTTCCTGGCCTTTGCCTTCCTGTTTCCGGATACCCAGCTGCTGCTGTTCTTCTTCATCCCCGTGAAGATCAAATGGCTGGCGTGGCTGGATATCGCGGTGTTCGTCATTGGCATTGTGCAGTCCCTGCTGGCAGGCAGCTGGCTGGGAGCCATCCTGCCGGTGGTGGCGCTGCTGAACTTCCTGGTGTTCATCTGGCCCGCTATCGACGCGTTTATCCAGCGCCGGAAATACCAGCACGCGCCCCAGACGGTAAACTTCAAAAAGGCCGTGCGGCAACAGCAGCAGCAAAAGGGCTATCACCACAAATGCGCCGTCTGCGGCCGCACGGACACGGACTATCCCGACCTGCAATTCCGCTATTGCAGTAAGTGCGTCGGCTACCGCTGCTTCTGCCAGGACCACATTTTCTCCCACGTCCACTTCACCGAGGAGGACCAATAACCCACCCGCAATCAAAAAAGAGCACCGCCGCGGCGGTGCTCTTTTTTTGCCGTTATTGCTTATCCTTGGATGCGAAAATCTGTTCAAATTCCTGGGCTGTCATGGTCTCATGCTGGAGCAGGAACTCCGCCACCTCTGTCAGCTGAGGGCGGTATTTTTCCAGGATCTCCGTGCAGCGGCCATAGGCCTCGTCCAGGATGCGGCGGATCTCCCGGTCCATCTCCGCCGCCGTTTCCTCGGAATAGGGGCGGGTCTGGGCCATGGACCGGCCGATGAACACCTCGTCGTGTCCCGCGTCAAAGGCCACGCTGCCCATGCGGTCGGACATGCCGTAGGTCCCCACCATTTTCCGGGCCAGCTGGGTGGCCCGGCTGATGTCGTTGGACGCGCCGGTGGAGATATCTCCCAGTACCAGCTGCTCCGCCGCCCGGCCGCCCAGAAGCCCCGCAATGCTGTTGAGCAGATGGGTGCGGGACAGATAGCTGCGATCCTCGTCGGGCAGGAAGATGGTCATGCCGCCTGCCTGGCCCCGGGGCACAATGGTGATCTGATGCACGGGGTCCAGATCCGGCAGGGTGTGCATCACCACGGCGTGGCCCGCCTCGTGATAGGCGGTGAGCCGGCGCTCGTGCTCGGGGATCACCCGGCTGTGCTTCTCAGGTCCCGCGATGACCTTGATGACGGACTGCTGCAGGTCGGCCATGGTGATGGCCTTCTCGTCCCGGCGTCCGGCCAGCAGGGCCGCCTCATTCAGCAGGTTTTCCAGGTCTGCGCCGGTAAAGCCGGAGGTGCCCTTGGCCAGCTTCTCCAGGTCCACATCCTCCGCCAAGGGCTTGTTCTTGGCGTGGACGGCCAGGATCTCCTGGCGGCCCTTGATATCCGGCAGGCCCACATACACCTGGCGGTCGAACCGTCCGGGGCGCAGCAGGGCCGGGTCCAGAATGTCCACCCGGTTGGTGGCGGCCAGGACCACCACGCCCTGGTTGGCGGCAAAGCCGTCCATTTCCACCAGCAGCTGATTCAGGGTCTGCTCCCGCTCGTCGTGGCCGCCGCCCAGGCCGCTGCCTCTCTGGCGGCCCACGGCGTCGATCTCGTCGATAAAAACGATAGCCGGGGAATTCTGCTTGGCCTGGCGAAACAGGTCCCGGACCCGGGACGCACCCACGCCTACATACATCTCCACAAAATCGGAGCCGGAGATGGAAAGGAATTTCACCCCTGCTTCACCGGCCACGGCCTTGGCCAGCAGGGTCTTGCCGGTGCCCGGAGGGCCCACCAGCAGCACGCCCTTGGGGATGCGGGCCCCCAGGGCCAGGTATTTATCCGGCTGGCGCAGGAACTCCACGATCTCCCGGAGCTCCTCCTTCTCCTCGTCGGCGCCCGCCACATCACGGAAGGAAACCTTGCTGTCCTGGGGCACGTCCTGGATCCGGGCGTCGCCGAAGTGTGACATCCGGTCCTGGGCCCCGCCGGGGCCTGCCCCGGTCATCCGGGCCATCAGATTCATCAGCAGGATGAATCCCAGAATCACCGCCACATAGGGCAGCAGGATCTGCAGCCAATTGGTAGAGTGGTCGGCGCGATAGGTATAGTCCTTGATGATCCCCTGCTGGTTCTGCTGCACCACCAGATCGTTCAGGTCGTTGTAAAACACCTGGAAATCATACAGATCACAGCTGACGGTGCTGCCGTCCTGGAGCTTGGCTGTGAGCCGGGTGTCGCTGATGGCAAACTCCTGGACCTTCTCGTCCTGAAACAGCTGCCGCAGCTGGGCATAGCTGATGGTGCCGGCACTGCGCATGCCCGTCACCAGGTAGTATACGAAGCATGCAGCCAGCAGCAGAAGCAGCGCGGCCCCCCAGCCGAATTTTCGCTTGGCAGTCAATAAAGGCCCCCCTCTCTTTTAATGAATGACGCGGACGCCCCGCCAGCTGTTGTCCGGCAGGACGGAAATGCCCACCATCACCCGGGCCCGGATGTGGTCCACGGAAATATAAGGTTCGTTCCAGAACCGGGCGTCGTTGGAGCCGGTGCGGTTGTCGCCCATGAAAAAGACGCAGCCTTCCGGCACCTGGAAGCTGGCGTTGGACTGGGTAATGCCCTGCCTGGGCAGATACGCCTCATCCAGCATCTCACCGTTGACATAGGTATAGCCGTCCCGGAACGCGATGTCGTCCCCTGGCAGACCCACCACCCGCTTCACCAGCAGCTTGTTCAGCTCGTCGCTCCAGAAGGTGACGATATCCCCCCGCTCCGGCGTGGGGTCCGACACCATATACGGCAGCTGCCACGAGATCAGCAGGGTGTGCTCTGGAATGGTGGTCTCCATGGACCCGGAGGGCACCCAGCTCAGCTGGAAGATCACCTTGAACAGCACCACGATCACCGCGGCGGTAACGATCAGATAGCCCCAGTTGCTCCAAAAGCTGCCCCTGTCCTCCGGGGCCAGGCGTTTGCCCCCAATGGGGCGCTTCTCTTGTTCTTCCACAGGAATGCTCCTCCCTTCCTCCACTGGGCCGATGCCCGATTGTTACTTGGTATAGACCTCCGGCTTCAGAACGCCGATATAGGGCATATTGCGGTACTGCTGGCAGTAATCCAGGCCGTAGCCCACCACGAACTCGTCGGGCACCACGAACCCGGCCAGGTCGGCGGTGATGGCCTTCTCCCGGCGGGCGGGCTTATCCAGCAGAGTAACGATGGTGATGCTCTTGGCCCCCTTGGCCAGCATATAGTCCTTCAAAAAGGCCAGGGTGTTGCCGGAGTCCAGAATGTCCTCCACCACGATGATGTCCCGGCCGTTGATGTCCCGCTGCAGGTCCCGGGTGATCTGGACGCTGCCGGAGGACTTGGTAGCGTTTTTATAAGAGGACAGGCCGATGAATTCCACCTCGCTTTTCAGCTGGGCGGCGCGGACCAGGTCCGCCATAAAGATGAAGCACCCGTTGAGAACGCCCACGAACATGGGGTTCTTGTCGTGGAACCGCTCATACAGCCGGTCGCCCAGCTCCTGGGTGCGGTTGCGGATCTCGTCCTCGGTGATGAGGACCTTCAGAATATCCTGGTCCATATTGCTCTTAGCCATTGTGGTTTCCTCCATTTGTTGATACAGTAATCTCTGTATATTGGCCGGTTTTCTCCGGCAGAAATTCAACATCCGTGCCCACGCCCCACAGGGCGGCAGGCCGGTCCCCGACGCACAGCACCGGGATGCGCCCGCGCTTTTCCGGAGGAATCCCCCGGTCCGCCAGCAGACGCTTGACGCTGCGCCCGCCCCGGCTGCCGGGCAGGGTCAGCCGGTCGGCCCCCCGATAGGGCCGCACGGAAAGCGCACCGTTTATCTTATCACAGTTCAGCAGGATTGCATCCCTTTTTTGTGAAAAATTTCCCGTGGTTTTCCGGACGGAAATTGTGTATTCTCCCCAAAAATTCTCCCCCGGCTCCAGGGGCATGGGCCCCAGGGACGGCTCCGGCGGCAGCAGGGTCAGCTTTCCGTTCCGGCACAGGGCCATAGCTCCGGCGGGCAGCGCCGTCATGCCGCCGCCCTCCAGAAGCTCCGCCATAGCCCGGTAGTGGGCGGCGGTGAAGTCCTTTTTCCCCACCGGCAGACGGCCGGCCAGCAGGCGCAGGGCTCTCAGCCGCAGCACCTCCGGCGCGGACAGCAGCCTCTCCCGGCTGGCGGACAGTCCCTCCTGCGGCAGATATGCTGCCGCCAGAGAGTCCAGAAACGCGTCCTCCCGCCGCAGCAGCTCCGCCGTGCGGCAGATGCTGGCGGCGGCCCCGGGGTGCAGGGACAGAAGCCCGGGCATGACCTCCCGGCGCAGCCGGTTCCGGCCCAGGGAGGTGTCCCGGTTTGTCTCGTCCTCCACGTGGGACAGGCCGTGGGTTTTCAGGTATGTCTCGATGTCGTCCCGGGACGTTTCCAGCAGGGGGCGGACGATGCGCCCCCGCACCGGCGGAATGCCCGCCAGCCCCTGCATGCCCGTACCCCGGACCAGGTTCAGCAGCACCGTCTCCGCCTGGTCGGCGGCATGGTGGGCGGTGGCAATGCGCTGAGCGCCCAGGCTGTCCGCTGTGCGGCGGAAAAAGTCGTACCGGGCCATGCGTCCGGCCTCCTCCAGGCCGACACCCCGCTGCCGGGCCAGGGCGGGCACGTCCGCCCGCTCCACCGTCAAGGGAACGTCCAGCTCCCGGCACAGTTGCCGGACAAAGGCCACGTCCCGGCCTGCCGTGGGCCGCTGGCCGTGGTCCAGATGGGCCGCCGCCACGGAAAAATCCCGGGGCATGGTGGCCAGATAGTGCAGCAGGCACACGGAGTCCCGCCCCCCGGACACGGCCACCAGCATGGTGCCGCCGGAGGGGGGCAGCATGCCCCACCGCTCCATAAACGGACGCAGGTCCATTATCCTTCCTCCTGATAGCGGTTTTCCAGGGTGCCGAAGGAGGTGTATTCCGGCAGCCACCGCAGCTCCACCTTGCCGGTCTCGCCGTGGCGGTTTTTGGCCACGATGCACTCGGCGATGTTGCGCTTTTCGGAATCGCTGTTGTAATAATCGTCCCGGTACAGGAACATAACGATGTCGGCGTCCTGCTCGATGGCGCCGGATTCGCGGAGGTCCGACAGCATGGGCCGCTTGTCGTCCCGCTTTTCATTGGCACGGGACAGCTGGGACAGACACAGCACCGGCACCTGCAGCTCTTTAGCCATGATCTTCAGCATACGGCTGATGTCCGACACCGCCTGCTGGCGGTTTTCGCCGCTGTAGCCCTTGCCCCCGGCGGAGGTCATCAATTGCAGATAGTCGATGACCACCAGGCCCAGATCGTCCAGACGGCGGCACTTGGCGTTCATGTCCGCCACCGTCAGCAGGGGGTTGTCGTCGATGCGGATGTCCAGCCGGCTGAGGGTAGACGCGCCCTCGGCAATGCGGACCCAGTCGCTCTCCCGCAGGTTGCCGGTGACCAGACGGGTATTGTCGATGAGGCCCTCCCCGGCCAGGAGCCGGGTCACCAGCTGCTCCCGGGACATTTCCAGAGAGAACACGGCCACAGTCTTCTGGGATGCCTTGGCGGCGTTCACTGCCACATTCAGCGCCATACTGGTTTTGCCCATACCGGGGCGGGCAGCCAGCAGCAGCAGGTCCGACTTATTCAGGCCGTTGATCTTCCGGTCCACGTCGGAAAAACCGGTGGTCAGCCCCGGCATAGTCTCTCCGCCGGCGGCGGTAAGCTCTCCCAGCCGCTCCAGGACGGATTGCAGCACCACGCTGATGGGCACCATGTTCTGGGCGCTGCGGCCCCGGCGGATGGCATAGATCTTCTGCTCCGCCGCCTCCAGAACCTTGGACGCCTCCCCGGCGCCCTCCTGGACCATGGCGGTGATGTCCGACGCGGCGGCGGCCACCGCCCGCAGCAGGGCCTTTTCCCGGACGATCTGGACATATTCCATGACGTTGGCGCTGGTGGGGGTCACCTCCATCAGCTGGACCAGATAGCTCCGGGTGTCGTCGGTGGACAGGCCCGCCCGCTCCATCTCTCCCGCCACGGTAACGCCGTCGATGGGCTTGGAGTAGACGAACATGGAATAGATGGTCTCGAAAATCTCCCGATTCCGGCGCAGATAGAAGTCCTCCGGCTGGAGCTTATCCATCACGTCCTTCACGCAGTCGGCGTCGATGAGCATAGAGCCCAGCACCGCCTGCTCCGCCTCCGGAGAGTGGGGCATCTGGCGAATCAGCAATTCATCCGTGGGCATGAGAATCCGCTCCTTTCCATAAGCTGTAAGGTTTTTTTGCTTTACTTGGCCTCGCAGACCAGAACGTTCACCAGGCCGCTGATCTCATAGCCCAGCTTGGCCTTGACCTGGTAGCCGCCGAAGGACTTGATGGCGTCAGGCAGCACCAGCTTCTTGCTGTCCAGCTCCAGGCCGAACTGCTCCTTCAGCGCGGCGGAGATCTCCTTGGTGGTGACGGAGCCGAACAGCTTGCCGCCCTCGCCGCCCTTGCAGGGGATCTTCACCTGAATGCCCTTGAGCTGCTCGGCAATAGCCTGAGCCGCGGCCTTTGCCTCGGCATCGGCCTTGGCCTTGGCCTTTTCCTGCAGGCGCATGGTGTTCATGGCGTCGGCGGTGGCGGGAATGGCGTCGCCCTTGGGCAGCAGGAAGTTGCGGGCATAGCCCTCGGCCACCTCGATCATCTGGCCCTTCTTGCCCTTGCCGCGGATATCCTTCTGTAAGATCACTTTCATGATTGGTTCCTCCTATTTGCTATATTACTTTTCAAAATACTCGTCAATGGCCCGCAGGAGAGCCGTGCGGGCAACGGCAATGTTCGGAGTGTTCAGCTGGCCCCCGGCGGTAGTGGAATTGCCGCCGCCGCCCAGAGCCTCCACAATGACCTGCACGTTGACCTCGCCCAGAGAGCGGGCGGAAATGTACACCCCCTGGTCCTTGGGATACAGGACAAAGGAGGCCCGGATACCCTTGAGGGTCAGCAGCTCGTCGGCGGCCTTGGCGGCCGTCACCCGGTCGCAGGTGGTGTCCAGGGCCGCAATGGCCAGATCCCCGCGGTACAGCTGGGCCTGCCGGATAATGTCGTACCGGGCGATCATGGATTTCAGGTCCCCCTGGAACATCCGCTGCACGTCGGAGGTATCGGCCCCGGCCCGGCGCAGATAGGCCGCCGCCTCAAAGGTGCGGCCGCCGGTGCGGTTGGTGAAATTCTTGGTATCCAGCACGATACCGGCCAGCAGGGCCTCCGCCTCGCACTTGAGGATGTCCCCGGGCTCCACCAGGTATTGCAGCAGCTCCGTCACCAGCTCCGAGGCGGAGGAGGCATAGGGCTCGTGATAATTCAGAGCCATTTTTTCGATATAGCTGCTGCCCCGGCGGTGGTGGTCGATGACCGCCACCCGGTTGCAGGTCTCCAGCAGCTGCTCGGACTCCACGCTGCCGGGGCGGTTGGTGTCCACCACCACCAGCAGGGTGCCGGGCTGGACCTTCAGAAAGGCCTCGCTGCCGGTGATAAAGGCCCCGTGATACTCCGGCTGGCCCGCCAGCTTGCGCAGCATAGGGTGAACGGCATTGTTTTCCGTGTCAATGACGATCTGGCACTTTCTGCCCCGCTTGCGGGCAATGCAGCACACGCCCGCCGCCGCGCCCAGGGAATCCATATCCGCATAGCTGTGGCCCATGACGTACACCTGACGGGCGTCGTCCATCAGCTCGCCCAGGGCGTTGGCCATGACCCGGGATTTCACCTTGGTGCGTTTTTCCGTGGTCTTGGCCCGGCCGCCGTAAAACTGGAAGTTCATCCGGTCCTTTACCACCGCCTGGTCGCCGCCGCGGCTCAGGGCCATCTCCAGGGCCATAGACGCATTTTTGAACAGGGCGTCGAAGCTGTCGGCATCCCGGCCCACGCCGATGGACAGAGTGGCCGCCACGCCGCCTGCCGCCACCTCCCGGACGGTATCCAGCACGGCGAACCGGTGCTGGGCATAGTCGGAATAGCTGCGCTCCTCGAATACGAACAGATACCGGTCCCGGTCATAGTGGAGCATCAGGCCGTCGGCTCCGGCGGACCACTGGTCCAGCTTTTCCTCCAGCTGGGCCAGCACGGCGGAGCGCTTGCTCTCGGGGCAGGCCTTCATCAGGTCCTCATAATTGTCCACCATCAGGATGGCCACCACAGGCCGGGTCATCTGCAGGGTCTGGCGCAGCTGCTCGGAATCGGTAACGTCCATCCAATAGGTAGTGGCCATAGTGGAGGGGGTGTCCGGAGTGGGGCGGGTCAGGCCGCCGTACACCCGATAGATCCGGTGGTTCCACACCACGTTCTCCGGGCACTCGTTTTTTCCCTCCAGCAGCCAACGGACGGAAAACGACGGAACCACGGCGTTGAGATGGGCGTCGAACACGCCCTCCTTCTGCTCCGTCAGCTCCAGAAAGCCGTCGTTGCACCACACCACGGCCTGGGTGTCCGCATCGAACACCATCATAGGCAGCGGGGCAAACAGCATGTTGCTGGACCGGGCGGAATCCATGCCGCCGGTGAAGCGGTCCATATACTGGCGCATACTCTGCTGCACGGAGCGGCTGCGCCGCCGGGCGATGATCAGCAGCAGCACCGCCGCTGCCCCCTCGCCGATGGCCAGGCGCACATCAAAGGGGATAGCCGCCAGGGCAAACAGCACCAGGCAGATAAAATACAGGGTGACGTTGGTACGCAGGACGTTGGTGAGCTTTTTGTTCAAGGGTGTTCCCTCCCTCAGGCATACAGGCCCATTTTACATTGATTCCTCATTATACCATAGAATCTCCCGGTCCACAATGGATTTTCGGGGGAATTTTCACCGGCTGGGTGCAAAAGGGCCGACACTTTGTTCCAGGCGCTTTCCGCCCAGGTACACAGCCTCGGGCTCCAGCTCACCGCCGCAGATCACAAAATCCGCCGCTCGCCCGTCGGCTATGGCGCCGGTTTCGCTTTCCCGGCCGATCACCCGGGCAGGCAGAGCCGTGGCCGCCCAGACGGCCTGCTCCCGAGGAATGCCGAAGGATACGGCCCGGCGCATGCACTGATACAGGTCGGCGGCGCTTCCGGCAATGGCGCCGCCGGTCAGCCGGGCCACCCCGCCGGACAGAAGGATCTCCTGGCCGCCCAGGGAGTAGGACCCGTCAGCCATACCGCAGCAGCGCAGGGCGTCAGAGATGAGGCAGATGCGCCCCGGGAACAGCCGAAAAGCCATCCGCACAGCGCTGGGATGGACGTGGATACCGTCGCAGATCAGCTCCGCCGTGACGTTCTCCCGCTCCGATGCGGCCCCAATGGGGCCGGGATGGCGGTGGTGAATGCCGGACATGGCGTTGAACAGGTGGGTCAGATGGGTGGCTCCCGCATCAAACACGGCGGCAGCCTGGTCGTATCCGGCGGCGGTGTGGGCCACGGACACCCGGCATTTTTCCGACGCACGGCGGGTAAACTCCACCGCCCCCGGCAGCTCCGGGGCCACGTCCACAATGCGCAGCAGTCCCTCCGCCGCGTCATACAGCCGCAAAAACCTGTCCCAGTCCGGCAGACGCAGATATGCCGGATTCTGGGAGCCTCGTTTCTCCCGGGAGAGAAACGGTCCCTCCATCTGAATGCCCATCAGTCGGGCCCCGTCCGCAAGGCCCTCCCGGCGCAGCCGCGCCGCAGCGTGAAAGGCCTTATCCAGTGCGTCATAGGGCAGGGTCATGGAGGCCGGAGCGAAGGAGGTGACGCCCCGCCGGGCCAGATACCGGGCCATACGCACCAGGCCCGCATAGTCCCCGTCGGAGAAGTCCGCACCGGCGCAGCCGTGAACGTGGATATCCACCAGCCCCGGGATCACCAGCGCCCCGTCCAGATCCTCCGCCGGGCCCGGGACATCCTCCAGCACATGGGCAAACCGCCCGTTTTCCACAGAGAAGCCTCCCCGGACGAACCGTCCGTCCGCAAAAATCCAACCGTTTTCGTACCGCATATCACGCACCTCCCGCGGGCCGGCCGCGGCCCTCATTTTTCATAGCATACACCATCTCCCGGTCGGAATGCAACCGTCTTTCCGGCCGCAGATCCCGCAATTGGAATTACGCATTGACAATCCGCGCTCCGGATAGTAAAATATAGGCGTATGCCTCCGTAGCTCAGTTGTATAGAGCGACCGCCTCCTAAGCGGTAGGCCACCAGTTAGAGTCTGGTCGGGGGTACCAGTGAGCCGCAGAACCGTCGAGTTTTGCGGCTCTTTGTCTATCAGGCCAACACCACAACGAGAAAGGAATCCGTTATGAAACATCCCCCCAAGCCGCCCCGTCATAGCCTCCGGGACCTGGGCCCCATCATCCGCCGTCAGCCGGCTGTGTTTGCCGTATATCTGGTGCTGCGTCTTATCGTTATCGGCACCCTGGTGTCCTCCATCATCCGGCAGGAGTATGAAAGCGCGTTTATCTGCCTGCTGGTGCTGGTGCTGTTCATGCTGCCGTTTTTCATCCAGCAGAACTTCGGCATTGAGCTGCCCTCCACCCTGGAGATCATCATCCTGCTGTTCATCTTCGCGGCGGAAATTCTGGGCGAGCTGGGCTGCTATTTCATCACCTACCCCCACTGGGACTCCATGCTCCACACCACCACCGGCTTTCTCTGCGCCGCCACAGGCTTTGCTCTGATCGATATCCTCAACCGCAACAGCCGCATCAAATTCCAGCTGTCGCCGGTATATGTGGCCCTGGCCGCCTTCTGCTTTTCCATGACCGTGGGCGTTCTGTGGGAGTTTTTCGAGTTCGGCATGGACCGGGTGTTCCACATGGACATGCAGAAGGACACCATTGTCCACTCCGTCACCTCCGTGATGCTGGACCCCACCAACAGCAACATCCCCGTCACCATCGACGATATCACCTCCGTGGCCGTCAACGGCCGGGACCTGGGCTTCGACGGGTATCTGGACATTGGCCTGTACGACACCATGGCGGACCTGTTCGTAAACTTCATCGGCGCCGTGGTGTTCAGCACCATCGGATACTTTTATATCAAGCACCGGGGCCGGGGAAAGATCGCCCGGGCCTTTATCCCCACCATCACCGGGGAGGCTTCTCCGTCGCCGGAACCCCCGGAAGCGCCGGATGCTCCCCGGGAATAAACCGCATAGCAAAATGGGAGGGGCAGAGCTCCCCCCAGCACAAAACCCCCTCCGCAGCAGCGGAAGGGGTTTTGTCATTATATTGCACTAAATACACATCATCTTGCGCTCACAGCATGGTCACCATGGGAATCACCATGGGGCTGCGCTTGGTATGCTTGAACAGATAGCTGCTGACGGCAGCGCGGACGGTCTTGCACACCTCGCCCTGGTCCTTCCGCCGCCGGGCAGACATGCCGTCCACGGCGTTCTCGGAAATGTCCCGCAGCTCCTGCAAAAGCTCCTCGGATTCCTTGACATATACAAAGCCCCGGGTGACGATCTCCGGCTGGCACAGCAGCCGATGGTCGTGGGAGGACATGGGCAGCACGATGACCACCATGCCGTCCTCGGCCAGGAGCTTCCGGTCGTTGAGGACCACGGCCCCCACATCGCCCACGCCGGAGCCGTCCACAAACACCTCTCCGGCGGGAACGGACGTCTCGCACTTCATGTGCTTGGTGGTCAGCTCGATAACGGAGCCGTTTTCAGCCACGCAGATGCTGTTGGGATCCATGCCCATGGACTCCGCCACCCGCTTGTGGATCTGCAGCATCCGCTGCTCGCCGTGCAGAGGGATGAAGAACCGGGGCTTGGTCAGGGCGTGGATGATCTTCAGCTCCTCCTGGCAGGCGTGGCCGGACACATGCAGCATGTCCGCCTTGTCATACACCACGTCGGCTCCCTTGCGGAACAGTTCGTTGATGACCCGGCCCACCGTCACCTCATTGCCGGGAATGGCGGAGGCGGAAATAATGACCTTGTCCTGGGGGCCGATGTCGATCTGCTTATGGGTGGAGAAGGCCATGCGGTACAGGGCGCTCATTTCCTCGCCCTGGCTGCCGGTGGTGATGATGACCTGCTGCTGGGGCGGCAGACCCTTGATGCGGTTGATATCCATCACCGTGCCCTTGGGCAGCTTCATATACCCCAGCTCCGTGGACACCTTCATGATGTTCTCCATGCTGCGGCCGGTGACGGCCACCTTCCGCCCGCAGGCGGCGGCGGCGTCGATGACCTGCTGGATGCGGTGGACATTGCTGGCGAAGGTGGTGACGATAATGCGCTTTTTGCACCCGGTGAACTGCCGGATAAACGTCTTGCCCACGGTGCGCTCGCTCATGGTATAGCCCGGGCGCTCCACGTTGGTGGAGTCTGCCAGCAGGGCCAGGACACCCTCCTTGCCCAGGGCGCCGAACCGGGCCAGGTCGATGACCTCCCCATCGATGGGAGTGGAGTCGATCTTGAAGTCTCCGGTATGGACCACGGTGCCCATGCGGGTATGGATGGCGAAGGCCACGGAGTCGGCGATGGAGTGGTTCACATGCATGAACTCCACCTGGAACTTGCCGGCCTTCACGGTCTGGCCTGCCTCCACCGTCACCAGCTTGGTGCTGTCCAGCAGCCGGTGCTCCTGGAGCTTCAGCTTGATGAGTCCGGCGGTGAAGCGGGTGCAGTAAATGGGCATGTTGATCTGCTTGAGCACATAGGGGATGGCCCCGATGTGATCCTCGTGGCCATGGGTGATGAACAGGCCCCGCAGCCGGGACTTGTTTTTCACCAGATACGACACATCGGGGATGACACAGTCGATGCCGTACATGTCGTCGCCGGGGAAGGCCATGCCGCAGTCCACCACGATGATCTCGCCGCCGTATTCATAGGCGGTCATGTTCTTGCCGATCTCATTCAGACCGCCCAGAGGGATGATTTTCAGTTTTTCTGCCATATTTTTTGCAAATTCTCCTTTATAGTGGGTTGTTCTCCCCACGGCACACGCCGCAAAATGGGCGCAGAAAAACCGGGACGCACCCGTCCGCCGGCCAGCCCTGCATCGCCGCCGGAGTCCGGGAATCGCGCCCGTCTGCCGTGTGGATCAAGAGGGAATCACGGGGAGGGAGTGGACCTCCGGCGCGTCCCGGTTATACATGAACGCATGGGCCCATTGGCCCCGCGCAGCATACAAACAGTCCGTGGATACTCCACGGCTTATACATAGTATAGCACAGTGCCGGCGGTTTGTACAGTCTTTCCCTTCCCTTTTTTCTCCGTTCTCTCGACAGAGAGCAAAAAAACATGCCTGGCAGTTCAGAAATGTAGGTTTGTCAAACATATTGGACAGAGAACTCTGCTGGGGAGAGCCAGCGGAGGGGCCTCATAGGTAAGCTGTTGGAGCGGCGGTTGTGGACCGCAAGCTGCTT
>ENA-OYXA01000152-OYXA01000152.1-human-gut-metagenome-genome-assembly--contig:-NODE-152-length-38059-cov-11.820282_pt1 | contig 38059 bp, 36 predicted proteins | sample MGYA00244212_ERZ653411 | MGnify/ENA primary metagenome ERZ653411 (study PRJEB26926, sample SAMN06165066) | human gut metagenome | biome: ENVO:00009003; feature: ENVO:2100002; material: ENVO:00002003...
ATTTCAATCCACGCTCCCGCGAGGGGAGCGACATTGTTGGTGCCCCCTATACTTGCTATCCAATGTCTATTTCAATCCACGCTCCCGCGAGGGGAGCGACAACCTGCTTTTGCCAGTTTTGTTGATTTCGAAACATTTCAATCCACGCTCCCGCGAGGGGAGCGACGAAAAATCTGAAAGCCACCTATACCGGAGACATGCGATTTCAATCCACGCTCCCGCGAGGGGAGCGACGACGTGATGAAGCCGATCGACTACAAAGCAGATATTTCAATCCACGCTCCCGCGAGGGGAGCGACTGAAAGTCTACAAGACCGAAGCGTCCAACAACACATTTCAATCCACGCTCCCGCGAGGGGAGCGACATCCCCCCGCTTTTCGATCTGCTGACCCATAACAATTTCAATCCACGCTCCCGCGAGGGGAGCGACATTCCCCGTCAACAAAATCATCAAGAATTTTTTTTATTTCAATCCACGCTCCCGCGAGGGGAGCGACGGTGATTGTGTATAAACCGGCGTTGTGTCCGGTATTTCAATCCACGCTCCCGCGAGGGGAGCGACGCTCCTCCCCTTTGTATTTCTGTAATCTTTTTTCAAATTTCAATCCACGCTCCCGCGAGGGGAGCGACACATAGTAACGCACGAGAGGACGTTTTGACATGATTTCAATCCACGCTCCCGCGAGGGGAGCGACCTGCGGGATGGAAATATCAGCCGTTGGCAGTACGATTTCAATCCACGCTCCCGCGAGGGGAGCGACGATCCGGCGCCGATCCTGGTTGTAAATCCGACAATCATTTCAATCCACGCTCCCGCGAGGGGAGCGACGGATACGGCAAATCAACAGCATCTGCTTCTTCCAATTTCAATCCACGCTCCCGCGAGGGGAGCGACCTTCTCTCGAACGTTTCAAGTCTGATTTAATCAATTTCAATCCACGCTCCCGCGAGGGGAGCGACATAAAGTTGTTAACAGAATATAAGTCAACTTCTCTCATTTCAATCCACGCTCCCGCGAGGGGAGCGACCCATTCGGTCGCATTTTCTGTCTTTTCGCTGCCATTTCAATCCACGCTCCCGCGAGGGGAGCGACAAGGAATCCTTCTGGATCAGTTAAATATCGCAAACATTTCAATCCACGCTCCCGCGAGGGGAGCGACCATAGCTCATCCAGAACCGTCTCCGGCAGGTTGTCATTTCAATCCACGCTCCCGCGAGGGGAGCGACGGGGTTACCCAGAGTTAAAATGATAGAGTGGAAACAATTTCAATCCACGCTCCCGCGAGGGGAGCGACTGAGGATTTTTGTCGATGATCTGCCTGTGTACGAATTTCAATCCACGCTCCCGCGAGGGGAGCGACTTAGAGGATTTCCTTTTACGAGATCCTCCACCGATTTCAATCCACGCTCCCGCGAGGGGAGCGACGATTTTTGACTGTTGATGGTTCTGATGATATGGTAAATTTCAATCCACGCTCCCGCGAGGGGAGCGACCCCGTTTCCACCGAGCTTCTCATAATCTCCGAATATTTCAATCCACGCTCCCGCGAGGGGAGCGACGATGATGTGATCTATGAGTACGCGGAAGGAGACATTTCAATCCACGCTCCCGCGAGGGGAGCGACTCCCAATTGTGGCACCACATGTGTATCTGGAAGATTTCAATCCACGCTCCCGCGAGGGGAGCGACCTGCCTCATTCGCTTTCTGCAGTAGTACCAGATTTCAATCCACGCTCCCGCGAGGGGAGCGACCAGACGCTGCGGATGCGGTCACCTGGTCCATTTCACATTTCAATCCACGCTCCCGCGAGGGGAGCGACTTTCGTGGATTTGTTCTGCGCCGGGGAAATCCCGGATTTCAATCCACGCTCCCGCGAGGGGAGCGACTGAATTATGCAATGACAAATGCAAACGGAAACTTCATTTCAATCCACGCTCCCGCGAGGGGAGCGACCCAATCTTCGCTAACATTAAATTCACGACATATAATTTCAATCCACGCTCCCGCGAGGGGAGCGACGACGTATGCAGTACAAAACAGACCGGAAACGATGATTTCAATCCACGCTCCCGCGAGGGGAGCGACATTGAGAAAGCATGGATACTGGGCTTCATCAAGGGATTTCAATCCACGCTCCCGCGAGGGGAGCGACAAGTGATTCTTGATCAGGATCAGGCAAATACAGTATTTCAATCCACGCTCCCGCGAGGGGAGCGACGATTCCATTGACATTTCCTTGCATAACATCGGGATATTTCAATCCACGCTCCCGCGAGGGGAGCGACGACAGGACAGGCAGCAGATGCCACTTCATTCGTATTTCAATCCACGCTCCCGCGAGGGGAGCGACCGCTTCTGTTCCGCCGACCTGTGTCGGCTTGCAGATTTCAATCCACGCTCCCGCGAGGGGAGCGACAGGCAGCGAGAGCGGAAAGCAGAGCAATGACAGCAATTTCAATCCACGCTCCCGCGAGGGGAGCGACCGAGAATCCGACGGAGGTTCTGATCGAGTTCATCATATTTCAATCCACGCTCCCGCGAGGGGAGCGACGCGCGAAGGCGAACAACAAGTCAAACCAGACAGCGATTTCAATCCACGCTCCCGCGAGGGGAGCGACGAAACGGTAGCTACGCTGGTTCGGGATACGTATGAATTTCAATCCACGCTCCCGCGAGGGGAGCGACCCGCAAGCAACAATGCCAGTTCAGGAATTTCAGGATTTCAATCCACGCTCCCGCGAGGGGAGCGACTTCGAGGAGTCCTTCGAGGATGTTTTCCTTCTGCCATTTCAATCCACGCTCCCGCGAGGGGAGCGACTATGATGGCCCGATTGATGGTATCGCTCTTACTATATTTCAATCCACGCTCCCGCGAGGGGAGCGACGCGAATTGGGAGTCAACCAGGGATACCCTGAAAACATTTCAATCCACGCTCCCGCGAGGGGAGCGACAGATCACCAACCCGTACTCCGTTTCCTGCCCAGTCATTTCAATCCACGCTCCCGCGAGGGGAGCGACGGTTACATTCCGGCCTTCTGTCTCTACCACGGTGAATTTCAATCCACGCTCCCGCGAGGGGAGCGACACGACACATACCGCGCGGTCAATTCCGCCTGCAGATTTCAATCCACGCTCCCGCGAGGGGAGCGACCGAAACCCATGTGCATGTTGACCTGGATGGAAAAATTTCAATCCACGCTCCCGCGAGGGGAGCGACGGTATATCCTGCCGGATTTTTGGTTTCTACTACTTTATTTCAATCCACGCTCCCGCGAGGGGAGCGACTTCAATTTTATCTAAAATTCACCCTATGTTTTTAACCATTTCTCACAACGCTTCATCTTTCTCCTCCTTCCCTTTCCATTCTTTTCTTCCCCATCTTCTCAATTCCAGCACCTTTTGTGCACTTTTTCAGGTGCGAATCTCCCGGGCTTTTTCTGTGTACTACCGATTCGCACCTAAAAAATCAACACCTGATCTATAGCTGTACCACGTTCTACACCGATATGTTCAACTTTAGTTTTATAATTGTTTCCCAGATAATAAAACCGAAGACTGTCTTTTTCTTCATCGATAATGTCTGCTAAAATAGATTTTAATACAATACACTGTGCATTATCCAATATACATTCGAATACAGAATTTTGCACCCGTCTTCCGTAGTTGGTACATTGTTTGGCGACTTTACGTAAACGTTTTTTCCCCGCATCAGTTTCCGTATTGACATCATATGTGATCAATACCAGCATCCTCCCACCTCACTTCCACAAAAATACAGGATAGCTGTCCAGATCCCCTCGCAGATATCTTGCGAGCAGCATCGCCTGCACATGAGGAACCATTCCCCATTCCACTTTTTCGTTTAGATAGGGATGCATAATTGTTTCTTTTTTCTTATTCTGCCACTCTGTCAGCAGTTTCTTTCGAAGTTCATCGTCCATCAAAACTGCGCCATTTTCTTTTCTGGTAAAATTCTTTCCATTGACGATTTTCTTATTAACAAGTGACAGCACAAAGCGATCCGCCATAACAGCTCTAAGTTCTTCAATCATATCCAGTGCCAGCGAAGCTCTGCCCGGTCTTTCGGTATGCAGATAGCCCATGTAAGGATCCAGACCGACCCCTTCCAACGCCGCTGCAATATTATTCGTCAGAAGCGTATACACAAATGACAGCATTGCATTCATGTTATCCATAGGCGGTCTTTTGTTCCGCCCTTCAAACTTGAAATCTTTCTTCTGCTGCAAAATCAATTCGTCAAACACGCCAAAATAAACACTTGCTGCTTCACCCTCAAATCCTCTTAACTGCTCTTTTGACTCACAATTTTGAATCAGCTTCAAAGAATTTTTCAGATTCATAGACGCCGTTTTGACCCGCTCCGCATCAATCTGCATTCCGTGGTCTCGCACCGCTCGTTCCAGTACCCATCTTGCATTGTATACTTTTCCCAGAATACAATTTTTCGCAATTTCAAGACTGATTTTCGAATCCATGCAGCTATTGTATTGCTGTTCCCGCAGAACAATATTTCCTTTTGTTTTTCCCGTTACTCTAGCCAGAAACTTTCCTTGTGGTGTCAGAAAACACAATGCTATATTTCGATCCGAGCAAGCTCCCATTAACGCCGGACTTACTCCACGATAACCAAAGGATACAATACTCTCCAAATTATGCAGCGGCAATCTTCCGAGTTCTTTATCATCCTCATAGATAACAATATTTTCCCCGTCAAGTCCCAGATAACTGTTCTCAGAAGTAACATACAACGTATTTAATAGCTTTTTCATTCCTCTTCCTCCAGTCTCTGTTCGATATAGGTTTTCACTGAAACCGTCTTATTCAGTTTCGGAAGGCAGATGTCCTTTAGTGAACATGCATTACATGCTTTGCTCGGTTTCACTTTTGGTGTATACTTTCGTGCATAATATTGATGCATTTCCGCCAACATATGAATTACTTCTTCCCGCAATTCTTCTGTAATTTCTATCTGCTCCCGTCTTCTTGTTTCGCCATAGAAAATTGCTCCCTGCGCCACTCTGGTCGAAAACATTTCCTCCAGACATAACGCCTGTGCCACCACCTGAAGCTTGTCTTCTTCCGTAAGCTTAGGTTTGCCTTTCTTGTATTCCACAGGAAACACAGAATACAATCCTCTATGTCCATGCAGTTGAATTCCATCTTCACACTTCTGGAATTCAACTACATCACACTCCCCGCTGATTCCAAGTTCTCTCGAAGAAACCGGCAGCGCACGAACAATAATCGTATCTTTCCGTTTTTCTGTCAAATAAGGATCGTGTGCCTTTTTATGCATTAGTTCACCCGTGACGGTATGTACGTTTTCAGCCCACTGCTGCTCCACATGAATCAATGCCCATTGTCTTCGGCAGAATTTGAAATGCTGAATTCCGGATATCATCAGATACTCATCTTCTGTATATTCCATCAGACCATCCTTTTCACCTGAATTGACTCAGGAATGTCTTCTTTGTGCAAAGTAACTGTATAGTCCTGATATTTTCTTGGATATTCTACATCTTCCTTTCTTTTTACTTCTACCGCGTCAAATAACTTATATGCAGGGCAGTCACCAAGTTCTTTACTATGCTTGAATACAATCAGTTCACGAACCGCCATTTTGCCTCTCGCTGCAGAATGGTCATGCTCAAACATATTGATAATTGCTTCCCACAGCAAATCAAGATCTTCTTCTGTAAATCCCGTTACTTTACGGGCAAGGTTTGCTGAGATGAATCCTTCCGCACGGTATAATGCATAAGGTACAATACTTTTACGCCCTATCTCTGTGTTTTTATCTTCTGCATCCTTTTCCGTTGTGATGGCAACTCTGGTAATTGTAACTTCCTGACTGATAATCGGATCAATACTGCGTGCAAATCCAATCTGCACCGGGCCTCTTACCTGACCACAGTTCAGTGATGCTTTCACAAAGGTCGTCATGACCGCACCAAAGGTTCGGATATCGAAAAAGTGATCACACATATAATTTCTTAATTTTACATCTGCATCCGGATCATTTCTTTTCAATTTTTTCAGTTCTTCTGTCACTTTTTTGTCTTCTGTTTCATTGACCCCCACCGATACGCATGCTTCCCGATCACCTCGGTTAAGCGGAACATCTTTTTTAATATAGATTTTATAGCCATCCTCGTCTTCTTTTACGGTTTCAACATAATTTCTGATCTTTCTTTTCAGGCACACATCTGTAACAAGACCTAAGCCACTTTCAGGGTCAACACGCGGCATATTTCCAGCATCTGGATCTCCGTTTGGGTTGCCATTTTCCACATCAAACAGTATTACAAATTCATATCTGTTTTTGATTACATCACTCATTTATTTTTCCTCCTGTTTTTCATTTTTGCTCTGTTTCTGATGATAATAGCCCAAAATAAATTTTCCCTGTTCTTCCAATGATAATCTTTTTGGAAAATATTCTACTTCTTCGAAAATTTCTCTCAGTCTATCCTCATAATATTTTGCCAAATTTGGTTTATCTCTTTCCAATTTTCGTATATGACTGTTTTTCAATCTCATCAAAATCGGAAATACCATCGCTGGCGTTACGCAGGCAGAGTTAAAATAACGATCTCGAATGGTAGATTTTATTTCTTTGTTCGTATTTATCTTATTCGCACCAATCTGAATTGCCTCCAAGATCGAAAAAGCCTGTCCTAATTTAAAAGCAACATCATTACTTGTTTTTCCTGAATTCATACACGCTTCGCCTTCCTCCCATTTGTAATTTTTAATAAGATACGCTTTTATAATCGCTGCTCTTCCCCAGGTTACATCTCCCTGATCGGAACGTATTCTTATCAATGTATCAATATACAAGCTTGCCGGATATCTGTTATCCGAAAGAATTGCCTCCAGCACCATTGCTGCCATATGGGCAATAGCCTTTTTGTTTTTGGTTCTTTGATTGATTGTCTCTTGTAGCAAATCATCGACCCCAAGATAATCTATTTCATCCTTTTTCAGTTTGGGAATATTAAGCCGCTGGTAATGTTTTTCCAGATTTTCCAACATATTTCCAAATGAATTTTCATAGAAAAATCTCACGGACAATCTTGCTGCATTTGGTGACAGACACAAAACATAAAATTTCTGATCCTTATTGATTTTTATATCTTTTACGTCTATATATTGCCCTTCTGTAAGCTTTTCCAATATGTCATGCACGATATCCTCATTATCCTTCGTTGGATTCAGAAATGTAGAAAAGAAATCCTGATATTCTGTTTTAGCTCCTTCCGCCCAATAAACAACCATGGACTCACCTAATGAGAATTTATACTTTTTTTGCGTCAAAAGATAATTCAACGATGTAGTATAAGCAAATTCTGCATATTTTCCAACAGGTGCATTGTAACTTTGTGTTTTTCCATAGGATTCAAACGCTTTTTCATTAAATGAAATCAACGAAGCTCCACTGCTCTGTGCACCTGGAATACCTTTAATATTTTTATGAATTCTGGAAATTTCATCCAAATTTCCTGTCACAAGACAAATTCCGGTTGCTTCTCCCTGTTTCTGATCCTGTGTCTTTTCCCATGCTTTCTGAACTTCCTCATCCTCCTGCGCATATTTCCCATTTACCCAGAAAATCAGATTGCCTCCTTCTGTCAGCTCCTCCCATGTTTCGGCAACTACTGGATTTTCCTTGGCCTGCTCTGGTTTCCAGCTTTCAAAGAATGCACAAATTGCATTTGCAGTTTCTCCCTGACTATTCTGTAATATCTGCAGATGTTTTTCTTTCGTCGCCTGAAAACATTCCTGCATTCTTTTGCTTGTTCCATCTTTGTCGATCCCTAACATGTATTTGGAATTGTCGCATAGAAAGTTAGCAGCTACACCTGATGATCGTGTTACCATCGTCGGCACAAATAACGGCTGCGGACTTAATATTGTTTTTTTTCCTGCCTGCACTTCTCTTTTCAAACTTAAAATAGCCTGAATTTTTCCATCGCATGACAATTGAATCCCATAAGAAATTTTTTCTGTGCACCATCCTCGCCTTGAAATCTTTCCTTGTTTTTCCAGGTCTTCGTAATACTTGACCAATGCTTGAAGAATCATCGTATCACCTCACAATTCCGTAAATCAATGACACCCTTTCGCATAACCGCTCGAAAAAACATTGGTTCAATGTTCTCTGGATCGGAATAATCCATGCCGAAAAGCATCAGTCCCATATCTTTTTCCTCTACATTCTCATACGCAGTGTGAATCTTCTCTTCTCCGCATAACGCAAAATGCGCCGGAAATTCTCGGCAACCAAAATAGGGCATGTGATAACATTCCCCTCTCTTGAGCCTTCGAAGCATAATGTCTTTAAATTTGCCTGGATTATCCGTTTCATTGGCCTTGTCCGTCATCTCAAAATGAGCTTCTATCACGTACTCTACATCTGTCAATATCACAGAAGCTCTCTGTACAATGTCCTGTTTTGTACTGATATACAATGGTTTTTCTGCTCCATTATATACTTCAAAAACCTTGCTTGCCAATGCCTTACTTTTTACTTCATTTCTTCGAACGCTGGTAAAACGAATCGGCTTATTCACATAGATTCGATCAATTTTCCATCTCAGGCCCGGATGCCAATAGATGGCCTCCAGGATGCCTCGCGCTGCGGAAGGTGTCATCACGTCGTAAGAATATCTTTCTACTTTTAACTCTGGTCTTGAAAAAAGTGCATAATCTCCCCATACTTTAACTTTTACTCCAATTCCCATAGGCGTTTCCTCTTTTCCTTGTTGTCAGACTTATGTCTTTCTTCCATTTTGCACTTGTATTATTATGTTTTCATAATACAATACCTTCTTCTGTAATTCAATTCAAATTTTACATAAAAATGTATTGAAATTTTTATGTATTTTGATTATAATAATCTTCGACAGGATCTCCATCCTGCGGATTGAAAAAATACATTTTTTTGTAGTGAAAAAACGAGAGGGAATGGAAAGTTTAAATGCTTCCATTCCCTCTCGCTTTCTCATACAAATAATGCTTTTCCCAGTTCAACTGACAAATCCAGTCCCATTTCTTCTGTATAACGTTTCAGATCTGTCAATTCATAAAAATCTTTTACATCGCCTGAAACTTCTCTTACGATTCCTGCTTCATAAAATTTTTCACACTCATTTTTCCGAATATTAATACAAAATTGTCCGGCTTTTCGCATATTACTTTTAGTGAATCCCTGACCCTTTATCTGCTGCAGAATCTCCTGAGCCTCTTTTGTACAACCAATAAATACTGCTACCGTAGCTCCATCAATTAACTGAAATTTCTCTGCTGTTTGTCTGAAATTATATTTCCCTTTTTGAAATTCCTGCAGAATTTTCTTTTTATCCAGATCTTCTCCCCTTAAATAATACAACCTTTCAAAATATGTTTTTATGGTTCCTAAATCTGAAATTTCAGCTTCATCTGCAATCAGACTTTTTGCCACATCAATTTGCTGTCTTTGTCCTGAAACGGTTTCTTTTTCATCGAATTGAAATATAAACACATTACTTTCAGAAACATCATACTGCCCTTCTCTATTGCATCTTCCCGCCGCCTGAATCATCGAGTCAATTCCCGCCAGTTGTCTGTATACTGTCCGGAAATCCAGATCCACTCCAGCTTCCACGAGACTGGTCGCAATTACGATACATTTTTGAGGATTCTTTTTGTCCAATCTTTTTCGTATCTGCTCCAATACTCGCTTTCTATGCTTCGGATACATACTCGTTGATAAGTGGTAACAGCCTTCGCCTTTTAGTTTCTGATATAATTTCTGCGCTTTTTTCCTCGTATTGACAATACATAATGTCTGGAATCCGCCTTCCAATCTGCTTACAAGTTCTTCTTCACTTAGATAGCCAAGATTTTTATAGCGCACTCGCTCAAAAAATCGGAATTGTTCTTCCATCCGCGGACATAGTTCTATTGCATTTCTCTCCTTTTGAAAGAGAGACTGCAATGCTGGCTGTGTAGCCGTACAGAGTACCACGCTTGATCCGTAACGGTCAATCAATTCTTCCATCGCAGCAATACACGGTTTCAGATAATCAACTGGCAGCATCTGCGCTTCATCAAAAATAATTACACTGTTGGCCATATTGTGGAGTTTTCTGCATTTTGATGATTTATTAGCATACAAAGATTCAAAAAACTGTACATTCGTCGTTACTACAACCGGTTTATCCCAGTTTTCCGCGGCAAGCTGCATCGGTTTGAATTCTTCTGAACTATCATAATCAACATTATAATGATTTTCCAGAACATTCTGATCTCCCAGAATTTTCCGGAAAACTTCTGCATTCTGCTCAATGATGCTCGTATATGGAATCACATAGATAATTCGATCCATATGATTGTACACACCATGTTTTAATGCAAATCCCAACGATGCGGTTGTCTTTCCGCCGCCCGTTGGAACCGTTAAGCGAAACAGTCCTTTCGAATTTTCCCCTTGTTCCATGCAGTTTCTTAAAATTTCCGTTCTTCTTCCATTAACTGACTCTGTTTCCTTATTTTTCAACCAATCTTCAACATGTTTCTCCAGCTTCTGCAAAAGCGTCGTCAGGTTCTCCCCCGCCTCGCGCTGTGTCTTCCCTGCTTTCATAAAATCTTCTGTATCCAGAAAATCTGCATCTACAAGGCAAGAATAAAGCATCCGCATAAAAAAGCTCAAAGAAAAATCTGGATTTTCTGTTTCTGTTGGATTGAATGGCAACGTTGTTAATGCCGGAATTTGTACTTCTGTTTTGTACGCTTGATAGTCTTCGATCCGCTTTTTCCTTCTCCCTGCCAATGTAGATGCACTTCCCGTATCCAGTTCATTCCCATAATCAGGCAGACCTGCATGGTGTCCTGCAATGCAATATTCTAATAGTGGATACATTCCCTGCTGTTCCAGACATAATCGAGCACCCGCTGTCGCGTGGTCTACACTGATACTATTATCTTCCTTGATTTTTCTCTGAAATTTGTCGCTGTACTTTCCAATATCATGCAGCATTCCACAGCAATAGCCCCATTCCCCTTTGCCAAATTTTTCCGCAAAATCCCTTGCCCGTTCTGCTGTTCCCAGCAGATGCTGCAACAACAACTGTACTCGATCTTCCTCTCGATGTGCTATATATTCCATTGTAAAATTCCCCCTTTGTTCTTAAAAATATATTAACCTAACTACTGCTAATTGTATATAAAAATAATCACCTGCTGTAAAAACAGATGATTATTTTTGAACTCAATTACATTTTATATAAAATGGATCGGTAACTATTTTCTTTTTTCAGATTTCCCGGAATCTCCGATACCTCTCCTCTACCAGCTCTTCCGCATCCAGCTCCGCATATTTCCCCATAAATTTCAGAATCTTCCTTCTCAGATCTCCACAAACCGCAGGTAATGTCTCCACCGTAAACTCTTCCGGTTCCGCCACAATCTCTTCTACGATTCCAAGCTCTTTCAAATCCCTCGCCGTCAGCTTCATCACCTCGGCGGCCTCCGGCGCGCGTTTGCCGTCTTTCCATAGAATACTTGCAAATCCCTCCGGCGACAGGATGGAGTAGATGGCATTCTGCATCATCCACACTTCATCCGCCACGGCGAGTGCCAGGGCGCCGCCGCTGCCGCCTTCGGAGATGACGATGGTAAGGACTGGGGTTTTTAAGGATGACATTTCATACAGATTCCGCGCAATCGCCTCGCCCTGGCCGCGTTCTTCGGCTTCCATTCCGCAGAAAGCACCTGGGGTGTCTACGAGGCAGATGACCGGGCGGTGGAATTTTTCGGCCTGTTTCATCAGACGCAGGGCTTTGCGGTAGCCCTCCGGGGACGGCATGCCGAAATTGCGGTGGATGTTTTCTTTCGTATCCGCGCCTTTCGCCTCGGCGATGACCGTGACCGGTGTGCCGTCAAACGACGCAATACCACCGATGATCGCCGCATCATCGCCATACAGCCGGTCGCCGTGAAACTCGATAAAATCCGGAAACAGCTCCCGAATATAATCCCCTCCGACCGGCCGGTCTTTTTTCCGCGCTTTCTGCACACAATCCCAGGCCGACGATTTCCGCAGATTCTCCCACTCCGTCTCTTCTTTTTCTCCCCGAAGCGATTTTTCCTGTCCGTCCCTGGCAGTTTCCGTATTTTCAGTTTCTTCTGCCAGCGCCTTCACGCTTTCTGCCGCAGTCTCTTCTTTCTGCAGTTCCTTCCCGTTTTCCTCCGGCACAGAATTCTTCATCAAATCGCCACTGCCCGATGCCATACCTTCCGCACGCTTCCCATGCATCCGCAGAATCTCCGCCAGCACCTCTTTCGCCTCTTCTCTTGGCAGAATCCGATCCACAAACCCATGCTCCACCAGAAACTCCGCCCGCTGGAACCCTTTCGGCAGTTTCTGTCCTATTGTCTGCTCAATAACCCTCGGTCCCGCAAACCCGATCAGCGCATGCGGCTCCGCCAGAATAATATCCCCCAGCATCGCCCAGCTCGCCGTCACGCCGCCCGTCGTCGGGTCCGTCAGCACACTCACATACAAAAGCCCCGCATCACTGTGTCTTTTCAGCGCCGCCGACGTCTTCGCCATCTGCATCAGAGAAACAATCCCCTCCTGCATCCGCGCCCCTCCCGAGCACGCAAACAAAATCACCGGCAGCGAGAGCTTCGTCGCCCTCTCCACCGCCCGCGTAATCTTCTCCCCAACAGCCTCACCCATACTGGCCATCATAAACCTGCCATCACAGACCCCGATCACCGTCTCCATCCCGTTGATCCGTCCCTTACCAGTCACAACAGCCTCCGTAAGTCCTGTTCTCTCCTGCAGAGCCCTCACCTTCTCTTCATACCCCGGAAACCCCAGCGGATTCCCCGCCGTCATCCCCTGATCCCATTCCTCAAAACTCCCATCATCCAGAAGAAACTCAATCCTCCGATACGCATGCACCCGAAAATAATTCCCACACTTCGGACAAATATAAAGATTCCTCTTCACATCCTCCGTAAAAATAGCCCCCTTACAAGCATTACACTTCTTCAAAATCCCCTGCGGCGCCTCCGGCACCACCCCATCCGCCGTGTGCTCCTTCCGAAACACCGTCTTCTTAAAATACTTACCCAGCATCATACCACCATCACTCCTTACGTCATAACACTTTCACTCTATTGTCACCATAACAATCTTCCAACCACACACCTCACCCATCGAGGCATTCATTCTCTCTTCACCGCTCACTCCTGTCATCCCAGCCGCACCGCCCCGCGGTGTCGCTGACCACACTCTCCCAGTCGTGTGTCTGATCTCAGCCGCCCGGCAGTACAGCAGAGGGGGACGGCGCATTTGCAGGAGGAACTATAGCAAGACCCGAAAATAATGCAAAAAAGGCAGTGCTGCAGAGCGCGAATTGCAAGGAACAGATTTGAAGGCGTACCGGGGTACGACGAAAATCTGTGACGCAGTAATTCACGCTCTGCGGTGCTGAATTTTTTGCATTATTTTCGGGGATTGCTATAGAAACACTTAGGCTTCCAGAATTTGCGTTATTTTCAAAAATCCAACTGTCTGAGCGACAGCGAGTTTTGGATTTTTGAAAATGGTTTTAGCAAATGCTGGAGGCCTTAGTGTTTCTTTCCTCTGAAACCGCGCCGTCCCCCTCTGCTGTACTGCCGGGCGGCGTCCGTCTCTCACAATCTCTCCGTCAACCGCTCCACAAACTCAATATCCGCCCTCCCGGCCAGATACTCCTCTTCATTTAAAATAGAATACAAATAATCAACGTTAGTGTCGACTCCCTCGATGACGACTTCCCCCAGCGCACTCCTCATCCGCGCAATCGCCTCCTCACGCGTCCTCCCATGCACAATCAATTTCGCCAGCATCGAATCATAAAACGCCGGAATCACATACCCGTCATACGCCGCCGTATCCACCCGTACTCCAAATCCCCCAGGCAGATGCATCTCCGTAATCTTCCCCGGACAAGGCCTGAAATTCTTCGCCGGATTCTCCGCATTAATCCTGCACTCAATCGCATGCCCCGAAAGCCGGACCTCCCCCTGCGTCACCGACAGCGGCATCCCCGAAGCCACCCGAAGCTGCTCCTGAATCAGATCCACCCCCGTGACCCACTCCGTCACCGGATGCTCCACCTGAATCCGCGTATTCATCTCCATAAAATAAAAATTCCCGTCCGGCTCCAGCAGAAACTCAATCGTCCCCACATTCACATAATGCGCCGCCTTCGCCGCCCGGACCGCCGCCGAGCCCATCCGCTCCCGCAGCGTGTCATCAATCGCCACACAAGGCGACTCCTCAATCATCTTCTGATGATTCCTCTGAATCGAGCAGTCCCGCTCGCCAAGATGAATCACATTCCCGAACGAGTCCGCCATAATCTGAAACTCCACATGACGCGGATGACGAATCAGCCGCTCCACATACATCGTCCCGTCCGCAAACGAACTTTTAGCCTCCTTCTGCGCCGTCTGAAACGCGCTCTGGAACTCCCCGCGCGTCTCCGCCATGCGCATACCCTTGCCGCCGCCTCCAAGCGCCGCCTTAATCATCACCGGAAAACCAATCCGGTCGGCCTCAGAAAGACCCGTCTCCCAGTCAAAAACAGGTTCCTTCGTCCCCGGAATCACCGGCACACCGGCTGCCTGCATCGTATTTCGCGCCTCAGACTTATTACCCAGCCGGTCCATCACCTCAGGCGACGGCCCAATCCACGTAATGTGGCACTCCTGGCATCTCCGCGCAAACGTGCTGTTCTCCGACAGGAATCCAAATCCCGGATGAACCGCATCCGCCCCCGTCACAAGCGCCGCACTCAAAATACGTTCCATATTTAAATAACTGTCCTTCGACGGCGCCGGCCCGATGCACACCGCCTCATCCGCGAGCTGCGCATGCAGTGCCTCCCGGTCCGCCTCCGAATAAACAGCGACCGTGAGAATTCCCATCTCACGGCATGCCCGGATAATCCGGACCGCGATCTCCCCACGGTTTGCAATCAAAACTTTTCGAATCATTGTGCTGCCCCCACCATAAAGGTCAGTTCCGCCTGCGCGACCACCTTGCCGTCGACCGAAGCAACCGCTTCCCCGACGCCCATCGGTCCCTTGTGGCGGATAATTTTCGTCTCCAGACGAAGTTTGTCTCCCGGTTTCACTTTTCCCTTAAAACGGCACTTGTTGATGCCGCCGAAAAATGCAATTTTTCCCTTATTCTCGTCAAGAGAAAGAATCGCAACCGCACCGACCTGCGCCAGCGCCTCGATAATCAGCACGCCCGGCATCACCGGCTCCTGCGGAAAATGACCGGCAAAAAAGTCCTCGCGGTACGTCACACATTTGTATCCAATACCGAATTCGCCCGGTTCAAAATCTTCTATGTAATCCACCAGCAGAAACGGATGTCTGTGTGGAATAATCTCCTGAATCTGTTTCGTTGTCAAACTGTTCATTCGCTGCTTCCTTTCTCGTCCCGGCTTTACGCTTTCACCCGGAACAGCGGTTTTCCGTAATCAACCATCTCGCCGTTTTTCACCAGAACCTCCGCAATCACGCCGTCCACTTCGCTCTCAATCTCATTCATCAGCTTCATGGCCTCCACAATCGCTACAACCTGTCCCTTTTTCACGGTGTCGCCAACCTTCACAAACGGCTCGGCATCCTCTGCCGGAGCTGTGTAAAACGTTCCGACCAGCGGGGATGTCACAAAAACGCCTTCTTCTGCTTCACTGTGCTCCTCAGCCGCTGTACTTTTTCCTGCCGTTTCTTTTCTCTCCGGCATGGCTGCTTCTTTCGCTGTCACGCCATTTGCTCCGCCCATCATCTCTGCCATCTGCAAACCGGCACCGGATGGAACCCCGCTCATCTGCACCTGCACCGGAGCTGCTTTTCCATGCTCCATGGCAATCTTGATCCCATCAGCCTCGTAATCAAACGCGGTCAGCGAAGAATCCGAAACTTTATCAATCAACTGTAAAATCTGATCTAATTCCATCTTATTTTCCTTTCTGCACCGGAACACGATGCCGCTTTATTCATATTTCTGAAACAGCAGCACCGCATTGTGGCCGCCAAAACCAAGGGAATTGCTCATTGCCAGTTTCACATCGGTTTCCACCGGAGCGCCGATGCAGTAATTCAGATCGCATTCCGCATCTGCTTCCTTTGTTCCAATTGTCTGATGCACGAAGCCGTCCTGAATGGATTTCGCACAGACAACAGCTTCCACACCGCCTGCCGCGCCGAGCAGATGACCGACCATCGATTTCGTCGAGTTGACCAGCACATGGTCTGCCGCATCACCGAAGGCTTTCCGGATCGCACGCGTTTCAAACAGATCGTTGTGATGTGTGGACGTTCCGTGTGCATTAATATAAGTAACTTCTTCCGGTTTTACTCCCGCTTCTTCCATCGCAAGCTCCATCGCACGTGCCGCACCGCTTCCATCTTCCAATGGAGAAGTAATGTGGTACGCATCGCAGGTTGCGCCGTATCCAACTACCTCTGCATAGATCTTCGCGCCGCGCTGTTTCGCGTGCTCCAGCTCCTCAAGTACGAGAATGCCGGCGCCCTCGCCCATGACGAAACCGTTTCGGTCTTTATCAAACGGAATCGAAGCCCGCAGCGGATCTTCCGACTCGGAAAGTGCGGTCAGTGCCGAAAAGCCTGCCACGCCGACCGGCGTAATTGCGCTCTCCGCGCCGCCTGCCACACAGATGTCCGCGTCGTTGTACTGAATTGCGCGGAAGGCATCGCCAATACAGTGCGTTCCTGTCGCACACGCCGTCACCACGCTGGTACATTTTCCTTTCGCGCCGAGTGCAATCGCAACGTTTCCCGCCGCCATGTTCGCAATCATCACCGGAACGGTAAACGGGTTGACGCGGGAAGGATTTCCGGCATCAATTTTGGCTTTCGCCTGCTCGCATGCATTCAGATCACCGACGCCGGAGCCCACCAGAACGCCGACGCGGAACGGATCTTCATTCTCCATGGAAATGCCGGCATCTGCAAACGCTTCTTTTGCTGCCGCAACGGCATACTGGGAGAAAGTTCCCATTCGTCTTGCCGCCTTGAAATCCATGCGTTCTTTTGCCACGAAGCCTTTGACCTCGCCTGCCAGATGTACTTTATATTCTGCTGTATCAAATTTCGTAATCGTTCCGATTCCGCAGGCTCCCTTGCGGACGCTGTTCCAGAATTCCTCCACGGTATTTCCAATCGGGGTTACCGCACCCAGCCCTGTGATGACTACTCTTCTCTTCATTCCAACTCTCCTTTTCTTAGATCACCATGCCGCCGTCGCAGTGAATCACCTGTCCGGTGATGTAAGCTGCCGCTTCGGATGCCAGAAATGCGGCCAGGTTCGCCACATCCTCCGGCTTTCCGAAATGACCGAGCGGAATCTGGGATACGGATGCTTCTTTCACTTTATCCGAAAGAACCTCCGTCATATCGGTCTCAATAAAGCCCGGCGCAATCGCATTGACGCAGATGCCGCGGGATGCCAGTTCCCGTGCCGCTGTTTTCGTCAGGCCGATCACACCTGCTTTCGATGCCGCATAATTTGCCTGTCCGGCGTTTCCTGCCACGCCGACCACAGAAGCCATGTTGATGATGCAGCCGCTCTTCTGACGGATCATCGGCCGTGCCGCAAAGCGGATGCAGTTGAACGTTCCCTTGAGGTTTGTCTCAATGACACGGTCGAAGGCTTCCTCCGACATGCCCATCAGAAGGCCGTCCTTTGTGATGCCCGCGTTGTTGACCAGAATATCGATTTTCCCATACAAAGCAAGAATTTCCTTCATCCACGCTTCACACGCCGCAAAATCCGATACATTGCACTGCATCACACAGCCGTCTCCTCCTGCCGCGCGGATTCCCGCAAGCACGGTTTCGGCCGCCTCTTTCGAACCATTGTAATTGATGACGACAAAGGCTCCCTCCGCCGCCAGTTTTTCTGCAATCGCACGCCCGATTCCGCGGGATGCGCCCGTTACTACTGCTGTTTTTCCACTTAACATCTCATTCTCCTGCTGCATAATCCACTATCTATAATAAAGTTTCGCACACCTGATGCATTTCCTCATAGGTGCGGATATTGTAACCTTTTACATCCCGGTTGATTTTTCTTAAAAAGCCGGTCAGTGTTCTTCCCGGTCCGATCTCCACGAAGGTATCAACGCCATCCGCAATCATTGCCTCGATGCTCTGCTGCCACCGCACACCGGATGCCACCTGCTGGATCAGAAGGCCGCGTGTCAGTGCAATGTCACGCACATACTGACCGGTTACATTCGTTACATACGGAATCGCGAGTTCCATAAAACCGACACCCTCGAGCGCCTCCGTCAGTCCCTTGGATGCGGATTCCATCATCGGGGAATGGAACGGGCCGCTTACGTTCAGCGGAAGTACCCGCTTTGCGCCTGCTTCTTTTAACTTTTCCGAAGCCTCTGCCACTGCCGCCTCATATCCGGTGATGACAATCTGACCCGGGCAGTTGTAATTGGCAATGTAGGCGCCGGAAATCCCGCTCAAAATCTCTTCGATTTTTGCAGCTTCCATGCCGAGCACCGCCGCCATCGCGCCCTCGCCTGCCGGAACAGCCTCCTCCATCAGGATGCCTCTTCTGCGGACGACCTTCATCGCATCCGCCATTTCCATACCGCCGGCGGACACAATCGCGTTGTACTCGCCAAGGCTGAGGCCCGCTGTCACATCCGGCGTAAGGCCGCACGCCCGGATGGACTGCTCCATCGCCATTCCGGTTGTCAGCAGTGCAATCTGGGTAAACTCTGTCTGATCCAGATGTTCATTTTCCTCAAAACAGAGTCTTTTCATATCAATCCCGATCAGCTCGGATGCCATATCGTAGACGGCTCTCGCTTTCGGACATGCTTCATAAAAATCCGCGCCCATGCCGACACACTGGGAACCCTGTCCAGGAAACATAAATGCTGTTTTACTCATAACCGCGCCGGTGCTCCTTTCAGAAGTTCTTCCATCTCATTCATCATCTGCTCTATGATTTCTTTGCAGCTTTTCTCGTCTTTTACCATACCTGCAATCTGACCGGACATCACGCTTCCGGTTTTGACATCGCCGTCCACAACGGCTCTTCGAAGACCGCCGAGCGTCAGTTTTTCCAGCTCTTCGAACGGAGCTCCCTCTTTTTCCAGTTCCAGATAATGGCGTGTCATCTCATTTCGGATCGCCCGCACCGGATGACCGGTTGTGCGGCCTGTCACGCGGGTATCAATATCTTTCGCCTTGATCACCAGCTGCTTGTAATTTTCATGCACAACGGCCTCTTCCGAAGCGACAAAACGCGTTCCCATCTGAACCGCCTCGGCACCCAGCATAAAGGCTGCTGCCATGCCGCGTCCGTCCGCAATTCCACCGGCCGCAATGACCGGAATTTTTACGGCATCTGCCACCTGCGGAACGAGTGCCATCGTTGTCGTCTCGCCGATATGGCCGCCGGACTCACATCCTTCTGCCACAACGGCATCTGCGCCTGCGCGCTCCATTCGTCTTGCAAGAGCCACGGAAGCGACCACCGGGATGACGCGGATACCAGCGTTTTTCCACAGTTCCATATATTTCTCCGGATTTCCTGCGCCCGTCGTAACGACTTTTACGCCTTCCTCGGCAACCACTTTTGCCACCTCATCCGCATACGGGCTCATCAGCATGATGTTGACGCCGAACGGTTTGTCCGTCAGTTTTTTTGCTTCGCGGATTTCATTCCGAACCCACTCTGCCGGTGCCGCCGATGCTCCGATGAGGCCAAGGCCGCCGGCCTCGGAAACTGCCGCTGCCAGATGATGCTCCGCCACCCAGGCCATGCCGCCCTGAATGACTGGATACTGAATCCCGAGTAATTTTGTCACTTCTGTGATCATGAATCGCTTCCTCCTGCTTCCCGATCTTTCTTAGTTTTTGTGCTGCTCCAGATACTCTGCAACATCACCGACAGTTACCATCGTTTCCAGATCCTCGGTCGGGATTTCCACGCCGCAGGTGTCCTCGAGGGACATGACCATTTCAAACAGATCCAGGGAATCTGCTCCGAGATCCTCCTTGAAGGAAGTCTCCGCTGTGATGGTATCGATGTCTGCTCCCAGTGCTTCTGCTACGGTTTCTTTTACTTTTTCTAACATGTTTTTGTCCTCACTTTTTTTCTTATTCTTCTTATTTTATATGGGCGTTTCTTACCATTCCAGGTACGCCGCGCCCCAGATCAGTCCTGCTCCGAAACCGGAGAGAACGATTCTCTGTCCTTTTTGGGCTCTGCCGGACCGGTTCCACTCATCCAGCAGAATCGGAATGCTCGCCGCACACGTATTGCCGTATGCTTCGATATTCCGCGGAAATTTTTCTTTCGGCGCCTTCAGTCGTTTTGCCACGCCGTCGATGATGCGGCTGTTTGCCTGATGAAGGATAAACGCATCAATCTCTTCGACCGCCATGTCGGCTTCCGCGAGCACCTCGCGGATGACTTCCGGCACGCGGGATAAAGCAAACTGGAACACGGCACGGCCGTCCATCTGCAGATACGTTCCCTTTTCGCAGGTCAGCGACACGCCTTTTTCTCCATCGGAATGGATCTTTTCGCACGCTTTTGTCTCCTGCTCCTCCGCCGTCAGCACAATGGCTCCCGCGCCGTCCCCGAACAAAATGCAGGTTCCGCGGTCACTCCAGTCCACCAGGCGGCTCAGGGCATCCGCGCCGATCAGCAGCACGTTTTTTGCCTTGCCGCTCCGGATATACAGCTGACCCAGTTCATACACCGCAAGAAATCCGGTGCAGGCGGCGCTGACATCGAGACAGGCGGCACGGAAAGCACCGATTTCATCCTGCACAAGACAGGCGGTATTCGGAAAGATACTCTCCGACGAGGAGGTTCCGACGAGAATCAGATCCAGCTCTGTCGAACAGATCCCGGCATTTTCCAGCGCTCTTCTCGCCGCCTTTACTGCCATTTGGGCAACTGTCTCCTCCCCGGCTATGTGGCGCGCACCGATTCCCGTCCGCTCCCGGATCCAGATATCGCTCGTATCCACCATCTTTTCCAGATCTTCATTTTTCCATATCGTCTCCGGTACGTAAGAACCGGTTCCCGCAATTCTGCCGTTTTTCACCTTACTGTCCTCTTGCTTATTTCATTCTCAAACATTTTTCTTTTCAAATGTTTTGATATTCAAAGTATATCATCAAAATTCATTTTGTCAACCTTTTTTTATTGCTTTTTCCATTTCCCACTTCTATAATGAAACTATGTTCGGGATTTTTTCGAAACTATTTTTTCCGGATTCTATTATTTTGAGCCCCGGTGCAGGTTCTCTATCGAACACTCCGGCAGGCTCCAGAAAGGACACCAAACTTATGCAGGTTCCAATGTCATCCTATCTTGTGGAAGTCAAACCACAGATTCAGGAACTGATCCGTCTGCTCGAGCGCGAATTTGATTACGTCAGCGTGCTCTGCACCGATGTCAAAGGTACGACCTACCGCGTCAGCATGCATCAGACCACCGTCGGCGATTATCACTTCTGTGAACGCGGCTTCGTTGTCCGTGCATGGCAGGACGGTTCCTACACCGAATATTCCTTCAACAACCTCACCGATGCCGCAGATCTTGCGGAGGAAATTACTTCCGCGCTGAAATCCGAATTTCAGGCATTAAAGGCACTCGGCATTGCGCAGATGGAGTCTCCTCTCGTGCAGGAAGAAGCCATCGCAAAAACGATGCAGAATGAAATCGAGATTGACCCGGAGACCGTCTCCGCAGAGGAGATTCTCTCCCACCTTCGGAAGCTCTGCAACGCCGGCGCTGCCCATGAAGGAATTCTGGAATTCCAGAGTACCGTCAGCTTTGCCCGTGTCAACAAGCTGTTCCTCTCCTCCAAAAAGGATCTGATGCAGTCCTACGCTTTCTCGGAGGGCTCCCTTTCCGCAATCGGCACAGAAAACGGAAAACAGAATATGTCGTACCGTTCCTGCTCCGGCCTGAAAGGCGTGGAAATCTTAAATGAGATGGATGCGATTGTTGAGGAAATCATCGCCGTTCTGTACGACAAGCTCCACTCCGATCCGGTCACCCCTGGCATGTACGATGTCATCACCGCACCGGATGTCACCGGCGTGATTGCACACGAGGCATTCGGCCACGGTGTCGAGATGGATATGTTTGTCAAAAACCGCGCACTCGCCAAAGAGTATATCGGCAAGCCTGTTGCCTCCCAGCTCTCCTCCATGCACGACGGAGCAGTCGGCGCACAGCAGGTCAGCAGTTATCTTTTTGATGATGAGGGAACGCTCGGCACCGACACCACGGTCATCGACCACGGTACACTCGTTACCGGCATCAGCGATCTCGTAAGCGCACTCCGCCTTGGCACCACGCCGACCGGAAACGGAAAACGCGAGAGCTTCGAGCGCAAAGTCTACTCCCGTATGACCAACACCTACTTCACCGCAGGCACAGACAAACTCAATGATATGATCGCTTCGATTGAGCACGGCTATCTTCTCGAAAGCGTTCAGTCCGGTATGGAAGACCCGAAACACTGGGGCATCCAGTGCATGGTCGGACTCGGCCGCGAGATCAAAGACGGTAAGCTGACCGGAAAAGTCGTATCTCCTGTCACCCTGACCGGCTACGTTCCGGATCTCTTAAAGAGCATCTCCATGGTTTCCGACAAAGAAGAGCTCTTCGGCTCCGGCATGTGCGGAAAAGGTCACAAAGAATGGGTCAAAGTCAGCGATGGCGGCCCGTATCTGAAATGTAAAGTGAGGTTAGGCTGATGAACGAATTATACGATGTATTAAAAGCAAGCAAAGCCAGCGACTTTCTGATCCGCGAAGAGCAGACCGAATCCCGCGAGGCATTTTTCATCGGTCAGAAGCTCGACATGAGCCGCGCGAAAAAAGTAACTCATACGTTTCTGACCGTCTTTGTCGACAGTGAGGATGGAAAATTCCGCGGAAGCGCAGAAAAAGAGATCCACCAGGGCATTTCCCGCGAAGAAATGAAGCAGGAAATTGACCAGGCGCTGTTCGCCGCACAGTTTGTGCAGAACCCATGGTACCCTGTTGCAGAGCCATCGGATGCCCAGGCAAGCGCCGACATGGCTGATGCTTTCCGCGATCTTACCGCTGAACTCGTAAAACTGGTGCAGGCTATGCAGGAAATCAAGGCGGAAGAGGATTCCCGCGTAAACTCCTATGAGATTTTCGTCAACCAGAAGCAGACACACATCCGCAATTCCCGCGGTGTCGATGTCACCTTCTCCGGCTTTGACTGCGAGATCGAGGTTGTCACAAACTCCCGCAAGGATGATCATGAGATTGAGATCTACAAGGATCTCCGCTTCTCCGACAAATCTGCCGAGAAGATCATCGCCGAAGTGCGCGGAATGTTCCACACCGGCCGCCAGCGTCTGAATGCTGTTCCGACCCGCCAGAATGAGCATGCTGATGTTCTCCTGACCGGAAATGCCGTCGGCAGTTTCTTCCAGTATTTTGCCATGCATACCAATGCTTCTTATCAGTACATGGGCGTCGCAAAGGCAAAAATCGGTGAAGCCATCACCGGTGCGGATGCGGATCCGCTGAATATCCGCCTCGTGCCGATGCTCGACGGTTCTGCAAAAAACGCGCCATACGACGAAACCGGTATGCCGGTAACCGAGCGCGTTCTGTTTGAAAACGGCATCTGCCGCTCCTACTGGGGCAGCCTTCAGCATGCCCATTATATCGGCATGAAAGATACCACTTCCATGAACAACATGGTGGTTGAAGGCGGTTCGAAAACACTCGACGAGCTGCGCAGCATGCCGCATATAGAAATCACCGATTTCAGTGCGTTTGATATGGATGCCGTAAGCGGCACCTGCGGCGGTGAGATCCGTCTCGCATATGAGAGCGACGGAACCACCTCCCATCCGACAACCAGCGGATCCCTTTCCGCCCGTTATGACGATGTACTGAAAAATCTGACTTTCTCGAAAGAGACACAGCAGATAAACAACCGCGTGGTGCCGTGTGCGGTACTGCTGCGGGATGTGACGGTGGCGGGAGAATAATTTTTCATTCTGCAGCATACGAAAAAGGAGTATCTCCAGGTTTCAAGTTCGAAACCGGAGATGCTCCTTTTTAATTTTCTGTGTTTATGTTCAGTCTTTTCTTCGTCTTCTGGATTTCTTTTGCTTCCAAAATCCGGAACAACGACCAAGGTGTTAAGACCCAGATAAGTTTCAACATCTTCTGCCGTTTTGATATTGTCATTCAGCACAGTCTGCAGTGTCAGAATTGCCAAAACAGGAACAAAATTTCTAAACAGTAATGGGGTCTGACCCCAATGTGGTTATTTATAATCGTGTGTTTTCAGTGTTGTCGTAATTAGGTTGTGGACCGGCGTATCGTCTTCCACGACCAGTATCAATGTCTTATTCATTTAAATTCACCTCACTGAGCGGCAGCGTAAAACGAAAATGACAGCCGTGCGGAGCGCAGTCACGAAGCACCAGTTCCCCGCCATGCGCATTTACAATGGAGCGGCACAGCGCCAGCCCAAGGCCAAGGCTTCTGCGGCTGTCACTCACCTTATTTTTTCCGGAATAGAACATTTCAAATACATGCTCCCTGCACTCCGCCGGAATGCCGGGTCCATTATCCTCCACCGCAATCCATACGTTTTTTTCTTCTTTTCCGGCTGTAATCCGGATCTTGGATCCTGCCTGTGTATATTTTACTGCATTGTTGATCAGGTTTACCAATACCTGTACAATCAGCTTTGCATCCATGCGGGCGAGCAGTACATCTTCCCCGCAGTCCACCGTAATTTTATGTTCGTTTTTCCGCCGTTCTACATGGCGCAGCGCCTCACGGACTACATCCTCAACCACCTGATCGGATAACTGCAGTTTTACACTTCCATCTTCTATTTTCGTAAGCGCAAGCAGATTTTCCACCAGTTCAATCAGCCATCCGGCATCCTCATAAATATCCGAAAAAATCTGTTTCCGCATCCCTTCGTCCAGTGCGTCAAAGTTACTGATCAAAGAGTCTGCATTGCCGAGAATTGATGTCAGTGGTGTGCGCAGATCATGGGAAATCGTCCGCAGCAGATTCACCCGAAGCTGCTCATTTTTCGCCATGACTGCCGCCTCTTCTTTTTCTCTCGCACTTTGTTCCCGATCCAGTGCCATGGCGCACTCTCCCAGAATAGAAAGCAGGATACTGTTCTCAAACGCATCCAGTGGCTTTTGTCCGATGAAAATGCCGATCACACCATATCTGTTCTGTGCCGCATAGATGGAAAGGTACAGATACGGTTCTTCAGAAAAACGTTCTGTCATAGCTCCCGCCCGTTTCCGGTTTTTCAGAACCCACTGCAGGATTTCCTGTTCTTTCACATTAAAAACTTTTTCTGATTTTATTCCTGTTTCGGCGTTATAAAGAGTTCCCTGCACAATGCCGTTTTTCTTTTTTTCTACCGGCGCCACAACCAGATTTCTTCCCAGAAGCTTTATCAGCTGCGTTGCCGTAATATCAAAAATTTCTGACGCATCCTCTGCCTTTTGCAGAAGCTGGCTGGTATTAAAAAGAATCTTGGTTCGAAAGGCATCTCGTGCAGAAAGCTTTGCATTTTCTTTCAATTTTAAAGCAAGCGTACTGGTCAGGATTGAAGTGCCAAGCATGATCGCAAAGGTCACCGGATAGCCGGAACCATACGCATACAACGAAAGCCTTGGCTCTGTCATAAAATAATTAAACAGGATAACACTTGCCACAGAACTGATTACACTACAGGTATAACCGCTGGTCAGAATAGATGTCAGCATGACGCCAAACAAATATACGGTAATGATATTGGCATCGGTAAAACCGAGCCGAAAAAAGATTTCTCCAATTCCGGTCGCAGCAGCCAGAATCAGAACCGTAAGCATCAGTTCTTTCCAGGAAGGCAGCTCCATCCACTCCAGAAATTTTTTTCGTTTCTGATATCTCCGGTACACGTCTGAGTCTGGAATGATGTGAATTTCCAGATCAGGCACAAGATCCGTCAGACGCTCGGTCCACACCCTTCGCTGATGGAAATAGCCCTGCTTCATCATGCTCTTTCCAATGACAATCCGCGTCACCTCGGAAATTCTTGCGTATTCTGCAATCTGCAGGGCAATATCCTCACTGTGTGTCGTTACAATTTCTGCCCCGCTCTGCTCTGCCAGACGAACATGCTTCTGCAGCCTTGCCAGATCCTCCGGTGTTTTTTCTGTTTTTTCTGCTGTCTGCACATACAATGCCGTAAAGCCGGCCTGAAACGCCTGTGCCATCTGCGCCGCAGTCCGAATAATTTTTTCATTGGATGGCGAAGAGGACAGACACACCAGGATATGCTCTTTTTTTTGTTTTTCTTTTTCCAACTGTCTCACCCCACCTCCTATTGTAGATCATAAATGAAGAGAAAGCTATAGTCAGGAAATCTTTTTTTCTCCCGTTCCCTGTTCTTGTTTTCTGTTTTCCGTGAAATTTTGTCCCGTTTCCGGTTCCTCTCTTCTGTTTTCCGTGAAAAATGTCTCTATCTGATCTACGAGCACGCCTCCAGACAAAAAACCGACCAGGGTAACGAAGAGCAGTCCTACACTTAACACAGAAATCACCTCTCTTTCAGATTCGAAAACATTTCTGGATCGCTTTATATTCACCAAGAACCAATATGGTAGCATCGCCATTCAGAACTGTCTCCGGAGACACCGCAACATCTGTTTTTCCATATTTTCTTGTTGCCAGAATATTAATACCGTATTTTTTCCGGATATCCAGCTGGCCGACATTTTTTCCAATCCAGTTCTCCGGGATTTCAACCTCAAAAATCGCATACTGACTGTCAATTTCAATATAGTCAAACACATGATCCGAGCTGTAACGAATCGCTGTCCATTTTGCCATCTGTTTTTCCGGATAAACAACCTGATCCGCTCCGTTCCGCAACAGGAATTTTTCCTGTACATCCCGTTCTGCCCGGGACACGACCCATTTTGCGCCCAGCTCCTTCAAAAGACACGCGGTTTCCAGCGAATCCTGAAAGCTGCTTCCGATCGTCACAATACAGACATCATAATTTCCCACACCAAGGGATCGCAGAAAATCTGCATTGACACTGTCACCGATCTGTGCATTTGTCACATACGGCATCACGGCATCGATCCGTTCCTCATTTCGGTCTACCGCCATCACCTGATGTCCAAGCTGATTCAGATGCATGGCAATATGTCTCCCAAATCTTCCTACTCCAATCAGTAAAATATTTTTCATCTCATCTCTTCCTCTCTTCTTATCCTACATTTATTTTTTCCAGCGGCATTTTTGCATGTGCGCTCTTTCTCCCCGGCATCGCAGCATAAACAAGTGTCAGACCGCCAACCCTTCCAAGAAACATCAGTGCGATCAGAATTCCTTTCGAAAGAACACCGAGCTGCGGCGTAATTCCAAGCGTCAGGCCAACCGTTCCAACAGCAGATGCTGTCTCAAACAGACAATCAGAAATCGGCAGATTTTCTGCCACACTGATCACCATTCCTCCCATTAGCACCAGAAAAAGATACATCATCAGAATCGTAGATGCATTTTTTAATACCTCCTGGCCCACCCTGCGTCCAAACATCTGTGTGTCCTCTCTCTGACGGAACGTAGCAGACGCATTAGCTGTCAGCACGGCAAATGTGGTAATTTTCATTCCGCCAGCCGTTGATCCCGGTGCTCCGCCAATCATCATCAGAACAATCATGATCGCCTGGGAGGCACCTGTCATCCCGGAAAGATCTGCTGTATTAAATCCGGCCGTTCTTGTTGTCACGGACTGAAACAATGCGCAGAGCGTCCGCTCCTTGACCGGCATTCCGGCGAAATCCCGGAAGAAAAAGAAAGCCGCCGGAACAAAAATCAGAAACAGACTTGTAAGCAGGATCACCTTGCTTTGCATGCAGTACTGACGAAAATGGTATTTTTTTGTATAGATATCATCCCAGGTCAGAAATCCGATTCCACCTGTTACAATCAGCCCCATAATCGTAAGATTAACCAGTGGATTTCCCACATAAGAAGTCAGGGACGGATACAGATGATCCGTTTTTCCAAGAAGATCAAATCCTGCATTGCAGAATGCGGATACAGAATGAAACAACGCCATCCAGATTCCTTTTCCGCCGTAATCCCGTAAAAAAACAGGCAGAAGAAACAACGCCCCCAACAGTTCAATTCCAAAGGTTCCTTTGAGGATAAAACGCGTCAGGCGCACAATTCCGCCCACCTTCGGGGCAGAAATCGCATCCTGCATCGTGCTTCGCTGCATCAGGGAAATTTTTCTCCCGGAAAGCATCGCAATCGAAACAGCGATCGTAACCACACCAAGACCGCCGATCTGAATGAGCAGCAAAATCACGCTCTGTCCAAAGACGGACCAGTAGCTTCCTGTATCTCTGACTGCCAGTCCTGTCACACAGGCGGCTGATGTTGCAGTAAACAGTGTTTCTGTAAATGGCGTTACATTTCCTTCCCGCGAAGCCACAGGAAGCATCAAAAGCAGTGCTCCTGCCAGAATTACCCCCGCAAATCCAAGAATGATAATTTCAAACGACGACCATTGTTTCCTGTATCGCAGTTTTATACTCCACATTTCTCTTTTTACTCCTTCTTTTTGATTCCTCCTTATTTTAGAGACTTCCGTTTTAAAAACGTATAAATACCTTTTCCATGGCATTAAGATTGTATAAAGATTTTTCGAATTTCAAACCAAAAAACAGGAACCGCCCAAAAGTTTCCCACAACAGTAATGGGGTCTGACCCCAATGTGTGTATATTCTTCTTTTATCGCAGTAACGCATTAGTTGGTTAAACTACCGATTTTTCTCCTTTTGAAAGTAGATTCTTTTGTCATAAATATCAAAAAAAGTATTTACAAATCCTTACGCATCAGTTGTTATGTATATAATCTTTTGAGAAGTTCGTGTAGAATTATGCAATTTTGTTTTTAATAAATACTCTGTTTCCTTTCCCAATGGCATTTTGTTGACTTTTTACGTCAAACAGAACGGATCAAAGGGTAAAATACCAAATTTTTTTGCAAAAAATCACTCAACGTAATTACAGATGAAATCGGATCCATATCCCGAAAAAAACATCGCACCTTATTTTCGAAAGGAGATATCAATTTTATGTTTCATTTTCTAAAAGGAAAGAGTAAAGAAAATGTTCTTTACGCACCTTGCAAAGGAAAAGTAGTTCCGCTTTCCGAAGTCCCGGATCCTACCTTTTCCGAAAAAATCCTGGGGGACGGATTCGCAGTAATTCCGTCGGAAGGAAAAATTTATGCACCGACAGACGGTGAAATAGCCATGGTATTTGATACTCTTCATGCCATCACGCTCACAAGCAGCTCCGGAACCGAAATCCTGATCCACATCGGCCTGGATACGGTTACACTAAAGGGCGCACCGTTTACCGCACACGTTGCAGCCGGCGATCAGGTCAAAAAAGGAGATCTTCTGATGGATGTCGATCTGGACAAGATCACCGGAGCCGGATTGAACACAGTCACTCCGGTACTGATTTGCAATACCGATGATTACGAGAAAATCAGCTTGAAAAAAGAGGGCGAAGTTTCCTTAGACGAAGCCGTTCTCAGTATTTCCTGATCTTTTTTGATCTTTCGTCAAAGGAATCTTCATCCTTCTCTTCTATGGAAATGTGCTCTCGGCATCTTTTTACACTTGCTTTTGTGAGTACATCGGATAGATTCCGTAAACTTACGTATCTAATTGGAGATATCCAGTTATATAAATTATCTTTTAAGGAGGGAGAAATATATGAAATTTCTTCAGAAACTAGGGAAAGCCCTCATGCTTCCCGTAGCAGTACTGCCGATCTGCGGTATCCTGATGGGTATCGGATACCGGTTGTGTCCGGCAACGATGCAGGGCGGCGATATCTCGGGCGCAGTAAACCTGATCGGTCTGTTTCTCGTAAAAGCAGGATCAGCTCTGATCGACAACATGGCACTCCTCTTTGCAATCGGCGTTGGTGTCGGTATGTCAGAAAAGAATGACGGTACCGGCGGAATCGCAGCTCTGGCATCCTGGCTGATGATCACAACACTTCTTTCTACCGGAGTTGTTACAACTATCGTCCCGTCTATCGCTGAGAGTGCTACAAAGACACTGGCCTTTGACAAGATCGAAAACCCGTTCATCGGTATCCTGGCCGGTATCATCGGATCTGCCTGCTATAACCGTTTCAAAGACACCAAGCTTCCGGACTGGTTATCCTTCTTCAGCGGCAAACGCTGTGTAGCAATTGTTTCCGGTGTTGTTTCTATCGTAGTATCTGCTGTTCTGTTGCTGGTATGGCCATTACTGTTCGGTGCTCTGGTAGCAATCGGTAAATCTATTGTCAGCCTTGATGTTGTCGGTGCCGGTATCTATGCATTCCTGAACCGTCTGCTGATCCCGACCGGATTACATCACGCTCTGAACAACGTATTCTGGTTTGACACGATCGGTCTTGGTGACTTGAAGCACTTCTGGGCTGGTGAAACATCTGCTGATGTAACCTGGAGCCTTGGTATGTACATGTCCGGATTCTTCCCATGTATGATGTTCGGTATTCCTGGTGCTGCACTTGCTATGGTAAGATGTGCAAAACCTGCAAAGAAAAAAGCTGCGATCGGTCTGGTAGCTTCTGCTGCAGTTTGTGCATTCATCTGCGGCGTTACAGAACCTTTTGAGTTCGGATTTATGTTCCTTGCTCCTGCTCTGTACGTAATCTATGCATTACTGTATGGTATCTTTACTATGATCACAGTTGCTCTTGGCTTCCGTGCAGGATTCAGCTTCTCCGCCGGTGCTATGGACCTCCTGTTCTCATCCTCACTGCCTGCAGCACAGAAAACATGGCTGATCATTCCGCTTGGAATCGCAGCATTCCTCGTATTCTACTTCGTATTCCTGTTTGCTATCAAGAAATGGGATCTGAAGACTCCTGGACGCGAAGATGACGATCTCGAAGCAGAGAAAAAAGTAGAGCTGGCAAGCGATAACTATACCGCAATCGCAGCTAAAATCCTGGAAGGCTGCGGCGGAAAAGAAAACATCACAAGCATTGATAACTGCGTTACAAGACTGAGACTGGAAGTGAAAGATATCACTGCTGTGAATGACAAAGTAATCAAATCTGCCGGCGTGGCAGGTGTGATCAAACCTGGCAAAACTTCTGTACAGGTTATCATTGGAACAAAGGTTCAGTTTGTAGCTGACGCTTTCTCCAAACTTTGTGAATAATATTTACCCAGATAGTCCAAAAGGAGCATATCGCTGATGCGGTATGCTCCTTTTAATTGCGCAAAGTTTTCCTTATTTTCTGCCCTTTCGCAGAGCAGGAACCAGGCTGTTGTTTGTCAAATGGCTGCTATCAAAACCAAAGGTCGGATTACTGGTGGTTCCGAAAACGTGTGCATATATGTGGGGAATCGCCGTGTGACCTCAGCTCTTGTTCTAAGCACCGAGCAACTTTTCGGGACAGGTACAGCACAGTACATCGTTTCGTAAATGTATTTTTTTAAAATCTTGTTATGAAAAGGAGTGTGAAAAAACGTAACTTTGTTTTTTCACACTCCCATTTTCTCTCCCAAAAAACGCCGCAGCTCTCGTCTTACTTCGCGCTGTCTGCATCTATCACAGACTGGATCTGTTTCATCAGCGTATCATAATTCTCCTGATTGTCGATTCCGCCAAGCATCGGTTCTCCCACAATATTTCCATTTCGATCGACTAAGATTGTGGTCGGAAATGCCATAATATCAGAAGCATACTTTCCTGCAGCGGAAGCAGAGTCAATGGAAAGATTGCGGTATTTCGCACCCTGACTTTCAAGAACCGCTGCTGCTTCTTTGATCGCATCCTGATTTCCGTCGAAGGTTTCTGTGTTGATGCCTACAACCTCGCCTCCCATGGATTTGATTGCATCGTTTAATTCGTTCAGCTTGGATAACTCAGCAACACAAGGCTTGCAGCCGGTAAACCAGAAATTCACGACCGTTACCGCATTTTTGGAAAACAGACTTTCGTCAACGGTGTTGCCATCATAATCCTGACCCGAGAAATCCCGGAACGGAGATGCCTCTTCGGAATCGTTTTTCGCATCGGTATCTTCCGATGCTGTATTGCCATTTTCCATTTCCGCTATCTGTTCCTCGATTTTTCGTATCGTTGCAATATCATCCGTCAGTGTATTCAGCTCGTCCTCTGAAAAAGAGTCCTTGTTGGCTTCAACCGTGTCTGCCAGATAATCCCCATAATTTCCGCTCGGATCAGCCGTGCTTTTATTCATCATGCCAAACACCTTGTTCCATACGTCCGCATGATCTGAAAAAATCTGGTTCTCCTGCTGATATAAATCGTCCAGCTTTGTGCCGGAAGCCCCTGCCGTTTCGGTTCCGGATTCCGCAACAGATCCCGTAACAGCTTCTGTGCCGGATTCCGTCTGGGTTGTCTGCGTTTTCTTTGTGTCTGCAGCCTCTTTTCCGTTGCATGCGGTAAGTAATAATGCTACGCTGAGTGTAAAAACAGGGATAAAAGTTCTTTTGGTTTTCATAAATTATGGCTCCTTTTAAGATAGTATAATGTAAAAAACAAGAATTCAATATCATCCTTCGATGCTTCATGATCTGCTGCTAATCAATGGTTTCTGATCTCTGACTGTTGATCTCCGGTGTCCTTTTTCTGACACGTTTTTCCCATAAACTGATAGTGGATCGCATCCTTCGGGCAGGCCTTGATGCAGGCTCCGCATCGGATGCATTCCGGATGATTTGGGGTCCGGCACACGTCGATATCCATTTTACATGCCCTGGAACACTGATTGCATCCGACACATTTGCTGTTTTCAATCGTGATATGTAAAAAGCTTACCTTATTAAATAAGGAATAGATTGCCCCAAGAGGACAGATCCATTTGCAGAAGGGTCTGTAAAACAAGATGCTGAGCACGACAACCGTAATCAGAATACCGAATTTAAACGAAAACAGCTTGCCCAGTGCAGACCGGATTGCGGCATTTCCGATGGAAAGCGGGATCGCCCCCTCCAGAACGCCCTGCGGACAAATATATTTGCAGAAGAACGGATCTCCCATCCCGATCGAATTCGTTGCAAACATCGGCAGAAGAATCACAAAAACAGCAAGGATGATATATTTCAGATACCGCAGCGGCTTCAGTCTGGCCGTGGAGAATTTCTTTCCGGGGATTTTGTGAAGCAAATCCTGAAACCATCCAAACGGACACAAAAAACCACAGATGAATCTTCCCAGTGTCACGCCGAGTAAAATCAGGAATCCGGTTATATAGTAGGAAAACTTAAATTTGGATGATCCGACAACCGCCTGAAAGGCTCCGATGGGGCACGCTCCCGTCGCGGCAGGACAGGAATAACAGTTTAGTCCCGGTACGCATACCGTTTTCGCCTTGCCCTGATATATTTTGCCCTGAAAAAAATTTGGAATATGAGGATTGGTAAGCAGTGTGGCTGCTGCCTGTATCCACCCGCGTATTCCGGCTATTTTCTTTGATCGTAACTTCTTTTTCTTATCCAATTCCGACACACTCCAGACATAATTTAATTGCTTTCCCAAGCACAGCAGCCGCTTCCCCTCTGACGGCGCCATAGCCCATCATCGCTATGCCTGTGATAACTAGAACAATTTGAGATATTTTTCTGCATTTCAAAATGTGGTTGCTCCTTTGATTTTATTGATTGACCAGCTGACTCTGATATTATACAATAGCTGTTGTAAAATCATTGTTAAGAAATGGGCAGGTGAAAAAAATTTTGAGATTATTAATCGTGGAAGATGAGAAACAAATGTGTGACACAGTTGCCAGAAGTCTGTACGCCGCCGGGTACGAGGTAGATACCTGCTATGATGGGGCGGAGGCTCTGGAATGCATCCTGGCAGAAAATTATGATCTGATTGTCCTGGATCTCAATCTGCCCGGCATGGACGGAATGGATCTTCTAAAAGAGCTCCGGAAGGAAAACGAAGAAACGAAGGTGCTGATCTTATCTGCAAGAGGACAGATTGCAGACAAAGTAGAAGGACTCGATGCCGGGGCAAATGATTATATGGAAAAGCCGTTCCATCTGCAGGAGCTGGAAGCGCGGATCCGCAGTCTGACAAGAAGAAAATTTGTGCAGAAGGATGTCTGTCTGGAAAGTGGCGGGATCAAATTCGATACCATCAAACGAGAGGCCTATGCCAACGGAACCCTGGTTTCCCTGACAAGAAAAGAAAACGGAATTTTGGAATATCTGCTTCTCCACCTTGGCAGACCGGTAAGCCAGGAAGAATTGATCGAGCATGTCTGGGATGCCTCCGTGGACAGCTTCAGCGGATCCATCCGCGTCCATATGTCTTCGCTTCGGCGAAAGCTCAGGGCGGTACTTGGATACGATCCGATTTTGAATAAAGTAGGCGAAGGATATCAAATACGAGAGGAGTCCGACCGATGAAAAAAATATCACTGCAGTGGAGACTTACCTGTATCATTACCCTGTATATCGCGGTCATCTGTGGATGCCTGACCCTGCTTGTCTATAAAAACGGGATTTATTATATCGATTCCCTGCAGGAGACCGTAGATGCCCGGGGCGATGATGCCGGAGATCAGGACGGGGACGGTGCCACAGACGGTTCCAATCAAATCTATATCAGCATTCCGGAGGACAATTGGGATGAATTTGCCAGAGATTTCTCTGTTCAGGTGTACAACAACAAAGCAGACTACAAAAGAAACAGCCTGATCCTTTCCGCTTTATTGGCCCTTCTTGGCGGTGTCGCTACCTATTTTATCAGTGGCCATGCACTTCGGCCCATTCGTGAGTTCTCTGAAAAAATTGAGGAGGTGCAGGCACAGAATCTGGCCGATTCGCGCATTGAAGAAAACAAAGTAAAAGAGCTGAACCAGCTTCGTATTTCGTATAACAAGATGCTGGAACGTCTCGCAGATGCTTTTGAAATCCAGAGACAGTTTACAGCAAATGCAGCACACGAGCTTCGCACTCCACTGTCTGTCATGCAGGTACAGCTCGATTTATACCATTCCACCCCGCATCCGGGCAATGACGCCGACACCTTACAAACACTGAAAATGGTGACGGAGCAAAACGGCCGGCTCAGCAAAATGGTCAAGACACTGCTCGATATGAGTGAGCTTCAAACGATAGGGCGGGATGAAACCATCGCCGTTGACGCTCTTGTCGATGAAGTAATGGTAGATCTGGAACCGCTTGCCCAGGAAAAAGAGATAAAACTGATCGGAAACTGTAAAGATACCACGATGGTCGGAAGTGACATTTTGATTTACCGGATGGTATACAATCTTGTTGAGAATGCAATCAAATACAACCATTTCGGCGGACAGGTTACCGTAACCGCATACCGGAAGGGAAAAAACATCTGCCTGTCCGTAGAAGATACCGGAAGCGGAATCCCGGCTGAATTAAAAGAACGCATATTTGAACCATTCTTCCGCGTAGATAAATCCAGAAGCCGCCAGCTTGGCGGAGTAGGCCTTGGGCTGGCCCTGGTTCATGAAATCGTGCGCGTACATGACGGCAGAATAACCGTTCAGTCCAGCCCGTCCGGTGGAACGATCTTTGAGGTAGTCTTTACACAGTGACATCATCCCAAAAGCCAGTCGATGATATCATCTGTTCTGCAATGTCTGAAGTGCCGATTCCAGCGTATCTTCGTCCATTGCGTATTTTCCGTCCTGCATTCGGACAAGCGCGCCATATCTTTGTTTTTCATTATCCGTTAGTTTCGGAGCATACTCATATTTAAGGTCTTACCAAAACGGCGGGGCCTTGTAAAAAGATTTACCTTTCCCCAGCTGTCAAGAAGCTGTTCAATCAGTCTTGTCTTATCAATATAGTAAAAACCTTGTTGGCGAATTTCCTTAAAATCTTCGATACCAACCGGAAGTTTTAACGTCGCTGCCATTCTTCCACGCCCTTTCCGAAGCTACATTAACAGGCAAAGGATATTATATCCCAGTGCATTTTGATTTTACCATTTGGGAACTCAAATGGCAAGTTGATCCTATCTTCTGCTTTGCCTCGTTTACAGCACATCAATCAGTCCGAAGCGGTAGAACATTCCGTATATGTAGGTCACGCCCCGGATGTCGCCCAAAGCCTTTGGTCCACGCAACTCTAGGGGTCTGACCCTATGAAAATCTGAGTAGACGGGAACTATCGTACTGCTGGAAAACCCTGGTAAAAAGCGAGTAAAACGGCAGCCGTCTCCTTTTCGAGACCCCTGCCGTTTTACTCGCTTTTTCTATTCATTTTCATAGGGCATACCCCCATGTGTCTCGTTTGCTAAGGTCATGGGAATATTAGGAAAATCTTTTAATCTTATCTTTGTATCAGAATTATAGTGATCTTCTTTTGGATTGACCGCCTTGGGACCGGTCCCCGATGTACTATAAGTTACAATATGCTTAACAATAGAATCCTATCTCATCCGTCACAAATGCCTCTTTCCATTTTGCACAAATAAAGAAAAACTGTGCTGATATAAATTCCATCAATTCATTCAGCTCTTTCTTGGAAATTTTACTTCCATTACTTGCCAAAATGCATCCACCTGACTTTGTAAGCCATATTTTAGTCGCATTTGGAGTAGGCTTACCTTTTGATATATGAACATGAATTGGTTCTCCATTTTCATTAGACCAAAAATATACCGTATATCCACATACCATAAACAATTTAGGCAATTTGAATCCCCCCATTCTCCGCATACCGGTATAGCAAATGAGCATTACTATGCAGGAGTTCTTCAAACATTGCTATTTCTTCATCCGAATATCCTTGGCGTTCTGTCCATTTGTAATCAGGCAATTCACACCTTGCCGAATCAAATCCATCTTCTGTTGGTCGTTCAAAGTTTACAATAACTTTTTTCATTCCATCTTTTTCAACAATTTGTGAATGAACAATCTCCGTTTCATCTGCCAGTGTCATATATGGATACATCATACAACGTCCCCCCGTTTCTTATTTTTAAACTCATTATAGCATCATACCCTGTCGTTGTCATGTGATTAAAAGCTAAATTCTTTCACTGAAAATTTCAAAAGTAAATTCCATCGTCCGCTTATGCGGTGGAATTTACTCCTACATGAGTGGAGTTTAATCTTTCATATATTCGTGCTATGCTCATGAAGACCTTCTGACAGCAGTAGAAGGAGATCTCTATGAGTAAATATATTCCTGGTAACCAGAAACATCTTTCCCTTGAAGACCGTAAATACATTGAGCGTTCCCTGAATAACGGCAGCACTTTTAAAGATATCGCCCGCTTCTTATGCAAAGATCCTACAACTATTTCGAAGGAAGTGAAACTCCATCGTGTAAGTGATTGGTATCATAAAGGATCCTTCCTTAACGCTCACAACTTCTGCATTCATAGATATCACTGCAGAAAAACAAATGTATGCAGGAAAATCATACTCTGCAACATTAAGTGTACTTCCTGTCCAACCTGTAACCAAACCTGTCCTGATTTCGTTAAAGAACAGTGTAACCGTCTTGATAAGGCTCCTTACGTCTGTAATGGATGTCCGAAAGCCATCCATCATTGTTCCATTGCTCACAAGTACCGTTACGATGCTGTCTTTGCAGACCGCAAATACAAGGAATGTCTGTCTTCGTCCAGGGCTGGTATAAACATGACAAAGCATGAACTACGTCAAAAGGACATGGTCATTTCGCCTCTTATTTATCAGGGACAATCCGGAGATTCCACCTATGCAGATGCCTGCTTAAGCCGAATGACATCCAAGGCATATCGTCTTGAATTTCCTGGCAGAGATCGTAGAGTAAACAACGGTAACTAATAAACCTGCTGAGCTTTGCTCAGTTTGAAGCGGAATGGCGCTCCGTTC